>Ga0105053_10000088_pt1 | contig 106700 bp, 109 predicted proteins | sample BON01_FD_78093 | JGI IMG/M metagenome (GOLD analysis project Ga0105053, IMG submission 78093) | Freshwater microbial communities from Lake Bonney liftoff mats and glacier meltwater in Antarctica - BON-01 | ecosystem: Environmental > Aquatic > Freshwater > Ice > Glacier meltwater | place: Lake...
CTTGTTTTATCTAGGCAACGCCTAGGCGGAGCTTGAAATAGCCTTGTTTTATCTAGGCGTTGCCTAGGCGGAGCTTGGGGACAACGCCTAGGCGGAGCTTGGTGCCTAGGCGGAGCTTGCGCACCAAAAAACCCGCCGAAGCGGGTTTTTTGTTTTCAGATTTGACTTACGTCGAACTTGGATTTAACCTCGGTTAAATCTAGTTACCTGTGATGTCTAGTCCGTTTGAAGTTTCGTCTACTTCTACACCAAGTACTGTGTCTAGGTTGACAAAGTATGTACCGTTACCATCTACAGTGGCTGGGAACGTGAATGTAAGAGCGAAACTTGCTTCGTCACCATCTAGAATGGTGAAGTCACCAGCTCCGTTTGTAGTCGCATCTCCACCTGTTTTCACAAGTACTGGAGTTGGGTTGATTATCCCTCCAGATACAGCTGCAACGATGTTTGCAATTGTGAAGTTTGCAATATCATCTTCTCCATCAGCTTCTACTGAGAATCGGAATGATACTGAACCTGCATCTCGGCTATCATTTACTGATTCAGTAACTGATACACCTGAGATAACTGGTACTACGGTGTTAAGTGCGTGGTCTTCTGATTCGTCTGTTCCAGTAAGAACAAAGTCATTATCTTGACCTTCCACTTCCCAACGTGCACCGGCTTCTTGTGCGTCTACGTCAGTTGTAATACCTGTACCTGGGTCGTATGCACTCAATGTTGGATCTGCGTTAACGTCAGCTCCTTCGAATGTCATATTAACTGCGGCAATGTATGTTTCGTCTGCATCGAGGTCAAGACCATCGAATTGGAATCGGTATCCGACTCGTACTGTGGCTCCGTTTGCGATTGCTGCGTTTTCATTTACGACAGCGTCACCAGTTTCGGTTTGACCGTCAATTGTAAGTGTGATTTCAGCAACCACGTCGGTTGAATCGATTGATGCAACTCCTCCGGCTGGGTTAGTGATACTTACCCATACGTATGCGTCTTCTAGTAGAAGATCTGATGATTCATCATCAACTTCGATTTCGAATGTGTGTACTAGGTACTCTTCTGATTCTGATCGGTTATCTTCTACTTTAAGAGTAGCTGAGTCTGGACTGTTTGAATCTGACTCGATACTTGCGTCATCATCGACTCCTTCAGCTACGATATCGAAGTTGATACCGTCAGTGATTTCTGCGAACGTATCGACAAGTCCAAGTGGATACTTGTCTCCCATTTCGTCAAAGTTGTTTGTTTCAGCAACTCCATCAGCGTCGAATGTTCGAGCTTCAAGGATGTCGATGTTCCATTCTGCTAGGTCAGCATCCGCACCGTCTACTGAGTTCTGTACAGAAACTGCAACTAGCATTTCAACTTCTTCATCTTCCATAAGGATGATGCCTAGGTTTGTGAATTGGAATGTTCCATTATCTTCGTCTAGGTAGTCATCTTCGTCTGAAGCGTCGAATGAAGCAACTTTGTCTCCATCAATCCAGATTGATACTTCGTCAAAAGTGTCCCATGGTTCGATTTCTTCGTTACCTTCATTTGCAACCAACTGCATGACTAGTCGAGCGATTTCAAGGTCACCGTTTTCAGCTTCAGCTGTCACTTCTAGGACAACTTCGTCTTCGGCTCCTTCTTCTACTCGATCTTCAGCGTCGTCGATTTCAAATGTTTCAAGCGTCCCTGTACCTTGTAGGGTTACATCTGCATCTTCGTCTTCGTCTTCAGTTGCGTCTTCAGCGTCGTCAACCTCTCCTGTAGTTGCGTCTGCAATACATAGGTCGTTAGCTTTTGCTCGTGAAGATGGTCCGAAGTATCCAGTTGCGTTTACTAGACCGTTAGGTGTTAGTACTTCCGCTCGGAACATAACTTGCATCTTTGATACAGCGGCTGCTGTAGCTGGTCCGAAAAACATAGTTTCCATTCCGACTGAACCAGCTCCGGTTGCTGCTACTCGTAGGTCTGGGTATGAGTTAAGAAACTGTTGTAGCTTCATAACGTCAGCTCCTTCTGATCCCATAGTTAGGTCTCGTGTCCATGTGTATGGGCACAATGCTGGCGCACCTACTGGTGCAGTTACGTCAGCTCCTCCTGTTAACTGCGCTTCCAACATTTGGATTTGCGCTAGTAGCGCGGTGATTTGCGCTTGTAGATCTGTCTGAGCAGCCGCTGGTGTAGCGTACGCTGAGAAGATCATAGCTACTGCTACCGCTGCAACAGCGAATTTAGCAGTGATGTCTTTTGTAGTCGTCATAAAGTAATAACTTGTTTAATACCGTCGTTAGTGACGGGTGTCGCTCTAGGTAATAAATTCTAGAGCGACTGATATCTAATAATATGAATTAATTCATATTCACAATCGGAGTATCAGTCCAATTGCTCATATCACCAAACACCTACTCCGAGGAATAGATGCCAGGCTGTAGTGTCAGGGTGTGGCGGTCAGGCGGTCAGTCACGTCGGGGAAAGGAATACAGGAGTTTTGCTATTTAAGTTGATATGCAACGCATACAACCCACGCTAACTCGATCCTACAAATGTAAACATTTGTGAGACGCTTGCTTCGCATGTGTTATCAATTACCTCCGCTTGGCTCGTCTTGTCTACTACCGTAAAACTCCAGTAGCAAAAAAGCGCCAATGCGCGTACCCACACTATAGCAACCCTAATGCAATAGTAAAGCAATGACTGTGTACTGAGCGAGGCTCAGGGTGCAGATATGCTCACCGGTGCGGTCACAACATGAGTGTTTGGTCTGGTATATATGACGAACCCAACCGCTTTCATTTACTGTCTACTACACAACGATATAGAAGTTGGTAGGTGTCAAACCGGTACGGTGGGTTCATATACTGATAGTGATTGGCGTGAGTTAGAGACCGGTGTCCGTGAGAACATTTAAAAGACAGTTGACTACCCCCTGTTGGCCGATGGTGGTACGAGTGTTTGTCTCTGAGTACTCTATAACCAGCAGCTAGTCTTTGATAACTGAGTAGCGTGACCAACGTCGTTCACCTTCACGCGCTACTTGTCCTTTTTCTATGAGACTATTGAGCTCGCGTTGAATTGTCTTTTCCGATACGTCCGTGATGATTCCGGCTACGTCTTTGATGGTCGCTTGGGGCTTGGCTTCTAGGACAGTTTTGATCCGTTCCGCTCTGTCCGTGAGTTGGCTGTAGACCAGGTAGGCGTCGGTGCTGATGTCGCCGGCTGGGACGTGGACCCGCTGCTGCCGCTTGCGGGGCGGGATGGCTGGTTTGCTCGCGGCGCTACCGGTGGCACTCGGGGCGCTGATGGCTACGTTGTGGAGGTTTTTGATCGAGATGCCAGTGTTCTGGAGGTAGTGGTTGGTGAGCTGGCGCTGCACGGCGTCGATCTGCTCGGTCACGAGTTGGGCCAGGTCGGGCGCCACCATGCGAGCCGCCTCGGCAACGCGGATGGTGCTATCTAGCACGACCAGTTGGTGACGGACCTGAAGCAGTCGGTCAGTGACGGTGTCCGGGAGCGACTGGAGTGTCTCTAACGACAGTTCATGTAACTTAAAGGACCGGTTCTGCAGTGTCTCGGACAGATTATTGTTGCGGTCATTTTTGTCCGTGAAGGAAAGAATATAGAATACTACCGATACTATCTTCTCTATCTTCTTAAAGACATTGTTATAGTATTCGACATCTTCTGAGAGTCTTTTAATGTCTATGACGTTGTCCGTTTGGTGTTGCATGTTGCTGTCTGTTACGCCGCTGATAAAGTGTCTTATACTAGACACTATAAGGACATTTGCGAACTTTGCAAGGGTTTGTCCTATCTGCGCGCCGCTCTACAACGTGATAAAATAAAGCCATTATTATTACTGGAACTCCCTACCCTCATGGCTCGTAAAAAGAAACCCCACAAGAAAGAACGCACTGCTCGATTTGAAGACCTGTCACCCCACGCCAGGCAAGCTATTGCAGCGGTACTGTTTGGGGTGGCGGCGTTGTTTTTCCTGCTGTCACTACTCGCGAGTGCGGGGCCGGTCGGCGAATACACCGCGACTACCCTGCGAGCGCTGTTTGGGGCCGGGGCCTGGTTGGCACCGTTGATCTGTGTGGTCTATATAGTGGTACTACTCAACCCACGTGAGTCGGACCAGCAGATCAGTGGGGCCAAGAGGTTGGGGACCGGGTTGCTGTTTGTGTCGCTGCTTGGGGGGCTGCACCTGTACCAGGTTGAGCTCGGGGGCTGGGTGGGGTGGCTGTTCTCTGAACCGCTCCAACTGCTGTTTGGAGGGACATTGTCGGCTATCCTCACCACGGGGGTGGTGCTGATTTCGTTTTTCTTGCTGTTTAACACCGGCCTGCGACTACCCAAGCGCCTGCCCAAAGAACCAGTTGACGACGATAGTGATATCGAGGCGCTCAACTTGCCACCAGAGGCGACCGCCGGCGACGATGAGTCTGACGGTGAAACGGCAGCTGCTCAGAGTGGTCTGGTGGCGATGCGCAACCGAGTCACCGGGTCCGTGAGCAAAGCGGTACCAGCGGGTGATATCGTCGTCAAGCATTTCCAGGGGACCTATAACCCACCGCCGATCAGCTTGCTGAACAAAGAGAAAGGTAAGGCGCAGATCGGGGACGTCAAAGCTAACGCAAACACCATCAAGCGGACGCTGCGAGACTTTGGTATCAACGTGGAGATGGACGCGGTCGAGAGTGGACCGACAGTCAGTCGGTATTCGCTCAAACCAGCCCAAGGAGTGCGGATTGCCAAGATTGCCGGTCTGCGACAGGAATTGCAGCTGGCGTTGAAAGCCAGCTCAATCCGCATCGAAGCGCCCATCCCAGGCAAGGCACTGGTGGGGATTGAAGTACCAAACGAGATCCGAGCAACGGTTGCGCTGTCGTCGATGCTCTCTACCCCGGAGTACGCCGACTCGCCGCACCCATTGATTGTGGCACTAGGGAAAGACGTCACCGGGCACGCGCACTTTGCCAACATCGCGCGGATGCCCCATGGGTTAATCGCTGGTACCACTGGGTCCGGGAAATCAGTGACCATCCAGAACATCATCATTTCGCTATTGATGCGGAACTCACCGGAACAGCTGCGGTTTATCCTAGTTGACCCCAAGCGAGTGGAACTGACGCTCTACGACAAAATCCCTCACCTATTGACGCCGGTTATCACCGACGCCAAAAAAGCCATCCGGGCACTCGGCTGGGCGGTCAAAGAGATGGAACGCCGCTACGACATACTGCAATCAGAAAGCGTCCAGAACATCGGCTCATACCACAAAAACGTGTTTAACCCGGCCAAGAAAGAATGGACCGAGGCCGGAGCAAACGAAGAAACCCGGGCTGACCTGCCCGAGGCACTGCCGTACATCGTGATCATTCTTGATGAGTTGAACGACTTGATGCAGGCTTATCCACGGGAACTGGAAGGAATGATTGTCCGCCTGGCTCAGATGTCCCGCGCTATCGGTATCCACCTGATCCTCGCGACTCAGCGACCATCGGTGAACGTCATCACCGGTACCATCAAGGCCAACATCCCTACCCGGGTCGCCATGGCCGTGGCGTCACAAGTCGACTCACGGACCATCATCGACCAAGTCGGCGCTGAGCAGTTGCTCGGGCAGGGTGACATGCTGTACCTCAGCTCTGACAACCCACGACCAGTACGACTACAATCAGCGTTTGTGTCAGAAGAAGAGATCAAAAAAGTGGTGGATTACCTCAAGAAACAAGACGCTGACCTGCTGGACCAGCTTGACCTCGATGAGCAACCAGGTGGCGGTTCAGATGCGTTGTTTAGCGCACTGACCAATAACGATGACACTGATGATGATCTGTATGAAGACGCGCGGATGGCGGTGATCGAAGCCGGCAAAGCGTCGACGTCGTACCTACAACGCAAATTACGAGTTGGGTACTCGCGGGCGGCTCGGCTGATGGACTTGCTCGAGGAGAACGGCATTATTGGACCCCCTGATGGATCACGACCACGCGAGATCATCTCGCAGGGTGGCGACGAACCAGAGCGTGAATCGATGGGTGAAGAAGGTGACCTGATCCGATAGGGATATATGTTTGACTGGATTACGTTTCGGACGGTGATACAGGGCTCGATAGTGTTTGTCTGCCTGCTGTTTGCACTAGTGTATATCACGTACCAGGCGCGGTTTCTGATCATCGGTCCGCAGATCACCCTGACGCAAGAGCTGGAGCTGCGACAAAATGTCCGCCAAGTGACCCTCAACGGTACAGCCGCAAACATTTCTCGTCTGTGGCTCAATGGTCGGCCGATATTTACTGACCCCAACGGCCGGTTTGCAGCTGCAGTGATCCTCGAAAACGGGTATACTGTGACCACGCTCAAGGCAGAAGACCGGTTTGGTCGGACCACGACCATCACTCGCCCGTTTGTCTACACCCCAGCGAGTTTTACTAAGTAACGTTTGCAAGCAATTTAACCCCTACTATATATGGCAGTAAAGAAAACCACCGTTAAAAAGACGATCCCTAACGAAACCACTGAGAGCAAAAAAGACAAAAGTGGCAGCGAGATCCTCGAAACACTGCGGAGTATCAAAACCAAATTTGGTGATGATTCGATCATGACGCTCGATCAGACCAAACACGTGGACATCGAGTCAGTCTCGACTGGCTCGATTGGCCTGGATGATGCGCTGGGGATCGGTGGGTTCCCGCGGGGACGAATCATCGAGATTTATGGACCAGAGTCATCTGGTAAGTCTACCCTCGCGCTCCACACTGTGGCCGAGGCCCAAAAAGAAGGGGGTATCTGCGCGTTTATCGATGCTGAGCACGCCATGGACCCAGTGTACGCTGGTCACCTCGGGGTGAAACTCAACGAACTCCTCATCTCGCAGCCAGACAACGGTGAGCAGGCGCTGGAGATTGTGGAGTCACTCGTGCGGTCAGGTAAGCTCGATGTGATCGTTATCGACTCGGTGGCGGCACTCACACCGCGCGACGAGATCGAAGGTGAGATGGGAGCGCACCACGTGGGGAAACAAGCCCGGCTGATGAGTCAGGCGTTGCGTAAGTTGACTGCTATCGTGGCCAAGAGTAAAACGGTGGTTATTTTCATTAACCAAATCCGGATGCAGGTCGGGGTGATGTTTGGCAACCCAGAGACTACCCCCGGTGGAAAGGCGCTCAAGTTCTATACGTCGGTGCGGCTCGACATCCGCCGGATTGCCCAAATCAAGAAAGGCGACGAGGTCGTCGGTGGTCGACACCGAGTCAAGGTCGTGAAAAACAAGGTCGCGTCCCCGTTTCGGACCACTGAGTTCGACCTGATCTATGGCGAGGGCATCAGTCGCTCGGGTGAAATCCTGGCGCTGGGGGAGAAATTCAAAATGGTACACAAAGCCGGTGCGAGTTATAGCTATACCCCACCGGGTGGTGACGATTCGACTGTCGTCAAACTGGGTCGTGGGTATGACGCGGCACGCAAGACCCTCGAAGGTGACAAGAAACTAACTGATGAGTTGCTCAAGAACATCCGCAAGGCGTTGAAGGAGGATAAGGAGAAATAGTTAAGACGATACAAAACCGGCGGCCTGCAGGGCCGCCGGTTTTGTGGTGTTGGCTTATTTATTGTAATTCTACCCGTTGCACGTCAACCCCAGCTTCCATGAGTTGGCCTTTGATGGTGACGGCTTGGGCCTCGGTAAAGGTCGTCGGTACGCACGTGGCCACGGTGTCTTCGGCCCCGACACACATACTGTCGGCATCGAAAAATAGTGGTGCCGCATAGCCTGGTTGGTCACCTCGGCTATAGATCACATGCCAGCGGGTCGGATCAAGCGGCGGCTGCAAGCTGTCTCTGAGCAGACTCCCGGTCTGTTCAAAGGTAAATTCTAGGTCGGGAGCGACTTCGCCAGCGGAACAAGTGATGTCGCTGATTGCCCAGGTGCTACCCGCGGCGGTGAGTTTGACGATTGCGCGCTCTGGGACTGGGTCCCCCGCTGGGCGGACTAGTACCTCGGCTTCGGTGTCGGTGGTAAACACTACCTGGGCTTTGATTTTGTCAGGGACGGTCGTTAGGCATAGGATTGGGTCCAACTCTGGGTTGGTCGCGAGGGTGTCCGTCAGACGCTGACGCAGCTCATCGGCTACTGCCACACTGGCGGGGATGGTAGTTGCGCTGAGGCTCGAGGATGCTTGGCGCATCTCAAGCCACTCTTCGTAAAAATCAAGCGTTGGGTCGATTGGATTGATCACGGGGGCGGTTGACAGCTCAGGTTCAGGGGCTTGCCCACTGCCTGAGATAAACCAGGCGGCTGCGGCTAGTGCTAGTAATACTCCGACGGCAATGGCGATTTTTACGTAAGTAGACATCCTACTAGTATACCGTATCTGTCTATAGTGACTACCGACCGACGCTCCCGCTAGGAGGGCCGCACCAGCGAGAGGGTTGGCATGGATTGGTAGAATCGATACCACTGATGGAGGGTCACGCTCACGGTCACCGCGATGACCAGCACCAGCAACACGGTACCCAACTCGCCTTTTGCGACCGCAGCCATAAATGAACTAACTAGGTAGGTCGGCACTGACCCGAGTGGAGTGGCTAGGACGTTTTCGGCGATACTGGCCACGTGGGTCCAGCGACCAAACAATGCCGTTGCCCCACCGAGCACCAGACCGCACCACAACAGTGGTTGCTCGCCGTACGACAGGATGTAGCTGAAATAGACTCGGCGCATGATAGTGGAATTGGTGGTTGGCATATGTATTGTTACTATGTGAACTATCAGAAAGTTACCGTGCGGCCTTCTTCGAGCACGAATCAAGTTCTCCGCTCGCTATTCGATTTTGAGTAAAGAGCCCTTCGGGTCATTGACTCCAAAATCGGCTCCGCGAGTCTCCAAGAAGGCCACACGGCAACTTTCTTTGGTGGTTGTTGGGTCGGGTGGGCTTTTACGTTAGTAAATTGGATTCTTTGCCGGTGGATTTTTTGCGGAAGGCTTCCTTGGCGCGGTGGATGCGGGCCTTGATAGTGCCTATATTCTCACCGGTGTCGACTGCGATGTCTTGGTGAGTCCAGCGTTCTAGGTAATGGAGGCGCAGGACGTAGGCGAAGTGACCGGGGAGCTGCTCAAGGATGCGGTCGATACCGTCGCGACGCTGCTCAAAACCACTGTGGTTAGCTTGCTCGCCGATGAATTGTTCAAATTCGGGGTCGAGGTTGGTGAAGCGTTGGCCTTGTTTGACTAGTTTTTGGTAGCGGGTAAAGGCGGTATTGAGCAAGATGCGGTAGGCCCAGGAGGAGAATTTGGCGCCGTCAACTGGGCTAAATTTGTCGGCGTGGACGTATATCTTGGTAAAGGCGTCCTGGACTATTTCCTCAGCATCGAGGGGGTTAAATACGATGGTGCGGGCCTTGCGCAGGAACGCGGCTTGGTAGCGGTCGACCAATACCCCGTATAACCAGGGTTGAGTCTGGCTGCGGCGCAGCACTTCCTCGTCGCTGAGGTCGTCGGTGTTGTCTGAAGAAGTGAACCCGAGCATGGGTATATAGTAGCATTGCCAAACCAGCGCGGAAGTTGCGTCTGTTCCCTTTTCTGCTGTAGTTTGCTATGATACTTTTCATTACAAGCTACGTGACTGTGTGCGTCCAGCAATTTTTCCTAGGACAAAGGAAAAAATTGGGACGTACATTCAGAATAATCGTTACACTCATTTCTTCATTTAATGGCTAAAGTTAACTACAACGAGATCACTGTCAAAAAAACCGTCACGATGGATGGTGATCCGTACCTCGTACTGTCTAACAGCATCGCCAAAAAAGACCGCCAAAAAGCCAGTAACAACGTCCGGATGAAAAACCTGCGTAACGGTAACGTGATTGAGCGGACTTTCCACCAGTCTGACGTGCTGGAGGACGCGTACCTGGAGAAACGGGCTATCAAGTATCTGTACACCAACCGCGGTGAATCGTGGTTCTGCGAGATTAAAAACCCCAAAGAGCGGTTTAGTCTGACCACTGACGTCGTGGGTGATATGCCCAAATTTGTCGTCGACAACAGCGAGGTCGATGCTCTGTTGTTTGAAGATAAAATCATGTCCATCAACGTCCCCATCAAAGTCGAACTCAAAGTCAAAGAAGCGGCCGACGCCGTCAAAGGCAACACCAGTAGCGGTGCGACCAAGGAGGCTATCCTCGTCACTGGCTACTCGGTCCAAGTCCCCCAGTTTATCAACGTGGGTGATATAGTCGCGGTCAACACCGAGAGTGGCTGGTACACCGAGCGGGTGGAGAAAGCGTAGGGATTGTAGCGAGCAAAAGAAAACAGCGACCCTACGGGTCGCTGTTTTCTTTTGTCTCCAAACTATCGTTGGATGTATGGCATGAGGGCCATGAATCGTGATCGCTTGATGGCGGTGGCGAAATTGCGCTGTCCTTTGGCTGACAGGCCAGTTCGACGTCGGCTGTTCATGCGGGCGTGGGGGTTGACGTTTTTGTCTAGCCGGTTGATGTCTTTGTAGTCAACGTGGTTGGCTGGAGCGCTTTGTTTTACTTCTGTTTCCATAGTGTGTTTGTTATTGATAAATAGCTCTGTTAGCAGGTTTTAAGCGGAGAAATGGTTCGAGAGCAAGGCGGAGCGAGGAAATAAGGCGATCGGGACGGATAGTCCAGTGAGTCTTATTTCCGAAGTGACAACGCGGCTATCGGGACATTTATTGCTTAAAAAGGGATGTCTTCTGGATTGATCTCCTCTTCTGGGTAATCCGGCATCGCTGGCGCTTTATCTTCATCAGCATCAGCTTTTTTGACTGGTTTGGGTGCCCCTGAACTCTGACTGCCGCCGCTTGGTGGAGTTCCACCGTCACTGGCGTTTTTGGGTCCAAACTGGACACGATCGGCGACGACTTCGGTGCGGTACTGTTTTGCGCCGTCTTTGTCCCAACTGCGGGTCTGCAGTCGTCCTTCGACGTACGTCGCACTGCCTTTGGTAAGGTATTTGGCGCAATTATCGGCCTGCTTTCCAAACACGACGATGTTGTGATAGTCAGCTGCCTCTTGGCGGTTGCCGTCACGGTCGTTATAGACTCGGTTGGTCGCAAGTGAAAATGAACAGACGTTCATCCCGCTCGGGAGGGCTTTGAGTTCTGGATCGCGGGTCAAATTCCCGTAAATCATGGCTTTGTTCAGGTACATAGAAGCAATTCAAAGTTAAGGGTAATAGATGTCTCTATTTTACCTCTTCTGTGGCATCTTTACCATCACTGTCTTGTTCGTCTTTGTCTTTCTCTGCTTCGTCGGTAGCTTCTTCGTCTTGCTCAACTGCGACTTGCGACTCGTTGAGTGATTCGTGGAACATAAACGGATTAGCTTCTTCCATTTTGTTCAATCGAATCAGTAGGTGTCGGAGGATTCGGTTTTCACCTTCGAGTTCTTCGGTTATTTCGACGAGCTGAGCTGGTTCGAGGGTGAACCGGATCCAACCAAAGTACGCACTGGTGAATTTACGATTGCGGCCTTCGAGGTACTTGACGATTTCGTAGGCGAGGTCAAATCGTTTGGGTTCTTCTTGCGTTGTTATGGTTCCGCCAGCTTTTTCAATGACTGACTTTAATGATGCAAATACATCGGCTACTTCCCCTTCAGCCACTGTTGGAAGTACGTGGAATGCGAGCTCGTAGTGAGCGGCATCAGCGGCTGGCATGTGTTCTTTATCCATATCGGTATAAGAATGTTTATTTATTAATGGGCCCGCGCAATGTACCACAGATAGCGGGTGTGAGCAACAGATTCTGGCGTGATATACTAGGCGCACTTATGACCAACCGAACTGGAGCAACAACGTACATTATTGCTGGCGTGGCTGGGGTTGGATTGGTGACCACTGGGTACCTCGGGATGCGGACGCTTGATCAAAATACTATCATCGAGAACCAAACTGTACGCATCACAGAACAAACAGCCAACCTCCGCACCGCCCAAACCACCATCGCTACTCTCGAGAGGGACCTCGGGAACCTCAAAAACGACCTTGAGGCGCTGGCCGAAAACTATGAAGACGAGCTGAACCGTAATGAAAAGTTCGAAGACCAGATTATGGATCTAGCTGGGTCACTTGATGAGTTTGAACGTCTGAGTGAAATTGATGAAGAACTATTGATCAAATATTCCAAAGTGTCGTTTCTCAACGAGAACTACATCCCGTCTCGACTCAAGCAAATCGATGATGAATACATCCTCGAAGGGAAAAAAGACCAATACTTCCACGGCGATGCGATGCGGTTTTTGGAGCGGATGTTTGATGCGGCGGAGCGGGACGACATTGACCTCAAAATCATCTCCGCCTATCGGTCATTTGATGAGCAAAATGAGCTGAAAGGTCAGTTTACCGAAATATTTGGCGAGGGCGCCAACACGTTTTCCGCTGACCAGGGTTTCTCTGAACACCAGCTCGGGACGACACTCGACATTACTACCCCGTCAGTTGGTGGGACATTTACCAGTTTTGATCAGACCGAGGCGTTTACCTGGCTGGAGGAGCACGCCCACAACTACGGGTTCATCCTGTCCTACCCCAAAGACAACCGATTTTACGTCTATGAACCCTGGCACTGGCGGTTTGTCGGTCGTGATCTGGCACGTGACCTAGCGCGTGACGACGAAACCACGTTCTACACCATGGAGCAACGAGAGATTAACAAGTATCTGTTAGAGATTTTTGATTAAATGCCGTATAGACGTTGGGCAGTTTGTAGCAACTGCTCGCGCACCTTCTCGGCGTCTTCCCCTTTCAGCTCAGCGATCATTTTGTATACCTCCTGGACCATCCAGGGTTCGCAGCGTTGGCCGCGGTGCGGTACTGGGGCGACGTACGGGCAGTCGGTCTCACCGTGAATCAGGTCGAGCGGCGCGTATTCGACCAGCTCGCGGTATGGCTTGGCAAACGTGATAACGCCGGTAAATGAGATGGTATAACCAAGGTCGAAAAACTGCTTGGCCTGGTCAATCGTGCCAGCGTAGAAATGGGCATTGCCGGCTACCTTGGCCTCAGATCGGAGAACCTCGAGGGCGTCGTTGTAGGCGTTACGTCCCCCGACATGCGGGCTGTTGCGCAGGTGCAGCATGAGTGGCTTCCCGACGGAGTTTGCGAGCGCAATCTGTGCCAGGAACACCTCTCGCTGTTGTTCATACGTGTCATCAGCATTATGATAGTAATCAAACCCACACTCCCCAATTGCAACGGTTTTGGGGTCGGTTGCTAGGGGGTGATAGAAATCATAGTCAAACACCGGTTCGGCCACTCGCGCCCCGTGGTCATCTGGGTCAACATCGATCACACTACAAGGATGCACCCCAACCACCGCCCAGGCATTCTCGTACTGATGTGCAAGCGCGACCGCAAGCGTACTAGTCGCCTGCCGCGTCCCAACATTGATCACCCCAACGCCCTGAGCGGCGCAGGCAGCAAATACTGCCGCGCGGTCGTCGTCAAACTGCGCCAGGTTGAGGTGGGCATGGGTATCTACGTACTTCATACCAACATCCTACCACACAAAATACTCCAATCGATTGGAGTATTTTGTGCTACATTTGTTGTATGGCTCGGATTAATAAAACGGTACTTACGGCCGGACACTTTGACTTACTACTCAAGCAATGCGCCCAGGCGATTGCACCAGCGAACTCCAAACAAGCCAAATTAGTCCTGACGGAGTTGCTTGGTTACGAAGAGCAAGTCATGGTAGCCAAACGAATGGCTGCGATTGTACTGCTCGCTGAGGGCATGACCAACTATAAAATCGGGACGTCACTCAAACTCAGTCAAAGCACCGTTGCCACCATTCAGCGAAAGCTCAAAAGTGGCAAGTACCAAACCCTCATCAAATCATTGGAACGTGACAAGCAAGACTACTGGAAATTGCTCGACACGCTCGACTCACTACTGCACCTGGGTGGGATTCTACCCCACTACAACGGCCTAGACCGGTACAAATTCATGAAATAATACTCCAATCGATTGGAGTATTTGGAGTGGTTATTCTAGAATAATTGCCACCAGCTCTTCGAGGGTATTTTTTCCGGTGTGTTCGGGGATAAAATGTCCAAAACCGCTGTACATCCGGATGTCTGCTGCAGGGAGGGTATCGGTGATCAGTTTGCGCGATTGTTCAGCTTTGTCTGAATCGTTGTCACTGGTCATTACTATGAGCTGAGTACGCTCGGTGATAGTCGGGTCAATCTCAAATTCACAAAACCCGGTTTCGTTTTGCCGCAAGGGATCAAGTGATGGCGCTACGAGAATCACGCGAGCTGGTGTAGCGTCAGGATTTTCCGACAGCCACCGCAGCAGGAATCCTCCTCCCATACTATGCCCCACTAGCGTCGTCTCGGGGGTAATATCAAAGCGCTCCAGTTCTCGTTTCCAGGTTTGATATTCAGGCAGATAGGCGTGCGGCATCTCTGGCACGTCTACTTTGATGTCGCGCACCACTAGTTGGTTTTGTGTCCAAGGAATCCACCCAAAGTTGCTTGAGGTGTACCCGGCTGGATCGTAGTAATTCTCCTTACTTGGCTTGCCATGAATAATGATGACGTTTTTCATAACGTACATATTACCATAGCAGAAAATACTCCAATCGATTGGAGTATTTAGACCGTGGTGTTTAGTAGCGTATCGGCTCGATGTGCATCCTATTGTTTACATTTTTCAGACTATCTATATATTAACGGGTGATAAAACTCAGAACTGGAGTAACCCGTGTCCTTTGAACATCCAACGGACCCTAGATTCGATGCCAGCTGGTGGTCCAGACTGCGCGCCTGGCTACATGCTGCTTGGGTCACTACCGCAGGCGAGACGGATCAGTTTTGATCCGTCTCGTTTTATTTTTCTAAGCGATTGAACAGGTTAGCTGGTTTTTGGTTGGCTAGTACAGCTTCTTTGATGATGACATTTGCTTCTGGCATTAACGGGTGGAGCATGCGGGCGATTAGGTAAAGGTCGTGGACCAGCTGTTTGATGATTACTACCGCGGCTGGTTTGTCAGTTTTAACCAACTTGAATGGCTCGGTCTCGGCGATTGTTTCGTCGAGTAACTGGACCTTGCTCCAGATGAAATCAGCAGCAGCTTGGAAATTGTAGGTGTCGAGCGCGTTGGTGTAGACGGGATCGAACCCGGCTACAGTTGGTGTATCAATCGGAGTGTCTAGGTGGGTCTCGGCCATTTTCATAATCCTGGCCGTGAGGTTCCCCAGGCCGTTGACTAGGTTTGCCGTATAGTATTCATCCATTTTTTCCCAGGTGAGATCAGAGTCGTCGGTTGGATGTACGTGGCGCAACATGATGTACCTAGTGGCATCTGTCCCGTATTTTGTCACCAAATCATACGGATCAATTGTGTTTCCGATACTTTTGCTCATTTTCTGACCACCACTGTTAATGAAGCCGTGGTAGAACACTTGATCTGTAGCAGCAACACCCGCGCTTGTAAGCATGGCCTGCCAGAGGATTGATTGGAAGCGTACCTGGTCTTTCCCAGCGAGCTGTAGGGTCTGGTTATTAGTCCAAAATTTTTCAAAGTTTCCTTCGGTATCCGCTGGCCATCCTAGACAAGAGATGTAGTTGGTCAACGCATCAAACCACACGTACATCACGTGAGTGTTGTCCCCTGGTACCGGAATCCCCCAGTCCATACGAGACACTTCTCGCGAGATACTTATATCCATCAAGCCACCCTGCACAAAGTTAAGAGCTTCTTTACGTCGCCATTCTGGCACTACAGACCCTCCATTTGTGAGGTAGTCTTCCAGATACCCCTGATAGTTTGATAGTTTGAAGAAATAGTTTTCCTCCTCAATTGCTTCTGGAGCCACCTGGTGATCTGGGCACTTGCCATCAACCAAATCTGAGTCGACTTTAAACGCTTCACAGCCAACGCAATACAACCCAGTGTATTTCTTTTTATAGATATCACCTGCCTCGTTACACAAATTCCAAATATGCTGGGCGGCAGCTTTGTGCGCTGGGTCCGTTGTACGGACAAAACTATCATTGGATAGGTTCAAGGCAGCTTTGAGGTTATCAAACTCGGCGGCGTATTTGTCAGCGTACTCCTGACGACTGACACCAGCTTCGTCTGCCTTACGAGACACCTTTTGACCGTGCTCATCTACCCCCATGTTAAAAAAAACCTCGTGACCCATCAGGCGCCAGTAGCGTGCAAGGGTGTCCCCCTGTACAAACTCAAGTGCATGCCCCATATGAGGAGACGCGTTGACGTAGGGCAAGGTGGTGGTTATGTAACGTGGAGTTTGATTTAACATGTTATTTCAAGTAATCAACAAGGTCTGTGATTGCTACTCGCTGCTGTTCGCCGGTGTCGCGATCTCGCACCGTCACTGTGTCGACCAGGTCAGGCGCTTCTTCACCGAGGGTCTCGAAGTCGATGACGATGCAGTAGGGGGTGCCGATTTCGTCTTGGCGACGGTAGCGTTTGCCGACGTTGCCGTTGTCGTCGAAGGCGACGTTGCCAAACTCGGCTTGCAGTAGCTTGAATACTTCCCGGGCTTTTTCGACCAGCTGGGGTTTGTTTTTGAGCAACGGTGAGACGGCCACGCGGTACGGGGCGAGATGGGCTGGCAGTTTGAGGTACGTGCGGATTTCCCCGTTCATCTCGTCTTCGGTATACGCTTCACACAGTACGGCTGTCAGCGCGCGGCCGACGCCAAACGATGGCTCCAGTACGTGCGGGATAAATGGTGCACCCTCAACTGGCGTGTAGCGGAGCTTGACGCCGCTAGCTTGCTCGTGGCTCTTGAGGTCATGGTCAGTGCGGTACGCAAACCCAGCCAGCTCGTCGAACCCTTTGCCAGGGTAATTGTATTCAAAATCAATTGTACGTTTACTGTAATGAGCGAGGTCGTTCGCAGGGACTTCGTACTCGCGGATGTTGGCGTCGGACAGACCGAGGTGGTGGTGCCACGCGCGCAGGTCAACGAGCATTTTTTCAAACTCGGCTTCCCAGTCGCTTTCGGCTACAAAATACTCGATTTCCATCTGCTCAAATTCACGCACGCGGAACAACCACTCGCGGGGCGCGATTTCGTTGCGGAAGGCTTTGCCAATCTGAGCAATCCCAAACGGCAGTTTAGGCGACATGGTGTCGACGACGTTTTTAAAGTTTACAAATATCCCTTGGGCAGTCTCGGGGCGGAGGTATGATTTGTACTTCCCTTCGGCGCCAACTTGGGTTTCGAACATCAGGTTAAAATCTTTGACCGCTGACAGTGCATTACCAGCTGGGCTTTTGAGATTGTTGTCAATAATCAACTGATCCATCTCAGCGGCTGACAACCCTTCGGCTTCGATGCCGTTGTCTTTGAGTAGATGGTCGGCCCGGAATCGTTCGCCAGTTTTTGTATCCTCTATAATTGGATCAGAAAACCCAGCGCCAGTGTGACCACTGGCTTCCCAGACCCGCTCGTTCATCAAGATGGCAGCGTCGAGGCCATACATGTCTTCGCGACCATCGACAAACAGTTTCCACCACTCGGATTTGATCCGGTTGTTGAGAGCGACCCCGAGTGGACCCAAATCCCACGTTCCCTTGAGGCCACCATAAATATCGCTGCCCGGGAACACAAATCCACGGCGCTTGGCGAGCGCAACTATTTTCTCCATTGTGTTGATTTCAGGGGTATCTGTCATAGGTGGGGATTATTTAGCGAACTACGATGCCATTATCTGCATCAAAGCCGGCCTCGGTCGAGAGTTCAGTGTACACTGGGTCCGCCTGCGCTTGCAAGCGGGAGTCGGTAAACCGGTCCGTCGCCCGTAGGGTTTGTGATTGCAGTAGGACCAGGCTACCACCCACCTGCGAGATACTCGGGGTAATACCCACCTGGAACGATACTTGTTTGCGTTGACCGGACGGGATGTTGCCAGCCTTCCACTCGAGCTGTTGTGAGACGGCATTGTAGATCAGGTCGCCATCACCCACCACACTATCACGCCAATTAACGTAAATCGGCAACGCCGTTGTTACTATCGCGTCGGTCAGATCGTTGACGCCAGCCTCAGCAACAATTGTCAGCGCGTAGGTGGTGGTCTGTCCGACCTGCGGTGGAATGGGACCTGCGATGACAAACGCCCCACCGCGACTCGCCTGACTAGCAACGACTATGGTGGAGTCAAACTTAGCTTCGATGAGAGTTGTACCAACCAACTCCAACTCAGACCGGGGTACGGCGACCCGCCGCGCATAGACGTTGATCACCAGATCATACGAGGCGGTCGGCTGCGTGCTGGCTGGCGTGACGTTAAAACTCAGTCGCCGCCGTTCACCGGGCCCAACCGACTCAAACGTACTGTTGTTCGAGGCTTGCCAGCGGATGGTGCCAGTGTTGGAGTCGTAAAACCCGCTGGCACCCACGATTGAATTTTCGTTAAGGCTATTGCCACCTGGGACCACTTCTACCTGCAGGTCGTGCACGGTGCTATCGAGGGTGTTGGTAATCTCAAGGTTGATACGCGAGGTGTCACCTTCTTCGAGCACGACGCTGGCTGAGGGGTCACCGTTGACCTCGGTCGTAATTTCGATGAACGGGCTCTCGATAGTAAAATCAACGTTGGCTTCCGCTAGTAGTGAGGCCACCACAAACGGATCATTAGCTTGGGCGGGACCGAGGTCAACGTTGATCCGCAGGGATTCCTCTGAGAATCCGGTCACCACGCCCGACAGGGTTATGCTCACACTTTGCTCTGGCAATAGTTCATCAATTTTCCACACCGCCGTCCCAAACACCGGCTCTGGTCGGGAGGACTCAAACCGAAAACCGTTGGGGTACGAGGCGCTAACGAGTAGATCACGCTGAGGAGATGAAGAGTTTGAGACAACCGTCATCGTGATATCGATGGCTTGGCCTGAGGTGACTGTTTTGGGGTTTTCGACACGCAGCACAATTGGTGAGGAACTGATACTAAAATCGTACGGGGCGGTTTCTTTGAAAAATACGCTGTTGGAGCCAGTGATTCGGTACTCGATAGTGGCAGTGATTTGCTGCCGTGCCTGTTCTTCACCAAACACTGCTACTCGTAACGGGATAGTGCGAGAGTCGCCCGGAACGAGCTCGGCAATCGGAATACGTTCTTCAAATAGATTTTTAGGTGCTGCGCCGACTGACCGGGTACCTTGCGGGTATTTTACAATCAGCGTGGCTGACTCCATGGTGACGGTGTTTTGATTATTAACTGCCACCTCGAACTCGAGCACCTCCCCGCCGCCAATGGTAAATGGACCAGATACTGACAGGGATATGTTGTCGCTTGAGATTTCGTTGCCGCCCAGATACAGATACAGACTCGACAACCCGGCGCCAAACACAAAGATAAACAAGCTAACTAGCAGAATATAGAGGCGGTAGCGGCGGCGCGGTTTGGGTTGCGTTGGCTCTGGTGTTGGCTCTGGAGCTGGTTTTTCAACCGGTAGTGGTACTTTCCAGTCGCGTGAGACATCAACCGACATGTCAGTGAGACGAAACTGTTCAACTGCTTTGACTGCGCTCGAACGGTCATACAGTTTTTTTCTGATTTCTTCCAACCGTTCAATATCGTGTATGTGTGGCTTCATTACCGCTAGTATAACACCAGAATACAGCGCCAGTTACAACTGGCTGGCGTTTGTCGCGCGTTCGATACTCAGTGCAATGGCATTGTCACGCAGACACACGGTAGCCGGCGTCATTGCGGCCAGAGGTACGGCGATGAATTCTGGCGGCACGTCACTCGATTTGATGTACCCCAACTGCGACAACACCCGCTGGATAAATACGTGCTCGTAGCAACGGCGGTCGTTGCAACTGGCAGCAAAAAACTCAAGCGCCGCGATACATTCGTCAAACAACGCTTCGTGAGTCTCTTCCCCGGCCAAAAACCGCCGTAGTAAGCGGACGAGTTTGACCACGCTCCCGCGGGCGTCTTTCCCCGCTGCAGCGTGGTAGTAGTTTTTGATCTCGGACACACTGCCGATCTTCCAGCCGCCCCGGCCTTTTACTAGCGAGACTTTGAGGTGCGAGAAATCTTGCAGAGCTTGACGCTGCTTGGAAGATTCTTTTCTGACACTCCTTGCATCCGCATATAACATCCCGAGTTCACGGGTAAATAAGCGGTAGCTACGATCAGCGGTCTGGCGGTCGTAGGTGCCACACACAATCGCTTCAGTTGTGTAGGTGACGTACGCCATCTAGGTAATCGAGAAAGTGAACCTCAGGTCGCCGGCAATCACGGCTTCACCCGTCACCTCGGCGCTATAGGTAATCGCATCTGCTCCGACTGTTTTGAGTAGTAACGCTTGGTTTTGAGCAATTGCCTGCTGGCCGGCAGTGCTGGTGGCGACAGCGAGGTTGATGCGGTCTGCTGGCTCCAGTCCGCTTTGTTTCCGCTGACCTTGGACGGCGCGCATCAGTTCGCGCACAGCGCCTTCGGCGATAAGCGCTGGAGTGAGTGCAGTTTCAATCGCTACGATGTCTGCCACCTGGTACGCCTTAGCGTTGAGCTCGTCAAGCACTACTGGTACGAGGCTGTCCGTGATAGCGGGCCCAAACACCACTGCAATTGGCTGCCGGACTTTGATGCCTGATTTGGTGCGTGCTTCAAGCGCGGCAGTTACGATGTTCCGGGTTGCAACCATCTGCTCGAGTAGATCTTCGTTTACCAGGCCTTCGGTTGGCCAGGCCGCTAGGTGCACACTTTCGGCCTCATCATTCTCTCGCACCGCCAACCAAAGGTACTCAGCGTAAAACGGCATGGCTGGCGCGATGGTCAGCGCGAGGGTGCGCAGTACATGACGCAGGGTCGCCAGTGCGAGCGTGCGATCAACCACGTCTTCTCCTTTGAACCGATCGCGTGAGCGGCGCAGGTACCACACTGACAAATCGTCGATAAAATCTCCGATCGGGCGGGTGGCTTTATCGAGCTCGTATGATTTATAACCAGCGGTCGCATCGTTCACCAGCTGCTGCGCACGAGCAACAATCCACTGGTCGAGCACGTTAGTTGAATCAGCCCGGGCTTGGGTCCCATCCGCAAACATCTCGTACATCGCGAGTACGTTGTGGAGGCGTCCCACTGTCTTACGCTGCAACTCAAGCACCTCCTGGTCTGAGAAGTGTAGATTTTCTCCTCTGACAATTGGTGAGTTGAGCAAATACAACCGCATTGAATCAGCCCCCACTTTGTGAGCGAGGTCCATAGGCGCCGAATAGTTTTGTAGTTTTTTACTTAATTTTTTGCCATCCTCTGCCATAATCATTCCGTTTACAATTACGTTCTCAAACGGAGACTTACCAAAAAGAGCGACGCCAAGAACTAGCATTGAGTAGAACCAACCTCGTGTCTGGTCAAGCCCTTCCGCGACAAACTGAGCGGTGTACTGATTACCAGTCAGCGGATCAAACTCGCTTTGAGCCACTCCCATATAGTGTCGCTGGCCGTATGGCATCGACCCGCTCTCGAACCAACAGTCAAATACGTCAGGGACCCGCTCTAGTCGCACGCCGTTTTCTTCGAGCACCACGTCGTCAATGTACGGTCGGTGGAAGTCCAGCTCGTAGTGGTCGTTGTGTGGTAGTTGGGTGAAATCCACTTGTTCCCACTGGGCATTTTGGAAATAGCGACCAGTGTCGTAATCGACCTTGGTTTGCTCGGCGTTCATACCTGCGGCTGCCGCCCGCAACATCGCAATTGGCCCACCGTGACTCACGATGAGGATGTTCTTGCCAGCGTACTGCTGGTCGATGTCGTAGAGAAAAGCCCCCATTCGTCTAGTGACATCGCGTCGGTTTTCAGAATCTGGAAGGACTTTGGTAAAGCGTTCTTCCCAGGTAGCAAAATTGGCTGCGTAGTCGTCATGCCATCGCTTCCCTTCAAACTCGTCGGCCAAGTTGAACTCACGAATCCGCTCGTCGATGATGACGGCCTCTGCCGCGAGACCAAGTTGCTCGCGGACCAACTCGGCTGTCTGTTTGGTGCGCATAAATGGCGACACGATAATCAGGTCGATTTGTTTGTCTTGTAGTTGTCTTGCTGAGACGAGTACTTGTTCGATACCCTCTGCTGTTACCGGATCCTCGTTCTCGATGTTAGAGCTAATCACCCCAGCTACGTTACTCGTGCTTTGCCCGTGGCGCATTACAAAATAACTATTACCACTCTTGGGTACATATTCTTTCAGCTCAGCTAAGGACCCAATCACCTTGTATTCCTTGGTCTCTGGATTACGCCAAATTGGCAGTGGTGCGCCCCAGTAGCGCTGGCGGGAGACCGCCCAATCGCGAGCGCCATCGAGCCACTTGCCAAAGCGGTTGGTGCCGACGTGCTCTGGAACCCAGTTTACTTTGTCATTCTCAGCCACCAGCTGGTTTTTGATACTCGGCACATCTACAAACCACGACGTGGTCGCGTAATTAAGTAGTGGTGTATCACAACGCCAGCAGTGTGGGTAGCTGTGGGTGATGTTTTCTTTTTTGAATATAGCACCTTTGGCTTGCAGGTTCTTGAGTACCTCGATGTCGGCGTCCATGTGCCCGATACCAGCCTCGTCGTCGTCCTTTGGCTTTACCAGTTGACCAGCAAAATCAGTCACCCAATCTTTGAAATGCCCAGTATTGTCCACGTGGTGCACAATCGGCACGCCGTGCTCCTGCGCGAGTTTCATATCGTCGTCACCGTAGGCTGGTGCGATGTGCACCGCTCCCGTTCCCTGCTCGCCAATCTCGACGTAATCAGCATGCCGGATGGTCCAGGCGTTTTCCTTACCCTCCATTGCTTGTTCACCCATCCAAGGAAATGGCGGTTGGTAGTGCTTACCAACCAAGTCAGTCCCCTTAATAGTCTCAACTATTTCGTAGTTCACCCCTTCCAACTGCGCTTCGCGACCCTTAGCTACAATGACGTGCAAGCCATCTTCGAGTTGCACTTTACTATACTCAAACTCCTTGTTCACCGCCGCCATCAAGTTCCCCGGCAGTGTCCATGGTGTGGTCGTCCACACCAGCAGACTGGTGTCAGTCACCTCGCCCGCGTCGTCCAACAACGGCAACTTGACCGTCACCGCAATATCTTTGATGTCTTTGTAACCTTGGTTCACCTCAAAGTTAGACAACGTCGTCCCACAACGTGGGCACAAATGCATGGTTTTGAACCCTTCAAACACCAGCCCTTTCTCGTGGAGCTGCTTGAATACCCACCAGACACTCTCGGTGTAGGTGCTATCCATGGTTTTGTAGTCATCCTCCATGTCCGCCCACCGTCCCATCCGGGGGATGATCTGCTTCCAGTCATCCGCGTACTCCATCACGGCATCGCGAGCCGCTTCGTTAAAATTCTTGACCCCGTACTCCTCGATGTCGCGCTTGGTCGCTAGGCCAAGTTTCTTCTCGATCAGGTTCTCGAGCGGCAGGCCATGGCAGTCCCAGCCCCACTTCCGCCTGACCCGATACCCGTTCATAGTCCAGAACCGCGGGATGGCGTCTTTGATGGTCCCAGCCAGAATGTGCCCGTAGTGTGGCAGGCCAGTCGCAAACGGCGGCCCATCGTAAAACACAAAATCTCCCTTGGGTACGTCCCCCGCCGGGGTCGTCACTGATTTATTAAAAATATCCTGCTCGTCCCAAAACGTTTGAATAGCTTCTTCACGCAGGGCGACTTCACTTTTTTCTACCTCGTCAACCGTTTTGACCGAATCGTTCTCACGACCGTGCATTTTTGTGTTCATATAAAATTAGGTTATGTATATCAGACATTTGAGAATAGCGATTACCACCCTCTACCGTGACGTATCAGATCACCTAGTGAGTGTAGCAGAGGAAAATTACTACGTCTAATGAAGAATCCAGCACGGAGCGACGTGGAGTATTTGAATTCTGAATGAAGTCGGAGCAAGAAAGAAGAACTCCTGACTTTTGTCAGGAGTTCTTCTTTCTTACATCCGCTCTGGGGCCTCGATGCCGAGCGCCCATAAACCTTGTTTGAGGGTCTGCCCGACTGCCTGTGCTACGGCCGCTTTATACGGCGCAAACTCGTCACTCGCATCAGCGATTTTCTCGGCGGCGTAAAACGAGTTGAACTCTGAGGCTAGTTCGGTGAGGTAGGTAACGATTGTCTGTGGCGCCCGCTCTGCGAGCGCTGCCACAATCACGCTGGGAAATTGTTCGATCATTTTCTCGACGGCGTACGTAGTTGCTGGTGCACGTTGGGTATCGACAGGCACCCCTGCTTCTGACGCCTTTGCCAGTACTGATTGAATCCGAGCGTACGTGTATTGCAGGTACGGCCCTGAAGCTCCTTCAAAGGAAAGGGCTTTCTCCTTATCAAATACAATATTGGAACCAATCCCGTGTCGGAGGATTTCGTACTTGAGCGCAGCCACAGCCACCTGGTTGGCCAACTCATCATTGTTCTCAGTCATTCTTTCCTTGGCTGCCGTTTCCATATCAGCCATGATTGATTCACCCGTGAGGACATTTCCACTACGCGACGACATCTTGCCAGTGTTGAGCGTTAAAAAACCGGTTGGGATGTGTTCTAAATGTTTACCCTCCACATCGGTAAACAGCGCTCTGATTGCGGCATAGACTACCTTGAAATACTCCGCTTGCTCTCCCCCTGTCACAATGATTGATTTGGTCCAATGTGGATAGGTGTCGTGTTTAAGCCTAAAATGTCCGATGTCTTTTGCCTCGTAGGTAGGCAGACCTTTTGAATTCAAAAATACGCGGGTGTGTTGGCCAGATTTTGCCCCATCATACACAATCGCTCCTTCGCTCTCGCTAAAAATACCGCCGATGTTGTCCTTCACAATCTGTGAACCAAGCGGTGCCGCCTGGCTTTCAAGTATCTCCAGGTCAAAGTGCGTCCCTAATTTTTCACAAATAGAATTTATTTGGGCGTTCGAAGTTGCAATCCCAGCCTGCCGTAACGCTGACAGTTCTGTATCTGAATCAGCGTACAAAGCCTGGTTGATGACGATGATTTCCGCCTTCTCCACCCCAGCTGCTTCGTAGGCTTCGTTTCCAACTCGATAGGCAGCCCCCAGCTCCTCGATTTTACTCACGTCATTCCCAGTTTTCTTGAGTCCCCAGACTGCTTTAGCTACCGGTAGTCCGATATCCGATGGGTAGTTGGCTCGCTTCACATCGGCCCCAGATAGTTCAAACAAACGAGTGAACGATTCTCCGATAATGTTCCCCACCAAGTTCCCAACGTGGAGGGGTTTAAATAGGTTAGGACTAGTGTATTCGACAATCACCTGCTCACCTTTTTGGGTCTCATTTCTCCCCCACGTATCACCGGCGGCCAGTGCAGTGTCGAGGGTGGTTTTGTAATACGCCCGATCAAGTGTGAAGTTAAGGAACCCAGGACCAGCTACCTCGATATTTGTCACCAATGCAATGGTTCCAGCCAAGGATTCTACTAGCTGCTCAGCTACTTCCCGCGGCGGTTTGCCAACCTGCTTTGCCAGTACGAGGGCGACATTGGAAAACACATCTGTTCCAGCATGCTTGTCCGTCGGGTAATCTACAACAAAATCTACCGCTGGCAAGTTGAGGGTTTGGAGGGTTTGGTTTATTTCACTGCGGATTGCGTCTTGCATGTGTGTGTACTCTACCCCATCATTCGATTCTAGTCACCATCGCTCGCGCGGGGTCAGTCGTATTGATCCGCACGGTTGTCCGCCCCAACACCTGCCCCCGCTCGTTCTCGACCCCGCAACGCCAGATGCCGTCACGAAACGACTCTAGTCTGGTAAAACCACGATACCCCCCGCGGTTCTCGCCAGTGATTGGGTACCCAAACCGGAACGCTTCCTGCCAGTCACCGGCTGCATCTTTGAATTCCCATCGGTGATAGATGCGAGTCTCTAGACGAGTTGGGGCATACACGCGCGTAAAACAGGCAATCGAACTACCCGTCGGGTGCAGCTCGTTTCGCACCAGCGGTATCTGGCGGTACCAAGGCTGCTCCTCGTCGACTATCCGGTAGTCACCGTTGCTATCACGCACGACCGATTGCACGATATCAAGTTCCGTCAGTGACAGCGGAATCGGCGGAATCAGGTTAAAGAAATACAGCGCCGTCAGTGAAATGTACAACGTTGACAGCATCAGTATCACCCGCCTGGTGTTGGACTGCATAAAATTAGGCACAATCGAGTACAACATCCGTATCACCCCAGAGACAAACAGCAACGCCAGTAGGCCGCTGAGGATAAATATCCCGTCCCCCATCCGCCCGAGCAAGACCGGCAATACCAACACCACGTACGAAAATATCCCAATAAAATACAGCGCAATATAATACAGCAACCGGTCAGACCGCTTTTCAAGCAGCTCGTTCCCAATAATCACGACGAGAATCAGGATAAAAAACGGCGCTGACACCAGCCAGTCACCACTGCGTCCATAGAAAATAAGCATCCCCGAAAGCAGCCCGCCAAACGAATACTGCAACACAATCGGTGCGTATTTTTGCACGACCCGAGAGACCCGATAAGGAAACCGTTCAGCGACTCCAGCATAAAACACCAGGAGCGACACAGTCGCGAGCACCACGTAGGTAAGCAAGATCAAATTGTCGACAATATCGTCAATCCGGTTCAGCAATAGCAGGTCGGTAATAAACCCACCTATAAAAGCAAATGTCAGCCAGTTGCGTGATACCGTCCCCGCAATCTTGCTAAAGTTCATACCTATCATCATACCAAAGTAACCAGCCAAAAAGAAAACGGCCGCACAGAATTGTGGGCCGTCGAGGATGATGGATGAAAGATTGGTGCCTAAAAAGTGGCGGCAGTAGAAGCAGTCTCGCTTCCTCACAGTTGAGAATTTACACTCCCTTCCTGCTACTTCTACTACCGCCTTAGTCAGGCAGTCGAGAGCCACGCTGGCTCTCTACTTGAGGTGGACTCGGTCGTACGCGAGGCATGCGTTAACCGTCAACATTATACACACAATACGAACAAAGTAAAGACCAGCATACCTGCCGGCCGGTACTTTATTTGTATACCTACTACACAAATTTCTCTGGTACTGGGTGGGCTTCGCACATGGCTTGGACTTCTGCTTGCAGCTTGGCTTTCTTGGCAGTGTCGTCTTTGTTGCGCATCACCTCGATCATGATTTCGGCAAGTCTGGTTGCCTGCTCTTCCTTCATCCCGCGCGTGGTCATGGCTGGTGTACCAAACCGAATCCCGGATGGGTCCATTGCGGTGCGCGGTTCGTCGGCAATCATGTTTTTGTTCAGGGTAATCCCGACCTCATCAAGCACTCGTTCGGCGTCAGCCCCGGTGATATCAAGCGAGCTGTGCACATCAGCCAGCAGCAAGTGGTTGTCGGTGCCGCCACACATCAGGCGCACCCCTTCTGCTTTGAATACCACCTCCATCGCCTTGGCGTTTTTAACGATTTGCTGGGCGTACAGCTTGAACCCTGGATCAAGTGCCTCTTTGAACGCCACGGCTTTGGCCGCAATCTGGTGCATGTGCGGTCCGCCCTGCATCCCTGGGAACACGGCTTTGTTGATCCGCTTGGCGAGGTCTTCGCTCTCCCGTACGACAATCATCCCACCGCGTGGACCACGCAGTGATTTGTGGGTGGTCATCGTCATAACGTCAAACCCGTGATCAAACGGGTTGGCTAGAACACCAGCTGCAATCAGGCCAGTGATGTGCGCGATGTCAGCGACTGTGTACGCTCCGACTTCGTCGGCAATTTCCTTGAATTTGGCATAATCGAGCTCACGTGAGTACGCTGAGAACCCAGCCAAGATGATCTTGGGTTTGTGCTCGAGCGCCATCTGCCGCAAGTGGTCGTAGTCAATCTCACCTGTCTCGACGTCTTTCATTTTGTACCGGACAAAATTGAAGACTTTGTTGATTGCCGTAGTTGGATGTCCGTGGGTGAGATGTCCACCGTGGGACAAATCCATCCCCAACACCGTGTCCCCTGGCTCCATCAAGGCAAAATACATCGCTACGTTCGCAGCGGCGCCCCCGAGTGGCTGGACGTTGGCGTACTTGGCTTTGAACAGCTGCTTGGCCCGATCAATGGCGATTGTCTCCATCTGGTCAGTGAACTCTTGCCCGCCGTAGTACCGGCGGCCGGGGTAGCCTTCGGAGTATTTGTTGGTAAATATCGATCCCATCGCCTCCCGCACTGCCATCGAGACATAGTTCTCACTCGGGATCAGCTCAATCCCCTTACGCTCCCGCTCTTCTTCCCCGACTAGCGTCGCATAGATCTCCGCGTCTTGGTCTTTGATGTGTTGGTATTCGTTCATATTTATCGATTATCTCCATCGCCAGTAATCTTTCCTCGCTCCATTCGACTTTTTAGTTTCTCCATATTTTGCTCAGCGACTTGGTCGAGATTTACGCCAAACTCAGTTGCTAGTTGAGCTGTATACCAGAGTACGTCACCCAACTCTTTCAGCACCTCTGCTTTAACTTCATCAGTCACATCAGCCGGAGTAAACATCGCCTTGTCGCGCATTAGTTTTTTGACCTTTTCAGCCAACTCACCTGCCTCACCAACGAGACCCAGGGTTGGATAGATGAAGTTGTTATTGAGATCTGGATAAGCCGCAGTCACGCGTGATTGAGTTTGGTAGTCAGAAAATTGCATATGTCGTTAGTATAGCAAATATAAGAAAGCCGGCGCTAGTGCGCCGGCTTTGGAGTCATAAACCAAGTAAATCTCTCACAATCTGAACGATATCATCAGGCTCTGGGGACATATCTACGACGTGATGAGTAAAGAAGGGATCAATCAGGCCAATCGCTGTCTCTCTCCCTTCCCGCACCCTTTGGTGGAAGTCAGGTGGCAAGTTGTCATAAGCATCGTTAGCATGACGATTACCGGCAGCGACCTCGCCTAGCTGCTGTCCCTTTTCTCCCATCATCCGTCCTTGAGCAACCATTGGATCGAGGTCGCAATGAACGTAGGTCGCCCCGGTAATTACCTCCCTGAGTTGTGCGACCACGTACGCGTGATTGGCTTTGAACAAATCCACCGACGCCTTTTGCCCCAACACCTGATATTGCGCTGTCGACACTTCGAAACGATCACATAGGACTGTTTTTCCCGCTTGCAAACTTGGTAGAATAAAATTTTTCAAATGATCAAACCGAGCGGCGTAGTGTAGAGACAGATGGGTCTCAGGGCAGAAACGATTTGCATCTCCTTCCTTAATCAAAACCCTGATTTGTTCTGCACCTGGCGTTCCACCTGGTTCACGTGTCATCACAGTCGGCTGACCAGCCGACTGCAGCGCTTCATGCAGATTTCTGACGAGAGTGCTTTTTCCGACACCATCACCACCTTCGAATATAATGAATCGTCCTGTCATGATGTTTCCTTTGTATCATGTTTCCATTCCTTCTACCCTGTAGATAACTACATACACCACACAAAGTCAATTGCGCTAGCGTAAATACCTGTCATTATCGGGTCAGGTAAGTACCTATAACCCAAAGTTCATCACAACCAAAAAGGCTGATACAATGACTCTCATGACTACCGTTGAACAACTACAACATCACACTGCTCACCTGAAAGGTGGTGGAAAAATCGTCGTTATTGATTCTGGGGCGGTGCTCAATGCTGAGATGACCTCAATGCTGCAAGCGCTACACTCTCGTTCCACCGGCGGCATCGACGCGCACCTTGCAGTGTTAGCTAAACGGGGTGCAGAAGGGTTTATGAAAACCTACTACGTCGGTTACGGACACAAGTCCATCGGTGACTGTGGGATGGCCGTTGTTTTTATAGAAGGGGTTTCGATGTTGGCTGCCAAAGCCATTCAAGATTCACCACTCTACAACGGACAAGAAGCCTCAACCCGCTATATTCCGTTCGATCGACAACCATTCATCGACCCCCTCAATACCAAGGCCAGTGAAGTAATTCTGGAAAACTGGCGACAGTTTTATCTCAAATCAGTTACAGAGATGAAAATTGAGATTAAGCGACGTCACCCATTTAACCCAGATGACTATCCACTCAACAAGGATGGCTCAGAGAAAAGTGAGGAAAAAAAGAAGGAAATCTGGGAAAATGCCAGTAATGCCCGAGCGTTTGACGTCACGCGAGGATTCCTACCAGCTGGTGTCAGTACCAACCTGGCATGGACCACTACCCTGCGCCAGTTTGCTGACCGAATTACTATTTTACGCCACCACCCACTGGAAGAAGTGCGCGAAATCGCTGAGCAGCTGGAAGACGCGATGATTGCTACTCACCCGAATTCATTTTCAAAAAAGCGCTACCCGGAAACTGAGGGCTATCTGGGTGGAACGGCACAAGACTGCTACTACTACCATGATCCAAAATCACCTGAGATGGAGTTGGTGCACGACGGTATCAACGCCAAAGGCATTATGAGTGACTTGCGATATCAAAAACTCATGGCTAGCCGACCGGCTAAAATTGAGTTGCCTAAATGGCTTGGCGTCTACGGAGTGGCAACTCTTGCTTTCACACTAGACTTTGGTTCCTTCCGAGATGTGCAGCGTCACCGAGCTGTCATGCAACGTATGCCGCTCTTGACTACTGACCTTGGTTTTCATGAGTGGTATCTGGGTGAACTGACTGAAAGTCTCCAGGATGAGGCGATAGCGTTCATTGCGTCCCAAAAAGTCGCAACTGACGCACTTGCTGCCGACGCGCCTGTGTTGCAATACTATCTGCCGATGGGCTATAAGATCAGTAATTACCTCACCGGCGACTTGCCTGCTCTTACCTACTTAATAGAGATACGGGCTACGAGCATGGTTCATCCGACGCTAGCGTTCCAAGCCGAAAAAATGGCACACATTCTGGAGGCACGCTATGGTCACCTCGGACTGCAAATCCGCCTTGGTTCAGTAGCTGGCAAGTTTGATATTGGTCGGGGTGAAGCCACTATCACCAAAGTGAACTAAATAAAGAAGCCTAATCGGCGGTGTCCCCAGGGACACCGCCGATTTTTATTTTCTATTTAAACTGCTTACCCAACTTCGGTCCACTTTGGGTGAGGTAGTTAGACGCTTTCACATCATAGTGCGTAGTTGGCTCGCTCGACATACGTTCGAAGCGGATTTTGGCAATTGGCTGGCCAGGGCGGACGACGAGGTCTTCAAACGGACGTACCTCGAGCGTAAATGGTCGCCCCTTTGCATTACCGTCTGTGCCCCAACCCCAACCTGGGTCGAGGAACCCGGCGTAGTGCGAGCGGAAATCACCACTGCGTTCGTCCATTGGCACCATTTCGCTCGCGAGGGTTGGGGGGATTTTTACCCGCTCAGCCCCAGAGAGGATGTAAAATTTGTCCCGCTCCAGGCGTAACGCCCCGTCAATGATCTGCAGCGGCCGGAAGAAATCTGACGGCTCGTAATGCGCGATGTTAGCCACGTCAATCACCTGATCTGGGGTGGCAATACACTCGTACCCACACATCCCCTCTTCCACCAACGCTGTCAGCACCACCGTTCCGTCCTGGTCGTTAGTTACCAAGTCTTTGTACAGCAGTTTTTTGTCTGCGGTCGGGTGCCAGACGAGCCCATTTTGCATCGACAGTTCCAGGTCTAATTCAGAAAACCGCGTATCGCCGGTAAACAGCCGCAACTGGGTCAGCGGGGTACCACTGTGAATCTGAATTGAAAATGACTTGGGCGCGATGGCTGCCCATAGTTCACCCTTATAGCCCTGGGGGGTAATCGAATCATACCGTGGGACACCGTCAGCCAGGACCCGCACGTGCATGTCGAGTCGACCGGTGGATGATTTAGGGTTGCAGTAGCCATAGACTTGCTGGGGTAGGTCGAGCGACTCATTGAGCTTGACCAAGTACAATTCGTTGCACTGGAGCGGTTGTGTAATATCAGCCGGCTCTGCCTCCATAAACGACATCAGTTCGCGGATAGACTCCCCGACTTTTGGCAGCACTAGCCCACGAATTTTATATACCTCGTCACTGACAGTAAGATCGAGTGACGCCGGTGAAATGTGATTTACACTGGCACCACTGATGTTGCCACTGGCAATCAGAGTCTTTAGGAGGTGGTCAGGTAAGGCGCCCAGTCGGTTTGTCATAGTACTAACAGTGTATCAAAAAAGGCCGGTCCGGGATACGGATCGGCCTTTTGTCTTTACTGTGCTGCTACCAGTGATTTGTACGATGCTGGTTGCATGCGCGAATATAGTGGATGTTGTGAAAGTGGAATGATGAACTCATTTCTCTGAGGAATATCTGCAGCCGCCTCGACTGATATCACTCTGATGGTTATCAGACTTCTCCTGAGGAAACTTGTTTCGTTGGCGTCAAACGGTAGCCCCTGAGTAATTGTTTCAGGTTTAATTGAAACTCCATAAAACGCTGCAAGTTCAGCTAAAACTGCAGGAGCTTTATCTCTTGGAACATTTCTGTCCTCTCGGGCAAAAAAACGCCACGGAACGCATCTCATATTTGATTCGCAAAAATAGTAAGGCTTGTCTTCGTACCACAATACAAAAATCGTGCGAGTCTGGATTTTTTTCGGCATTTCGTCCCTCATGTTCTATAACGTACAACTTTTCCCAACCTAAGACGCACGAACGCTGCCTTTCTTACCAAACCCAAAACCAGCATCCTGACGGCTGCTGGTTTTGGGTATTGTCTAAACGGAACCTAGTTAACGACCTGAATACCCATAGAGTAGCAAGATCCCTCGACAATTTTCATCGCGGCTTCGATTGTAGCGGCGTTGAGGTCGGGCATCTTTTCTTCGGCTACTTCGCGGACCTGGGCTTTGGTGATGCTCCCGGCGATAGAGGCGACGTTCTTGGCTGAACCTTTGTCTTTGCCGATTTTCTTAAGGATCAGTCGAGACATCGGTGATACTTTGACGATGAAGTCAAACGTTCGGTCATCGTACACGCTGATGACGGTTGGGACCACCTGCCCCATTCGCTCACGCGTTTGTTCGTTGAACTGGTTCACGAACTCACCGATGTTGATACCAGCCTGTCCGAGTACCGGCCCGAGCGGTGGAGCTGGAGTAGCTTTACCACCGACCGCCTGTACTTTGATTTTCTTTACGAGTTTCTTTGCCATGTAGTTAGATTTAAATTGTGTGGCAGCGATGGCGGGTAAGTCACTGCAGCCATATTCTCCCTTGATAGGTCGAATCTGGCTAAGTGATTACATAAGAAGTTTATAGTCGCGCCATAGTCGCTCGTTAAACCTTCTTAATATCCATCACTACCTGAAGCCCCGCTACAATACCCAATATATTGCGTTTTGGCAAGAGCCGACCGCTCTACTGAGCGGCTGACCCTAACGTATGCTCTAGGCCTTCTTAATCTGCAAGAAGTCTAATTCTACCGGTGTCTCTCGTCCAAACATTGATACGAGGACTTTTACCTTGCCGCTTTCTTCGTCTACTCCGCCGACCTTGCCTTCGAGGTCTTTGAATGGACCATCCGTGATGATGATCTGGTCACCGGCTGCGAGGTCTACTTTGTGTTTGACGGTTTCATTACTCATCCGCTTCATCAGTGAGTCGTATTCGTCTTGGGTCAACGGTACCGGCTGGGTACCACTCCCGACAAACCCGGTCACCCGCGGCGTGTTACGCACGACAAACCACGACTCGTCGTTGACAATCATCTCTACCAGCACGTACCCTGGGTACACTTTTTCTTCTTCAACCACTCGCTTCCCTCCCTTCACGCGGATCTTCTTCTCAGTGGGGACGACCACGTTGAAAATAGAGTCGTTCATATTGAGCGAATCGATGCGTTGCTTCAGGTTACGCGTCACGGCGTTTTCATAGCCGCTGTAGGTGTGGATGGCGTACCAGTGTCGTTCGCCGTCGCTGTGTTGCTTAGCCATAGGATTAGAAGTTGGTTACGACGTAGTTGATAAATTCACCAAACAAAAAGTCAAACGCCCCGGCGTAGAGCGCAGTGATAGCCGAGATGACAATCACCAAAAGTGAATAAAACGCGGCGGTTCGTTTGGTTGGCCATTTGACCTGCTTCATTTCAGCAGCGGTCGCTTTGAGGTAGTTTGAGAATCGTTCCATATAAATTTTGTTAAAAAAACCGCCCGCAGGCGAATTTGTTAGGTTGATTATACTGGAGTGTACACAAAAGTAAAGAGTGGCGCCTGCGGGCGCCACTCTTTACTTTTGTGTCTGGTTGGCTCAAACAAAGCCGTCGTGGTGAGATATTTACTTGCATCCAGAAATCTACTCTATGACATGATCAGATTTGGATATAAATAAATTATAGTCGCTACGCTCGTTAATTTACTTGCATCCAGAAATCTACTCTATGACATGATCAGATTTGGATATAAATAAATTATAGTCGCTACGCTCGTTAATTTACTTAATTTCGTAGGTTATGGTTACTTTAGCCACTGTCTTGTCTTCCCCCATTGGTAATTCAGCACCACTAAAGCTTGATTCATCCATCTGCTCAAAAGCGACGTTGTTCATCTTATATGATTCAGGTGCGAACCGTGAGTCTTCTTCGTAGTAGCCAACAATCGGTCCAAGTTCGATGCCGAGGTTATCAGCCAGGAGGGCGGCTTGCGCTTTGGCATCAACGATAGCGGCTGCTCGCGCATCGGCCGTCAGGGCATCAGTGTCGTCAACGACAAAATTTAGACCGCTGATGTTAGTAGCCTCGCGCTCACCAACCCCAGAGAGGATGGTACTGGCGGCGTCAGTGTCACGTACCTTGACCTGCACTGATTGCATGACGCCAAATCCATCAGGTATTTGTTCACCTGATCCACAGAATGTACCCGGTAGGCACACTCGCTCTTCCCATCGGTACTTGGGATACAGGTTGTAGTTGAGGGTTTTAATGTCGGTGTCCGCGACTCCTGACTCACGCAAAAAGGCGAGGATGTCGTTGACCTTGGTACCAGAGAGGGCTTGGGCGCCGGCGGCGTCAGGCGCTTCGGCCTCAACCGAAAACGTAAACTGGCCGATGTCTGGAACCGCGAGGACTTCCCCTTCACCGCTGATCGAGATGCTTGCAGGCATCACGTCGAGATACTGCATCTGGGTAAAATTCAGGGCAGCGTATGATGCCAGTGCCACCAGAAGCATCACCAGGGATAATCCGCCTAGCAATCGCATCGACGGAGTTGAAAATAAAGAATTCATAAATATATTAGATTGTTGCTAGAGCTGTGCGGATAAATCCTCTGACGCGTGCACCAAATCCTTGGTCGGTACAGACCAGCTGGTAGGCAGCGATATCGCCGGCAGACAGGGTCGGAATCTGATCAAGTTCGTCGTCAAGTAAATAATACATCAGCGACCCCGGTTCCTCAATGTGGTCAATGCCTAGAGCATGCCCAAACTCGTGTGCGAGCACCGTAACCAGTTCAAACTCATTAGAGAATTTATAGATATTGATTTCACCACCACGGTAGTCACCCTGGGTAAATTCGTGCGCTTCACCGTATATCAGGTTGTAGGTACGGACCTCCTCATTGTACGTTTCGATCAAACGGTTCCCTTCCACACTCAACTCATTTAACTGCTGGGCGAGGTCATTAAGTGCGTCAGCCTCGATTCGCAGGTCCTCTGACTCCGCAGCCAGCGTCACGCGCTCTGATTCCAACTCAGCAAACACCACCGGGGTCGCTCCGCCACGATCATTAGCTTGGCGGACTTGATTGTTGTATGCCTGCAGACGGCCGTCGTACGACTCGCGGTTAGCGTTAAACGTAGCCTGCCTGGCTTCATAAGTGGATTGGACACCAGCAATCTGCGTCCGGAAGGCTTCGTTTTGAGTCGCGATTCCATCGAGTCGGTCACGGTCAGTTATCTGCGCGTCGGCATTGGCTTGTCGTTCGTCGAACACAAAATTGATGGTGAAGTCAGCTTGTTCGTTGTATATAAATAAATCTTGATCAGCGATGCCTTCCCAAACGGTTGCCGCTTCTTCGATGTATTGCTTGGCTTTGGATTCAGAAATGACAAACGACTCATCAATCACCCCCAAGCGGTAGCTGATTGGAACTGGGCAGATGTACTGCGTGGTTTGATACCACTGCACCCCTGCCAGCGACAAGACCACGGTGAGTGCGAGTATAAATGAAAAACGCATAGATAGAGATAGCAAACCATATTTCACCACCAATGACAACGGCGCCTAGCGGGGACTGCGTAGTCGCGATACGTAGTCCCTGGTAGGCGCCACCATCTTGAGTCAAGGCTAGGCTCTGAACTCAATATAGAAACATGTTCGCAGGAGCCGAAGCTCTTACTCCAATTACTATACCTCACTCGCTCCGCGAGTTTAAAAGATTTCAACAGGGGTGGGTAAAACAAACGGCGGCCTATCGGCCGCCGTTTGTTTTACTTCCCTTTCGCCTCTTTCTCAGCCAGTTTCTTGCGCACCATCTGCTGGGCTGCGTTCATACTGTGTTGGTAGTAGAGCGCCTTACATCCCTCTTTCCAGGCTTTGATGTAGAGCTGGTTGATGTCTTTGACTGGTGTGTCTGGTGCCACCATTACATTGAGTGACTGCCCCTGATCAAGGAATTTTTGTCGGTCGGCGGCGCAGCCAATCACAGCTGACTGGTCGATTTCTGGGAACGTTCGGTACACGGCTTTCTCAACGTCTGTCAGACAGTCGAGTTGCTGCACTGATCCATCGGCATCACGGATACTATCCCAGACCTCTTTGGTATCTTTTCCTTTTTCTTCTAGGAGAATTTTGAGCGATGGATTTTTGATGACCACCTTCATCTTGGCAACGTCTTTGATGTAACAGTTACTCCAGATAGGCTCAATCCCCTGTGACACTTGTCCGAGGATAAACGCTGACGATGTCGTCGGTGCAATCGCCATTGTGGTTGCGTGTCGTCGGCCGTATCCTTTGAGGATTGATGGTTCCCCGTACTCAGTCGCCATAGCGATACTCGCAGCTAATGATCGTTCCTGCATCAGGGCGAATACTTCTTTGTTGATTACTGACGCTTGGTCACTATCAAAGGCCAACCCTTTGCTCTGCAGGAGTGAGTGGTATCCCAGTACCCCCAGTCCGAGCGCCCGGTTGGCTTTGGCAAAATTGTATGGCCGTTCCATAAATTTAAACGCCAGTCGCTTATCTTCATCCTCTGAGTCGCGCCAGGCTTCTAGTTTGTTACAGAAATCAGTCATCACGGCCTCTAGGAAGTAGGTCATCGTTTCTACGAGATCAGTATCCTTCCATTCATCGTAGTGCAGCAAGTTGATTGACGATAGACAACAAACAAATGACCAGTCTTTACTACTTGGGAGCATTATTTCACTACACACGTTACTGGCGTAGATTGGTAGATCTTTATCCTTGTAGACGTCTGGTCGGCCGTTGTTCGCATTATCAATAAACATAATGTACGGGTACCCGATTTCACCTCGTCGTTGGATGATCTTGGCCCAAATCTTTCGCTTATCTTCGTCACCAGCAATCATTGATTCCATCCAGGCGTCGGTTACTGTCACAGCGTGATTGATTTTTTGAATTGGATTTCCTTCAGTTCCAATATCAAGAAACTCATGGATATCTGAGTGCTCGACTGGTAGGTAGGCGGCAAACACTCCCCGTCTGGTTGCCCCCTGACTTACTACATCAAGAATCTTTTCGAACAGCTGCATAAAGTGAACTGGCCCAGACGAATAGCCGTTGTTGAGGATCTCTTTTCCTCGCCCGCGCAGATCACCAAAGTAGGCGGAGCATCCCCCACCATACTTACTCATCATCCCCACCTCACCTTGAGTATGTAGAATATTAGCCATGTCGTCAGCCACGTACGAACCAAAACAACTAATCGGCAATCCTCGTTCAAGACCAAAGTTTGCCCACACTGGCGTTGCCAGGCTGATCCAGCCTTTACTCATGTACTCTTCAAACTTGTCAGCGAACCCCTCTTTGCCAAGCGTTTTTTCAGCGAATTCAGCAATTACTCGTACCCGTTCTTCAGTTGTTTGTCCGTCTACGAGATACCCACGTGCCATAAACGCTCGTGTATTATCGTTGACCCAGTGCCATGGTTCTTTTTTCATAGTGTTTCTTTCTTACGGTTACCTTTCTAATCGCGACTGATTTTATGTACCTTGGTTTCTATACGCCTATGTTAGAACAAATCGTCACTTGTAACACTTGCGGTTCGCTTACTATAGTTGACTGATCTTTTATCAAAGAAGTCAACGTGCTTAGTTGCAATCACTTCGTTATCAAACCAGTCTGTTTCTTCTAAGAGAGCGTCACTAACTTCGAACACTCGGGGCATACCGATGGCTGCTAGTGAGTTGTTGAACCGGTGCTTGACGAACTCTTTGACGTTCGCTGCGGGCAGAAAATCTAGTTCACCCGCTTCAAAGATCCAGTCGATAACTTTACTCTCTGATTCAAACGCTTCGATACACGCTTTGGTGATCATTGCTTCCGTCTCAGCTCCAAACCACTCAGGGTGCTCGTCTCGGATGATGTTGATCACATCAATCCCAAACATCCCGTGCAGGTTCTCTTCCTTACTCGTCGCCTCTACCGCGTTACTGATCCCCTTAAACACGTTCTTGTGCTTATTAAAGCTCATCATGATCAAGAACTGTGAGAATAGTGACACGTGCTCAACGAACAATGAGAACAGCATGACTGCCTGGGCGTACTCTTTGTTGCTCTTGGTCTGAGCGAGGGCTCCTACCTTATCGAGGTACTCCATTCGCTCTAGGATTACCGGGTTGTTTTTGATTTTGACAAACTCACCATTGAGACCAAGGATCTCTAGCAAGTGAGCGTAGGCATCAGTGTGACGTACCTCCGACTCAGCAAACGTGGCCCCGACCGCACTGATTTCAGCCTTGGGCATTTTCTTGCCGATATCACCCCAAAAGTTTTTTACCGCCACTTCTATCTGACCAATCGCCAACATGGTGTTCTTGATGGCGTTGCGCTCGACATCATTGACGTTGACATGAAAATCCTGCACATCACCAGTGAAGTTGAATTCACTGTGTACCCAGTATGAGTGACGTACAGCGTCGACGTACTCATATAGTTCCGGGTATTCATACGGCTTAAGGTGCATCCGGTGGGCAAAGATATCTCGCTCACGCAATTTTTTTCGGGCATTACGGAAAATAATGTACGCCTTGGCAGTCACAAAATAATCCTTCTCCATCAAGGCTTGCTCGACCAGGTCCTGGATTTCTTCCACCGCTGGATTCCCGTCGATACATTTGTTGGCGATGGCACTACCCTCTTCGGCGGTACCCGCTCGCACGCACATGGCGACGACTTTTTGGTGCGCCAGCTCGGCTACTTCGGTCGCGTCTTTGCGGTCTCCTTCACCAGTCTCGACGAGCGCGCGGGCAATCGCGTCGACGATTTTTTCGATATCAAACGGCTGGGTGTGACCGTCTCGCTTGCGAATGTGTTGGATTTTCATGTGATCAAATAAAGTGATGATTATTAACCTCATCAGATGCAGACACTAACGGTGGAAGAAAATCGCTTGCAGAACATGCAAGCAGATAGCTAGTTTCTAAGTGTGATGAGAACTACGAAACACACGAATCTAGTATTCGCGACCTATAAAATAGGAATAGTGTGTCTACCTCCGACACACGACAAGAAATCAGTCTTCGTCGGTGTTAGCTATATTCTAGCACTCTTTAAAACTGACCATAATCAAAAACTAACGGCATTCCTGTGGACGATGGGGATAACTCCACCGCTACACTCGCTTAGGAAATAGGTTTGGCCAGCAGTCAAAACTAGGTTTTAATACAAAATCAACTGATTCCTGGTCGAATCAGTTGATTTACAATCAGTGTACGTCGGTACTACCGCTTGAGGCTGTCTCTGATTTGCATCAGCAGTTCGATTTGCGTTGGACCTTGGGGTGCCGGTTCTTTGATTTCAGCCGGACCTTTAGCGCGGCCAATCAGCTTGATGACCATAAAAATAACAAACGCTACAATGGTAAAATCGATAACCGACTGCACGAAGGCCCCATATCCAAACACCGCATCCCCCACCGCGTAAGAAAAATCAGTAAAATCAACCCCACCCATAAACATCCCCACCAGCGGCGTGATCAGGTTATCCACGAGCGAAGAGACAATCTTGCCAAAAGCAGCGCCAATAACCACCGCCACCGCCAGATCAATCACATTCCCCTTCATCGCGAAGGCTTTAAATTCTTTCAACATACTTATACATTACTCCGAATAAACTAATCATACAGTATAGCGCTCACCCCGGCCCACCGGCTAGAAAAACAACCGCGTGACATAAAACCCCACTCCAGCCCCCAGTATAAACACCAGCGCCAGCACAATAACCAATGATTCTTTTCCCATAGCACTAGTATACCGTGAACACCCCTCGACTTTTTAGGCAAAAATAGGTATAACTATGCGCACAACGGATGGCGGCCTGCGGCCGCCATCCCGCGAGATATGGCGGCTATTGTATAATGGTTATTACGCTAGTTTGTGGTACTAGAAATTCGGGTTCAATTCCCGGTAGCCGCCCAGCGATTTAAAGTAGATTTAGTAGGATTATTTTTGAAACCTCACGGGTACCGTACACCTCGTCACTGTTTTTCCTTTTTCAAAATACCAGGCAAGGTCTTGCGAAAATGCCCCGCACTTTCTCACCCTACCGAGACGTTCGGACTGTTATAATTTGGGTATGATTTCTGAAGTTTGGCTACATTTTGGAGTTGTAATTTTGGTGCAATTTATTTTCTTTTTTGTATGTGCCGCTTACTACAAAAAACTAGACGAGATGCCAACACTACTCCTACGAGGAATTTTTATTGGGATAGCAATCGGACTATTGTATGACCATCTGCTTGGAAGATACTTAGGCCTTTTTTCATACGAACTTGGGTTTGGTTTTCCTTTCTTACTGCTCAATGCTGGATTATCTTACGGACTCTTCGTAGCCAGTACGCTACTCCTTAAAAAGGTCAGTACTATCCACTTCGTAATCTGGCTTAGTGCACTGGTTGCTGTCTACGAGATCACAAACTACTTGTTTCCTGTCTGGAGATACGAATTCCCACTATCTCTAGCACTACTCTTTGTGCTATGTCTAGTAGGATACTCATCTGGAGCGTTACTTGCTTCTCTGATTGCACACAAATTATTTAATCACCAGTTCATTCTCAAACTAAGTAATGTAAAAAACTAGAAATGTACACACTTGTATCATCATTCTCCTCAAGCCCATTTAAAATAAAGGGCGACGTGACGCTACGGCCTGGTATTAAAATACCACTCTTCTGTTTCCTTGATATACTATTAGGATATGACTATTGGAGAACATTTACTACAGGTCGCTGACGCTGGACTAGCATTAGGTGATGTGAATTTTGATGAAGACATTTATACCCACTTAACAGTTTTACTTGCGATAGAAGATGCGCTTGACCAGGGCAGAGTCAGTCTCACCCTAATTGGGTCTGGTATTGAGCACAAGGATGAAATTAACTACAAAATGGACCAGCTTCGTAGTAAAATCAGACTGTTAATTGACCAATGCGATACAGAAGATTTTTTGAACTTTATGGAAGATAGAGGTAATCGCTTGAAGTCACAATTTAGTGCCTAACCTGAGATGTAAATCATTTCATCCCCTCCCCCTCCTCAAACCCAGTTCCTGGAGCCCCTACGACGCTACCCCCAAGCTGTGGCTCGATGTCGCTTGACACGAGTATACCAATGTATATACTTTGGTATATGAACACGCATACCATTTTAAATGTAAAGACTGACAAAAACCTAAAGGCTGAGGCTAAGAAAGTGGCTGAGGAATTAGGTGTACCCTTGAGTACTGTTGTCAATGCTTTTTTGAAGCAGTTTGTACGCGATAAGGAAATCACTCTGTCTGCCAATCAGTACCGCCCCACCCCCTACCTTGAGAGCATTCTTGAAGAAGCTGAGCTCGAGTACAAAGCTGGCCAGGTCAAGAAATTTAATAATGTCGATGACTTCATTGCAGCCCTCAACAAGTAACCTATGTATATTTCTCGTAGCAAACGCTTTGATAAGCAGTACAAAAAACTACCCCTAAAGATTCAGAAACAGTTTGCAATACGCTTGAAACTATATATCGAAGAAGAAACTCACCCCTTACTACACGTCCACACCTTAGCCGGAAAATATAAAGGATACCAAAGTTTTAATGTAAACGCTGATGTTAGGGCTGTTTTTGCGATCAAAGACACAGATACTATATATTTTTCATCTATCGGTTCACACAGCGAACTGTACGGTTAGTTAGGAAAACTACTTACTCCCCTCTTACCTATAATAAATCCTGGGCTCACTTTATCAATCAAGGCCTAATCCTTCCAATTGGTTCCACTAGAGTTGGAAGAGCTGACCAGCGTTTTAAAGTAGGTTTCTCTAAGGTTATTTTTATACTCTACCAAGACATTAGAACTGAGCAAAGATTCTCTTCTCATCTGCAACAATACGGACTATATTTCCATACGGCATCGGGATCTGTGGATCTGTGTGTCCAAAGTTTAGGTTCTGTACAATGGGGATAGATTTATTATATTGGCGAACGGTACTCAAAACTGCCTCTCTCTGCTCTTCACGGTACGTGGCTTTTTCTTTGGCTGTCTGTGGTCTATCAAACTCCCAGGCTTTGGGGCGTCCCATCAACACCCCGTTCACTCGCTCCAGAATGCCCCGCTCACCCAATGCTCTTAGTACCCGCTTCACATAATCAGCCGTAGGGATTTCTTCTGATGTTTCAAGCATCAGCACGATATCTTCAAACTGTTGGAGAGATGGAATAGGTACTCCATGTCGCAGCATCTCGTCCACTGATTCAACGCAACCACCCCACAGCCGTCCGACTGCATCCGTTTCGCCATCCCAGAACCATCCATCACTCTTCTCTACCTCTCTGAATGACGTGAGTAACTCGGGATCATCCCAACCAAGCCCAACATCGTTATATGTTTCAGACGGTACTAGCTCGAACTCCCCCTTATCAAATAAAGCGTGTTTGATGTACGTAACGGTATATTCATCCAATGCACCTTGTCTGGCAAATTGGGTAAACAAAGCGGCTCCGTAGTACGAAGGCACGCCATTGAGGAACAAAAAATTAGAGAAATGAGAGTTATCACTAAACCCAAAAAACGGCTTTGAATTTTCCCTAAAAACTGTCGGGTCAAGGTGCTTGATATAGGTAACTTGAATATCTCCCCCCAGGGTAGCAATCACTGCTTTTATGTCTGGATCAGAAAACGCAGACACCAAATCAGCGGCTTTCTCTTGTGTAGTAGCACCTACATTGGCTGTAGCTGGATACGCAACCGGGTCTAGGCCAAACACGTCACGCAACCGCTCTAGTCCCAGCTGATGTACATGTGGCCAAACACCTGGCGCCGCAAAACTAGGTGAAACGATAGCGACTTTATCTCCCGGCTTCAGCTTTGGTAGTTTTTCCATATTTAAATTGTAGCAAAATATACGGCTGTAATATAGGCCGCCATATCTCACCTGTCCTCACGCACAGTGCAACCATCTCTATACAGAGACTGTACATTTTGTCGGCGTGTCTGGCAGAAGCGTCATGCGCCGGGACACTGAGCCAATTCTCACTCCACGACATCGTCCCAAAGTAATAAGAATCACCGCTTTAAAGCAGGCTTTAAAGCGGTGATTCTTTTAAACCACTAAAAGGTTGGAAGCACTTTGCCAACCTTCCCTGCTCGAGCAGTATTGCCCGTAGTTTACGTTCGTCCATGAGAGCAGCGCTCAAGAAAGATAGCTGACCCCTTTTCAGGTTTCCTCAGTTAAAAATTTTTATTACACCATACTTTTAGGAAACTACTGTCCCTGCTTAAATTCTAGACTGTACTGTGTAAATAATTTTATTGGGCTACCCGGAAGCAGGTCCTCCGGAGTTACAAAATCCCCTTCTGGGGATTTTGATGGATGTTTAGTTAGCTTTATAGACGTAGTCCTCCTCGTACTGATGTATCAGTTTGTATATCAACATCAATGATATCTGCGTCTACACTTGCGTCTGTGGTTGCATTTACCTCAGCAGAACTATCAGTTGCTCTATCTGAACCAGCTGCATCAGGACTATCTGTCGACTCTGTATTTTCTTCAGAATTAGTTCGTCTGTTTGTCTGCTCGTCAGTTTCAGTACGAACATCGAGTATCCCATCAAGCACGTTCTCTACATTCACATCTACCTGTAATCGGAGCATACTGTTTATCATTGCGTCTACTTCACTTGCAATCCGCATCGCTGCTTGAGTTGTCGTGTAGGCAGCTCGATAGGCTTCAGTTTGGAAAGAAGCTTTTGCTTCAGCTTGGACAGCTATAGCTTCGTTTAATCGAACGTCAGCTCGAGCGTACGCCTGGGCTGATAGTTCAGAGGCTGCCTGATTGAGTGTAACTTCTACTTCTGTGATGTAATTATCAGCTCGATCAATTGTTGCTTGGGCTGTGGCTTTCATATTGACAAAGGCGTCGATAGTGGCCGTTGCAGTGGCTTGAGCGTTTGCCGTTAGGTCAGCATAGCTTCGAATATCAGTTACTAATGATGCGCCATCGTTACCAGACACTCGAGTATTCAGACCGGCTAATACGTCAGCGTAGGCTCGAAAACTTCCTTCCAAAGAAGCTCGGACAGTGGCTGAAGATTCATAGTCACCTTTAGCTTCTCCTTTCTCACTTTGCTCTTGGGCTTGGTTGGTGTGGGTTTGGATGCGGGCACTGAGATCAGCTGCAACTTCAGCAGTAAGTTCACCTCGAGCGGCGAGTTCCTCAGCTTCTTCTAGTCGTTCTTCGACGAGTCGAGCTTGCAGTCGGGCTTCAGCTTCACTTGAAATAGCAAACGCACTTTTTACGTTTTCATTTACTTCTGTTTTTACTGTATACAAGAAATCACCTGGCACGGCCCCTTCAGCGGCGAATGTAGTCCCTCCTCCAGCGATCAGCATGATCATAATTATTGCTGCGGTCATAGATTTTGTTTGTTTAAGTAAGGTAAATAATAGAGTGCGCTGCGGTACTTGTACTATAGAACGACTATCCTCCCCAACTCTTACACCATGAAAACGAGCGTGCGCAAGCAATTCATCCTCCATACGAGAACGAGAAGAGTCAGACAGTTGTATGTCTGCTAGTTTTTTTAGATAGGTATCAGTATTTTTATCTTTGTTCATATATGCATTTTTTGCTGCAGCCGTTTGGTCGCTCGATTGATACGGACAGATACAGTGTTAGCTGTTTCTCCTAAAATTTTAGCTATATCTTTTGGATCTAACCCTTCGACAAACTTTAGCAGTAACACTTCCGCGTCTTTTTCCTCCATACCGTTCATTGCCTCGAGTACCTCTTGATATGATGCGACTTCCTCTGGACTAGCACTGGTATCTTTTGGCACTTGACCTGATTCCATTTTCGCATCCAAGGAATCAGACTTTTTCTTTTTGTACCAATCCTTGGCCATATTATTTGCGATGGTATAGAGGAACGAACGAGTGTTCGTCATTTCTTTTCCATTCCGCAGGTATTGCCAGTACCTCGTGAACACCTCTTGCGTCATATCTTCTGCTAATTCTTTATTTGATACTTTGACCATACAAAATCGAAAAATAGCATCTCCATAGGTGGAGAAAGATTCTATAAACACTTGTTCTTGGGTGTCCTGATTCATATAACGACTTACATTAGTTACTCTTACACTTAACGGACAGTAGCGCAACGTGTACACACTGAAAACTAAGCTGACAACTTTCGACGCCACACCAAAATATATTGATAGAGCTCAAAACAAAAAGACCAGCTTCACGCTGGCTTTTTTGTTTTAGTTAGTATCTATTTAGTATACGCACTACGAGAGGTACGTTGAGAGATTGAGCCAAAGTAGCCCGCTGCTGGAAGTATTTCGTTCCGCTCTTGCCATCGTCGCACTGCGGTTCTGGTCACCTCACCATAGTAGCCAGTCGGTCCTTCAGAGTAACTGAAGTCTCCAGTACTCGTTAAGTACGACTGTAGACAAGTAACGTCTTCCCCACTAGAGCCAGTCATGAGGTCACGACTGAAAAAACAATCATCTGGTATTTCTGAATCTGTTGGGATTGGCGACACTGGCATTCCAGCTTGGGTTTGCAGGAGAACTATTAGTTGTTCTAACTCTGCGATGCGTACTAAAATCTCATCTCGATCGACTGGTACTTCGGATGTTGGTGGTGCGGATGTTGGTGGTGCGGGTGGTAATATTTGTGACGTAGATGGCATTCGGGTACGGGTTCCACTACTTCCTCCACTTGGGGGTGCTGTATACACTCCACCATCAGTGATAGTCCAACCATTAGAAATGAGCATCTGCCGAGCTGATTCAGCTGTTGCAAGGTACTGGGCGGTAGTTTCTAAATCTAGACCTGGAGGTGTACTTCCTTGAGCACTCCATCCCTCTAACGTAGCTGAGTAGCTTTCTTTACTCCAAGCGGTTCCATCAAAGGTGTTCGCGAGACCAGTAGGTGGCACATTTCTAATATCCCACGCACCAAGCGGTTGGTTGAAATTAGTAGCACCGTTAAACATTGCCTGCATGTTGTTAACACTACTCACATCCCAAGTCTCGATTGGTTGATTAAAGTTGGCAGCATTTTGGAATAGACGATTCATGTTTGTAGTACTACTTACATCCCATGTACCAAGCGGTTGATTGAAGTTACTCGCATCTTCGAACATACCAAACATACTAGTAACACTGGCAGTAGTGGTCCCCCAACCATTGAGGGCACTGTTAAAATTACCAGCGTCAAGGAACATGAACGCCATACTTGTAACACTACTCACATCCCACTGATCAAGTGGTTGATTGAAACTATCTGCCCCATTAAACATCGACTGCATATTAGTCACCGATGCCGTCGTGGTACCCCAGCCGTTAAGGGCACCGTTGAAGTTGACAGAGTTTTGGAACATATCATTCATATTAGTCACACTACTTACATCCCAGTTATCCAATGGCTGGTTGAAGTTAGCTGCACTCTCAAACATATCAAACATAGTGGTCACCGATGCCGTCGTGGTACCCCAGCCATTGAGGGCACCGTTAAAGTTAGTAGCCCCTTCAAACATGGACGACATACTCACAACACTACTCACGTTCCAATCCTCTAGTGGTCGATTAAAGGCTGTTGCATCTCGAAACATATTTCCCATGTTAGTCACACTACTTACGTCCCAGGTATCTAGTGGTTGGTTGAAGCTGGTGGCACCTTCAAACATTGAAAGCATGTTTGTAACAATTCCTGTATTAGCACCCCAGCCGTTGAGAGCACTGTCGAAGCTGTTAGCATCTCGAAACATATTTCCCATGTTAGTCACACTACTTACGTCCCAGGTATCTAGTGGTTGGTTGAAGCTGGTGGCACCTTGAAACATTGCAGACATGTTTGTAACCGAACCAATATCAGAACCCCAGCCATTAAGTGTCCCGTTGAAGCTGGTTGCATCGCGAAACATATCACCCATAGCAACAACATTACTCACATCCCACGTATCAAGATTGCCGTTAAAAGCAGTGGCGCCAAAAAACATGCCAGCTAAATCAATTACGGATGAAAGGTCAGGTGCGTCTGTAGCTTCGTACGTCAAATTAGTCGTACCATAGAAAGCATGATACATACTACTCCAGGCAATAGTTCCCCACTGTTCAATGGTGAGAATCTTTTCTTGATCACCAGCACCGTCAAAGAAAATCTCTGGGAAATCACCGGTAATATCTACTCGGTAGGTACCCGCACTTGGAAAATCAATCGTCGCGTCACCAGTAAGTCCTGTACTTGTTCCGTTATTCCCTGGAGTACCAACTTCTTCCCAGTAGACTGTGTAGTTAAATCCTCCACCGGTAGTAGGGATGGTAATAGCAGTTGAGCTACTAGTTCCCGGATTGTCGGTCTGCCAGGTGGTACTAAATGAGCCAGGTGTCTGCGCAGCAGCCACCTGAATACCGATGATAAAAAATAAAGCGGTTACGACACTAGTTATAAATAAAGCTTTGGTACAAAGAGTGACTACACTTGGTTGGTGTGAATTCATAGATTTCATAATAGCAATAAATTATCTCCTCATATTTTGTAACTGTTGATATCGATATATAGGTGGCCTATTTAGGTTAGGTCCAAAGTGGAGTGACTACCTCTAGAGTGTCCTGCAACAAAGCTCCATCAGTCCAATCTCAATAGATAGTGGCAATAAAACAGCTAACCTTTTCATACTTTTTTACATCAAAATACCTGAATTGTAATTCCTACTCTATAGCGAACACTGTACAAAATCAGTATTAGTCACTTCGTAACGCGTCTACTGGCTGAAGTCTCGAAGCATTTCGGGCTGGGTACAATCCAAAAATAATCCCAACACAAAATGAAACGATGACGGCGTATAAGACTACAGTTCCAGACATGGAGATACTCAAGAAATCATTGTCAGCGAGTACCCGGTTCGCGATGTATGCCACCCCGTAGGTCAAAGCAATCCCAATCGCTCCCCCGAGCAACGTCAGCAAGACTGATTCAAATAAAATCTGTAACAGAACGTCTTTATTGCGAGCGCCAACCGCTTTACGTAAACCAATTTCTTTGGTCCGTTCAGTTACTGTGGTGAGCATCATGTTCATGGTTCCAATCCCACCCACAAACAATGCAATACCACCAATCACCCCTAGAAACACGCTGATCATCGCCGTTGTTTCAAGGGCAGTTTTGATAAATTCCTGCGCACTACTCACCCCAAAGAATTCGTCACTATCTGGCTCTACATACCGAGAGGCATTGAGAGACGTCAGGATATGTTTTGAGTAGGTTTCAAAATAAGCTACGTCATTTAGGTTCATCCCGACTGAAGAAAACTGGGTAGTATTGGTCACCACCCCCAGGGCTGCCGCGTACGGTACGATAATTGCACCATCTCCCCGACGGCCAAACCCACCACTACCTCCCTCGCGTACCCCGATGATTGTGAAGCGCTGGCCGTTAAGTATCACGATTCCACTACTGGCATCTGCCCCACTATCGGTCTCGACGCTATCTAGAAATCCTTCGTCGACAATAGCGACCCGCTCAGCAAACTCTGCATCGGTAAAATCAAAAGCGTTTCCTGAGATAAGCTCAAATCCTGTTATCGCTTCGTACTCACCCAAGATTGTTTGTACTGACGGGTTGAAATCTGTCCCGGCAAAAATAGTGTCGACACCACCAGCTGACTGAAACCCAACCACGACTGACGCGTACGGTCGGTCTTGCAGCCAACTGAGATCTTGCTCAGTAATATCACCAACGATGGTGATATCACCACTAGTGAACGCATTAAACCGTTCGGCAATATTGCCAGACAACCCCTCCCCTAACGCCAGCATGGCGGTCACTGAAAATATACCCACCACGATTCCAATGATTGTCAGTGATGAACGTAGCGCATTGCTTCGTAGCGCCTGCAAGGCTTCTCGTAAGACATTAAACGGATTCATATAATTTAGGAAACAACTCCATCTTTAATAGTAATCACCCGATCAACCATCTCAGCCAGACTCTCGTCGTGAGTTACGATTACAATCGTCGTTCCATATTCACGATTGAGGGTTTTGAGTTCTTCCATGACATTGACTCCCGTTTTGGAATCGAGGTTTCCAGTTGGTTCGTCAGCCAGTAGTAGTTTTGGTTTAGCAACTAACGCGCGTGCGATCGCAACTCGTTGTCGCTGTCCACCTGAGAGTAGGTTTGGTTTTTTGTACCACTGCTCTTCTTCAAGCTGGGCTTGTCGCAAGGCAGCTTTGACTGTTTCGTCTTTACTACCAGAAAATGATCGCTGGTATAGCAATGGTAATAGTACATTTTGGTAGACTGTTTTCCCTGAGAGGAGATGAAATGACTGAAAGACAAAGCTAATATCAGACGAACGTAACTCTGCCAGCTCGTCATCAGATAAATCGTTAACTCTCGTCCCAGCAAAAAAGTAATCACCAGAGGTTGGTATATCAAGACACCCAATCAAGTTCATCAAGGTCGACTTTCCTGATCCAGAGGGTCCGAGGATTGCGACCATTTCACCTGATTGAATTTGAATCGAAACATCACGCAACACCGTAACAGACACCTCTGCACTCAGCTTAAATTCTTTGTTGATGTGTTGTAGATCTACGACAGGTGTAGTCATACTGATTAATCATTATTTGGCCGACCACCTCGCCTCGATTCACTGAGGGCTGACTCAGTATCATCAGTATCACCAACCACTACGTATTGCCCCTCCGTTAGACCACCAATGATTTCACTATAAAATGCGCCCGCTACACCAATCTCAACATCGACCATAAACCCAACCGACTGATCAGACATCGTTCGAATAATATTCAAAGTGGTGATTGTCTCTTGTTGCTCTGGGGTAAGGTCGGTCAGCACGCGGACTTGTGCTTGTCTGTTTTCGTAGACTATCGCTGCACTAGGGACTCGCACTACATCTACGGCCACCTCTTGCACAATCTCGATATCAGCCAATAATCCCTCACGTAGCTGGACTGTTGCTTCTGGTGGTAAGTTGATTAACGCTTGCACCGCATACTGCGCTACCCCTTCACTATTTGGTAGTGAACTAATCTCGTTGATAGTAGCCTCAAGGGTTGGTATATCTGGAAAGGAAGTAATGTTCACCAACACCAACTGCCCCACTGAGACCTTTGCCACATCCACAGCACTGAGTGAAAACGTCACTAAAAAATCATCAGAAATAAGGGTACCAAGGGTGATAGGGTCGTTGGTATCACGAGTTGGGGACGCCCCAACTACTACGTTTTCCATGCCCTCAACCGTGCCAGAAAACGGTGCGACTATACTTTGCTCCTGCACAACATCAAAGTTCTGTGAAAGCTGCTCTCGCGCTTGAGCTAATTCAGCTTGGGCTTGGGACACCCCAAGATCACGGAACTGAGTCGTGTCCGTTTGCAAGATATCTTCTATTTCTTGCTGCTTGTTTTGGATACTGACTCCAGCCTCAACCACCAGTAGCTCTAGACTAGTAATTGTCTCCTCGTATAATTCAAGCGTAGCAACATACTCTGGAGCGTGGATGTTTGGAACCGCAACAATCCAAGCATCACCAGTGGCTATTGATAAAGGGAAGGTAATCTCAAGTCCTGATTGTCCAAGCAAAGATGGTACTCCTAGTAACACAGATTCCGTATTAGACTCCAGCCCACCAACTCGATATGAGTAACCAGAGTCTGCTCCAGACCGATACACACTCACTCGGTATTCCCCCTCGTTGGTCGCTGTGTACAAACCAGATATGGTTGGCTTCACTTTATCTACTGTGTTACTCGTACCTGGTACGGGTTCCAAGTTCGCGTTGAGGTACGCCCGATACGCCCGATTTTTATCTACCCCAGCTTGCGCGATGTCCGCTTCTAATGCAACGATATCGTTTTCAAGCGTTCGGATGGTGCTATTTGGATCGGTCACATTTGCCCGTTGATTCTCAAGGGTGAGCTCTGCCCCCAGCACCCCTACTCTAGATGACTCAACCGCAACCAGCGCGTTACTCGCATCAAAGGTAAACAGCACATCACCAGCAGCGACCGTACCGCCATTAATAACGTTCACCAGATCAATCCGAGAAATCTGTTTATACACGTCCAGATTAAGTTTCTGAGCGGCCACAATCTCACCAGTCGTCTCAATCCCTGAAGTCACATCACCCCGCCCCACTTGTTCAACCACTACCGCTGCTACCGTTGGTTCTTCTGTCCGATCAGACTGGGTATACCAATATCCGCCACCAGCCAATATGAGAATAATTACAAATTTTATTTTGTGGGTTTTAAAGAATTGCATAGTGAGTGGCAGCGCTATTTATAAGCAAATTATACAAGACATCAAATCAAGCAATGTTAGTTGTTATTTCATACGTACACCCACCTACTTTATTTCAACCTCCAAGTTGAGCGTATGGTAGGCATGACAATGCTTGACCTAGGCGAAGCGTACAGTCCTAGGCGAAACTTAGAATCAGCAGGGTTTTATTTTAATTTTAGTGATACTTGATCAGTAAGTTCCTCGTCAATCTTGGCTTCAATTGCATCGATATACACTTCGCTATCGGTGTGTATTTTTTTGAGGACCAAAGCTTGTAGCTTCATAATTTTTGTCTGTAAAGCAAGAATTTTAGCCTGGTCGTAACTTCTTGGGATAGAGTTTTCTATTTCAGATAACGATGTAGATTGAACAATATAAATTTTATGTACTATTTCGTTTCTAAATTCTGTGAAATCTCTTAATTCCTTAATAATTTCTGATTCGATATATTTTTCAAGAATATCTGCAAGACAGCCTAGTGGACGATTAAGCTTTGGCATTTTCACTTCCCGTACTTCTTCCTGTGCTTGTAACTTTTCTAGGCTTTCAATCAGTCCAACAAGTGTATTTTCAATCCTTTGAGCAGCTATCATTAAATAACCAAGGTAATAACCATTATCATAATAATCATATTCACGATTTACAATTTCAGTGCCACGAATCAATTTTTTGAGCAGTGCAACTCCCCAATCTTTTACTGACTCTTTTACTGAGCTGTCATTCTCTATTTCCGATAATAATTTAGTAAATTGTTCTTTATGTTCCATAGTTAGATTATATTCTTATAGCTTCACCTAAGAGAGTCCTAGGTGAAGCTTTATAAATGGGGTCAGGAGCCATTCCTACTTTATCTTCCAATCAACTGACAATTTCCTTCACGATACTTCTTTTCTGCAATAGATTTTTGTAAATCATCAGAATTAAGTTTTTTTCTATCATAATTAGTGTAGAACACTTCCTCCAACGCGTCCTCCTGTGCGTTTGTATAAAGTACACCAAGGACAAAATCATTGTTGGGACCTGCTAGTGACAAACTAACTCCAATTGGAACCTCTGATTGAAAATCTGCGTAAGTAATTTTTTCCGCACGTGTGGCACCTAGGAATTTCTCCCCCTGTTCATAGCCAAACAAGAACAATCTTTCGGCCTCTTCTCCGTCTTTAAAATGGGAAGCCCAAGTAGAACACGAAAACGCACTCCAAAGCTCTCGACTCATTACAGCATATTCTTTGGAGCTTTGATTATAAGTACTGAGTTGCTGCTTTGTGTCAGTATTTTCTTTCCCTATCTTAGGGTTAGTGAAGTAATAAACAGCTAAACCAACTACAATTGACGTGATTAATATTGTGACTCCTATTTTTAATTGTTCTTTTCCCATAAAATAATTGTATCACTCTACTTAGCAACCAGGTCAATTAAAGCTTCAACTGCAACAGCTTCCAAACACTTCACATGCGTCCCTACGGAGGCAAGGCCTCCGTCAGTAAGTTCTCATTTTTAGTCAGACTGGGTTTATACCCTCAAACTGATATAGTTCTACACACCAGCTGCAACACTACATCGGTAGCCAGGCTAACAAAAAACGTATGATACATTCTGAACTACTTACCTTCCTGCGAGGTATCAAACAAAACAATAACAAAGAGTGGTACGAGGAACATAAAGATGAATACAATGTGCTGAGACAGGAATTCACTCAGCTGCTGGGACAGATACGGGATGAAGTCATAACATTTGATACTGCAATCGCACGTAATCATAAAAAAGGCATCGAGACAATAAAAGTATTTCGACTGCATCGAGACGCTCGCTTTTCTAGAAACAAAGCTAAATATAAAACAACGTTGTCAGGACTTATTTCAGCCGATATAAAAGACCCAACTGAACCAGTATATTATTTTGCGATTGCGCCCGATGACAAATCTTTCATGGGTGGAGGTATCAAGATGCCCGACCGCCTACATCTAGACACTATGCGGGGATATATTGCAACCCACCATAAAAAAATACAAAAACTATTGTCTGACCCCACATTAGAATACTATTTTCCACAGGGACTCAGTGACGCGTATAAACTTAAAAAAGCGCCCCAGGGATATGACGTTGCCCATCCCGGAATTGATTTGCTACGCCACAAAGATTTCACAATCGGCTGCGGGCTAAGTGACACAGACATAAATAGCAAACATATCAAAACAGATGTAGTTACAGCTTTTGCATCATTACAACCAATAAATGCTGTTTTGAGGAAGGCCGGCGCATCTACTCCTCAAGCACATACGTTCGAGTACCTGGAGTAAATCACCGAAACATTCCCTTCAACCCTACCCACTTTCAGAAAAGACTCCCGAGGTTGGGAGTCTTTTCTGTAATTATTTTAGGTAAATAGAGTCAACCACCATTGTTAGACCTTACCACCCTATGCACGGTACGTTCGACACTACACTTCTTCAATATTTGATCCGTTCAACTATCGTTCTAAACTACTCTAATCAAACGGGCACACCGCTGCACCTCGCTTGGCGGCTGGTCGTTCGCTGCATTTCTGGTGCCAGGCCATGACGTGTGGGTATGACTGCAGGTCTAGGACCTGACTCGCGTGATATCCCCAATCAAGACAGCCGACCCAGGGGAAGGTTGCGATGTCGGCAATCGAATAGTTTGGCCCGGCTAGGTAGGCGTTGGCTGTCAGGCGCTCCTCGAGCACAGCGAGTAGGCGCTTGGTTTCTTTTGTATAGCGCTCAAGTGGGTACGGGTGATCGCAGGCGTCTTTCCCGCCGTGGGCGTAGAAGTGGCCAAACTGACCGAACATTGGTCCGACGTGCCCCACCTGGAAAAACAGCCACTGTAACGTAACCATTCGCTCTCGCGGATCAGTCGCCAGCAACTGGCCTGATTTTTCAGCTAGGTAGATCAAAATAGCCGCTGACTCCATAATCGAGATTGGTTCACCCTCGGGTCCTTCGTGGTCTGTGATAGTCGGGATTTTGCCGTTGGGGTTGAGTTTGAGGTAGGCGGGATCAAACTGCTCGTCTTTGGTGATATCGATTTTGATTGCGTCGTACGCTAGCCCCATTTCCTCTAGGGCAATTGATACTTTTTGACCGTTGGGGGTCGCTAGTGAATATAGTGTGATTGGTTTTGACATAATTCTAGATGTATTAGTCGAGTAACTCCTATCCTCACCCTAACACTAATCAGCCACGGTTGTCACGTGATTCATTATATAGGTGCTATATACTAATCAAATGACTATTGGTACTAACCTCACTAACCGCTACCCCATGGGGTACCTCGCACTACTGGCCATAGTGGTAGTGGCGCTGGGATATATTTTTATGAATACTAGTTATTTTGATCGGGCACCTCTGACACCAGTTCCACCCGATGCACCGTACCTAGACGCGGCCCTCCCAAATAAAGACCGCGTTGCCAACCTCCTGTCATTCATGACCCTCGAAGAAAAAATTGGGCAGATGACATTGGTCGAGAAAAATAGTCTGAAGACTGTCGGTGATATCAGTGACTACGGGCTGGGTGCACTTTTGAGTGGCTCTGGTGCCAAACCGGCTGACAATACCTTGGCTGGCTGGAAGCAAATGATTGCTGAGTACCAGCTGATAGCGGCGTCATCAAGACTTGGCATCCCCCTACTCTATGGGTCAGACGCCATCCATGGGCATGCCCACGTGACTGGCGCTACGGTGTTCCCCCATGCGATTGGGTTTGGGGCCGCTGGAAATGCTGCATTGGTGCGCCAGGTTGCAGCGGCAACCGCAGCCGAGATGACTGCCACGGGAGTCAATTGGAATTTTGCACCAACCCTTGATGCACCCCAAGATATCCGTTGGGGTCGGGTGTACGAAACGTTTTCTGATGACCCGACACTCGTAGCCGAGCTCGGTGCCGCGTACGTAGAAGGGTTGCAATCAGCGTCCGGCGAAAATAATCAACGGCTGCAAGTACTCGCCACGCCCAAACACTTCGCGGGCCTAGGTGCCATGGGTTGGGACACTTCACACAACGAGAACTTTAGGATAGATCAAGGTGTGACCATGGCCAACGATACGCTGCTACAGACAGACTACCTACCACCGTTTCAAGCGGCGATAGAGGCCGGAGCGCTGAGTGTAATGGTCGGACTCAATACCTGGGGCGATGAACGCACCGCGCGACAAAAGTACTTGCTGACTGATGTACTGAAAGGACAACTAGGTTTTAAGGGCTTTTTGGTGTCTGACTGGTACGGGGTTCATGAGGGACGACGTAATGATTTTTGGTCGACCGTTACCGCAATCAACGCGGGGGTCGATATGGTGATGTTGCCGTTTGACTACGTGGCGTTCCAGCGACACATGTTGTGGGCAAATCGCCTCGGTCTCATTTCTGATAAGCGAATTGATGACGCGGTCAGTCGGATTTTGTACGCCAAGTTTTCCCTTGGGTTGTTTGACGGCGAACCAGCGGTGGTAGCAATGACCGACAACGTGCAGGAACAGCATCGCGCACTGGCGCGCGCCGCTGTTGCGCAATCGCTCGTACTCCTCAAAAATGGAAATAACGTACTGCCACTGAACTCTTCAATCAAAAGAATTAACGTGGCCGGTAGCGCAGCGAATAACGTCGGTGTGCAAATGGGCGCCTGGAGTATGGAGTGGCAAGGGGTCGACGGCAACTGGACACCGAACTCTACTTCAATTCTAGCTGGGATCACCCAGGTAGCGGGGGCCCAGACCATAATTGCATACAACGAAGCTGGACAATTTGCCGCTGACACTCCCCGAGCCCAGATTGGTATTGCGGTAGTCGGCGAATCCCCCTACGCCGAAGGCTGGGGCGACAACCCATCCCCCACCCTCAGTGCAGAAGACCTTGCAACTATCAAAAACCTGCAGCAAACCAGTGATTCCGTGATTGTGATTTTGGTCACCGGTCGACCACTGATTATTACCAAGGAGATGGCCGACTGGGATGCACTGGTAGTCGCCTGGCTACCTGGTAGCGAGGGCGCTGGCGTGGCAGACGTGCTGTTTGGAGCAAAGGAATTTACCGGCACCCTACCCCTGCCCTGGCCAGCCAATATTGAACAGTTACCGATTACCGCCACTGGTGTTACCACTGACGACAGCGAAGTATTGTTCCCTCGCTACTTTGGCCTGAACTATTAAACAACCAAGCAACTCGCTTTGCTCTTTGAGTGTAACTACAGTCGCAGCCCTCTATTTCTGTCTAGGCAAGGCCTAGGTAAGATTCTATTTGCAGCGAGTTGTCAGGGAGACACCAGTCTTCCGCTCAGTTTCTTGGTACTATAGCGCTACTATATGGCCGACTATCTGGAAACATTAAAAAAGCACTTTGGCTACACCGCTTTTCGGCCGCTACAGGAAGCGGTCATTGCTGAATTTCTATCTGGACGCGATACCGTAGTGCTGATGCCAACCGGTGGTGGAAAATCTTTATGCTTTCAACTTCCAGCCCTGCTGCTTGGCGGCACGACGATTGTGATCTCGCCGCTGATTTCTCTGATGAAAGACCAAGTGGATGCATTGACCGCCAACGGCGTCAAAGCGACGTTTTTGAACTCGTCGGTCGATGGGGCTGAATTGCGTCAGCGGATGGACGGCGCGGTAGCTGGGAAATACCAGCTGGTGTACATGGCGCCCGAGCGACTATCGGTGCCGGGTATGATTGACTGGCTCAAGACCTGCGACATCAAGGCCCTCGCCATCGACGAAGCGCACTGCATCTCGCAGTGGGGGCACGACTTCCGTCCCGATTACCGTAACCTAAAATCCTTTCGCGCCAGCTTCCCTACCATCCCGATTATTGCGCTGACAGCGACGGCCACCCCAAACGTGCGCGACGACATCATCAGTGAACTGAACCTGAAAAAGCCCAAAATATTTGTCTCTAGTTTCTATCGCCAAAACCTAGAAATCAAAGTTCTCCCCAAAAAGAACGAGGTGCAAAAAATCGTATCGCTACTGCGCCAGCATCCAGATGAGTCTTGCATCGTCTATTGCTTCTCCCGCAAAGACACCGAGGCGCTGGCAGAGACGTTGCAAGCCGAAGGTTTTTCCGCCGGCGCATACCACGCTGGACTCGAGTCAGACAAGCGCGCCGCTCGGCAAGATGACTTTATCCATGACCGGATCAACGTCATCACCGCTACGACCGCGTTTGGCATGGGGATCGACAAACCAGATGTGCGTCTGGTCATCCACCGCACCTTTCCCAAAACCCTCGAGGGCTACTACCAAGAAATCGGTCGCGCTGGTCGTGACGGTCTGCGCAGTGAGTGTGTGCTGCTGTACTCAGCGGGCGACAAAATCAAGCTGGATTATTTCCTCGGTATGGTGTCAGATGAAATTGAAAAGCAAAAAGAACTCGACGGTATCCGCGAGGTGATGAACTATGCCGAGGGGCGATCGTGTCGGTGGGTCAACCTGATCAGTTACTTTGGCGAGCAGCCAACCATTACGACCTGTGAGACATGTGACGTCTGCAAATCCAGCAGCGACACGGTCGATGCAACCGAGGTTACGCAAAAAATATTGTCTGGCATCATCAAAACTGGTGGCCGGTTTGGGCGCGCGCATGTGGTCAAAGTCCTACGTGGTTCCAAAGAACAAAAAGTCCTCGACTACAACCACGACACTCTCTCGGTCTGGGGTATCGCGGGCGACCTGCCAGAGAGTGTCTTGAACGAAGTGTTTATGCAGCTACTCGCCATCGGCTATATCCGCAAAAACGTTGGTGACTACCCAACCTTTGCGGTGAGTAAACTGGGGGCTGACTTTTTAATCAACAAGGCCACACTGCAGCTCCCGCGCGTCCAAGACGACATGCTCCTAACTGATGCTGACCCCGCTCCAACCAGGACCAGCAAGCCTCGCAAACAATCCAGAAAAGCGATTGGGGTTACCGACATCGAAACCGATGAGGCATGTTTTGCCATGCTAAGAAACTTACGCAAGCGTATCGCCGACGAGCGCGGTGTCCCAGCGTTTGTGGTGTTTGGCGATGCGTCTCTACACGCCATGGCGTATCAACAGCCCCAGACCAAAGCCCAGTTCTCAACCATCACTGGCGTCGGCCAAAAGAAATTAAAAGAGTACGCTGATACATTTATCGACGCGATTAAGGAATACCAAAAAACCGCCGGGTAGGTGGCAGTGTAAGCAAACCACCCGGAGGACCTTACTACCGGTGGTTCTTCGTTCTACCCTGCTATACTTGCACCATGCAACGACGAAACAAAATCGCGGTTGGAATATTTGCCGTTTTTTACATTTCCTTTGGGACGTGGCTGACCTTGAACCAAGAGCGGATTGTGTATCAGCCGGGAACCCGTGATTTTGCAAGTTGTCCAGCATTTCTGAGCGCAGAGAAAGTCACCCACAACGGGACGCGGATGTATGTCAGCGGGACTGACCTGCCAGTGGCCGTGCTGTATCACGGTAACGCTGGCTCGGCCTGTGATCGGGCTGGGTACGCGCAGCTATTTGCTGAGACGGGGTATGATTACATCATCGTCGAGTACGCCGGCTACGGTGGCGACGCGCGTACCCCAACCCACACTCTGATCAAACAAGACGCGCGTAATGTAATCGACTGGCTAGAGCAGAACAACATCACCAACATCACCCTCGTAGGCGAAAGCATCGGTGGTGGCGTAGCCGCGTACCACACCAGTCTCGCTCCCCCAGCCAAATTACTCCTGATCACCCCCTTTACCGACCTAGCCGCGGTAGCCAGTCAACGCTTCTGGTTCTACCCCACCAGCCTACTGGTAGAGAACGCGTATGATAACGTCACCAACCTAGCTACCTACCCCGGCCCCACCCACATCATCCACGGCAAAGAGGATCAACTTATCCCCTACAGCCTTGGGCGCGAGTTGTACGATAGTCTGTCCGGCGATAAAACTTTTGTAAGCATCGAAAACGCCGGTCACAATAATTTATTTGCTGCACCAGAAACGTTTGAGGCGATTGAGGAGTTTTTGATAAGGGAGTAAGCAGGCTTAGAATAAATTAATCCAAGCAAGCACTAGACCAAACGACACTCTATACTGCTATACTCGATTACATATGGTTTTAGAGACCCTGGTTACCCTCACTACAAATCTATACCTAATACAAGGACTTGGTTTTGTTGCATTTATAGCTGGGGTCTATGCATTCTCAAAGGCAGAAGACCAGCAGCTTCGCATCTGGCAAGCTATCCAGAGTTTTGTTCTAGCGCTGCACTTTTACCTACTAGGTTCTGAGTCGGCTGCTGCCATGTCTTTGATCACTGGGATAAGAAATTCTATTTCTGTTTACAAGAAAGTGCGTGGCGCAGCTATTGTGTTCTTGTTAATTTATATTTCAGTTGGGATTTACACCTTCAACGAACTAATTGATATACTTCCAGTTATATCCGCAGTAGTAGGCACGATTGCTGTTTTTTATCTTTCTGGAATCAAGATGAGACTGATGATGATGCTTTCAACTTCACTATGGATTGTTCACAACACTGTGTTTCTTTCAATTGGGCCATTATTAATGGAATTGATAATACTCGCTACCACCGCCAGAACTACGTACAAATTATGGAAACCGAGATTTAAAATTTAGTCCTCTCAGATGCTTTAATTATCGCTCCAACTGCGCCGGATCCAAACGAATCAGCCTATCGTCGGTTGGGGTTGGGTCGCCACGGCCGTCTTGGTTGCTGGTGGTCAGGTACAGGTAGCCGTCTGGGCTGACTACTACGGTGCGCAGGCGGCCGTATTGTCCGACTAGGTGTTCGTGCCAGGCGATTATTTCAGTGCCATCGAGGACGGCTTCGTATAATGTCTGTCCGCGCAGGCCGGGCATGTATAGACTACCCTCGTGATACGCCAGGCCGCCAGGTGCCCAGGTGATGTCGGCGGTCGAGTGCCAGGCTGGCGCGACAGTGCCATCCGCTACCGTCTCCCCTTCTGAATCTGGCCAGCCATAGTTACTGCCCGGAGTAATCAGGTTGATCTCGTCGTAGCCTGAGCCACCGACTGACCGCCCGTGCTCGCTACTCCATAGATTGCCGGCCGGGTCCCAAGCTAATCCCTGCGCGTTGCGGTGACCGTAGGAATACACGGCAGTATCAAACGGATTGCCCGGCGCTGGCTCACCTTCGTCGGTCAGGCGTAGCAGCGTGCCTTCGAGCGTGGTTGGGTTGGCGGCTTCGTCCGCGCGCAGGGCATCGCCGACCGTCACATACAGGTACCCGTCGGGACCAAACGCAATCCGTCCCCCATCATGGAACCGCGCGCCAGGGATGTCATCAAAAATAATTCGGTCACGCGTCAGACTCTCATCAGTCAGCACGTACCGCACCACTTTGTTTTTTAATCCCAGCCCATCCTCTGTCGTCTGATACAGATACACCCAGTTGTTACGCGCAAAATCAGGATGAAGCGCCGCTCCAAGCAGCCCACCCTCACCGGTACTCGACACCTCAGCTACCTCATACAGGCGACCAGACGGCAGCAACACCACTCGACCCGGCCGCTCAGTCACCAACAGTTCTCCGTCAGGCAAAAACAGAACTTCCCACGGCACGGTTAAGCCTTCAGCCACGACTTCAAGTGCAACTTTTGATTCGACTGACTCAGCACTCTCTACAGCAGACTCGGTAACTGGTGCAACATACACTGGAGTCTGTAATGATGGAGACTGCCAAGGCGCTAGGTACCACACCCCAACCATAGCGACCAAAACTAGTAACCCAATCCCCAACAAAACCTTTTTCATATGTCCCAGTATAGCAAAAAGAACCCGGAGGTCCTTCCGCCGGACACAGCCCCCCCCCGTAGAGATAATTAGGGTCAGCCACAATTTTCAGCTACCCCTCAGCGCAGCTGCTAGCTTTTTATCAAACGTCACTATCGTGAAATCGTTCGCTAGGGTCAACAGCGATGTGTCTACGAACGATAGATGTTTCTCTTTTGTGGTTAAAAATTGTTGGAGGGTTGCTTGGAAATAGGCTGCGCTTTCTAGCACCTGAATCGTGTCGGTCTGTAGGAGAGCGGTGATGATTCTGCTTGTGGCTACTGGACCGATTTGTTGTTTGAGTACGGTGGCTACTTCGAGCAGAATGTATTCGGTTAAGATGATGCTCTGTCCACTGTGTTTCTCGAACACTGCCACTGCCCGCTTGTGCGTGGTGTCACTGACGTTAAAATACCCAATCCAAACATTACTATCAAATATAATTGCTTTAGTTGCCATAAACCAGACCATCTACGTCTGCGGCGAGAGTTTTTGGACCAGCGTTGAACTGGAATTGGGATAGGTCAGCAAAGGTGTATTTATGACTCTTGCTCGCTTTTGTAGGCACTACTTTGAACACCGGCGTCGCGTGATCAAGTACCTCGAACTCTTCCCCATTTCCGACAGCGGTTTTGACGCTTTTTATATTACGCAAGAATTCACGCATCCCAATCTGAGTCGCTGGTTTTGTTTTCATGTATACAGTGTAGCAATTGTCAAACTTTTGTCAAACAAAATATCCCTAGAGGACCCGCCTGCGTAGTGCTTGGTAGGATTACTAATATTGGTTGCAACTTGACCTCCGGGGTTACTCTTTCCAGTCTTCGATGATTATCTTTTGCCCTGAGCGGCGCACGACGAGTTTTTGACGTTCGCGTATTCCTAACTCCCTGACAATGTCTGCCGGTATCACCACAGACAAACTTCGCTTCCCGACCCGAGTGACTTTACGAATGTGTTTTTCCATTAGCCTTAGTATGCTATGGAGTGTGTTACGTAGCAAGCTACGTAACACATTCCGCTGCGTGCAGCACAACCCGGAAGCCTTTCCTCCAGAGATTTTGCCCCCACTATCGTCTGCGTAATAGGCCAGCAATTTGTTGATATCGGTTGAGAAAATAGTTTTCAATCCGTAACCGAGTGACCATCCACCACGCCCAGACGAACGTCCCAAATACAAATAAAAATATCGGGATCAGGCTAGCCGCTTGTAGCGTACTAACGTGAGTGGTCGGTAATCCGCAGACGCCGCACATACCTAGGTGAGGGAATGGATAGCGGCTAATAATTGTTGTGGTTGTGACATGTTGTTTATTATAAAGCATAAAAATGACCCGCTCCACTGTTGTGGGCGGGTCACTGTGACTTTACGTGGCCAAATGATTGGCCAGCGGGTTGCCAGTCAGGCGCAGGAACTTGGCGCCAGCGACAGTCACTTGGTGAAATGCGTCGTTGCGCATCTGCCCCAGCCGACCGCCTCTGACTTGGATGTTGCCAAAGCCTTTGACACAGCCATAGTCGTCGGCCGTGACGACAGTTGTGGCCGCAGCGGCCGCTGAGACCAACTGACCGACAGCGTCAAAGACGCAACGTTTGCAGCAAGGCGGACATCCGCCACAAGGTGAGGTCATTTTTTAGGAACTCCTTTTATCTATGGCTACCCGCTTCATCGCAGGCAGCGCTAGGTTTTGCAGCTGCAAAACCTAGCGCTGCCAACTATGCTGGTTGAGTAGCCTGAAACTCGGTGTTGCGTTTATATTTATTGATAGTGCGATCAAGTCGTGTCGTCTGTGATTGGGCTGTTTGGGCGGCGGCGTACAGTTGGTCAAATTGGCCGGTACTCAGTAATCCATCTGCGATACCACTAGCAAACGGAAGCGACGCGGCCGGCTCAACCCCCAACGCCCCAGCAAACATTGTCCAGTCTGAATCTGACTGCATTTTGTTAAGCACCGTAATAGCCGGAACGTCGTACCAGGTCAACAGTTCGAGGATTTGTTTGGCTACCCGCAGACTATGCGGACGTGGTTCAGCCACCACTATTGCCACGTCAAACCCAGTTGGAATCCCCGTACTAACTGCGTCCACGCTCGCTTTCTCATCGACTACAACCACTTCATTTTGAGCCAAGTCCAGTAGGGGTAAATAAATTTTGAGTGGTGCTGCGAGCGAGTGACTGCAGTGTGCTCCATACAACACCTGGTCGTGTTGCGGACCAGATAGCATTAGTGACAGGTTGTCCGCGAGTGGGTGTACGTACTGTGCGCTGTATGGATCAGGGGTAGAAAATGAAAACCGGTGGGTGGGAACGGGGCCAGTAAACAATCCCTCCGTTGGCTCGTGCCCCACCAAGCCCAACTCTTCTCGCAGTGGTAGAAAAGAACCTCCGATGTACGGGCCAGCACCTTCGTACCCCAAGTTGTAGGACAAATCCATGTTGTGGTCAGCGTCGATGGCGAGCACAGACTTACCCTGTGCCTGCAGCCATAAAGCCATCTGGGTTGAAACTGATGATTTGCCACTACCGCCTTTTCCTAAAAATCCTAAAATCATAATGCAAGTGGTTTGCATGATACAGTCATGTTGACATTAATGCAAGTGATTTGCAGTCTAGGTGACTTCCTACTGTCTACTTGGTTGCTTCCCAGAATTTGAAAAAACTGGGGTAGTAGCCGTGTACCTCGGGGAATAGTTCTGGTACAGCGTCGTGGGTTCCGGGGTAATGCGTCGTAGTTGGATGAGTTTGTGAATACACGGTCGCCTGGGTAATGCCGGGCAGGGTTTCGACGTTGCCGACGTAGATGTTGGCACTTGGAACTTGAGTCTGCAGGACGGCTAACATATGTTCCAGTACTCGATTTGAAACTGGATGTTTGTCGAACAGTCTGGGTTCAATTATAAATATTCGCTCCCCCACTTCCTCTGCACGCCAGGCGGCGTTGATACTCCACGGATGATAGAGAAATACGTTCTTGTCAGTGAGGTCTGGGATGAGGGCGCTAGTTGGATACTCAGTTTGTAAGTCAAACGGTCGTGATAGTTCTAGTTCGGTTGGAAGTGGGATCGTCCCTACTTCTTCCCGAGGTACAGCTATATATGTATCACGCTGACTATGTGGGATGCAGGCGTTGATCAACTCTTGGTTCGCAACGTATTGTTTATTGATACTGGTACCAGACACCCACTGCCAGGACAGTGTATTGGACGCCAGATCCCCATCTATCAAGTGATAGTACATCCACCGACTCATGGTGGTCCAGTTTGCTTTGGCGACATTTGAGGACAGCATCGCCGTCCACATGCGGGCGTGGTTGTGCATGTAACCAGTGGCGTACAGCTGCGTGACTGCCTCGTCAATGGTATTTATACCGGTGGTAGCATCGACGATACCTGACGCCAGCTGATTGTGTCGCCAGTCATCACGGGTAAACCGCAGGTCAGCAAAAATCATCTCGCCTTTTTCAGTAAACACTTTTTGGAAGTATTCGCGCCAGGCCAATTCCTGGATTAATTTCTCACAATCGTCGTACGAGTGTTTTGCGAGTAACCGCTCCCTGATTTCTGGCAGCGTAATAATCCCACGGGTGATGTACGGCGACAGGTGTGTCACCGCACCAGTCAGGTGGTTGCGGGTTTTGGCGTACTTGACCGGATCAATCAAATCAATCTGCTCGAGGATTTTTGTGTGGGTGAGATGTGGATTCATAGTTTTTGTTTGCGGCAGCGGTCAGAACAATACACCACCTGCTCCCATTGTCCGCGAGCGCGCCAGCTTTTGCGATTGGAAAACGGCCGTTTGCAGACGGGACATATTTTGGATTCTGGTACTTTTACTGCCATAACGGTTTCTAGTATACTCACCCCTATGAAAGACGCGACTATTATTTACCCGCATCAGTTGTTCGCTGATCACCCTGCGCTGGCTCCAGAGCGGCCGGTGTATTTAGTTGAAGAATCACTATTTCTGACCGAGTTCCCTACCCACCGGCAGAAATTACTCCTACATCGACTCTCACTCCAGGCGTATAAAATCCAACTTGAAAAACAAGGATTCACTGTGACTTACCTCGACGTATTGCAATACCCCAACACCACATCTGTCTTTATCAAAATCGCTGCTGACGATATTGAGCAATTGCACATCGTCGATACGACCGATTACTGGCTCGAAACACGAATCACTACTGCCACAAACAAGCATGCATTTACACTAGAGCGCTACGAGTCACCGTTGTTCCTACTTGAGAAAGCCGACGCCATTGCACGCTATGAGAAATCTAAAAAACACCTGGCGGCTTTCTACAAGAAACTCCGCCAAGACAAAAACATCTTGATCGACTCCGACGGTGAACCCACCGGTGGCCAGTGGAGTTTTGACGAAGCTAACCGGAAGAAATTACCCGAGCAGATTGAGTTGCCGGCAGACATCACGCCGTTTGACAACGCTGAGGTTACCGCGGCAATCGTGTGGCTCGAGAAAATCAAGGGTGAACTATATGGCGAGACACACGTGTGGGTACCATATACCCACGCGGCCGCTGCGGAATTCCTCCAGGCATTCCTAGAGGACCGGTTCCATAACTTTGGCACCTACGAAGACGCGTTGACCACGAAGCACACTCGACTGTTTCATTCCACACTCTCTCCTCTCTTAAACCTCGGATTGCTGACACCGATGCAAGTGGTAGAGGCTGTGCTCGCGTACGCAACCAAACATAACATCGCCCTCAATAACGTTGAAGGATTTGTCCGGCAAATCATTGGCTGGCGGGAATTCATCCGTGCGGCGTACGAGTGTGACGGAAGTAGTATGCGGACCCAGAATTTCTGGCAGCACAGACGTACCCTTCCCAACTCATTTTGGGACGGCACCACGACGGTCGACCCGGTCGATGACGCCATCAAAACTGCACTCACATACGGCTATAACCACCACATCGACCGCTTGATGGTGCTGGGGAACGTGATGTTGCTGAGCGAGATTCACCCGGACGAAGTCTACAAATGGTTCATGGCAATGTACGTCGACGCGTACGACTGGGTGATGGTGCCAAATGTCTATGGTATGAGTCAGTTTGCAGACGGTGGGTCGTTTGCAACCAAACCATATATCTCGGGTAGCAACTATATCCGCAAAATGTCTGACTATCCCTCAGGTGACTGGGAGCAGGTCTGGACTAGTTTGTACTGGCGGTTCATCGGGACGCACCGGGACTTTTTCTCGTCTAACTATCGCCTGTCGATGATGCCGCGATTGCTCGAGAAGATGTCCGACGAGAAAAAAGCTACTTTCCAAACCACCAGTGCGGCGTATTTTGCCCAGCTGGATAGATAAGCAGCACTCCCGCAAATACAACCGAACCAGGCTGGTATACTTACGTCCAACAGTCCAAATACTATGACCAAATCCGTACAGCAATTTTTTAAGAAACTTTTTGATTTGCGTGAAGGCGCTGAGGATCGCCGCACTATTATCGACAACATCAAAGACGACTCAGACGTCAGTAGTGCGCGGGTCTGGGTGCTGATATTTGCGATTGGTGCCTGTTCGGTCGGATTGAACATCAACTCGATTCCAGTCATCATCGGCGCCATGCTTATCTCACCGTTGATGGGACCAATTGTGAGTCTGGGAATGTCATTGGCTATCTACGACTGGGGTCTGATGCGACGCTCGTTCCGCAACTTACTCCTCCTCACGGCCATCAGTATCACCGTCTCGACTATCTACTTCGCCTTGTCGCCAATTAGTAACGCACAATCGGAACTGCTAGCCCGGACGTCACCGACTATCTTTGACGTGTTAATTGCGGTGTTTGGAGGGATGGCTGGGTTCATCGGCATCAGTCGCGCGCGCCACGGCAACATCATCCCCGGGGTGGCGATTGCAACCGCCATCATGCCGCCACTATGTACCGTTGGGTACGGGATTGCGACGCTACAGTGGAACTTTGTCTACGGTGCGTTCTACCTCTTTCTGATCAACTGTATTTTCATCTGTCTGTCGGCACTCGTCGTATCGCGCTATCTCAAACTACCCAAGCGAGAATACCCCGACTTGGTACACCGTAAGCGGGTCAACCACTTTATTACGATTATTATCGTAATTATCGTCAGTCCAGCTGCCTACCTCGCCTACACATTTGTCGGGCAGAACAACTTTAACCAAAACGCCGAATTGTATATCCGCGACGTGTTTGAAGCGCAGGGCTACGTCGTGATCCACCGCGACGTCGCCTACAGCCGCACTGATAGCCGCATCGAGGTTGCCTTCCTGGCGAAGCGGTTCTCTGACATCGAGATAGCTGCGTTTGCCGACAGGTTGCCAGAATTTGGGTTAGACAACACCAGTTTGAATATCCGCCAAAACTCGTTTGCTCTGACTGAAGAAGAGTGGACCACGGCCCTAAACGAGATACGCGGTGACGAAGACAAAGTCTCGGCGCTCGAAGCGCGCCTGGAGGCTGAACAACAGTCATTTGAAAGCCCCGCACGATTACTGGGTGAGGCCCGAGCCATCAACCGACTGGTGCAAAACATCGCTATCGGAACTATCGAGTCCGGGACAGCTGAAGCGAGTGCGCAGAACCAAACCATTGTCCTACTCTACACCGACGCCACCGCCGTCCCACTAACCATCTCCGAAGCGGACGGATTTAAACTATGGCTACAAACCAGACTAGGTGCTGAAGACTTACTACTCATCGTCAGTCCCCAGCCGACCCTACCAACTCCTAGTATCAATATAACAACCCAGGAATAATGAATTGTAGACAGGCGAGTCCAAAATCGCTACACTGACCCCATGAACATACAACGTGCCGAAATTGTTTCTTTTGTTGCTGGACTCGGACTGAGTATCGGGATGGGGTTACTAATGACCATGTACGGTATGGACGACCATACCAATCACCAGGACAACCACCCGATTGCTGATCCGTTTGATAGTAAGTACCACGTCCACGCTGATTTCCATATCATCGTGGGCGACACGTTGGTTGAATTATCAGGCGACGCGTTCCAGACCACTAGTCAGCAAGAACTGCACGAGCACGCTCACTTGCACGACAACAACGGTGACATGATGCACATCCACGACGTTGACATTACTTTTGCCGAGTTTCTTGGCTCACTTGGCATTGTACTAACTGATACGTGTGTGACGCTGGATAACCAGTTCTGTACCACTGACACCGACCAGCTAGTGCTATACATCAACGGCGAGCAGTACCCCGACCCCATCACGCAGTACGTACCGGTTGATAACGACCGACTGCTGCTCTACTACGGCAGTAGCGACAACCCAAACTTGGCAACGTACAAAGTGGCCATCCCCGACGACGCTTGTTTCTACAGCGGCACTTGCCCCGAGCGAGGCGTGGCGCCTGATGAGGAATGTGGACTGACTTGTGAACTCTAACCAACACCAGAGAAAAACCAACAATAAAAAAGCCCCACGTTTTTGCGGGGCTTTTGCTGTACTTAATTCAACGCAAAACCGGTTGGTTACAATTCCACTCTTGGCCACGCCAGTCTAACTGGTGGCCAACAATGCGAACACCGCCGAACGTCTGCGTCAGATTGAAGCAGTGTCGAGGCAGTGTCCACCGATTCCGATCCAGAATTGCTCCTGGCCGATAAGCTGTCTCCATCGCACGGTCGAGCATACCAATGTGCTCGACAGCGATGAGCCAGCGCTCAGTTTCAATCCAGCCGATAAAACCGCCCAGGGACTGAGCACCAGATACACCAGCCCGAATCGCTTCTTGCCGATCGGCGGTGTACGGACGGAAGTTATACGTACAGTCACCGTTGCCTCGAAACACATCGGTGCTCATCGGCGGCATGACCTGCTGCTCGTTGACGACCCGATTAAACAGAGTCACCATACCAGGCAGTCGCACGCATTTTACAGGCGATTCGGTGAACAAGATAAGTGGTTGCGTTTGTGCAGATGCTGCGAAGCCAAACACAATCAAGCATAGCGCAAGAATAAACCGCATAGCTATTCTCCTTTCAAGGGAATAAAGGGTTATATATGAGTCTCGATACAGTCGAAGATCAGCTATCAGTACAATGGCACAAAACACTTCTTTTGTCTATAGCAGATTGCTAGCGGATGTATTTATGCTCCCGTAGAAAGTCAGTGGTCAAGATTGGTTCGTCGTGCAGGTTTTTCTGCTTCCCCACTGTGAACGTCCCCAACCTATGGTCACCTCTAACATCGTGTAGATCAACCAACGCTAGCTCGACATACCCAGCGGCGTCTGCCAAGTAATACAGCTCGTTACACTGGGCTAAAATAAATCGTTTTTGCAGCCGGGTGATTTTGTCGATATGATTGCCAGATTGCTGACCACAGATACGCACCACTGGCGCTAGTGACTCGGGCAGGAGTTGGAGTAACGCCCGCTTGGTCTGCTGTACGTTCTTGAGCGTTTTGGTGTGGTTATACAGGGCAATAGTCATCAGCTTGGGGTCGAGTGACACCGCCTGCACATAGGTTGCGATGTTCATATTCCCCTGTCCAGTAGCGTCACTGGTACTCACACTCCACACCGGCCAAGCCGGTCGATTCCATATCTTTCTCATGGAGCTATTGTACCTAATTATAAAGTATCTAGTAACCAGCCATACAAAAACCGGCGGTTACGCCGGTTTTCGTATGGCTTTGTGTCCACGACTGGACTTGAACCAGCAAGCTGTTAGGCATACACCCCTCAAGCGTACGAGTTTACCAATTTCTCCACGTGGACATCTACTGCTTATTCAGCCCGGTCATTGTAAAGATTTCTTGGGCTTTTGCAAGTTTGCGGGGTAGATATGATAGGTTGACTGTATACAACATCAAACAAAAAAACAGCGACCCATGAGCCGCTGTTTTTTGTTGGAGTTAGTCTTTTTTAACTTCTGCCGAATCGCCTGAGGCGTCAGTTTTTGCTTCTTCTGAGGCTGACTCTTCTGAGGTTGCCACTGGTTCAACGACGGCTTCAGCTGGGGTTTCTGCTACTGCAGCTTCGGCGGCTTTGGCTTCAGCTTCGGCTGTTGCGGCGGCTTCCATTTCGGCGGCTTTCGCGGCTTCTTCCTCAGCTAGTTTTGCTTCGGCGGCCGCTCGGGCTTCCACTTCAACGGCTGATTCGGTTGAGATTGTAGCGAGAGTCATGCGACGCATTTGTCGTTTGATTTCTCGAGCTACTTTTTCGCGGATGAAGTACAGCTTGGCTCGGCGGACTTTTGATCGTTTGACGATTTCTAGTTTGTCGATCATTGGTGAGTAGAGGGGATAGATTTTCTCTACGCCGACGCCACTGGCTACTTTGCGAACGGTAAACGTTGCGCCTGGTTCAGTACCGTGTTTTCGAGCCAACACGAGTCCTTCAAAAATCTGGATTCGAGTTTTTCCCTTGTCTTGGATTTTTTGGTGTACACGAATGGTGTCTCCGGCTTTGATACCGAGTTCTTTGCGCTCTACCATGTTTACTGGTGAAATGTTCACCCCTGCGATTGCTGCTTTCATACCAAATTGGTTGTATGTCTATTAATAATTACCCGGAGTTACCCGTCTGAATGTGCCGTAATCTACCACAATGCCTAGTCGGACGCAATACGTTCGGCCGCTTCTTCGATTGCAATCGGCACAGGAGCGATAAAGCGCTCGGTGTCACCACCTGGCAATACCAGTTCAAGCACATGGGCGTGCAGGGCCATGCGGTTGATGTCGAGGTGGTTGGACCGCTCCGCCAGATGAGCGGCATACAGCGTATCGCCCACAATCGGTCGGTCGACTGCCCGCATGTGGGCGCGCAGTTGATGGGTGCGACCAGTTTTAGGGAATAATTTGACGTAGGCGAACGGTTCGTCTTTGTACTCACCCATCCCGATGCGTTCAAACTCGGTGATGGCTTCGCGCAGGACGCCCTTGGCGCCGCGCTCAGCTGAGCGACGCCGGTGATCTTTGGCGCTGCGTCCAATCGGACGGTTGATGGTGCCCCAGCGGTCGTTAATCCGGCCGTATACCAGTGCTCGGTATTCTTTGTGCACTAGGCGGTCTTGGAATTGTTGCTTGAGGTGTTCGTAGGCGGACTGGGTTTTGGCCAAAATCATTACCCCCGAGGTATCACGATCAAGCCGGTGTACGACGCCTGATCGCTCCAGTGTATTACCCGCTCGGTCGGTTGCCGGCTCACCCACACCGTGGGCGTCTGGATACAGCTCAAGGAACCAATCAACCACTGTGCTATCAGGTGACTTACCATCAGCGTGCACGAGCAAACCGTATGGTTTGTTAATCACTAATACCTCATCCGTTTCAAATAGGACGTCTGGGATGAGGTTGGTGGTGTCATTATTTGCCATTGCGGCGGATGCGTCTGCCATATTCGTCGAGTATGTCGTTAAAATCGTCCCGAGTCAATGCTGGCCAATGTTTTTTGATAAAATACAGTTCGCTGTACACCGATTTCCACGTCATAAAATTTGATAGTCGTTGTTCACCGCTAGTACGGATAATCAGGTCCGGGTCGGGCATGTCAGCGGTTTGCAGCAGCGCCTCAAACGAGGCTTCGTCTACCGGCTCACCATTGGTTATTGCTTGATTGACCGCAGCGACTATTTCCGCCCGTCCACCGTATGACAACGCAATCCAGACAGTAGTAGTGGCTTTTGTGTATTCCAGACTCTCCGCTTCGAGTCGATTCATCTGCTCCACAATATCAGGAGCAAAATCTTCCCGGCGGCCGACCAGACGCACTTTGATCCGTTCGCGATCAGGCACACCTTCTCCATGGATTTTGTCGTTTATTTCTGTCAGCCACTGACGGAACAGATCCATCAGGTACGTCACCTCCGCTTCGGGGCGGTTCCAATTCTCAGTCGAGAACGCGTAGAACACCGCGTGCGGGATACCGGCCTCGCGCAGCCATTCCATACAGGTCCGCAGAACTTCACCGCCTTGCTTGTGGCCTTCGTAGGTAGGCAGGTCTTGGTCGGTCGCCCAGCGACGATTCCCATCCATAATGAACCCGAGACACTGTGGTAATTTTTGTTCTGCCATAGTAATTGTTGCCTACTGTAACACAGAGAACTCGTCAAAAGTTCTGGTGGCGGTCTGCCATTCGATAGCGACACTATCAACCTTGGCCTGCAGCGACCCTTCGTGCAGATATTCGACTAATGCTTTGAGGACATCAGGCGGTCCCTCCGCCACCACTCGCACCGTGCCGTTGGGTAGATTTTTCACCAACCCAACCAGATCCAGCTGGGTAGCCGCATCCTGCACAAACACCCGATACCGAACATTCTGCACCTCCCCACTAATAATAGCTTCCATTCTAATCATACGCAGCAGTATACCTTGCATTTTTTTGCAAAACGAATTATAAAGAGACAAATAGTAACTTAGTACAAACAGAGGAGCGATACGCGTATGCCTAAAGACTGGACTCCAGACGACGCCGATAGAGCAGCAAAAAAGCAAGCTGCTGCAGTGCGTGAAGAGCAACCAAAACCCAAGCGGGGGAAAACCGTCAAGGACAGGAATGTTGGTGTGTGTCGACGTCAACCACCACAAGCGGTCAAGCGATGAAATGACCGCTCTGCGGCCTACCCTCAAAAGGTAGGCCGCTTGTCTTTTCTCCAAAATTAGGTACGATAGTGCCTACAAATATCCGCTCACGAGCAGTATTTGCATCCAACCTAATTCGCGCGCTTAGCTCAGTTGGTAGAGCGCTTCATTTACACTGAAGATGTCGGGAGTTCGAGTCTCTCAGCGCGCACGAGTATAAAAATTAGCCCACACGCAGTGTGGGCAATTTTTATTCGTGCGCGCTGAGGAAGTAACCAAAGTTACTTCCGTAGAGACTCGAAAAGAGCGAGTATATCGCCCGGACCGCAGGGAGGACGATTCGAGTGTCGGGGTCGCGTAGCACAATAGTTTGGAGACCGTAGGTCGAACGAAATATTGATGCGAAGGTGACCGGGTCTCAGAGCGCGCACCAAGGTAAAACAAAACACGTCTCATGTGAGACGTGTTTGGTTTTAGGGACTGAAAAGTTTCAGTCCTGTGCCTTGGTGCGAGACGGAGACATGTCTTTCTCCCCTTTCCAAGGGAGAAAACAGTCGAGTCGGGGTCGAGAACGCTTTCTAGAATCTGCATAAAATCCAGGATTATAGTTTGCGATTCGTGACCACGAGGTACTCCGAATTCAGATGAGCATTGTTTTACTTCCGTAGAGACTCGAAAAGAGCGAGTATATCGCCCGGACCGCAGGGAGGACGTCTGCGAGCGGCGGGGTCGAGTAGCACAATAGTTTGGAGACCGTCGGTCGAACAAAGAATTGATGCGAAGGTGGCCGAGTCTCTTTGCGCGCACAGAATAAACCCGCTTGCGGGTTTTCTTTTGGGTTGCACAGGCGTACACTACTGACATGTACTACCTCGCATTTGGACTACTCGCTGCGCTTGCCCTGTGGACCATTGGCAGCTACCTTGCTATTAGGAATATAGAAGAGCCCTCGTACACTGTGCTGGAGCGACGGGTGGGCTACGAGATCCGCCAGTACGATTCGTACATCGTGGCCGAAACCGAAATCACTGGTACGTATCAAGAGGCACTTGGTGGTGGGTTTAGATTAATCGCTGATTATATTTTTGGGAACAATACGAGCAAAACCAGTATTTCAATGACTGCCCCTGTTCTTGAAACAACATCCGAAAAGATCGCCATGACCGTGCCGGTTGCAACCACGGTTGGAGAGTCGCTGAACCGGAACGTGTCGTTTGTCTTACCGTCAAAATATACTCTAGATACCCTCCCAACTCCAAATAATCCACAAGTCACCCTGCGAGAAGTGTCGGCTACAACGGTCGCTGCGCTGAGGTTTACTTGGTATGCAACAGAGAGTCGCGTTGAGGCAAAAAAAGCTCTACTCGAAGAACTTATTACCACTGACGGCTACATCATCAGCGCCCCAGCCCAGGTAGCGCAATACAATCCCCCACTCTCAATGCCACTGACTAGGCGGAATGAAATCCTGATTCCAATTACCGACCCGACCAAATAATAATCAACTGTTTATAACTCAATTGACGAGGTGCGTCTGCAAACGTATTTTACGAGTATGCTACGTACAACGTAGCGCCAAGCACAGGAGCGCTGTTATGGAACAGCCAAAACCACCCGCAGTCGAGGTAGAGCAACCCGCAGCTCCAAGTTCCGTCCCGGATCCAGCAGACCCACCGCTGCCACCAGAACCAGACACTGTCGTTTTCACTGATTGGGCTATGTTTTAACCAACTGAGAAAACGCCCCTAAAGCGCGCTCATATTGATACTTGTATCAGAGCGCGCTTCTTCTGCTTTCTCTCTGCTTAATTTCTGGTATTGTACTCAGTACAAATAACGCTACCGTTATTTGTCCCTATAGTTTAATGGATAAAACGAGAGGCTTCTATCCTTTTGATCTGGGTTCGACTCCTAGTGGGGACACGAGTACAAAAATGGCACACGTGAGTGTGCCATTTTTGTTCGTGCCTCCAAGAAAGCAGCGCTTTCGGCTAGGAGTCGAAAAGAGCGAGTTTATCGCCCGGACCACAGGGAGGACGTTACGAGCGGCGGGGTCGCGTAGCACAATAGGTTGGAGACCACCGGTCGAACAAACTATTGCTGCGCAGGTGACCGACTCCTAGTGGGGACACGAGTACAAAAATGGCACACGTGAGTGTGCCATTTTTGTTCGTGTCTCCAAGAAAGCAACGCTTTCGGCTAGGAGTCGAAAAGAGCGAGTACATCGCCCGGACCGCAGGGAGGACGTTACGAGCGGCGGGGTCGCGTAGCACAATAGTTTAGAGACCACCAGTCGAACAAACTATTGCTGTGAAGGTGACCGACTCCTAGTGGGGACACCAACTACCAACTTAGCGTTGGAGTTTCTGAAATCTGCTCTTGCTCTACTGGCGACTCAACTGTTTCTATCTGCAGCTCTTGGTTTTGCGTATCGACCGGTGTAATGGCAGAAGAAGTCCCAGTTTCCAGCTCAACCATTGGTGCCTCAATAGGAGCTACCGTTGGTAGATCAGTGTTTACAAAATTAGCTGCTCGGGTTTGAAAAATTGTCAGAGCTTGGTCAACCAATACTGCCTTATAGGTTGGGTTGGCAATCTCTATTTCTTGGTTTGTTGTACCACCGTCACGATTTACTACGTACGTGTACCTGCTCCAACCAACAATAGTGGTTGCGATGCAAATACCTACCAGCAGCCCAACCATCCAGTCTCGTTTGGGGTGTAGCGTTTTGACTAGTGCTACTCCGGGCCGGGCTGTAAATAGCCTATGTGCCATCGCTTTGAGTTGTTTAGAGGATTGGTTCATAAGTTAAAACAGCTACGTCAATGATAATATCAGCCTGCCACACCAAACTTGACCCGCGCCTAAGCTGTACCGCTGTCAGTTGTGATACGTACGGGATATTTTCCAGCAACTGAATAAATCCTTCAACTTGACCTAGACTACCCTCCAGTGAATACTCTACCGAGAGGAAGGTTTTACCTTCGACCTCAATCTCTTTTGGATTAGTTGTCTCAAGCGCAACTCCACGTTCGGTTGCAAGCTGTTCAATATAGTTCAAAAAATCAATACTATCTGACTGAGACTCTAAGAAAAATGATCGAAGCTCAGACCGCTCACCCGCTGTTGCTTGCACTAGTTTCTCTAGGCGAGTGAACGCCACTTGCTGGGATTGGTCGACCGCAATGGCGGCGACCTGTTCTGACAAAACTACTGATTCCAGCATAATCATGCGGACTGCAAAAGCGACAAAGACACACATCCCTACAAAAACCACTCCAGACAACACCGCGACACGTTTTGTTTTTTGGCTGATCATAGATTGTCAGAGTTAATGGTAACCAGGATGCTAAAAGTAATGTCTTGATTCTCCGCTAGATTTTCAATCGGTAGATTTACTTTGGTGACATAAGGTAGAGCCTCGAGTCTATCGCGAAACAGTGCCAGCGACTGGCGGTCAACGGCCTCACCGGTTATTCCAATCGGGGTAATACCATCGACGTCTCGAGCCATTTGCACACCCACAATATCAATACCCCCTCCGTTAACCGACCACATGTCTTGCAACAATGTAGATAAAGACACTTTGCCTGCAGCTTGAACAATTGTTTTTGCTTCTTGGCTGGAACGATTGAGATCCTCAACCATTAGGTCAAACACCTCAGTTCGTTCTGATACTGATGCAACCGTCTCAACATAAGCTGCACTGGTTCCAGTTAACAACAGATACGTTGGGTACAGTAGCAGCGCACCCACCAACAATAACACCGACCAGAGCAGCGCCCACACACTCACCATCCGGATCCAATACAGTCGGACAAGTTCAGTTTTTGCTTCTGGGGGAATGAGATTGGTCATATATGTATATCGGAAGCTAGAGCAAGACCCACCGCGGTGGCGTATCCGTACGAGTGCCGCTGGTCAATCGGAGGAATAAATTCATCCAACGAAAAAGTATTTGTCCAGACATTACCCAACTCGATTTCTATACCAAGTGACTCAGCGAGGTATGCCGGCAAACCCTTGAGGTTTGCACTACCACCACACAGAATTATCTTTTGCAGGCGACGTTTTTCTTCGGAGCCAGTCCGGACGTGCCAGTACTGAATCCGCGTCGCGAGTTCGTCTTTGATGACTGACATGGTTGTGATCACCGCATCGTGCACCTGCGATGACTCGGCACCACATATGAGTCCTTCAGTATTCTTTAAGTGCGTTAACTCCTTTTCGGTTTTATTACCTAATTGTTTACGCAGTGCCGTCGACAGCTGATCTCCACCAATATCGATGGTTGAAGTATAGAGCAGCGTGTTTTTATAAACGATACCAATCCCAGTTCGGGTTTTACCAAAATCAACCAGCATCACCGCTCCTTCTATGTCTGCCGGTATAACGGCGCGCGCCATGGCTTGTGCCTCGACTTCAAATGCCAACGGTTGTAGCCCTGCGGCGAGACACGCCTCGTAGTACGCCTGCACGGTTTCTTTAGTATAGGCGGTCACGGCCACGTGCATCGTCCGGTCTGTCTCACTCGAGAACGGTAGGATTGCGTAATCAAAAAACACGTCGCGAGCGGGGATCGGAACATTTTCGGCCAAGCGAAATTCGAGCAGGCTGCGCAATTCTTTCATCGGAGTGCTGCGTTTGATTTCAGTTTCAAACAGATACGCTCGTTCTTCTGGCAGTGACACCCGTACAAACTCTGCTCCTGTTTTTGCTTTGCATTCTGCTAGTACCGTGGTGAATTGTTTGATATCTATGACCTCTCCTCGGTGCAGCACGTCATTTGGAATGGTGATGTCTCCCCAGTTTTCAAGTGAGTACTGCCCTGCTTGTGCTGGTTCGAGTGACACGTATTTCAAAGACGTGTCAGAAATATCCAACCCGATGCTCGGGAGTTTTATGTATGGAGGTACTGAAGGGGTGAACAGCTTGGTGAACATGGTGTGTGACGACAGTATACGCGTTCTCTAACCACAACGCAGTAGCTACAACTCACAGTTTGTACCAGACGTAGGCGACCACTAGCCCAGCTAACACCACTGAGGTAACTCCCAGCGAGCGACGGGCATAGGTCAGCGCACGCAAACCAAACCAGTACGTACACACTCCAACGATGCTATACCTAATCCCCCGACCAATAATTGACGCGACGATAAACAGTATTAGGCTACCCTCCCCAACCGCAACCACCCAAGCTGTAACGGTGTACGGAATTGGAGTAACGGCACCAACGAGTGTTACCACTAGGGTGTTGGAAGAATCCATCGCAATCAAAGTTTGAAACTGAGCCAGCATGTTGCTAGTCATCATGGCTTCAAGTAGATTAAAAAAGTAGCGAGCCATGATAAACGCGACCACCCCACCTAGCACCGACGTGACTAGCGTAATACCCACAATCAAAGCCGCCCGGCTGCGGTTGGCTAATATACCGGCCACCATAAAAGGGTCGGTAATGATTGGCAGAGGTAACGCTGACTCAATAAAAGAAACGATGACAATCAGCCACAAACCCGAGCGAGATTGCATCAGTGACTGCGCCCGGGTGACTGTCCTGGTATTGAGCACTTTCTCAACCTGGGTATCAAGAACTGATGGTTCATTCATATTAATAGAGACGAGTACCAGCTGGCAGGTGTGTCGATGGGTTGAGTAACGCAAACGTGTCGTCAACTGCACCAGCGAGGATCATACCCTGACTGACAAAGCCTTTGATCTGGCGCGGTGCTAGGTTGGCAATAAACGGACACTGCAGCCCGACCAACACTTGTGCATCTGGGTAGTACTCGCGGATGCCTGACACGATTTGCCGCGGTTCAGGTTCACCCAGGTCAACTGTCAGTTTGAGGAGTTTGTCCGCAGCTTCGACTATTTCTACGGCTATGATCGTCCCCAGTCTAATTTCTACCGCAGAGAATTGCTCAAACGAGATTTCATTTGATATCTTCACCACCGCTTCGTCTAGTGCTAATTGCACGGGCATATTTTTTTGTTTAGCGAGATAACTTTCTAGTATCAAAGCGGCAGCAGCTGCGTCAGTTTGCGTATTACGGCCAGTTGTAGTCGCGGCCTGCCTACTGGTGAGCTGCTCTGGCTCCAGATGAATCGGAATTGGTACCCGTACAGTCAGGTCAGCGATAAACATTTCAATGTGGGCCTGTACCGCGTTGGGAGTACCATCGAGATTAAGCGAGTGCCCCATAACGATTGCTGTGACCTGCTGCTCGGCAATCAGGTCAACGACCGTCGAAAGCAACACCGCGTCGTTTGGGATGACACTGTGAGGAAACGCCATCGATCCTGACTCATCGGTTAACGCCAACCCCACTTTTTTAGTCCCAAAATCAATCCCAAGTATACGCATAGTGTAGCTAGTTTAGCATGGGTACAAAAGCGGCGCGAATTCAGCTGAAATCCTTGCCTGTACTCCCACTAGGCTATCTTTCATTACATGAACGGTACAGATGTCATATCGTACTCGCTTCGCTGCGTGCGCTATATTCCATCTCTTGGATTCCTGGGCGAAAGCTCCGCTTTCTTGGGAGTACGAACAAAAAAGGCACACTAGCGTGTGCTCTTTTTTGTACTCGTGCTCCCACCAGGAATCGAACCTGGAGTTCCGATTCCGCAAACCGGTGTTTTATCCGTTAAACTATGGGAGCCTTTACGGCAAAGAATATAGCATAAAAAGATATATTACCAAACCTCTACATTGTAATACGCACTAGTCGACACTGGCCCTATTTGATTTACAACCCAAACAACTCTAGGACTTTAACAAAAAATGGCTCGATAAGTTCTTCTTCTACTAATCGTTCTTTGAGAATGTCTTCAATCTCGTCGATATGTTCTGCCGGGATCGGCATGACAATCAGCGGCATCAGCTTTTTTTCAGATTTGACCAGCAGTTGCGGACCACGGGGATCTTCTTCATCGATGTGGTACGAATCGAGCGTAGAAAACGGATACAGACGATCTTCAATCCGGATCCCCCGAACGGTGATGGCGTAGGGGATGATCATTGGGCGTTTGGCAGCTGAGACCGCCAGTGCTCCCCCAGACAGCCCAATCAACAGCGCAAACAATACGTTGTCAAACAACACAGCCACCACCACGAGCGCAATAATGACAATCGTCAACGCAAAAAACCAGTCGTTCCCTTTCTCGACATGATGGTGCTGGGGCGCTTCCCAAGTTATAGAGCGAAGTGCTGGTTCCATTACTAGAATTGTAGCATGAACAAATTAGTGACGAACGAGCTAGATTGCGTTTCTGTGTATGCTGGTCTACTGGATTAGTGGTATAGTTATGAAATGGAACGTAATCCAAACACAACTTGTATTATATGTCAGACACCAATCTATCGCCGACCAGGAGTTCTGATACAGAACAATGGCAAAGCCTACTGTAGCCAAGCCTGTTACGGCATTTCGTGTCGGCAAGAAATACCTTGTTTAGTATGCAAAACACCGATGTTGTCAGGTGCCAATAAACAGACCTGTAGTCGTAGCTGCGCTAACAAAAGTCGTATTGGAATAAAATATAAAACTCGCAGACCGTCAAAAGATAAAGTGGTGACTAGTCGAATCCTAAAAAAGAGATTAATGAAAGAACGAGGCAGCCTATGTCAGCGTTGCCAATATAATGTATACGAAATACTGCAAGTGCATCATATCGATCGTAACCGGGATAATAATAATTTAAATAATCTAGAGTTATTATGTCCAAATTGCCATACCAGCGAACACTATATGAAAAAATAATATTTCTGGTATGATATCACCTACCAAGCTGAGGTAAAACACACCTAAACTTGACAAACACTCGGAGAGATGGCAGAGTGGTCGATTGCACTGGTTTTGAAAACCAGCGTACCGCAAGGTACCGAGGGTTCGAATCCCTCTCTCTCCGCAAATATCAAAACCTAAAGCGTGTCTTTAGGTTTTGTCGTATTTCGTGCGGGAGGGTAAGGGATTCGGGAGACGCAGTAATGTCGCACGGAGCGTAGGCGAGTACGACTAAGCGAGTCAGTATCATGAAAAATTGCAAAGAAATTTGTTTCTGACCGAATCCCTCTCCCTGCGCACAAACGGACTTCGTCAGAAGTCAGAGTAACAACAAAACCGACCCAGTGGGTCGGTTTTGTTGTTACTCGCTGCGTAACTAGTTAGGCCTTCGCCTTGACAATCCTCGCGGTCAGTCGTGACTTCTTTCGGGCGGCGGTGTTTTCCTTGATTACCCCTCGCTTGGCGGCTTTGTCGATGGCTTTGTAGGCTGCGGGTAGCAGCGCTTCAGCCGCTTTGGTGTCTCCTGCTAGGACGGCTTTGTCGACCGCTTTGGTGACGTCTTTCATGGTTGACTTACGACGAATATTGAACACTTTTTTGCGTTCTGAGGCTCGTAAGGCTTTTTTGGCTCCGGTAGTGATTGGCATATATATTTCTCTAAAGTGGGCGTACTGTACCGTATTGATATCTAAAAGGCAAGGGGTTTCCAAATGGCCACATCTAGTATAATAGGTGCATGATACGCCAGCTGACCGGGACCATTACCCACATAGAAGACAATGCCCTGATCCTCAACGTCAATGGTGTTGGGTACTTGATATATACCCCAACCCACACTACGATTCACACTCAGGGGGCCGAGGCGATGATGCATACGTACCTGGCAGTGCGGGAAACCGCGCTCGATCTATACGGGTTTACTACTAGTGTCGAGCGGCGATTGTTCGAGTTGCTACTGAGTGTGCCTAAAGTCGGCCCCAAATCCGCCCTAGCCATCATGTGCCAAGCTAGCCCTACTCTGTTGATTGAGCAGATTGCCAACAAGGAACCAGCCCAACTCCAAAAGTTGTCTGGCATCGGCAAGAAAACCTGCGAAAACGTGGTGAACCATCTACATGAGAAACTCGGTGAATTGGCCGAACACGTCACCCCATCGAGTCCACTTGACGCCAAACAAACCGATGCGATTGATGCCCTGGTGGCCCTTGGATACGATGCCGCGTCTGCGCGGGCGACAGTGCAATCACTCAACACGGACGAAAACTCAGTCAATGACATTATCACCAAAGCCTTACAAAAATTACCATAACTAGCTATGCAAAACTTTCGCCAAACTGTAAAAAGATTTATTCCAAAACGCGTATTCAAGGCAATTCAACCGGCTTATCACTACGCGCTAGCGTATATAGGAGCAATTAAATTTAAACACCCATCCCGAGAGATTACCGTTATCGGCATCACCGGCACCAAAGGTAAATCAACCACCACTGAGATCCTCGCGCAAATTTTGCGGGGAGCCGGATACCAGACGGCCTCCCTCTCGACCATTCAGTTTACCTACGGGGACGAGCGCGAACGCAATTTATTCAAAATGACCATGCCGGGGATGTTTTTTATCCAGCGGTTTTTGCGCAAAGCGGTCGACGCTGGTTGCACCCACGCGGTGGTTGAGATGACCTCGGAGGGGGCCAAGCAGTTTCGGCATAAATTTGTTGAGATTGACGCGCTCCTGTTTACCAACCTGACCCCAGAGCATATCGAATCACACGGTTCGTTTGCCAACTACAAAGCCGCCAAACTGCAGCTGGCGGCCGCCGTGGCAAACAGCACCAAACGACCTCGAACCTTGGTCTCTAACGTCGACGATCAACACGGGCAGGATTTCCTTAATTACGAAGTGGAGCGTCTACTGCCCTATCGTCTCAACAACCTCACACTGCACTCTCTACAAAAAGACTCCGTCACAATGGTTATCGATAACGTCACCATCCGCGTGCCCATCGTCGGCGTGTTTAATGTCTACAATACCCTCGCTGCGATTACCTACGCGCGGTCTATCGGCGTACCGCTCGAATCAATCCGCGAGAGTTTGTCCAAATTGCCACCAGTAGCCGGCCGAGTTGAGCAGTTTCACTCACCAGCTGATGCTCCCAAGAAAATCACCGTGGTGGTTGACTACGCCCACACCCCAGACTCACTCACGCAGCTCTACCAGGCATTTGCGGGTAAATATATTATTGGAGTACTGGGTAACACCGGTGGTGGACGCGACACCTGGAAGCGACCCGAGATGGGCGTAATCGCCGAGGAATACTGCGATCAGATTATCCTCACCAACGAAGACCCCTACGATGAGAACCCTCTAGCCATCGTGCAAGCGATGAAAAACGGCATGAGTCCCGAAGCAGCAGTCAGAATCATCATGGATCGTCGGACCGCAATCCAAACCGCGATAGCTGATTGTCCAGACGGCGGCTACGTTTTGGTTAGCGGTAAAGGCACTGATCCTTACATCATGGGGCCACAAGGAACCAAACAAACTTGGAGCGACGCTGCAACGGTTCAAGAGTTATTGAACTAATTAAGCAAGATACAGTAAACCCATGAAACGAAACATTGTAGTACTCATTTTGTTCGGATTCCTCATTGCAGTAACAGTTACTGCCTACGGGTTGATACAAACGTCTCCCAGAGTTGCAATCGCAACTCCAACCAACCCCACCCACTCAGACACCGCTATCACAATTCGGGTGCCGGCTACCCACAAAATGATCCCAACTAACGACGGACCAGAAACACCAGACGGGCCTAACAGTCACTGGTTTTATTCACCACTTATTACTGTAGAGAAAGACACTGTTGTGACTGGGTTTGAAGTGACTATGGAAGGGGCTGATAGTTCGATTTTGCATCACGTATCAGTCAGTGTGGTCGGCCGGATTCCGGCCATTTGTCCCTGGCATTTTATGAAAGACGGAGGTGCGCACGAGATATACTCAGCGTCTCGCCACACCCTAGAACCAACTAAATTACCCGCTCCCTACGGCATTCCTCTCGCCACTGGCGAACAACTCATCGTCGAATTTATGGCTCATCCCCAAGCCGAGCCGCATGGTGCACACACTGCCAACAGCACGTTAGAACCAACTCTAGTAGTGACACTCATGACTGATGATAGTCATACCACAGCAGTTGATTTTATTCGTTTGCGACTCGATGACAGTCCTTGTACACCACCTCTACCGCATCAAGCGTTCGTTGTGCCGACTAGTTCGGTGGAAACAAATTTTATAAAGACGGCTGAAAATAACGAACCGAGTGCCAGCTACCAATTCACCTCCTCTACCACCATCGTTCTTGGTGGAGCTAATTTCTGGCCCCAGAAAGGCGGTCAGGACGTCACTGTGCTATTAGACAATGCACCCGTTGAGCAATTTATTGCTGAGCCAGCAGTCAACCCGTCCGGCTGGAATATTCCGCTCTCGTTGACGCCAATTACGGTTCCTGCACTAAGTACAATCACCATTCAATCCACGTATCTAAATCCTTTTGACGCGCCAGTAAAAGACGCGGCTGGCATGTACGGTTTTTATTACACTACACCCTAACGATCTACCTTGGGTACGGTGAGAACACCGACGTGCCAATTATCACCACTGGCTACCGACTGCGGATACACGATTGTGCCAGCTGGAGTCACAGCATATCCCCGCACATGGTTTCCGGCACTCACAATGTACTGCTGATTCCAGATTGCTTGTACTCGCAACATGCTGTCCAACTGTTGCCACAATATGTGTGGTTCATTAAACCAGGCGTGCGAAATCGGGTGGGCAATAAACGGTACATTCCCTCGCTCTTGCATAATTGCACGCACTCCCCACGGTGACACACTTTCAAAACAAAATAATACCCCCGGTGAACTACTGGCGAAATCAGCTTGACTAGTGTCAGTCCCGACGGTGTAGTCAAGTGTATCTGCAATAGCATCAATCACTTCACTGTGCCCAAACAGTTTGAGTCCAGCTTCATAAAGTGAAGGCATAAATTCTCCCTGTGGCACTAAATAGCGTTTTTGTGACTGATTGACAGTGTGACTCGCACCATTATAAACAAAAGACTGCAAAACAACCCGCTCATCCACTGTCACTCGCCCACTATCGACTATCACTACTTCTGGATTGTTTGTTCTAAATTTGAATTGTGCTTGGGTCAATCTGGGCGCTTGAACTTGGTTAAAATATCGTGCATCTTCGGGAAGTAACACGTAGTCGGGTTCAAGAACCAACGCAGCCTGCATCGCTGCTTCTTGAGCTGCTTGACGCATAGCGGCACTGTCAGCGTCGGCTAAATCCTGAGGAGTAAAAGTTGTGTCGATAATCACAACTGTATGTGTATTGGTTTGACCGGTGAGTTCATTATGTGGCCAGGGAATTAAACTGGTGCAGACCAATAATCCAAGACTCAGTGCGACGTACCTTATAGCTACTTGCCGCTTTACAATGAGCCAAATGGTCAATGAACTAAGTGATACCAAAAGTAACCCTAACGCGTATACTCCACCCCATTGCGCAACCTGCACCAACCAGTCGTGCCCAACCAGTAAATACCCAATGTACCCAAAACTAAACGCAGTTGTAACAGACCCGCCAGACCCAATAGTTACTATAGAAAAAACTAACGACCCAAACAACTCAGCTGCCAGCCACAAGAGTGGTAAACCGGCATACAACCAGGCCGCTGGTACGTACAACTGTAGCAACTTGACTGCCGAGCCAAACATCACTCCGCCCGCACCCAGCCACAGTGCGGCCGTCAGCCACCACACCAAAATCAATAGTAATTGCAACCAATCAGAACCAACCGTCAGCCAGGCAATCGGAAACACGCTCCAAAACCACGACAAAGACAAGGCTGACTTACTGGTCCACGCCAGTAGCGACCCGATCAACACCCGGCGCCATGATGGCTCATGTATCGCCAAATAAATCAAACGCGTAACCCCAACTAATCCCAACCACCAAAACACCGGCCACACAAACCCAGCTCCAAGCAGTAAGCCGGCAAAGAACCACTGCACTAACCAATTACCTATAAAGGACGTCATGATACATAACTATACCAGCAGCGACCGAAACATTCAGCGATTCTTTGTGTCCATGCATCGGGAGATCAATGATTGTGTCGCACAACTGCAGTGTGTCTGATTCCACCCCCACCACTTCATTACCCATGATGTACGCCACGTGTGCTGGAGCAACAAAATCAACGATTGTGATTGAGCGCGGGTCTTGCTCTACCGCAACTACATCGCATCCAGCTGACTGTAGTCGAATAATCAGCTCTTTGCTGATAGATACGTGTTCCCACTCGATCTCTGCACTCGCTCCCAATGACGTTTTAAGAATCTCGGGCTGTACTCGACCAAACCGATCAATCGGGCTAGGAGTATACCCAACCAAGTATATTTTGCTCACCCCAGCTCCATCAGCAGTCCGGAAAATAGCCCCGACGTTGTAGGCGCTGCGGATATTTTCAAGGATGATATATTTCATTGCTAGTAGCGTATCAGACTGATGACAGAAATCGTTTGATTTTTGAGTGCAAAATGTTATAGTTTTGCCACTTTTACAGTAATAACAAAATATGCGCCTTTAGCTCAGATGGTAGAGCGGCTCCCTTTTAAGGAGATGGTCCAAGGTTCGAGCCCTTGAAGGCGCACAACAAAAGAATCCCTATGAGGATTTTTTGTTTGTGCGCCTTCAAGTAAAGTCCGGGGGACTTTACGGAGGGCTCGAAGCCGCACTGAGGCGGTTTGGAGCGAATGTGAACAAACCGTCCAGGGTGGATACTGCTCGTGTAACGAGAGAGACCCCTTGAAGGCGTACAACAAAAAAATCCCTGTGGGGATTTTTTGTTTGTGCGCCTGAATCGAAAGTCTGGGAGACTTTCGTTTAGGGCTCGAAAAGCTTTTGCGATAGATTTGCCTGAAAGGAAAATATATCCAAAAGGTATACTGGTCCTGTAAGGACCGAGACCCCTTGAAGGAAAGTTGATAGCCCCGAAGGCTTTCTAGAATCTACGCGAAGTGCAGAATTATAGTTAGCGATCTGGAACCACTAGCGCTGCACCTAACAGCATAACGAGTTAATGGCTGTAATTACCCCCTCCCTCCCAACAACCCCCGAAACACATTCCCCACCACTCCAATCAGCAACCCCAACAACATCAACCCCACAAACCGCGTCAGTACGAAGAAAAATTCTCCCAGTTGCGTCACCGGCTCGACCACCGGAATCCCGGCCATGAACACTTTCAGCGACCACCACATCCCAGCGGGAATACTCACAAACGCGGCTGTGGTTGGCTCGACCAAATACATCGCAGTGCCTGTTACCAACAACGCAAACGTCAGTACGACAAAATAAATCAGTACGTTTAAAGACAACACGCCCATGCTGTCTTCACTCACCCCAGTACGCAAAACTTTTGCTAACCGGAGCATCCGCAGTAGTCTGATGATTCGCAACGCCCGGGCCGACTTGAGCCAGGTAAAGTTTCCTAACCCTAAAAAAGTAGGCAGGATAGATATCAGGTCAATGTACCCAAAGAAACTGGTTGGGTAGCGCCAGACTGGTTTCGAGGCCAGCGTCCGGCCGATGTATTCGATGGTAAAGAACGACACCGCGACCCACTCAATGATGAAAAAGGTCCGCTCGTACGCTACTAGCCCTGGTACCGTTTCAAGTACCAACGACACAATCGATACAATCGTCAGCAGCGCAAAAAAATCGTTCACCAAGTGATGAGTTTTTCCTGGTTGATCAGTAAATAATTTTTGCGCGAGTCTCTTCATACGATTAACTATATCATCGCCCACCTAACACCCACTGCTCTAGCGCTAGATCAATATCACGCAGCCCAGCGTGTCCGTCGTGATACAACTCGAGGAGGGTGTGGGAATTTTTGATCACCTCACCGGGTGCGAATTTGACTAATGATCGTTTGGCTTTGTTGTAGGGAAAGTCTTTCATCCCCGCTTGAGCGGCGTTGCTGGTGACATCTGCCAATCGAAGGGCCTTGAGCTGCCACCACAACATGCCGATGATTTCCTCGGCGGCCAAACCTTCACGCTTGGCGTTTTGGAGCAGCACCCACAGCTGACGCCGGTCTTTCTGTGCTAAGGCATCGGCCATCGCGAAGGTGTTGAACCGCTCATTTTTGGCGGCAGTGAATTCTTCACTACTGGCGGCATGCTTTGCATACGATTTTTTGGCTGGAGCCAGCAGTGCTCCCTCTAAAATCAGAAACGTATTTTGTGACTCACTCATCTCTTTGAGTGAGCTGGTCACTTCCTGTGCCATATCGGAATCAGCCGCTGGGGTATCAATCACAAACCATTCCTCTCCCCCAAAGAGAGATGCAGCTCCAAGGGCATCAGCAATCTGCCCAGAGACAAACGACTGAGCGTCGAAGGTAGTCACTGTTCCGTCAGATGACATATGTGACTCCAAAAAGTTAGTTGCAGCATCACGAACTTTTTGTCTGTCAGTTCCAAAATAGAGTTTGAGCATAGGGGTATTGTACGCGAAGCCGCTATAATTAGAAATAATAGCGACCTGACGTAATTGCAGTAATTCAGTATTTCTGCTATTATTTACTATATGACTACAGTTAAATTACAACAGCGTGGCGTCCTCACCCTCCCCAAGAAACTCCGAGATGCACTGCATTTAGAAGAAGGGCAAACCCTGCGGATTGAACAGCGCGATGGTGGGTTTTTTGTGCAACCGGAAGTGTCACTGCCGCCTGAGTTGGCTGAGGCTATTCGCGAGAGTCGTGAAGATATAAAACACGGTCGCTACATTACATTTGGCAGCATAGAAGAATTCCATAAAAAACTACCAGCCTTCCGCAAAAAGTATGGAGATTAATTTTACTAAACAAGCCGACAAGCAATACCAAAAATTGCCTCAGCACATCCAGAAGAAAGCAGACAAACAGTTTGGGTATTTGTTGCAAGATTTCCGTCATCCGTCTCTAAATACCAAACTGTACACTGGCACCGAAAATCTCTGGCAAGCGCGAATCGACAAAAGCTACCGGTTTTATTTTTATATTGTTGACCCTGGTTACATCGTGATTGCGCTAGTGAATCACCCGAAATAACGGGGGGGGGGCTACATCCCCTGCATCTGGTTCCAATTCTTCCCTACTTTTACATCAGCCACCAGTGGCACGCCGTGACTGACCCTCCCCTCCAATGCTGCTTCCATGATAGTCACCAACTCTGGCACAACTGCTTCCACCTCGCTGTCTTTTACTTCAAACACTAGTTCGTCGTGGACTTGGAGTAACATCCGAACGTCGTCTGGTTTTTTTCGTCCCTCAATATACTCATGAATCTGGCGCATGGCTACTCGCATACAATCAGCCCCGGTGCCTTGGATCGGGGCGTTGATGGCCATGCGTTCCGCTTGGGCGCGGATAAATGGTACGGCTGAGGTGATCCCCGCGAAGTGGCGGCGGCGGCCAAACATAGTTTGAGTATAGCCAGTTTCTCGGGCAAATGATTTGGTTTCTTCAAGGAATTCAGCCAACCGGGTGAACGTATTGAAATACGCGTTGAGGAATTCTTGAGCCTCGGCGCGCGGCGTATCGGCGCCGAGGTTAGTCCGTAAAGCGTTGACCCCCATGCCGTAGAGAATCCCAAAGTTAATGACTTTGGCTTTGCGCCGCATGTCTGCGGTAACCTCGCTCTGCGGTACCCCAAACACGCGTGACGCTACTCCGCTGTGAACATCCTCTCCTTTCTTAAAAATCTCAATCATTTGAGAATCTTCTGACATAATCGCCGCAATCCGTAACTCGATCTGTGAGTAGTCGATTGCTACCAACTGATATCCTACCTCGGCTACAAACGCACCCCGGACCATCCGACCTTCTTCGGTACGAATTGGAATGTTCTGCAGGTTCGGTTCTTTACTCGCCATACGTCCGGTTGAGGTACCGGTTTGCAGGAGCGTGCTGTGGATGCGCCCGTCGGGCCCGACCACCTCGGGCAAGTTATCGATGTAGGTGGAAACAAGTTTTTTGAGTTCGCGGTACCGGAGGATATCAGCAATGATTGGGTGTTCGTCCAGTAATTTCTCTAGCTCTGATTCTTTGGTGCTACGCTGCCCACCACCAGTTTTCTTGGCGTTTTTTGGTTTCAGTTCGAGCGTATCAAATAAGATTTCCCCCATTTGCTTGGGTGAATTGAGGTTGAACTCGACCCCAGCGTGCTGGTAGATGGACGTCTCGAGTGCCACTAGTTCAACGTGTAGTTTAGTAGAAAGTGTTTTGAGATATGCGGTATCCAAAATAATTCCTTGTTGTTTCATGTTTTCTAACACTGGAATCAGAGGTAGTTCGATGTCGGTATACAAGTCCCATAATCCTTCAGCTCGTACTTTTTCTTCCATCGCCGACACGGTTTCTTCCCAAGTTTTGGTTTGCAAAAATGACCGGCCGTAGTCGACAATGTCTTCGTAACTGGCGTTGGTTCGCTCACTTTCAAGTAGCCAGAGTAGGATGCTGGCTTGCTTGATTTCTGTATCACCGATTTTGGCAGCTTCGGCGGCGGTATCTACCAGCACCACGTTGAACAACCGTTCAATCCGGCTAGTCATGTTCCGGAATCCATATTCACTAAAGAGGTTTTGAATTCCTTCAATGTCTGCATGCTCGCGCCACTCAGTAGAATCAAGGTCAAATGAATCAATGGCGTCTGTACGAATGGTTGCGAGCATTTTGGAAAACTCGGCGTCTTCTTTGCCGTCGAGCAGTAGACCGACGATGCGTTTGGTTATCCCTGCGGTGATAAATCTATCTTCACCACCCTTGGCTTCTAGTTTCTGATAGATTTGTTCGATTGTACCAAACGTCGTCAGGAGGGTGGTCGCGGTTTTCTCTCCGATACCGCGAATCCCCGGGATGTTATCGCTCGCATCACCACGTAGGCCTTTGTAGTCGACGACCATCGATGGGCCGAACCCAAACCGCGCTTTGACCGCTGCTTCATCATAAATAATTGTATCGTTGATGCCACGTTTGAGAGTAAATACTTCGCCCCGGTTTTTGTCGACACATTGCAACGTGTCCATATCACCTGAAGCAATCACGACTCGCAGCTCTGGTGTCTCTTTGGTTAGGTGGGCAATGGTTCCAATCAGATCGTCAGCCTCAAACCCAACTTTCTCAAAAATCGGAATCCCAAAGTGGTTAAAAATATCCCGAGCTCGGATAATCTGGGTGACTAGATCTGTGTCAGTTTTACTCCGACCAGCTTTGTAGGCGTCGTAGGCGTCGTGACGGTAGGTCGGTTCTGGCAAGTCGTAACAAGCGGCGATGTATTGCGGCTTAAAATCCTCAATGATTTTGAGTAGCATCGTCGTAACGCCGTACAGCGCGCCGGTTGGTTCGCCGTTTGGGGACGTAAAGTCTGGCAGCGCGTGATACGCTCGGTGTAATATAGCGTGAGCGTCGAGTAAAACTAACGTCGGGGTTTCTTTTTTAGCCATTACTTACAGTATAACTGTTTTGCTACACTGGTCATACATGAAAATCATCTATAAAATAAAACAGCTACTTAGCAACAGCATTCTTTTGCTTCGCTCGGCTGTTGGTCGGACACCTGAACGCATTCGACATAAGGTGCCGTACGTCTCACAGTTTGCGAGCCCTAGTTGGGCTGAAATGGTACTCAAAGATGACCAGTCACTGTCTCGCGACCTCGCCTGGGAAGACTCGGGCGCTCGGTCAATCAAAGAGTATGAGCGCTGGGCCCTCACCACCTGTGGGATGGCTTGTACATCGATGTTGCTCCTGTTTTTTAACAAAGGTGAGTTCCGAACCATCCCCCTCGCGCGAGATGCCGCCAAATCTGGAGTGTATTTAAAAGACGGTGACGGTATTTCTAGTATGCAGTACCAACCGTATATCACTTGGCTCAAGCGATTTGGTTTGCGGGCGACTATTTATACCAAACTAACCCCCCGTTTGATTCAGACGCTGCTCGCTTCAGGCTCACTCGTCATTGCATCGGTAAACCCCAACATTCGCAACTACAACACCGCTCCAGCGATGCAGATCGGGGGTCATCTAGTACTCATCATCGGTTATAACAAAAAAGAAAAAACCTTAACCCTGCACAATCCGTCTGGATTTGAAAACAATCAAACTCAAGAAAACCACACGCTACCGCTCAAAGAATTTACCATCTATTTTGCTGGGCGTGGGATTGGGGTGCACGCTTAGTTTAAGACACCATCACCGTTCGCTCTTCTCCAGTTACGATATCAATCGTGACAGCAACTCTGCCTGTAGGTAATGTACTCGCGATGTTCTCGGGCCATTCGAGACAGATTAGTTTTCTTGGGGTAGTAAATAATTCCTGCAACCGCAGCGGCCCGACTTCACTCATATCCTCAACCCGATAGGCGTCGATGTGGACGAGGTGGTCGAAGCGTGGATGGTCCAGCAACTCGTACGCTTTCATAATCCCAAAGGTTGGGCTGACGACGGGTTCTGTTATACCCAGGTGTTTGGCGAGTTGTTGGGTAAAAGTCGTCTTTCCAGCGCCGAGATCACCAGTGAGGGTGACAACTGCAGCAGTCTGACTGATTGCAGTTGTTTTTTTGAGAACTGCAATTACCACCGGTTCAAAGTCGGCAGAAGTCGCCACTGTAAAGTGTTCAACTGACATGAGTGGAACTATAGCAACGTGCTACCATATACACAACATGGTTCAATTTGATGACACAGCCCTTAATGCCCGCCTCAACGATTTGCGAGACAAAGAAGAGGAGCGGACGGTTGCAAACCTCGCACCGCAATACGGCTATGAGCACATTGATTTGCACGGCTACACCATCAACCCCGAAGCTATCGCCGCTATCGACGAGACTCTCGCCCGCGAGGCTGAACTAACTGGGTTTGAATTGCTCCAGCGGACGCTGTCAGTCGCAATCAAAAATCCCACTAACATAAAAACCAAAGCTGCTCTAGAGACTCTACAAAAAAACGGCTATACGCTTCGGGTGTTTATGACTTCATCTGCAAGCCTCACCCACGCTTGGGAGCGATACGCTGACCTAACCAACACCACAGTGTCGAGAAAAGGCATTTTTGAAATTAGCGCCAGTGACATCCTTGAACTAACTAAGCGCATTCAAAAAGAATCCGACATCGCACTAATTCTCAAAGAGATCAATACCGCCAACAGCAGCTATCGGATATCTGCCACGATGGAGTTGATTTTTGCGGGTGCTCTCGCCCTGCGCGCATCTGACATCCACATCGAACCAGAGAACAACGCCATCCGACTGCGCTACCGGTTTGATGGAGTGCTGCACGACATCGTAGATCTCGATACATATATGTATGGTCGCATGATGTCACGACTCAAACTACTCTCTGGCATGGTCCTCAACAGCCGCGCCGAAGCACAAGACGGGCGGTTTACTTTTGAAACCGGTGACAAAGAAGTCGAAGTGCGTTCGTCGGTGATTCCTGGCGCGTATGGCGAATCAATCGTGATGCGTTTACTTGATCCAACCGTAGCGAGTTTTGCAATGGATAAACTCAACCTCAACCAACACATCAACGAGGTAGTCCGTCGAGAACTCAAAAAACCAAACGGACTCATCATTACCACTGGTCCAACTGGGTCAGGTAAGACCACTGCGTTGTACGCGTTTTTGCAAGAGGTTCACACCGAAGGTATCAAAATCATCACCATTGAAAATCCAGTCGAATACAAAGTCGAGGGTATTGTCCAAACCCAGGTCGACGGTGACTACACGTTTTCTTCAGGCTTAAGGGCACTACTGCGTCAGGATCCAGACGTTATTCTGATTGGTGAGGTGCGCGACGCCGAAGTAGCCGAAACCGCCATGCACGCCGCTCAGACTGGTCACCTCGTACTCACCACCATGCACACCAACAGCGCGGTGGCGGCGTTTGTCCGGATGATGGATTTGGGAGTCGATGCGCGGATGTTTGGTAGTGCAGTGAACCTAATCCTCGGCCAGCGACTAATCAGACTTTTGTGTACCCACTGTAAAGTCGGACATCCCCCAACTGCTGAGGAACAACAAATCATTACCACCATATTACATGACCACCCGCACCCAGATACAGTCCCTCCGCTAGGTTTGCTGTACACCGCTCCCGGGTGCGAGGTGTGTAGTAACACCGGGTTCAAGGGACGCGGTGGTATTTACGAAGCTATAGTTATGGATGACGCAGTAGAAGCCGTCGTACTACGCGATCCTCGTGAACACATGATCCTCGAAGCCGCTAAACCCCAAGGCATCCCGACTATGTTGCACGATGGTATTGAAAAAGTCCTTAACGGTGTCACTTCGATAGCAGAACTGGAACGAGTGATAGAACTACCCAGAACCCTTTCGAGTACCATTTCTAGCAAAACCAACCCTCCGGCTGCCGGTGCTCCAGACGACACGTTCCTCAACCACATTGTCTAACCTCAGATTCAAAAAGCCAAACACCCTGTGGTCAATACCACAGGGTGTTTTTCTGTGATACATTCGAGAGGTACCAAGTTTAGTTCTTTATGTAATTCCAGCCTATAACTCTCTAAACAAGACTTCCGCATTGAAAGTGAATGCCGCGCTAAGGAAGTTTGCAGCGATCCCGGTCCAGGCCGGGCGCCAGAAACCCCTCGCAACGCATCCAAGTTGTTTAGAGAGTTATCTTCTGGAATTACAAGTATCGGTGCCAGAGGCCAGTGCCTCAAAGCGGGAGAGCTATCGAATCCCCAATAGATTAGCACACATCAAAAATTTGTCAACACCTCAGGAAGGAGTCATAGTCTGATCAACCCACATTAGCCTGAATTAGCTTTATAGTGACACTGCATTTGATATTTTGGTATACTTACGACATGACTGCTACTGCCCCAAAAATCACCCGAGACGATGCACAAAACCTCGACCGGACGTTGCGTCCTAAAACCTGGGAGGAGTATATCGGCCAAGCCAAAATCAAGGAAAACCTGCGCATCTTACTGACAGCTGCCAAAGAGCGTGGACACGCGGCTGAGCACATTCTACTCTATGGCCCACCAGGGTTAGGAAAGACGACGCTATCAAACCTAGTTGCCAGGACGCTGGGTACTAATATGAAAACCACCTCGGGTCCCGCCATCGAGAAAGTTGGTGACCTAGCGGCTATTCTCACCAACCTCGCACCAGGTGATGTGCTGTTTATCGACGAGATTCATCGTTTAAGTAAAAATATTGAGGAAGTCCTCTACCCGGCGATGGAGTCAGGGGTGCTCGATATCATCATCGGCAAAGGCCCATCCGCCCGGACGGTGCAACTCGAACTCCCGCCGTTTACCATGGTGGCAGCGACGACGCGCATCTCACTGCTCTCAGCCCCACTACGGTCGCGCTTTTCTGGCGGAACGTTTCGGCTTGAGTTCTACAGTGACGATGAGATTGGACAGATATTAGGTCGCTCGGCTGACTTGCTGGGGATGGACCCCACTAAAGAGGTGATCAATAAAATCGCCGGTCGGTGCCGAGCAACGCCACGCACCGCGAACTACCTACTCAAACGCTGTCGTGATCTCGCCCAGCTTGAGAACACCGGGCTGACCAACGACATTATCGACCAAACCTTTGCCCTACTTGAGATTGACTCGCTCGGTCTTGGTGCGCCTGACCGGGCGGTGCTTGATGTCATCATCAACAAGTTCAATGGTGGACCAGTAGGACTGAACACCATCGCCGCCGCTACTGGTGAGGAGGCATCCACCATCGAAGACGTCATTGAGCCGTACCTCATCCGTCATGGATTAATTGAACGCACTCCACGCGGACGAACCGCCAGCCCCGAAGCCTACAGTCATTTAGAAAATGTAGGTTAACCTAGCCATATATGTCAGGACACAATAAGTGGTCAAAAATCAAACATAAAAAAGGCGCGACTGACCAGCAGCGGAGCAAGCTGTTTTCTAAGCACTCCCGTCTAATTACGATGGAAGTAAAAAAAGCTAGTGGGCGGGTTGACTCAGCTAACGTCATCGCCGCAGTTGACCGGGCTAAAAAAGACTCAATGCCTAAAGACGCCATCGAACGAGCCCTGGCCAAAGGTTCAGGCGAGGGCGGGAGTGCGATGGAAGAAGTCCTCTACGAAGGCTATGGCCCAGGAGGGGTACCTCTACTGATTGAAGCGGTCACTGACAACAACAACCGTACCGCACCAGAAATCCGGCACGTGTTTTCTAAAGCAGGGCTTGAACTAGGTGCCCCTGGCTCAGCCACTTGGGCGTTTACCAAATCAGTCGACGGCTATACCCCAAACACTCCCGTCGAACTCGACGACGAGGCCGGCGAAATACTAGCTGAGTTTATCGAGAAACTAGAAGAACAAGACGACGTCACTAATGTCTACACCGGCGCTGATAGTGCTAACTAGTTATGCGTGTGCTTGGCGTTGACCCTGGATATGACCGCGTTGGGTTGGCGGTGATGGAGTACCAAAACGGCTTGGAGAAGGTGTTGTATTCTACTTGTGTCCTGACTAATAAAACCGATGATTTAAATACCCGTTTACAAGTAGTTGGAAATGCTATCACGCAGACTATTGGTGATCACGCGGTAGACACCCTGGGAATCGAAACGCTGTTTTTTAACAAAAATGTTAAAACCGCAATGGGAGTCGCTCAGGCTCGAGGCATTATTATCTACACCGCAATGCAGGCTGGGTGTGTTATATACGAGTTTAGCCCCCAGGCGATTAAAATCGCTACTACTGGCTACGGCAACAGTGATAAGGCCGCAATGACAGCAATGGTCAAACAGCTCATCCCTGATGTACCACCTGATGCCCTTGACGACGAGTACGATGCAATTGCGGTTGGTATTACTTGCCTTGCACATCATGGCCGGACACAGTAGAATCTTCCGAACTTGTACACCAAACTAGTTGCTGTCTGCGCATGAATTTGATACAAATTATACATAAAAACCTTGTATGGCTGATGAACCAAAAAACGAAGATGAGTTAGAAGACACAGACGACGAGAATGCGTCGTTAGGTGATGATGTACTAGCTGAAGTAGTTGGAGAAGAGGAAGATGATACTGACGACGACACCGAAGGATTTGGTCACATTGAAGAAAAAGATGTTAAGGAACCATCTGAGGAGGAGGATGAAGAGGAAGACGACGCGGCGCTTGAGGATGATGCAGAAGACGTGGACTACGATTCATTTGATGATGTAGACGAGATGTAAAAATAAAACCCGCTGCTAGTCAGTGGGTTTTATTTTACTCATCAAACTCAGGGTCTCAATTTATTCTTTAATCAGGACACACAATTGCTTTTTGCCTCTGCGTAACAAAGCCAGTCCATTGGAAAAATACTCCTCACGCAACACTTGATTGATGTCACTACACTTGGCTTCTTGTAAGGTGATTGCATTGCTTTCTATAAACGTCCGGCTCTCGCGTTTGCTCGTGGCCAACCCAGCGGCAATCAGCACGTCAACTAAACTCAATCCAACTTGTACAGCGAGGGTTGGTGCCGTAGCTAGCAAGATTGCCCGGGCATCAGTCGAAATATTGGCGACCGACCCGTCACCAAACAATAATTCCGACACTTCTTTAGCGGACTCAGAGGCGGACTCACCGTGCACTAGGCGCGTCACCTCAGACGCTAGTTTCTTTTGCGCGGTGCGAGCGCCTGGATTTAGGTCAAAATCTTTTGCTATTGACGCAATATCTGTTAAGGGAACAAAGGTAAATAGTTTGAGGTAATCAACCACACTCTCATCACTAGCGTTCAACCAAAACTGATAGAACTCGTAGGGTGAGGTTTTTGTTGGATCAATCCAAACGGCGTTTCCTTCGCTTTTGCCGAACTTTTTACCGGTTGCTTTATCGATTACTAGCGGTACGGTCAATGCATATACCGATGCCTGTTCTTTGCGTCGAACCAGATCGACTCCTGAGATGATATTTCCCCACTGGTCAGAACCACCAACTTGCACATCACAGCCGTGAGTGCGGTACAACTCTAGATAATCGTAGCCCTGTACCAACGGATAGGCAAACTCGGTGTACGACAAACCAACATCACTAGCAAGTCGGTTGGCAATGGCGTCTTTTTTAATCAACTCATTTACGGTGAAATGTTTACCAATGTCACGCAAGAAATCAATAAATTTAATTTCCTTAAACCAGTCGTAGTTGTCAACAAAAGTAATATCATCAGTGGTAATAAATTGCTTGGCTTGAGCTTGGATCCCAGCAAAATTAGCTTCGATTGTTTTCTCTGGTAGTAGCGTCCGCTCGGCGTCTGGTTTTGGGTCACCAATCCGGCCGGTTGCTCCTCCAACCAAAAAAACAATTTTGTGGCCTGCGTTAGCCAGGTGACGAAGCAAAAACCAAATCACAATATTACCAGCGTGGGCCGAGTCAGCTGACGGATCAATCCCATGATATATGGTACGTTTTGGTCCATCTAGGATTTCTTCGATGCTGGCTGATGTCTGATGAATAAATCCGCGCTCAGTGAGCTCTTGATGCAATTTCATAATGAAATAATGCTAGCACACAATCGTATAAAGGTGTCTAGACAACCCATGCTAATATTGCTTATATAGTCTAGTTACATGAAAAAAACCAAACTGTGGATTATCAAGAACTGGAAAGAGCTTATCATTGATGGATTGATTCTGTTTTTTGCTGGTTTTATTATTGTGTCCGCCGGAATCCTGATTTGGATTTCTAGTTTACAAATTCCCGATTTATCAGCGTTTGATGAACGACGAGTGTTACAGTCAACAAAAATATTTGATCGCACTGGCGAAGTCTTGTTATATGACCTCCACCAAGACGTTAAACGGACTATTGTGCCACTAGAGGACATGTCGCGTCACATCAAAAATGCTACTGTTGCCATCGAAGATGACCAGTTTTACAATCACTTTGGTATCAACATCCGCGCAATTATCCGCGCTGCGGTGAGTAACATGCAAGACGGTGACCTACTTGGCGGGCAAGGTGGATCAACTATCACTCAGCAAGTCATCAAAAACTCCGTCCTTGACCGAGACAAAAAACTCAGCCGTAAAGTTAAAGAAGCAATTTTATCTATCAAGCTAGAAAGAGAACTGACTAAAGACGAAATCCTTGAAGTGTACCTCAACGAGTCACCTTATGGAGGAACTATTTATGGAGTAGAAGAAGCGTCTCAGAGTTTTTTTGGTAAAAAAGCTAATGACCTCTCACTAGCTGAGGCCGCCTACCTGGCTGCACTCCCCCAGGCTCCAACCTATCTATCACCGTTTGGTACCAACCGAGCTGCCCTTGATCGACGACAACAACTCGTACTCGATCGCATGCGTATCAACGGATTTATCACTGTCGAAGAACACAAGGCAGCCAAACAAGTTGAGGTAACGTTTAGTACTAGTGCTATTACTGGTATCAAAGCTCCCCACTTTGTCATGACTATTATCGAGGAACTCACCGAGCAGTTTGGAGAAGAGGCAATGGCTGAACAGGGTTTACGGATTATTACCACTCTTGATTATGAGCTCCAAGCCGCCGCCGAAGCTATCGTCGCTGAAAAAGCCGCTGTGAACACCGAGCGATTTAACGCTTCTAACGCCGGACTAGTCGCCACTGATCCTAAAACTGGAGATGTACTCGTGATGGTTGGTTCGCGTAATTATTTTGATGAAGAAATCGACGGACAGTTCAATGTTTCAATTGCCAGTCGCCAGCCGGGATCATCCATTAAACCATTTGTCTATGCCAATGCCTGGCGTAAAGGCTACCTACCAGACACTATTTTGTTTGATGTACCAACTCAGTTTTCACCCGCGTGTGAACCTTGGGATACAACATCTGTTTCACCTTGCTACTCACCACGCAACTACAACAACCAATTTGTCGGGCCAATTAGCATGCGTAATGCCCTCGCCCAGTCACTCAACATCCCAGCAGTCAAAACCCTCTACCTAGCTGGGTTAAACAACTCTCTCAAACTAATGACTGATATGGGACTCACTACCCTTGATGAACCTGAGCGGTATGGATTAACGTTGGTACTTGGAGGTGGAGAGGTACGGCTTAAAGATATGACCCACGCCTACGGAATTTTTGCCAATGACGGTATTCGCGCAGTACCACGAAGCATCCTACGAATAGAAGATACTAATGGTAATATCCTCGAGGAACGGGAAGTAGCTGAACAACGAGTACTCGAGGCCAACATCGCTCACATGGTCAGTGATGTATTGTCAGACAACGTCGCTCGAACTCCACTCTGGGGATCATACTCATTAGTTAATTTTGGTAACCGAGATGTTGCTTTGAAATCTGGTAGTACCAACAACCTGCGTGATGCTTGGGTGGTGGGCTATGCTCCCAACATTGCCGTAGGAACATGGGTTGGTAATAACGACAACGCGGCTATGGGTGGCGGATTATCTGGTCTGATTACCACCCCAATTTGGCGGGCCTTTATGGATGTAGCTTTGGAAAAACTTCCCGTTGAAACCTTTACCCAGCCACAAATAAATACTGCTGGAGTAAAACCAATCATACGCGGACAGTACATCAACACTGAATTACTTACTCAAGCCCTTTCTCAAACTGAGGATGGTACACCAATTGATATTAGTCAAATCTACGGCAACATTCACTCTATCCTGCATTTTGTTGATCGCAGTAATCCAACTGGTCCATCGCCAAGTAATCCAGCTAATGACGGTGCCTACCAGAACTGGGAATATGGTGTTCAAAACTGGAACAAACAAACTTTTGGGGCTTTAATGGAAGCCACTACCCCAACCGGGACAACTACCAATGAAAGCATAATTGAAGACGAAGAAGAAACAACTACCGAATAGTCTTTGGAGAATTCTTTATACCCATTTCAACTTCTAAACGGCTGAGGATGGCCGTTTTATGGTGTTCCAACTCTGATTTTAAAATACTCGGTAGATTGAGAGAAATAGTTTTACTCCCGACACTATAGGAAATTTGATCAGAATTAACCGTCAGTGGGGTTATCTCACAGATAATCTCTGCCACTCTCTTTTCCACTGAAGCCTGCGGTGGAACCAACAACCTTCGATACCGTTCAAAGAGTGTTCCTACGTGTTTCATCTGCATAATACGTATCTACTACTTATTCATTGGCATCACTAAATACCGCTGATTAGTATCATTGATGCCGTGTAAAATCATCGGTCGTCCTATTCCAGCAAAACTTAGTTTCAGAGAATCTGCTGGTATATGTGACAACGGGTCCATAATAAATTGCTGGTTGAAATTAAGCGATAGTTCTTCCCCTTCTACAGTAGCCTTGATAGTATCGGTTGTATGTCCCACTTCGTTATTTTGGGAAGAGACAGTCAGATCATTAGCACTGATAAGTAATGTCACTTGCCTAAATTTATTTAGAAATACGTTAGTTTTTTTAAATGATTGTTGTAAATCACTTTTAAGTAGTGTGACATAGGTTACAAATTCTTTGGGAATTATCTGCTCGTAATCCGGGAACGACCCAGATACTAACCGAGTTGAAACATATACCCCACCTGGAAATCGCAAGGCACACTGATTATCATCCATTCCAAACTGAGGATTTTCACCCACAGCCTCACATATCCGTGCCAACTCCAACGCATTTTTTTGTGGAATCATTAATGACTCCTTAAGAGTTAACCCTTTTTGAGCTACAGTTTTCTCCATCAGACGAAATGAGTCAGTCGCTACAAACGTCAACGAGTGTTCTTTTTTTTGTTGAATAAATACACTTCCTAGTTCTGGCTTGATAGACGTTTGAGAGGCCGCAAATGCCACGCTCTTGATTCCAAAGGCAAATTGTGCACCTTGGAGCGTATCACCTAAATCAGTCAACTGGTGGACCACAGGGAACTCATCAGGAGAAAACAGTTTAATTGAAGTACTTGAGGTTTTACTCTCAATTTGTAATACCTGCTCCTCCATCCGGAGGGTGATTTTTTCTTGGTTAATAAACTGAATACTCTGTAAGAAAATCTGAGTCGGTACCGCCACTACTCCAGTTTCAATCACCTCACCAGTTAAAGGGATTTCTAGGTTGATTTCAAGGTTAGTAGCCTGCAACGTTATCTGGCTAGCTTTAACTTCAATCCGAACACACTGCAACACAGGCAAGGTGGCGTGCTTGGTACTAATGCGACCAACTAGTTCTAATGCTTTTTGTAATTCACTGTGGAGAAGAGTTATTTCCATATTTCTATTTTAACTTATTTTACTCTTTATTATTAGTACTGGGGAGATGTGCAAAACTACTATCTACTGTTGTAATACAACTTACTTTTAGCCTCTGTTTTTGCGTGGAGCTGGGGAGGGGTGCGATATATCTGAGGATTACCTGGGTACAACTTATGTTGGTATTTATAACCTGTTAGTAACTCGTGATTATTTGGACACTAATCCCCACTATATATCGATTTTTTATGAGTAATCCTCAGGTTACTCAGGGTTCTATACAGAGTTACTCACATTGACAGTTTATGATAACAACTAACCGCTCGAATTCGAGCGGTTAGTTGTTATTTAAGTAGTAGTCGGACTTGAGTAATTTCTTCTTCTAGTTCAGTGTCACTTTTGAGTTCATTTTTGATTTTCTCACAGGAGTGGATGACGGTGGTGTGGTCGCGACCACCGAGTTTCTTGCCAATTGCCGGGTAGGAAATCTGGAAATCTTCCCGCAAGATGTACATGATAATCTGCCTGGGTTTTACCACTTCTTTACGGCGGGTTTTTTCGTAGATACTATTGTGGTCGATGTCGTAGTAGCGGGCGACTTTTTCAACTACGTCTGTGATAGCGAGAGTTTTACGCGGTCGAGAACTATTTTTGATGATAGTTCGGACCTCCTCGATTGATAGTACTCGCCCGAGGAGTTGTGACTGACACATGATGCTGTTGAGTGCACCTTCGAGTTCCCGCACGTTTCCCTCGATGGTGGCCGCGAGATGGTCAACCACATCATCAGCCAGCGTGATGCTGTTCTGGGCTGATTTTGCCCGCAAAATAGCGGCGCGTGATTCGAGGTCAGGGGCTGGGAGGTCGACAATCATTCCTTGGGCAAATCTTGATTGGAGTCGCTCTTCCATGCCGTTGAGCAGAGCAGGATGTATGTCACTAGAGAAGACAATCTGTTTGTTGTTGTCGTGGAGGGCATTAAAGAGGTGAAATAACTCCTCTTGGGTTTTTTCTTTGGTCGCGAGGAATTGAATGTCATCCATGATCAAGACATCGTACTGACGATAGCGATCTTTAAAACTGTTTGCACTCCCACTTTGTAGGGAATTAAAATAGTCCACCGCAAACCGTTCACTCGTGACGTAAAACACTTTTTTACCAGTTTTTTTGATTTGATTTCCAACCGCTTGGATCAGGTGAGTTTTACCATGTCCAGTTTTACCGTAGATAAATAGTGGGTTGTAGGTGATACCAGGTTTAGCGCTGACGGTTTTGGCGGCGGCGTGTGCTAGGGCGTTGTACGGACCAACCACAAACGTATCAAACGAGTATTTAGGGTTAAGGTTATCGCTTTTGTTGATGTAATACTCCTCTAGTGGTAATGCCGCATTTACCGTTTGGTTTTTATTTGATTCTTGTTTACGTTCGTTGCGTTGGGCGACGATGTACTCGACACTTCGGACGTGGGGGGTGATTTCTCGGAGTGTTTTGAGGATCATGCTCTGGAATTTGTCCTGCAGCCAGTCTTTGACAAACACACTGGGTACGCCGATAGTCGCTAGTCCATCTTCGAGGGTCACGATGTGGGTGTCACGGAACCAAGTTTTAAAGTTGGCGGTCGTAATAGCTAACTCAATTTTAACCAGTGCATCGTCCCACAGCTGTTTGACGTCAATTTGTTCAGTTTTGACAATGCTGTTTGTTTGGTGCGACTGAGTGAGAGAATTCATAGAATTGGTTGGTAGTTTGCATTATACTCTCTATCAGAACTCTGTAAATATTTTTTATTTTGTATAAAATTATCAAAGTGGATGCAGCTTTTAGATTAGCAACTGGGGATAACCTGTGGAGAAGATAATTTTCAGACACTTCCCTTGCAATCTAAGTATATTTAGGTATAGTTACGCCCACTAAGTCACATATATGCCAAAACGAACCTATCAACCAAAGAAAAAGAAGCGCGCAACAACTCACGGTTTCCTCGCTCGGTCAGCCACTCCCAGTGGGCGTAAAATCATCCAAGCGAGACGACGTAAAGGTCGAGCTCAACTTACGGTCAAAAAAGCGCGCTAGCGCTTTTTTGTTTGGTATAGTTTTTGTATGTTAGCGAAATCGCACCGTCTCACGACCAAACAGTTCGATCAGTATTTTAAAACTGGCAAGCGCTGGCATTTCACTCATTGCACTATCGTGCATACTCCCCTGCCCACGCTGCACGGTTCAGTAGTGGTTGGTAAAAAAGTCTCTAAGAAAGCCGTCACCCGCAACACCATCAGACGCCGCGTATACGCGCAGCTACGGTCGGTCTGCCTTGATCACGGTCAGACTGGGGTGTTTATTATCATCATCAAACCAGCCTACACCGAGTTGACTCGCCAGGCGGCGTTACTTGATATCAAACGACACATTGCGGACGTCATCAAAAAAACGTAAACTAACCGACATCTATGTTTAGTTTTATTTGGCACACGTTTTTCTTTGACCCGGTTTATAACTCATTAGTATTTTTCATCGACGTGATCCCCGGGGGTGACGTGGGACTCGCTATCATTGCAACGGTTTTTTTGGTCAAAACCATTTTACTACCGGTGTCAATCAAAGCGGCCAAGACACAGCGCATCATGAAAGAAATCGAGCCCCAGCTCAAGGAACTCAAAGAAACCTATAAAGACGACCGCGAAGCCCAAGCCAAAGAGATGATGCAGATTTATAAAACAGCCGGAATGAATCCGTTTGCGAGTATTTTTCTTATCTTGCTACAAATCCCGTTGTTGATTGCTATGTATTTTGGGGTGATTGGACTATATCCCCCAGTGGTAGATGGTGAGCCAGCTGAGGTCACGTTTTTGTCGATGTTTACCGGTGAAGCCTCTAAAGACATCGTGATTAACCCAGATGATTTATACTCCTTTGTCCCCGTCCCAACTGAAAGTAATCGTTTTTTCTTAAATCAGTTTGATATCACCGACAAGAGTGTGTTCCTCGCGATTGTAGTTGCGTTTACTCAGTTCCTCGTGGTCATGCTCACCATGCCTAAACTGCCACCGCGCAAGGCAGGCGCCAAACCAGATATGAAAGACGATTTTATGCGCAACATGCAAGTCCAAATGAAATACGTCATGCCAGTCATCATCGGAGTAGTAGCCTACTCCATCTCAGTAGCCATCGCCCTCTACTTCCTAGTCAGTAATGTCACCGCACTGCTGCAAGAAATATTCATTAGGAAGCACCGGTAGTAATAATCGCGGAGAAACAAGGCACTAATCGCAACAAAATGGACCAATTAACTGGTTTACGATGAAAGTATATAACCTAGTGGCTGGTGATTCGAAGTTTAGGGTTTATTAGAAAGCCTCAGTGATAGGTACGAACTGATACTCCGTTGGAGCCTCAATTTCACTTTCAGTCATGGCTGAATACTGACAACTCGTATTATTTCTAGATGTATAGATACCCTGACCACCATCAATAGTACTACAAATATTAAAGCTTATTGGAATGGCGCCGTCTATGAAGTCTTGTAAGTTATCTTCAATATAGTCTCTACCGTATTCTTCAGATAATAAAGCTAGTACTCTTTGATATTCTGGTATTGATGTATTGAAATCCAAAATATCTACCAAAGTTATAATTTCTAATTCCTGAGAAAGAGACATACACCTATTGCTTGTAGTATTCCAGGTATAAAGGGTGTTCTCATTACAGATATTAGAAACAGCTATTAACCTTTCCTCATTTAATCTAGCGAGAATTTCAATCGCATTTTCTGTAGGTTGGCAAAATATAGAATTATTGTTACCTGTAGTGATAACTCGAGCGTCACCTAATCTATTTAGATCTGACTCAAAAAAACCACCGTTTTCACAAAGCAGAATTTCAGCCTCACAGCCAATGATTATACAATTTCGACCAACAGCACCCTCTGAAATCGCTTGTTCTAAATCTGAAAATTCATTTCCTTCAGCTACCACGATTGGTGCTGGCAGAGCAATTTGGCTTTGTTCTAGGTTGAAGTTGGTTAGGTCTGGGTTGATGACGGTGAGAATCAGGACGGCACCGAGGATGAGGACTAATCCAAATATAGCTCCTTGGATGTCTTGTTTGGCTTGGGTTTTTTGGGGGACGATGTCGGTGAACATGTATTTGACCCCGGCAATCACGATTTTGACCACGGCCAATAGTGCCGCAATACTGATGAACATTGCGTAGATAGCGTTAATGTAACCGTCAAAATCTCCAGTGGGACTACCAATACCAGGAATTCCCACCAGAAAGTTCTGTGCCAAGGCACTAGCTGGTAATAGGGTGATGCCTAGTAGGATAGATGTGAGGAAAAATTTCATAGTAATTACAGGTTA
>Ga0105053_10000093_pt1 | contig 105707 bp, 102 predicted proteins | sample BON01_FD_78093 | JGI IMG/M metagenome (GOLD analysis project Ga0105053, IMG submission 78093) | Freshwater microbial communities from Lake Bonney liftoff mats and glacier meltwater in Antarctica - BON-01 | ecosystem: Environmental > Aquatic > Freshwater > Ice > Glacier meltwater | place: Lake...
AAAACGCGCGCTCGAACTGATCCAGCAGATCCGGTTGTAGACAGAAACCGGAACCCCGTCCTCAAGCCAAGTGCTTGTAACGCAAGATGAACTCGCACAAAGGTTGGAGGAACTTCAGGCTAAACTAGGCTATCATTCGCGCCCGGCCAAACATGACCGACGAGTCAGCGGCCGCACCCCCAAAAATGACGCAATATCCTGAAAAATTTGATGTAATTGTGGTTGGCGGCGGTCACGCCGGGACCGAAGCTGCGCTGGCCAGCGCACGCATGGGCCGCCGAACCTTGCTGTTGACTCATAGCATCGAAACGCTGGGTCAGATGTCGTGTAATCCGTCCGTTGGCGGTATCGGCAAAGGCCATCTGGTCAAGGAGATCGATGCGCTGGGCGGGGCCATGGCAGCAGCCACCGATGAAGCCGGCATTCAGTTTCGTATACTCAATTCGCGCAAAGGTCCTGCCGTGCGGGCAACCCGCGCCCAAGCCGATCGCGTGCTTTATCGCCAGGCGATACGCGGCCGGATTGAAGCGCAGCCCAATCTGGCTGTGTTCCAGCAGGCGGTGGACGATCTACTGGTGCAAGGCGACCGGGTGACCGGCGTCGTGACGCAGATCGGCTTGCGTTTCGAGGCGCCAACCGTAGTTTTGACTGCAGGGACCTTCCTGTCGGGATTGATCCACGTCGGACTAAAGAATTACCAGGGCGGTCGTGCCGGTGATCCGCCTTCAGTCAGTCTGGCCGCTCGATTGCGAGAATTGAAACTACCGGTAGGCCGGTTAAAAACCGGCACGCCACCGCGCATAGACGGACGCAGCATTGATTTCGCGCAGCTCGCCGAGCAACCGGGAGACGATCCTGTGCCGGTGTTTTCATTCCTGGGTCGCCGTGAACAACATCCGCGGCAGGTGTCGTGCTGGATCACGCATACCAATGAGCGCACGCATGACGCGATTCGCGCCGGACTCGACCGCTCACCGATGTTTACCGGTGTCATTGAAGGCGTGGGCCCGCGTTATTGCCCTTCGATAGAGGACAAGATCCACCGCTTTGCCGGCAAGTCTTCGCACCAGATCTTTCTTGAACCCGAAGGGTTGACGGTCTCCGAATATTATCCCAATGGCATATCGACCAGCCTGCCCTTCGACGTGCAGCTCGCGGTCGTGCGTTCAATCCAGGGGCTGGAAAGTGCGCATATCACGCGCTCCGGTTATGCCATCGAATACGATTATTTCGATCCGCGTGGATTAAAAGCTTCACTGGAAACCAAGGCCATTGCCGGCCTGTTTTTCGCGGGCCAGATCAACGGCACTACAGGCTACGAGGAAGCGGCAGCGCAGGGTTTGCTGGCGGGCATCAACGCGGCATTGCAGGTTGCCGGCAAGGCAAGCTGGCATCCGGGGCGGGCACAGGCTTATCTGGGCGTATTGGTGGACGATCTGATTACCCGCGGTGTGTCAGAGCCCTATCGCATGTTCACCAGTCGCGCTGAATACCGGCTGTCCCTGCGTGAGGACAATGCCGACCTGCGCCTGACCGAAATGGGACGGCAACTGGGCGTCGTTGACGACCTGCGCTGGGAAGCCTATGCGCGCAAACGCGATGCGATTGCTCTGGAGCAGGAGCGGCTGAAGTCTGTCTGGGTCAATCCGCAGATGGTGCCGGTAACACAAGCCATTGAATTATTTGGAAAATCTTTGGAGCGTGAGCACACACTCGCAGATCTGTTGCGGCGCCCTGAAATCACTTATTCCGACTTGATGACCTTGCCCGGCGCGGGACCCGGGATGAGTGATGAACAAGTGACCGAGCAGGTGGAAATCCAAGCCAAATATCAAGGTTACATCGAGCGCCAGCATACGGAAGTCGAACATCGCGCACAGCAGGAAGAACTCCCGCTGCCGCTGGATATTGACTATGCCCAGGTGCGCGGGCTGTCGATAGAAGTGCAGCAAAAACTCAATCACGCGAAACCCGAAACCGTCGGGCAGGCCTCACGCATATCAGGCGTAACGCCGGCGGCTATATCCGTGCTGTTGGTACATCTGAAACGTGCGTCCCTCGCGCTGAAAAAGAGCGCATGAGTCTTCCGCAAGAACTGGCTGCAGGCATTGCTGCGTTGAATATCAACGTTGCGGCAGAGGCCCAGCAGCACATGCTGGCTTATTTGGCGCTGGTCGACAAATGGAACAAAGCCTATAACCTGACAGCAGTGCGCGAGCCGCAAAAGATGCTGACGCATCATTTGCTTGATTCACTGTCCGTGCTGCCGCATGTACGGGGCAGTCGGGTGCTGGATGTAGGCAGCGGCGCTGGTTTGCCGGGAATTCCGCTGGCCCAGGCCCGCCCGGACTGGCATTTCACCCTGCTCGACTCCAGTCATAAAAAAACCACGTTCCTGCGTCAGGCGACCATCGAACTCAAGCTCACCAATGTCGAAGTTATCTGTGATCGGGTTGAGTCCTGGGAGCCGGCACAGCCGTTCGACACCGTGGTATCCCGGGCATTTTCAGAGCTGCCGGAATTCCTGAAGCTTGCCGGTCGCTTGTGTGCAAAGACCGGTGTTGTCATAGCGATGAAGGGGATTTATCCGCATGAAGAACTCGCACAGCTGCCGGAGGATTTTTTGTTGCGTGACGTGGTTGCGTTGCAGGTCCCGGGTTTGAACGCGGAACGACATGCAGCTTTGCTGCAGCCGGCATCATGACCCGCATCATTGCCATCACCAATCAGAAAGGCGGCGTCGGCAAAACCACGACGGGCGTTAACCTGGCCGCCAGTCTCGCAGCTACACACCGTCGGGTCTTGCTGGTTGATCTGGACCCGCAAGGGAATGCAACCATGGGCAGCGGCATAGACAAGCGCAGCCTACAGGCAACCGTGTACCACGTGCTGCTTGGAGAGCAGGTCGTGGCCGATGTGCGCCAGCGGGCCGCTGCTGGTTATGACGTGTTGCCTTCGAATCGTGATCTGGCCGGCGCCGAAATTGAGCTGGTCAATATCGACCACCGGGAAACCCGGTTAAAGGATGCCCTGCAGGAAGTTGCCGCCGATTATGATTTCATCCTGATCGATTGTCCGCCGGCGCTTAACCTGTTGACGGTGAATGGATTGACTGCTGCGCAGGCCGTGATGATTCCGATGCAGTGCGAGTATTACGCACTGGAAGGTTTGTCGGATCTGGTGGGGACCATCAAGCGTGTGCGTGAACATCTGAATCCCGGCCTGGAGATCGAAGGTCTGTTGCGCACCATGTATGACCCTCGCAACACACTGGCACTGCAAGTTTCCGCACAGTTAATGCAGCATTTTGGTGACAAGGTTTACCGGACAGTGATCCCGCGCAACGTGCGCCTGGCGGAAGCACCCAGCCATGGGTTGCCGGTGTTGGAGTTTGATCGCGCTTCCAAGGGCGCGCAGGCGTATCTGGCGCTGGCTGGCGAAATGCTCAATCGCACCCCGAAAACATTGTAATTAATTGATTTTAAAGGATTTTTATGGTTAAGCCCAAAGGTTTGGGGCGCGGCCTCGATGCATTGCTGGGAGGTGACATGACATCATCGCCTCGCAGCAGCAGCGGAGGCGACGCGGTAACCACACTGTCGATTGCGGCTCTGCAGCCGGGAAAATACCAGCCGCGCACACGTATGGATCAGGAGGCGCTGAATACGCTGGCCGCATCCATCAAAGCCCAAGGCATCATGCAACCGATTCTGGTGCGACCGATCGCTGGCGGCAAGCATGAAATCATCGCCGGTGAACGTCGCTGGCGCGCGGCGCGTATCGCAGGCTTAAGCAGCGTACCCGTGCTGGTGCGTGAGGTGCCTGATCAACAGGCGCTGGCTGTGGCACTGATCGAAAACATACAGCGTGAGGATCTGAATGCACTCGAGGAGGCAACGGGCATTGCGCGCCTGATCAGCGAATTTGAACTGACCCATCAAGCGGTGGCGGATGCCATAGGCAAATCGCGTGCTGCAGTGACCAATCTGCTGCGTTTGCTCGAGCTGGCGCCACCGGTAAAAGCTCTGCTGGGTGAGGGTCGACTTGAAATGGGCCATGCGCGTGCATTGCTGGCCTTGCCGGCACTGCGCCAGGTCGAGTTGGCCAATGAGGCGGCAGAAAAAGGCTGGTCCGTGCGTGAAGTGGAACAGCGTGTTGCCGCGGCACTGATCGTCCGTGCCGGCGCGCGCAGTCGGAAGCCCGTAGACCGTGATGTCAGCAGGCTGCAGGAAAATCTGGCCGAAAAACTCGGCACCCGGGTGCAGATCAAAACCAGAGCCAAGGGCAAGGGGAGTCTGGTGATTGATTACTCCAGCCTCGATGACCTGGATCGCTTGATTTCGCGGTTGGCGCCGTGAGTGCACGGTTGGTGCGATGCAATACGGTTTGACGTTGCAGGGAACTAACCAGTAAAATTCGGAAGTTTGCTCATAGGCAGTCAGGGTGTTTTCACGCATCGAGAGCAGGCCCATGCGTACCGCAATGCGGTGGCAGATATATGCAACTGCGGCATTGGGGTTGCTGGCCGCTGTTTTTCTCGGTGCGCATGCAGCAGTTTCTGCAGTGTTGGGGGGCATCATCAACCAGATCGCGGATTTCGCGTATGCGGTGCTGGTGTCAGGCAGCAGGGTCAGAACAGCGGGGAACACGCTAAGGGCGCTATTCCGCGGTGAAGCGGCCCGTATCGTGCTGATCGTGTTCCAGATGGGATGGTTGCTGATGTCCTACAAAGACATCGTGCACCACGCTTTTTTTATATCGTTCGTTGTCTCGGTGATTGTTTTCCGGATGGCGATTTTGGTCAAAGAATAAGATTTCAGGACAAGCAGAGATGGCCGCAGGACAGGAACTCACCCCGACCAGCTACATCAGTCACCATCTCACCAACCGCACGGTATCCTTGGGCGATGGCCCATTCTGGACGCTGCACCTAGATACTTTCTTCACGGCAGTTGCGCTCGGCATCTTTGGTTTTGGTTTTTTGTGGTGGATTGTGCGTGGCGCGACCGCTGGTGTGCCGAACAAACGCCAAGCCGTCGTTGAACTGTTGATCGAATTTGTCGACAATCAAGTGAAGGGTATCTTTCACGGCAATCGTGCTTTTGTCGGCCCGCTGGCACTGACGGTGTTCGTCTGGGTGCTGTTGATGAACGCGATGGATTTCATCCCCGTTGATCTCGCCGCGTTGTTTACCGGTCACGTGCTGCAGCAGCGCGAGTGGAAGCCAGTGCCGACCTCTGATGTCAACACCACATTTGGGCTGGCACTGTCGATCTGGGGTTTGATGCTGTTTTACAACCTCAAAGTCAAAGGCATCCGCGGCTGGTTACATGAACTGTTCTGCACGCCGTTCGGCGCCAACCCGTTGTTGTGGGTGCTGAACTTCCTGTTCAATATTGTCGAATACGTGTCGAAGCCGCTGTCGCACTCGCTGCGACTCTACGGCAATATCTACGCGGGCGAGATCATTTTCATGCTGTTGTGGATGTGGGCGGCCACAGGGTTGGTCGGCTCGGTATTTGGCGGCGTGTTGGCGCTGGGCTGGTCTATTTTCCATATTCTGATTGTTGTGCTGCAGGCCTACATTTTCATGATGCTCACTGCTGTTTACATGGCAATGGCGCACGAAAGTCATTAATCCAAGTTTTTATTGATGTGTTGAAAAGGAGATTCTGATGGATAAGCTGCAACTTGTTGCGATGATCCAGGCGTATACCGGTATTGGTATCGGTCTGATGATCGGTCTGGGCGCTGCGGGCGCATGTATCGGCATCGGCATCATGAGCGGCCGCTTCCTCGAAGGTGCCGCACGCCAGCCGGAGTTGATGCCGCAATTGCAGGCCAAAGTGTTTCTGTTGCTGGGCTTGATTGACGCGTCATTCATTATCGGCGTCGGCCTCGCGCTGTGGTTCGCCACCGGCAATCCCCTGCTCGCAAGCCTGAATTAAGAGCTTGTTACGAACCGTAGTCCGTAGGGGAAAGCCATGAACCTAAACGTCACGATGATTGCGCAGGCGGTCACGTTCTTTGTTTTCATCTGGTTTTGCAAGACGCTGATCTGGCCGTATCTGATACGCGCCATTGAAGCGCGCCAGAAGGAAATCGCAGACGGACTGGCTGCTGCCGAAGAAGGCAAGCAATCGCTGGAGCGTTCTGCAAAGCAGGCCGATGAGGCCATTGAGCAGGCTCGCGGGCGTGCCACTGAAATTCTTGCGCAAGCCGAGAAACGCGCCAGCCAGATGATCGAAGAGGCAAAAACCACCGCCAAGACCGAAGGTGAGCGGTTGGTTGCCGGCGCCAAAGCGGAAATCGATCAGGAAGTTTCCCGTGCCAAGGAATCGCTGCGCACCCAGGTTGCCGCGCTTGCGGTCGCCGGCGCTGAGCAGATCCTCAAACGGGAAGTTGATGCCAAGGCGCACGCGGATATGCTCGCCGCGGTACAGAGTCAACTTTAAAGCGGACCCACATGGCAGAACCGGTAACCATCGCCCGCCCCTACGCTGAAGCAGTGTTCAAACTCGCGCGCGAGCAGAACGCCTTGCCAAAGTGGTCGGACGCGTTGGCTAATCTCGATGCAGTGGTTGGCAATGCAAGTGTGCTCGCAATTATCAGCGATCCGAATGTCAGCGCGAAGCAGGTAGAAGATCTGGTGCTTGGTGTTGTTGGCGACAGCATTGATGCCGGCATAGCCAAAGAGGTCCGCAATTTCATCCAGGTGCTGGTGCAGAATGGCAGGCTCGGCGTGACGCAGCAGATCCGTGACCTGTACGAAACCCTCAAGCGCGAGCAGGAAGGTGTGCTCGAAGCCCGGGTAATTTCAGCATTACCGATTAACGACGATCAGGTAAAAGCGCTGGTTACTACGCTGGAAACCAAATTCAAGCGCCGGATCACGACCAAGGTCGAAGTTGATCCGCTGCTGATCGGCGGCGTGAAAATCGTCGTCGGCGACAAAGTTATCGATGCAACGGTGCGCGGCAGGCTGGATGCAATGGCCGCCACGCTTACCCATTAGGAGCGCAAGACATGCAACTCAATCCATCCGAGATCAGCGAACTTATCAAGAGCCGGATCCAGGGCCTGGGCGGAACCGCCGAAGCACGCACCCAAGGTACGGTGATTTCGGTTTCCGACGGCATCTGCCGCATTCACGGACTGGCCGATGTGATGCAGGGCGAAATGCTGGAGTTCCCGAAAAACACCTTCGGCGTCGCGCTGAACCTGGAACGCGATTCGGTCGGTGCGGTGATTCTGGGCGAATACGAACATATTTCGGAAGGCGATATCGTCAAGACCACGGGGCGCATCCTTGAGGTGCCGGTGGGTCCCGAACTGGTGGGCCGCGTGGTTGATTCCCTGGGCCAGCCGATCGACGGCAAAGGTCCGATCAACGCCAAGCTGATGGACGTGATCGAGAAGGTCGCGCCAGGCGTGATTGACCGCAAGTCAGTGTCGCAGCCGGTGCAGACTGGATTGAAGGCTATCGATACCATGGTGCCGGTAGGCCGCGGCCAGCGCGAGTTGATCATTGGCGACCGCCAGACCGGCAAGACCGCAGTCGCGATCGACGCCATCATCAACCAGAAGGGGAAGGACCTGATCTGCATTTACGTCGCGATCGGGCAGAAAGCATCATCCGTCAAAAACGTGGTGAGCAAGCTGGAAGAACACGGCGCGATGGAATACACCATCGTGGTAGCGGCAACGGCTGCAGAATCAGCCGCAATGCAGTTCATCGCGCCCTATTCCGGCTGCACCATGGGTGAATATTTCCGCGATCGCGGCCAGGACGCACTGATCATTTACGACGATCTGACCAAACAGGCCTGGGCCTATCGTCAGGTGTCGTTGCTGTTGCGCCGCCCGCCGGGCCGTGAAGCCTATCCCGGCGACGTGTTCTACCTGCATTCTCGTCTGCTCGAGCGTGCCGCGCGCGTCAATGAAAATTATGTCGAGAAGTTCACCAAGGGTGAAGTCAAGGGCAAGACCGGGTCGCTGACGGCGCTGCCGATCATCGAAACCCAGGCCGGTGACGTGACCGCATTCGTTCCGACCAACGTGATTTCGATTACCGACGGCCAGATCTTTCTGGAAACCGATTTGTTCAACGCCGGCATCCGTCCTGCGATCAACGCCGGTGTGTCAGTGTCGCGCGTCGGCGGTGCGGCACAGACCAAGATCATCAAGAAGCTGGGCGGTGGCGTGCGTCTGGCCTTGGCGCAGTACCGCGAACTGGCGGCCTTCGCGCAGTTTGCTTCGGACCTCGACGAAACCACCCGCAAGCAGCTCGAGCGCGGCCGTCTGGTGACGGAACTGATGAAGCAGCCGCAGTACGAGCCGCTGCAGGTCTGGGAAATGGCGTTGCTGCTGTTTGCCGTCAACGGCGGTTATTTCGACGATGTCGATGTGAAGAAGGCGCTGGCTGCCGAGCGTTCGATGCGCGATTACATCAAGGCCAAATTCGGCGATCTGGTCAAGCAAATTGAAGATACCAAGGATCTGACCAAGGACGGCGAAGAGAAGCTGACGGCGGCGATCAAGGACTGGAAACAAAACGGCGCCTATTGAGTTGCATCTAGAAATGCTATTTAATCGTTTAAAATCAACAAGTTAATACATGCCAGGCTCCAAGGAAATCCGCACCAAGATCAAGAGCGTGCAAAACACGCGCAAGATCACCAAGGCGATGGAAATGGTCGCGGCCTCGAAAATGCGCCGTGCGCAGGAACGCATGCGCATGTCACGGCCGTACGGCGAAAAAATCCGCAATGTCGCCGCGCACATCAGCCACGCCAACCCGGAATACCGCCATCCGTTTCTGGTCGAGCGCAATTCGGTCAAGCGCATCGGTATCATCGTCGTCACCACCGACAAGGGATTGTGCGGTGGCCTCAACACCAATGCCCTGCGGCTGGCGCTGAACAAGATCAAGGAATGGGAAGCACAGGGTGAGGAAGTCGAAGTCTGCACGCTCGGCAACAAGGGCCTGGGTTTCATGCAGCGTCTGGGCGCGACCATCTCCTCGCAAGTCACCGGCCTGGGCGACAAGCCGCAGATGGACAAGCTGATCGGCGCGGTCAAGGTCATGCTCGATGGTTACATGGAAGACCGCTTCGACCGGCTGATGATCATCTATACCAAGTTTGTCAACACCATGAAGCAGGAAGCCGTGATTGAGCAGTTGTTGCCGCTGTCCGGCGAGGCGCTGGGCGCGCCCGAGGGTTCCTGGGATTACCTCTACGAACCGGACGCCAAGGCGGTGCTGGATCAGGTGTTGACGCGGTACGTCGAAGCGCTGATCTACCAGGGCGTATCCGAAAACATGGCGTCGGAGCAATCGGCACGCATGGTGGCGATGAAAGCGGCGTCGGATAACGCCGGTAGCGTGATCGATGAACTGACGCTGATTTACAACAAGTCGCGGCAGGCTTCGATTACCAAGGAATTGTCAGAAATTGTCGGCGGCGCGGCGGCAGTTTGATCGTTTGACCAAATTTTGATTTAGGGATTGACCATGAGCCAGGGAAAAATCGTTCAGTGTATCGGCGCGGTAATCGACGTGGAGTTTGCGCGCGATCAGTTGCCGCATATTTATGACGCGCTCAAGATGGACGGCACGGAGTTGACGCTCGAAGTCCAGCAGCAACTGGGCGACGGTGTGGTGCGTACCATTGCGCTGGGATCGTCTGACGGCATGCGCCGCGGCATGATGGTTACCAACACCGGCGGGCCGATCATGGTGCCGGTGGGTCAGGCCACGCTGGGACGCATCATGGATGTGCTCGGCCGGCCGATCGACGAAGTGGGGCCGGTCACATCCGATAAACACATGTCCATACACCGCAAGGCGCCAACGTTTGACGAGCTGTCACCCTCGCAGGAACTGCTGGAAACCGGCATCAAGGTAATTGACCTGGTATGCCCGTTCGCCAAGGGGGGCAAGGTTGGCCTGTTCGGTGGCGCTGGCGTTGGCAAGACCGTGAACATGATGGAATTGATCAACAACATTGCGAAGGCGCATGAAGGTTTGTCGGTGTTCGCGGGCGTCGGTGAGCGTACGCGGGAGGGCAACGACTTCTATCACGAGATGATAGATGCCGGCGTCGTCAACAAGGACGATTTGTCGAAATCCAAAGTCGCGATGGTCTACGGCCAGATGAACGAGCCGCCGGGCAATCGCCTGCGCGTGGCGCTGACTGGTCTGACCATGGCCGAAGCCTTCCGCGACGAAGGCCGCGACGTACTGTTCTTCGTCGACAACATTTACCGCTACACGCTGGCTGGCACCGAGGTTTCGGCGCTGTTGGGCCGCATGCCGTCAGCCGTGGGTTACCAGCCGACACTGGCCGAAGAAATGGGTCGGTTGCAGGAACGCATTACCTCGACCAAGACCGGTTCGATCACTTCGATCCAGGCCGTGTATGTGCCGGCAGACGATTTGACCGATCCGTCCCCCGCCACCACTTTTGGCCACCTGGATTCGACCGTGGTGTTGTCGCGCGATATTGCATCTCTGGGTATTTATCCTGCGGTGGACCCGCTGGACTCCACCTCCCGCCAGCTCGACCCGAATGTGGTGGGTGAAGAGCACTACAACACTGCCCGTGGGGTGCAGGCAACCCTGCAACGCTACAAGGAACTGCGCGATATCATCGCGATTCTGGGGATGGACGAGCTATCACCGGAAGACAAGCTGGCCGTGTCACGCGCACGGAAAATTCAGCGTTTCCTGTCGCAGCCGTTCAGCGTGGCCGAGGTGTTCACCGGCTCGCCCGGCAAGTATGTCTCTCTGAAGGACACCATCAAGGGCTTCAACATGATCGTCAACGGCGAATGTGATGCGCTGCCGGAGCAGGCGTTCTACATGGTTGGCGCGATTGAAGAAGCGTTCGAGAAAGCCAAAACGCTGCAGTAACGGCAAGGACTCAGAAAATGGCTGAAGCAGTTCACACCATGCACGTCGACGTCGTCAGCGCCGAAGAGCAGATCTATTCCGGTGATGCGGAATTCGTCGTGCTGCCTGGTGAAGCCGGTGAGCTCGGCATTTATCCGCGGCATACGCCGCTGATTACCCGCATCAAGCCGGGTGAGGTGCGCATCAAGCCGGCAGGCGGCGGTCCAGAAGAGCTCATTTTTGTTGCCGGCGGTGTACTCGAGGTACAGCCCAAGGTAGTCACGGTACTGGCGGATACGGCGATACGCGGTGCGGATCTAGACGAAGCCAAGGCGACCGAGGCGCTGAAGCAGGCCGAAGAGGCCCGCAAGAATGCGCAGGGCAAGCAGGAAGTGGCAACGGTTGAAGCGGAACTGGCCGTGCTGGCTGCGCAACTGGCAGCCATCCGGAAATTGCGCGGCAAACGTTGATACCACTGCGCATTTTTAACAATCGGGGCGGCTGTTAGCCGCCCTTTTTTATCTCCGCGCCTGATGACTACTGCCCCTCTCGATGTGCTGGTGGTCGGTGGCGGCATCAACGGTTGTGGTATCGCCCGCGATGCCGCAGGCCGCGGCCTCTCGGTCATGCTGGTCGAAAAAAACGACCTGGGCGGTGCCACCAGCTCTGCCAGCAGCAAGCTGATTCACGGTGGGCTGCGGTACCTGGAACAATTTGAATTCCGTCTGGTTGCTGAAGCGTTGCGCGAACGCGAAGTGTTGTTACGCGCAGCACCCCATCTCGTACATCCCATGCGCTTCGTAATGCCGCATGTGCCGGAACTGCGTCCGGCGTGGATGATACGCACGGGGCTGTTTCTTTATGATGTGCTGGCGCGGCGGCAGACGCTGGCCGGATCTGCAGCCATTGATCTCGCACAGCCCCCCTATGACGATGGTCTGATCTCCGGGCTACGGCAGGGATTTATCTATTCGGATTGTTGGGTCGATGACGCCAGGCTGGTCATTGCCACTGCGCGCTCGGCTGCCGCGCGCGGTGCGGTCATACGTAGCCGCACGGTCTGCACCGCATTGCAGCGAGAGGGCTTGTATTGGCGGGCTACATTGCAACCGGCGCAGGGTGCTGCAGAGGAAATCCAGGCAAGGATGGTAGTTAATGTTGCCGGGCCCTGGGCTAAAAGCTTCCTCACCGATATCGCAAAGCTGGATGTGCCATTCGGACTGCGCCTGGTACAGGGCAGTCATATCATTGTGCCAAAATTGTACGAAGGCGAACATGCATTTATCCTGCAGAATGATGATCGCCGGGTCATTTTTGCGTATCCCTATGAATCGAATTACACGTTGATTGGCACGACGGATGTGGAGTTGCATGGAACGCCAGAACGTTGCACCGCCAGCACGGAAGAGGTGCGTTATCTATGCCGGGCGGTGAACCGTTATTTCCGGCGCGCGGTGAGCGAGGAAGATGTGGTGCACAGCTATGCCGGCATCCGTCCGCTGTTTGATGACGGCGCAGGCAATCCTTCCCAAGTGACCCGCGAATATGTTCTGCGCATGACGGGTAGTCCTGGTAAAGCAGCTCTGTTGTCGGTGTTCGGCGGCAAGATTACGACTTATCGTCGACTCGCCGAAGAAGTGGTCGATGACCTGCTGCCGTGGTTTCCGCAAATGGGTGAGCGCTGGACAGCAGACGCGTTGCTGGATGGGGGCGATGTCGGCGCCGGCGGGCTGGCAGGGTTGAAGGACCAGGCCGCGCGTGATTACCCGTGGCTGCCGCTGCCGTTGCTGACGACGCTGGTACGACGTCACGGTACGAATCTGCACGCAGCGCTGGGAGGAGCGGCAACAATGGCCGATCTGGGTGTCTGTTTCGGTGCGGATCTTCATGCGCGCGAAGTGGACTGGTTCATGGCTCACGAATGGGCGCAGACGGCAGAAGACGTGCTGTGGCGCCGTACCAAGTGCGGCCTGAGCCTCTCTATGACACAACAACACGCCGTTGCAGTCTATATGGAGCAACGCCTAAGTTGATGTTTATGCGATAATTTTCAAATGAGCTTCCAAGTCGTCATCCTGGCCGCCGGCCAGGGCAAACGGATGAATTCCGACCTGCCCAAGGTCCTGCACCCGCTGGCTGGCAAGCCGCTGATCAGCCATGTGATTGCTACTGCGCGCAACATTGCTGCCGGGCAAATTTGCGTGGTGCATGGCCACGGCGGCGATCTGGTGCAGTCGGCATTGTCCGGCATGGATCTGGTTTATGCGCTGCAATCACCGCAGCTGGGCACCGGCCATGCGCTGCAGCAGGCCCTGCCCCGTTTGTCCGCAGATCCGGTGACGCTGGTGCTTTATGGCGACGTGCCGCTGGTTGGTGCGGACACGCTGCGTACTCTGCTCGATGCTGCGGAGGAACGTGTGGCCGTGCTGACAGCCGAACTGGACGATCCCACGGGCTACGGGCGTATCCTGCGTAACAAGACCGGCCGCGTGACGGGCATCGTCGAACAGAAAGACGCCACTGCGGCTCAGCAGCGTATCGTCGAAATCAATACCGGCATCATGGCGCTGCCCACCGCGCGGCTGCAGCAGTGGCTGTCAAAACTGCAGAACAACAATGCGCAACAGGAATATTACCTGACTGATGTCGTCGCGCTCGCGGTCAAGGACCGCGTTCCGGTTTTCGGTATCAAAGTCGCGGACGCCAGCGAGATTCAGGGCATCAACAGCCGCGCGCAACTGGCGCAGCTGGAGCGTATGTATCAATGGCAGCAGGCGACGCAGCTGCTGGATGCCGGCGTGACCTTGGTGGACCCGATGCGTTTCGATTTGCGTGGCACGCTGCATTGCGGCCGTGATGTGCAGATTGACGTCAACTGTGTGTTTGAGGGCGAAGTCAGCCTGGCCGATGGCGCCAGCATAGGTGCCAATTGCGTGCTGAAAGACGTGGCGATAGGCGCATGCACGCGTATCGAGCCATTTTCACATCTCGACGGTGCGCAGATCGGTGCGCAATGCCGCATCGGACCCTATGCACGCATCCGCCCTGGCACGCGCTTGGCGGCGGAAGTGCACATCGGTAATTTTGTTGAAATCAAGGCCAGTGATATTGGCGATGGTTCCAAGGCCAACCACTTGTCCTATGTCGGCGATTCCACGGTCGGTCGCAACGTCAACATCGGCGCGGGCACCATCACCTGCAACTATGATGGTGCAAACAAGCACCGCACCGTCATTGAGGATGATGTGCATATCGGTTCCGATGTGCAGTTGGTGGCGCCGGTGCGCATTGCCCGCGGAGCAACCGTGGGAGCAGGCACGACAGTGTGGAAAGACACCGTGGCAGGCGGTTTGATCATCAATCCCAAAATCCAGGAAACCCGTGCGGGCTGGCAACGTCCGCGCAAAGCGGCAAAAAACAAGTAATGACAGGACGGTGCTGACGCATGTGTGGAATTATGGGTGCTATCGCAGGGCACAATATCGTGCCGGTACTGATAGAGGGGCTCAAGCGGCTCGAGTACCGAGGTTACGATTCTGCGGGTATCGCCGTAATTAATGGCCGGCTGCGCCGGGTGCGCAGCACCGGACGCGTAGCCGAGCTGGAACGCCTCGCGCAGGCAGATCAAGTCAGTGGTGGTATTGGCATCGCGCATACCCGTTGGGCCACGCACGGTGTGCCTTCAGAGACCAATGCACATCCTCATGTGTCTGGCGGCATATCCGTGGTCCACAACGGGATCATTGAGAATCACGAAGAAATGCGCGAGAAGCTGCGCGGCCTCGGCTACCGTTTTGTATCCGAAACGGATACCGAGGTTATTGCCCACCTGATTCATCAGCACATGAAGTTATGCGGCGATTTGTTTGAAGCGGTACGCCGCAGTCTGAGCGAGCTGGTCGGTGCGTATGCGATTGCAGTTATCAACGAAACCGATGACCAGCGGTTGATTGTGGCGCGCATGGGCGCTCCCCTGCTGCTGGGACTGGGTGACGGCCAGAACTTTGCGGCATCCGATGCTTCAGCGCTGGTGCAGGTCACGCAACGCGTGGTTTATCTTGAAGAAGGAGATTGTGCGGAGCTGACTTGTGACCAAGTGCGAATCATGGATGTCGCTGGCCAGGCGGTGCTGCGCAAGGAGCAAATTACCGAGTTGACCGCCACCGCGGTCGAACTGGGGCCGTACCAGCATTTCATGCAGAAAGAAATTTTTGAACAACCGATGGCGGTGGCCAATACGCTGGAAATGATGACCAATGCCCGCGCCGTAATGCCTCAGTTGTTTGGCGCAGACGCGGACAAAATATTTAGTAAAATCAATGGATTAGTGATATTAGCTTGCGGCACCAGCTATCACGCAGGGATGGTGGCTCGTTACTGGATTGAGGCGATGGCCGGACTGCCCTGCAATGTCGAGATCGCCAGTGAGTACCGTTATCGGGAAACCTATAACGATCCCAACACGCTGGTGGTGACGATTTCGCAGTCGGGCGAAACAGCGGACACCCTCGCCGCTTTGCATTATGCGAAGCAGCGCGGCCATCGGCACAGCCTGGCTATCTGCAATGTTCCGGAGTCGGCGTTGGTGCGCGCCTCCGATCTGCGGTTTCTGACGCGTGCCGGTCCGGAAATTGGTGTGGCATCAACCAAGGCATTCACCACCCAACTCGCCGCATTGGTGATGCTGACCATGGTGCTGGCCAAGCAACGCGGGCAGTTGACGCCTGAACGTGAGTCTGAGTTGTTGCACGCATTGCGGCATTTGCCGGCGGCGTTGACCCATGTGCTGCAGGTGGAGTCACAAATTGCCGTATGGGCGAAGCGGTTTGCAAAAAAACAGCACATGCTGTTTCTCGGGCGCGGCATACATTATCCGATTGCCATGGAAGGCGCGCTGAAGTTGAAAGAGATTTCGTACATACACGCGGAAGCCTATGCTGCGGGCGAACTGAAGCATGGCCCGTTGGCGCTGGTAGACAGAGACATGCCGGTAATTGCAGTGGCACCCAGAGATGCACTGCTGGAGAAGCTCAAATCGAATCTGCAGGAAGTGCGAGCACGTGGCGGTGAACTGTATGTCCTGGCAGATCAGGACACCCGCTTCGAATCCAGTGACGGGGTGCATGTAATCCAGATGCCTGATCATGCCGGCTTGTTGTCGCCCATCCTGCATACCGTGCCGCTGCAATTGCTGGCATATCACACGGCATTGCGCCGCGGCACCGATGTCGATAAGCCCCGTAATCTGGCTAAATCAGTGACCGTTGAGTAACAGCGCTCTGGTTTGATCAACCCTTGCGGCGGGGTTTGTATCCGGCCTTGGCAGCCAGCGGATCGTAGAGCATCCGCGGCATTACATGCATCAACCGCGCAACGATGGCCATCTGCCAGGGAATTACGGCATAAGTCTTGCGCTTTGCAATGATGGCTGCGATTTTTGCGGCGGCATCATCTGCCGTCATGATGAACGGCATGCGGTACGGGTTGTGCGCAGTCATCGCGGTGGCGATATAGCCCGGGCATATGGTGATCACCGTGATGCCGCTTCCGCGCAATTCTACGCGCAGTCCTTCCAGGTAGCTGATGGCTGCGGCCTTGGATGCCGAGTAAGCGCCAGCTCCGGGCAGGCCTCGGTAGCCCGCAACGCTTGCGATGCCTACTAGTATGCCGTGGCCACGTTCACGCATCGCCGCAATGTACGGCTGGAAGGTGTTGACCATGCCGATGATGTTGATGTCGAACACATCGCGGAACGATTGCTCGTCTTCTGCATGTTCAGTCAGCGTGCCAATACTCACACCGGCATTGGCAATAACAATGTCGGGGGCACCGTGTTTCGCCATAAAGCCGGCGGCTGCAATGCGCAAAGCCGCAGAGTCGCGTACATCTGCGGCATGTACTGTGCAGCGGTCCGGATACTGCTCTGCCAGCCGGTCAAGCTCTGCGGTGCGGCGGGCGACAAGCCCCAGGGTTGCTGCACGGGAAGCGTAATGACGCGTCAGCGCGGCACCTAGGCCGCCGGAAGCGCCGGTGATTACGATATGGCCGGGAGTAGTGTCAGTCACGCGCCGCGTGCTGCGGGGTCAGTGTGCGGCTGCCTGATGCCGTACCCGCTGCACCAGGCCGTCCAGTATGGCGATCATGCCGTCCAGGGATTCAGCCATGCTGCCGGAAGTCAGGTAACGGCCCTGAACCACCAGTGATGGCGTGCCGGTAACCTTGTAGGCGCGCGTCTGTTTTGCCGCTTCCGCCAGCTTTTGCGCCACCTGTGGTGAGTTGTAGGCCTCATCCCAGCGCTCGCGGGCAATACCGTTACGCACGGCCCACTCGGACATGACTTCGGGCTTGCTCATGGCCAGCTTCCCGACATGGTAGTCGTGGTAGACGCGTTGATGCAGGCGTTCTGTTTCGCCCAGCACCTCCAGCGTGTAGTAAATGCGCGCATGCGGTGCCCAGCTGTCGCGCAGCACGGCCGGGATGCGCCGTACGGTAACGTCAGCCGGCTTGCGGCCGATCCAGCGTTCCAGTGCGGGCTGCAGGTTGTAGCAATGCGGGCAGCCGTACCAGAAAAAATCGATGACTTCGATGCCGGTGGTGACGCTGACCGGCTGCGGGTTTTCGATGACCCGGTAATCAATTTCAGCGCGCATTACTTGCTGGGCAGCGGCACCGGAAACAACGGAGAAAAACAACAGCGTGAGCGCACAGGTGAGCCGCCATGCCCGTGCGTGCAGCATGTTTATTTGCTCCCTTTACCCTTCCGGGCTTCAGCTACGAGACCGTCAACAACCTGAAAAAACCGGTCATAGTCGAGGCCGCCGCCAGCACTAAGAGTCATTGACGGCGCGGTCAGGTATTTGCCGTCAATTACCAGGGCGGGGGTACCCGGGATGTCGAATTTACGGGTCAGCTCAATGGATCGTTGAGTGCGACCGTTGACGCCGAACGAATTGTAGGTATCGGCGAATTTTTTGCGATCTACGCCTTTGCTTGCCGCCCAGTCAAAAATGGCATTGGCATCCTGCAGCCGCACGCGTTTTTTGTGCAGCGTGGCAAACATTTCCTGATGCAGCTTGTCGACCAGGCCCATGGCCTCAATGGTGTAATAAGCCCGGGTCAGCGGCACCCAGGACTCCTGAAACACCGCGGGAATGCGCCGGAATTCGATGTCTGCCGGCTTGCGTTTGAGCCAAGCCTCAAGTGAAGGCTGTAGATTATTGCAGTGCGGGCAGCCATACCAGAAAAATTCCAGCACCTCGACTTTGCCATTGTTGTCAGTCGGCTGGGGCGGGCGCACCAGCGTGTAGTCCTTGCCGGTGGTCAGTTGCGCGGCATGCGCTGCAGTAATCAGGCACAGACTGAGGCCTGCAGCCATCAGCGCACGCCGGGATTGGGAAATTAATCGCATCACGTCTCCAGAAAGGGTTATCTATCGGCGTCGCGCACCTTGATCAGCGTGGTGTCGATGCCGTTCTTCTTCAGAGTGTCGCGAGTCCGATTCAGTTCCTCGACGCTGCGATATGGGCCGAGGCGAACGCGGTGCCATACGCCGCGCTCAGGCAGTGTCGTGGTCTGGATCAGGGCCTGCATGCCGATCAGCGCCAGCCGGGCCTTCAGGTTGTCGGCGTCAGGCGCGTTTTGAAAGGCTCCGGCCTGCAGGAAAAAGGACTCCTTGGACGCGGCCTTGGTTTCGCGCACTTGCTGGTCGGTCGCCGGTTCTTCGACGCCAGGCAGGATTTTGTAGAAATCGAAGCGTGGCTTGATTTCCGCGCCCTTGCCGTTTTTGTCGGCAGGTTTTGCTGTTTCAACCGGCGTGGTTTTTGCCAGATCGGGTTTGGCTAGCGGTGCCTTCGGCTGAAACGGATTGGGCATTTTATTGATGTACCAGGCGACGCCCAGCGCAATGCCCAGACCCAGTACCAACCCGATCAGGATGCCGATAAACAGCGATCCCCCGCTGCTGCGGGTAGTGTTTTTGCGTTCGTTACTTTTATAGTCTCTGCTCACGGTCGCAATCTTACATTTTTTCGGGGGCGGTCACACCCAGCAGCGCAAGGCCATTGCGCAATACTTGACGTACCGCTAGCGCCAGCGCCAGTCGCGCTGCTTTCAGCGCCTCGTCCTCCACCAGAAAACGCTCGGCATTGTAATAGCTGTGAAATTCGCCGGCGAGTTCTTTCAGGAAAAAGGCGATGCTGTGCGGCGCCAGATCACGGGCGGCTGCCTCGATGATGTCCGGATATTCCATCAAACGCTTCAACAGCACCGATTCATGCGGTGTAACCAGCGGCGAAGGATCGGCGCCGTGCAGCGCATCTTCTTTGCCATCCCACTGCTGCAGTACGCTGCACACACGGGCATGTGCATACTGGATGTAATAAACCGGATTGTCATTGGTTTGCGACTTGGCGAGATCCAGATCGAAATCCAGATGCTGGTCACTTTTGCGCATTACGTAGAAAAACCGCGCGGCATCATTGCCGACTTCGTGTCGCAGCTCGCGCAAAGTGACGAACTCACCCGATCGCGTCGACATCGAAACCTTCTGTCCCTGGCGGTAGAGCACGGCAAACTGTACTAGTGCGATATCCAGACGGGACGGATCCTGGTCCAGCGCCGTCAGGGCACCTTTGACCCGCGAAACATACCCATGGTGATCGGCGCCCCAGACATCAATCACACGGTCATTACCGCGCGCAAATTTGTCGAGATGGTAGGCAATGTCGCTGGCGAAATAAGTGTGCTGTCCGTTTTCCCGCTGCACCACGCGATCCTTCTCATCGCCAAAATCACTGGAGCGGAACCATTTTGCGCCATCGCGAATATAGATGTGGCCACGCTGCTCAAGGTCCTGCACAGCGCTTGCCACGCGGCCTGAGGTAAACAGGGAACGTTCAGAGAACCATTCGTCGAAGGTAACCCCGAACTCGGTCAGATCGTTCTTGCAATCCGCCAGCTGCTGATCCAGTGCATGGCTGTGCACACGGTCATAGTCGGCACCTAGCAGGCGCTTGGCGTTAGTGATCAGAACATCCAGGTGCAGCTCAGGGTCGGCCGCGACATCGGCTGCACCTGCGGCAGCCTCGGCCCACGACCTGTGCAGGCGTACTTGGTCTGTGCCGCGCAACTCTGCGGCCATGGTGCGCACGTAGTCACCTTGATAGGCGTTGGGGGGAAATTGGATGGTTTCGCCGCCCAGCTCGAGATAACGCAGCCAGGTCGACAGCGCGAGGATGTCCATCTGGCGACCGGCGTCGTTGACATAATATTCGCGCGATACGTCGAATCCCGCTGCCTCCAATATGGTGGCGACGCTGGCGCCGTAGGCCGCACCGCGGCCATGGCCCACATGCAGCGGGCCGGTTGGGTTTGCGGAAACAAACTCCACCTGCGTTTTGCGCCGTTGTCCGTAGTTGCTGGTACCGTATCGTTCGCCGGCGCCCAGTACCCGGCTGACCACTTGTTGTTTGTAAGACTGTTGCAGGAACAGGTTGATGAAGCCGGCGCCGGCGATCTCGGCTTTTTCGAGATAAGGAGATGTAGGCAGCGCGCTGACCAGTTGCTGGGCAATCGCGCGCGGGTTGCCGCGCAGTTCTTTGGCCAGTTGTAACGCGATATTGCAGGCGAAATCACCGTGCTGCGCTTGCTTGGGTCGTTCGAGCAGGATGGTGGCGGTACTTGCGGGTGCAACCTGTTCGAGCGCGTGCCGGAGCAGATCAGTCAGCAGCGTTCGGGCATCAGCAGGCGCGGTGGTCATTTCAGGGCTGTAAGGTTGCGCAGGGCAACAAGGATAGTGGCGACAGCCCTAAGGCTGCGGAAAAGGGGCGAATTTTAGCATGTTGCCCCGGGCTCGGCCGGGTCAGAACTCCACCGGATCTACGTCCAGCGACCAGCGCGCCGCGGTGCTTTTGGTATTTGCGAGCTGCGGCTGCCAGGCATTCAGGAAAGCGCGCAATTCAGTGCGCGACTGCGACTGCACCAGCAATTGGGCGCGTTCGCGTCCAGCCTTGCGCATCATGTTGGCCGGCACCGGATCGTAGACGGTCACGGCAGGCTCCAGGCGATGGGCTGCCTGAGCCGCCTGCGCCAGAAACTGCAGCGCGGTTTTGAGCTCACGTGCCTCGGCACGCAGCAGTGCCTGATGTACGTAGGGCGGAAATCCGGCCTGCTGACGTTCAGCGAGCTGGGTGCGGGCAAAAGCGTCGAAATTTTGACTGCGTAGCGCGGTGTATAGCGGATGCTCGGGAAACTGGGTTTGAATCAGCACAGCCCCGGCTGTTGCGCCGCGGCCGGCGCGGCCGGAGACCTGGGTCAGCAGCGCATACAAGCGCTCGGCGGCACGAAAATCATTGCTGTAGAGCAGGTTGTCGGCATTGATGACGCTGACCAGATTCAGGTGTGGAAAGTCATGGCCCTTGGCCAGAATCTGGGTGCCCACCAGGATATCGACTTCGCGGTCCTGGATGCGTGTGCGCATGTCCTGCCAGGCGCCCTTGCGCCGTGTCGTATCGCGGTCTACGCGCAAGATGCGCGCCTGCGGGAAGTGCCGGATGAGCGCGGCTTCAATGCGCTGGGTACCCTGCCCGACTGGAGCCAGATCGGCGTCGCCACAATCGGGACAGCTTGCCGGCACCGGGCTGTCATGGCCGCAATGGTGACAGCGCAGCCGACGGTCGCGCAGGTGCAGCACCAGTCGCGCCGAACAGCGCTGGCAGTCGGACATCCAGCCGCAACTGCCGCACATCAGCACTGGCGCATAACCCCGGCGATTGATGAACACCATGCTTTGCTCGCCGCGGGCGATACGTTCAGCGATTGCGGCGATGACCTGGCTGGAAAGACCGTCTGCCGGCTGTTGCTGGCGCAGGTCGACACAGGAAATCACGGGCAACCCTGCCTGGATGCGATTACTCAACTTCAGCAGCCGGTAACGCTGGTCCACAGCGTTGCGGTAGGTTTCCAGCGCGGGAGTGGCGGAGCCCAGCACCACAGGGACGCCGGCCTGGCGGGCGCGTACCACGGCGAGGTCTCGCGCCGAATAACGAAAACCTTCACCCTGCTTCAGCGAAGTGTCGTGTTCTTCATCGACGATGATCAGGCCCAGTGCCGGCAACGGCGTAAATACCGATAGCCGGGTGCCGAGTACGATGCGTGCGCGTCCGGACCGCGCAGCTTGCCAGCGTTCAGCGCGTGTGCCGTCGGCCAAGCCGCTGTGCAGGGTGGAGACTGGAATACCGGGGAAGCGCGCGACCACCAGCGATTCCAGTTGTGGCGTCAGTGCGATCTCCGGTATCAGCAAAAGGACCTGGGTGTCGCGCGCCAGCGCGGTGGCGATTGCATGCAGATACACTTCGGTTTTGCCACTGCCCGTGATGCCCCACAGCAGCATCGCCTGATAGGTGCCCAGCGCTGCGCAGATGGCTTCAACGGCCGCTGCCTGCTCAGCAGTGAGCTGCGGCGCTGCTACCGGCGTGACGGGGGGAGCCGCAGCGAGTACTTCAGCTGCCGCGGGCTGCGCCCAGCCCTGCGCGATGAATTCCTTGAGCGCATTGCGTGTTGCAACACCTGCTGTGGAGATCTCGGCATGCGGGACGGCGGCCTGACTTTGCAGCATGCCGAGCAATTTGCGCTGCGCTCGCGCCCGTGGCGGCAGCATGTCCGCAAGCAGTGCGGTGCCGGTCGCTGTCAGCGCGTAGGCGTCGGGTGTTTCCTTGCGGGTACGCACACGGCGCATGGCTGCGGGCAATGTGGCCATGACGACGCTGCCCAGCGGATGCACGTAATACTCGGCGGCGAATTTCAGCAGGCGTAAATCGTCGCGGGACAGCAACGGGGTATCGTCCAGCACGGATAGTGCTGATTTGAGCGTGCCTTCCGGCGCGGCGCTGATATCCGGCTTGCCGACGATGATGCCGATCAGTTTCTGTCGGCCGAAGGGCACCAGTACCCGCATGCCGATCAGCGCCGCCGGGTCATCGCAGCGGTAATCGAACAGACGCGCCAGCGGTACATCTAGCGCAACACGGATCAGGCTCATCTGAGAATTCGGTAAGTTAGCGCACGAAGTTCAGCTGGATTTTCAAAGTAGCGGTTAACTTGCTCGCAGGAAATGGTTTTTAGCTGTTCTGGCCTGTGGATAACCTTGTTGATTAAACATCGGGTCGGATTTTCCTGTGTGGTGCTGGCGAGCGGCCTGTAGCATTTTTTATAAAATATCAATATAATCAATGAGTTAGATGAGGTCGCCTGCCGTGGGCTTATCTGGTCTGGCACGGCACGGCTAACTCCTTGCTGTGCATAAGCTTTTTGTAGTTTAGGCCACAACGACTTCAGCGCGAGGCGCGGCTCAGATGGTGTACCGCGTCCACCAGCACGCCGACGTGTTCGGGTGGAGTGAATTGCGAAATACCATGTCCCAGGTTGAAGACATGGCCCGGGCCCCGCCCATACTGTCGCAAAACCTCATCCACCTGGGCGGTAATGGCGGCCGGGGTGCTGAACAACACCGCCGGGTCAAGATTGCCTTGCAGCGCTACCTGGTTGCCGACGCGCTGTCGTGCTGCATTCAGGTTAACTGTCCAGTCCAGGCCGACAGCATTGCAGCCTATCGCGGCAATATCTTCCAGCCAAAGACCACCACCTTTGGTAAACACGATGTTGGGCACGGGCTGCCCGTTCCACTCGCGATGCAGGCCAGCAATAACCCGCCGCAAATAATCCAGCGAGAATTCACGGTAAGCGGCATCGGCCAGTGAGCCGCCCCAGGTGTCGAACACCATCACCGCCTGTGCGCCGGCTTCGATTTGCGCATTCAGATAGGCGATTACCGCGCGGGTATTGATGTCGAGCACATGATGCAGCAGGTCGGGTCGTGCGTAGAGCATGCTCTTGATGGTGCGAAAATCGACGCTGCCACCACCTTCGATCATGTAACAGGCCAGCGTGTACGGGCTGCCGGAGAATCCGATCAACGGCACTTTGTTGGCGAGCGCCTGACGGATTTGCTTAACAGCATCGAGTACATAACCCAGGCTGGTATTGATTTCCGGTACGACGAGTTGGCGTATCGCGGCTTCGTCACGCAGCGGGCGTTCGAATTTTGGACCCTCGCCATCGACGAAATAAAGACCGAGGCCCATTGCGTCAGGTACGGTCAATATGTCCGAGAACAGGATGGCCGCATCAAGGTTAAAGCGCGCTAGCGGTTGCAAAGTGACTTCGGTGGCCAAGTCAGGGTTTTTGGCCAAGGCCAGAAAACTGCCCGCGCGTTTGCGCGTCGCGTTATATTCGGGCAGATAGCGTCCCGCCTGGCGCATCACCCATACCGGCGTATAAGGGGTCGGTTGCCGCAGCAGTGCGCGGAGCAGTGTGTCGTTTTTTGGCGCTGACATCAGCGGGGCAGTTCGGAGTTTCCCATCAGGAACTCGTCGACCGACCTCGCGCACTGGCGCCCTTCACGAATTGCCCATACCACCAGAGACTGGCCGCGGCGCATGTCACCAGCGGCAAAAACCTTGTTTACGGAAGTCTGGTAATTCTCGGTATCGGCTTTCACATTGCTGCGGTTGTCTTTATTCACGCCCAGTTGCTGCAACAAGCCGCCGGGCACGGGGCCAAGAAAGCCCATCGCCAGCAGTACCAAGTCTGCCTTGATCTCGAATTCGGACCCCGATACCTCACGCATCTGTCCGTCTTTCCATTCCACGCGTGCGGCGATCAGTTTTTCGACTTTGCCGTTTTTGCCTTCGAAGCGCTTGGTAGCTACGGCCCAGTCGCGCTCGCAACCTTCTTCCTGCGAACTCGAAGTGCGCAGTTTTACCGGCCAGTACGGCCAGACCAAAGGCTTGTTTTCCTGTTCCGGCGGCTGCGGCAGCAGTTCAAACTGGGTTACTGATGCGGCGCCATGCCGGTTTGACGTGCCGACACAGTCGGAGCCGGTGTCGCCGCCGCCAATGATCACGACGTGTTTTCCGGTGGCCTTGATTTGTTTGCCGACCTTGTCACCGGCAACGACCTTGTTCTGCTGCGGCAGGAATTCCATCGCAAAATGCACGCCTTCCAGTTCGCGGCCGGGCACCGGCAGATCGCGCGGTTGTTCGGCGCCGCCGGCCATCACTACGGCGTCAAATTCATCAACCAGCTTGCCGGCAGGTACAGCATTGCCAATATCTTGGTTGACGCGAAATTCGACACCTTCGGCACGCATCTGCTCCATGCGGCGATCGATCAACTGCTTTTCCATCTTGAAGTCAGGGATGCCATAACGCAGCAAACCGCCGATGCGATCGGCTTTTTCGAATACCACGACATCATGGCCGGCCCGCGCCAGCTGTTGTGCACAGGACATGCCCGCCGGCCCGGAGCCGATGACCGCGATGCGTTTGCCGGTTTTTTTGAGCGGCGGTTGCGGCACAACCCAGCCTGAATCCCAGCCTTTGTCGATGATGGCGTGTTCGATGGATTTGATGCCGACCGGATCGTTGTTGATATTCAGCGTGCAAGCGGCCTCGCACGGTGCAGGACAGACCCTACCTGTGAATTCGGGAAAATTATTTGTCGAATGCAGGGTATCCAGCGCGCGTTGCCAGTCCTGTTTGAATACCAGGTCGTTCCAGTCCGGAATGATGTTGTTGATCGGGCAGCCGCTCATGCAGAAAGGCGTGCCGCAATCCATGCAGCGCGCGCCCTGGATCCCCGTCGCCTCGTCGGTCAAATGGTGCGTAAACTCGCGCCAGTGTTTGAGCCGCTCCTGCGGCTGCTCTGCGGCTTCGTGCAGCCGGTCAAATTCCAGAAATCCGGTTACTTTTCCCATGTTTCTGCCACCCCTAAACTCTGTTACATCTGAAACGCCATGCCCGTATCGGGCTGGAATGCCGCGGCTGTATGCCCGCCGTTATTACTGCGCCTGAATTCAGGCGGCGATTTTTCCGTTTTTCGCTGCCAGTTCTCCGAGTGCGCGGCGGTATTCGTTCGGAAACACTTTGACGAATTTGCCGCGGGTTGTCGCCCAGCCGTCGAGGATCTGCTGGGCGCGGATGCTGCCGGTACGACGCGCATGATTTTCGATTAAACGCTTGGCGAGTACTTCGTCGGCCTCACCCATATGCCAGATGTCGCGCGCGACCTTGGCGTCCTGCTCGGATTCCGTAAGCAGCGGCTCAAGTTTCACCATCGCGGTATTGCAATAGGACGCGAAGCTGCCGTCTTCATCGTAAACATAAGCAATGCCGCCGGACATGCCCGCCGCAAAATTGCGTCCGGTGGCGCCGAGCACAACAATTGTGCCGCCAGTCATGTATTCGCAGCCGTGGTCACCTACGCCTTCAACCACGGCGTGTGCCCCGGAGTTACGTACTGCGAAACGTTCGCCGGCAACCCCACGGAAATAAGCTTCGCCTGCAATCGCGCCGTACAGTACGGCGTTGCCAGTGATGATATTTTGCATCGCGTCACCGCGGAACTTGGGTGAAGGCTGCACGGTAATGTGTCCACCGGACAAGCCTTTGCCGCAGTAATCGTTGGTATCGCCGATCAAATCCAGGGAGATGCCACGCGACAGAAAGGCGCCCAGGCTCTGGCCGGCAGAGCCGGCGAAGCGTACGCGGATCGTGTCATCAGGTAGTCCATCTCGGCCATACCGTTTGGCGACTTCACCAGACAACATGGTGCCGACCGTGCGGTTGATGTTGCGGATGGGCATTTCGATAGTGACTTTTTCGCCGCGTTCCAGTGCCGGCGTCGCCAGTTCGATCAGCCGGTGATCCAGCGCCTTGTCGAGGCCGTGGTCCTGGGATTCGGTGTGAAAACGCGCCACTTCGGGACCCATTTGCGGTTGATGGAATATCCGGCTGAAATCAAGACCACGGGCTTTCCAGTGCTCAATGCCCTTGCGCATGTCGAGCAGATCAGAACGTCCGATCAGGTCGTTAAATTTGCGTATGCCCAGTTTGGCCATCAGCTCGCGGATTTCCTCGGCAACAAAGAAGAAATAATTGATGACATGTTCGGGTTTGCCGGAAAATTTCCGCCGCAGCACAGGATCCTGTGTAGCCACGCCGACCGGACAGGTGTTGAGATGGCATTTGCGCATCATGATGCAGCCCTCGGCCACCAGCGGTGCGGTGGCAAAACCGAACTCATCGGCGCCGAGCAGGGCGCCGATAATGACATCCCGTCCGGTTTTCATCTGACCATCGACCTGTACGGCAATGCGGCTGCGCAGCCGGTTCAGCACCAACGTCTGCTGGGTTTCGGCGAGGCCAAGCTCCCACGGCGTGCCGGCGTGTTTGATCGATGACCAGGGGCTGGCGCCGGTGCCGCCATCGTGCCCGGAGATCGTGACGTGATCAGCTTTCGCCTTGGCGACGCCTGTAGCCACGGTGCCGACCCCGACTTCGGATACCAGTTTGACGCTGATGGCTGCGGCGGTATTGCTGTTCTTCAGATCGTGAATCAGTTGCGCCAGATCTTCGATTGAATAAATGTCGTGATGTGGCGGCGGTGAAATCAGCTCGACACCAGGCGTTGAATAGCGCAGGTCAGCGATGTATTCGGACACCTTGCGGCCTGGCAGTTGTCCGCCCTCGCCCGGCTTTGCACCCTGCGCCATCTTGATCTGGATCTGCTCGGCACTGGCCAGATACTCGGCAGTCACTCCAAAGCGCCCCGAAGCGACCTGCTTGATCTTGGATTTCAGGGAGTCACCCGCCTGCAGCGGCAAGTCCCGTTCAATATTGGCCTTGCCAAGCCGGCTGGCCAGCGTCTCGCCGGCCTTTACCGGTGCGAAGCGGTTGCGATCTTCGCCGCCTTCACCGGTGTTGGATTTGCCGCCGATGCGGTTCATCGCAATGGCCAGCGTAGTGTGTGCTTCGGTCGAAATCGATCCCAGCGACATGGCGCCGGTAGAGAAACGTTTGACGATATCCGTAGCCTGCTCGACTTCCGCGATATCCACGGGTGTGCAGCGGTTAAAACGGAAATCGAACAAGCCGCGGAACGTCATGTGCCGCTGTGACTGGTTGTTGATGATTTCTGCATATTCGCGATAGGTCGCCGCACTATTGGCACGCGTGGCATGCTGCAGTTTGGCGATCGCGTCCGGCGTCCACATGTGATCCTCGCCGCGTACCCGCCATGCATATTCACCGCCGGCGTCAAGTGCGCCGGCCAGCACAGGATCACCGCTGAAGGCGCCCAGATGTGTGCGTATGGCTTCTTCGGCCACTTCGAACAGGCCGATGCCGCCGATATTGGATGCGGTGCCTGTGAAATACTTGTCGACCAGTATGGAGGACAAACCGATGGCTTCAAAAATCTGTGCCCCGGTGTAGGACATGTAGGTGGAAATGCCCATCTTCGACATCACCTTGCGCAGACCTTTACCAACGGCTTTTACGAAATTCTTGATGGCCTTGTGGCCGTCGACACCGGTGCCTAGCTGACCGCTGTCGGCCATATGCAATATGGTTTCCAGCGCCAGATACGGGTGCACAGCTTCAGCGCCGTAACCGCCAAGCAACGCGAAATGATGCACTTCGCGTGCCGAACCGGTTTCAACAACAAGGCCGGCGCTGGTACGCAGGCCCTTGTCCGTCAGATGGTGATGGATGGCCGAAAGTGCCAGCAGCGCCGGAATGGCGACCAGGTCACGATCTACCTTGCGATCGGAAATGATCAGCACGGAGTATCCGGCGCGAACCGCGTCTTCGGCTTGCGCGGCCAGGCTGGCGAGGCGCGCTTCGATGGCTTCCTTGCCCCAGGCCACCGGATAGGTAATGTCCAGTTCACAGGATTTGAACTTGCCGTCGGTGTAGCTTTCGAGATTGCGGATTTTTTCCATTTCGTAAAAATCCAGCACCGGCTGGCTGACTTCCAGCCGGATCGGCGGGTTCATTTCTTCGATGCCAAGCAGATTCGGCTTCGGTCCGATGAACGACATCAGCGACGTCACCAGTTCTTCGCGTATCGGATCAATCGGCGGATTCGTGACTTGCGCGAACAACTGCTTGAAATACTGATACAGCCCCTTGTTCTTGTTCGACAGCACGGCCGGGGGCGAATCGTTGCCCATCGAACCCGTAGACTCTTCGCCGTTGATGGCCATCGGAAACATCAGAAATTTCAGATCTTCCTGCGAATAACCGAAAGCCTGCTGGCGATCAAGCAGCGGTACTGCGCTGCGTTCCGGCTGGGCTTTCTGGCTTTCGACATCATCCAGCTTGACGCGGATGCGCTCCATCCATTCGACATAAGGTTTGTTGGAGCACAGGGCGTCCTTCAGTTCCTTGTCATCGATGATGCGGCCTTTCTCGAGATCGACGAGAAACATCTTGCCCGGCTGCAGGCGCCATTTTTTGATGATTTTTTCTTCCGGGATCGGCAGACAGCCGGACTCCGATCCCATGATGACCAGATCGTCATCGGTGACGATGTAACGCGCCGGACGCAGACCGTTACGATCCAGCGTGGCGCCGATCTGGCGACCGTCGGAGAACGCAATGGCCGCAGGACCGTCCCACGGCTCCATCATGGCCGCATGATATTCATAGAATGCGCGCCGGTTGGCATCCATCAGCGTGTGGCCTTCCCACGCCTCGGGGATCATCATCATCACGGCGTGCGCAATCGAATAGCCGCTCATTACCAGCAGCTCAAGCGCATTGTCGAATGATGCAGAGTCCGACTGCCCGGGATAAATCACCGGCCACAGTTTGTCGAGATCCTTGCCCAGCACCAGACTGGAAATCGCGCCCTGGCGCGCGCGTACCCAATTCACGTTGCCGCGCAGTGTGTTGATCTCGCCGTTATGCGCAATCATCCGGAACGGATGCGCGAGATCCCAGGTCGGGAAGGTGTTGGTCGAGAAGCGCTGGTGTACCAGTGCCAATGCCGACACCACGCGCGAATCCTGGAGATCCTTGTAGTAAGTGCCGACCTGTGATGGCAGCAACATGCCTTTGTAGACGATGGTGCGCGCCGACATCGATGGCACCCAGAACTCCGTGCCATGCGCGAGCTTGAGTGCGCGTATGGCATGGCCGGCACTCTTGCGAATCACGTACAGCTTGCGTTCCAGCGCGTCCGTGACACGGATGGCAGAACTGCGTCCGATGAATACCTGGCGGATTACCGGCTCAACTTTTTTTATCGATTCGCCGAGATCTTCACTGTCGACCGGCACATCACGCCAACCGAGCAATGTCTGGCCCTCATCTTTGATCGCGCGTTCGATTTCGTATTCGCAGGCGATGCGTGAAGCGGGTTCGCGCGGCAGGAACACCATGCCGATGCCGTATTGGCCGAACGGCGGCAATTTGACGTCCTGCTTGACCATTTCCTCGCGGAAAAAGATATCCGGAATCTGAATCAGTATTCCTGCTCCGTCGGAAGCCTTGGGATCCGCACCGACTGCACCGCGGTGCGTCAGGTTGCGCAATATGGTCAGGCCCTGATCGACGATGTCGTGACTTTTCTTGCCCTTGATGTTCGCGATAAAACCGACGCCACAGGAGTCATGTTCATGGGCCCCGTCGTACAGGCCTTGGGGTTCCGGCAGATTTGGGTGGGCCATGGGGCGCCTCGTAAAAACATGTTAATAATCAATAGACTACGCACAGATTTGCTGCAACGCCACAAATTTGTGCGTTTGATACGCGAAAAACGGAGTGAAACCCAACAAGTCTACCGCCATCAAGGGGTTGGTTCAACGCCCAACCGAGGGAAATCCGCGAGAAAAACTCAGCTGACGTCGATAGCGAAAAGACGTCGATGCTCGACCATCGCATAGCGGTCGGTCATGCCTGCGATGTAATCGGCTATGGCTCGTGGTTTGTCCACCGCAGCGCGCTCCTGAAATTCCGGAGGGAGCAGTCCAGGCTCAGCCATGAAGGCTTGGAACAGATCGGTAACCACCCGGCGTGCCTTGCTGCTCATCCGCGATACGCGGTAGTGACGGTAGAGATTGGCCCGCAGAAACTGCTTCAGTTCGGCCTGCTCGTGCTGGATGCGATCGGAAAAACAGATCAGTGGAGGCGCGCGCCGGATATCGTCCACGGACGCTGGTGCGAGCGCACGGATATTGGTGGCACTTTGCCGGATCAGATCAGTGACCAGCGTATCGATCATCCCGCGTATGGTTTCGTGTACCAGTCGCCGCCCCTCGATTTTCGGGAATGTACGCAGCACGGCGCGTTTGTGACGACGGAAAATGGCGACGGTCGACAATTGTTCCATGTCGAGTAACTTTGAGCGCAATCCGTCATCGACATCGTGGTTGTTATAGGCGATCTCGTCTGCCAGATTTGCAATCTGGGCTTCCAGACCAGGGCGCTGTCTTTTGATAAAGCGCTCACCGACGTCGCCGAGTGTTCGTGCATTTTTCAGCGAACAGTGTTTAAGGATGCCTTCGCGAGTCTCAAAGGTCAGATTGAGGCCGTCAAAAGCACCATAACGTTGCTCAAGCACATCAACCACGCGCAGCGATTGCAGGTTGTGCTCGAAACCACCATAGGGCTTCATGCAAGCGTTCAGCGCGTCCTGACCGGCATGTCCGAACGGGGTATGGCCGAGATCGTGCGCCAGCGTGATGGCCTCCGTCAGGTCTTCGTCCAGATGCAGATGACGGGCGACGGAACGGCCGATCTGGGCAACTTCGAGGCTGTGCGTCAACCGGGTACGAAACAGATCGCCCTCGTGGTTGACGAACACCTGTGTCTTGTACTCAAGGCGGCGGAACGCAGTGGAATGAATGATGCGATCACGGTCGCGCTGGTATTCGCTGCGTCCCCTGGGCGAAGGTTCGCGAAAATGACGACCACGTGAACTGTCTGGTCCGGCAGCATAAGGAGCCAGATCAGGCGGCATCGACGCCTTCTCCTTCTAAAACCGCAGTCAGCGCATCTTGAGGCACGGCTGCGCTGATAAAAGCGGCGCCTATGTTTTTCAGCAGCACGAAACGGACTTTTCCATCCTCCACCTTCTTATCATGTCCCATCAGTTCCAGATAACGCGACAAACCCAGGCGCGGGCCCCGCACAGGCAATTGCGCACGCTGTAACAGATTATTCGTGCGCGCTACGCATTCTGCGTTGACCAGCCCCATATGCTCCGATACCCGTGTCGCGATGGCCATGCCAGCGGCGACAGCTTCGCCGTGCAGCCATTTCCCGTACCCCAAGCCCGATTCTATGGCATGCCCGAATGTGTGCCCGAAATTAAGCAATGCCCGCACTCCTTCTTCGCGTTCGTCACGCGCTACGATGGCCGCCTTGTTGCGGCACGAAACCTCAATGGCGTGAGTGAGTGCATCCGCATCGCGCGCAATCAGTCTGTCCATATTTCCTTCAAGCCACTCAAAAAACGCGCAATCCCCGATCAATCCGTATTTGATGACTTCGGCGAGTCCCGCTGAAAGTTCGCGTGCCGGCAAGGTTTTTAATGTGTTGGTATCGGCGATGACGGCACGTGGTTGGTAAAAAGCGCCAATCATGTTCTTGCCGAGTGGGTGATTAATTGCTGTCTTACCGCCGACCGATGAGTCCACTTGGGCCAGCAGTGTGGTTGGTACTTGGATAAATGGCGCCCCACGCTGAAAGACCGCTGCCGCAAAACCGGCAATATCCCCAATCACGCCACCGCCAAGAGCAATTAAAGTGGTTTTGCGTTCGGCGCGATGCGTGAGCAATGCATCGAATATCTGGTTAAGCGTATGCCAGTCCTTGTGGCTCTCACCATCGGGCAGCACGATGGATTCAATCGCGACCTGCTGTGCCGCCAAGCTTGACGCAAGTGACTTCAGATAGAGCGGCGCGACTACGTCGTTGGTGATAATTATGGCTTTGGGTTGTGCCAGATGCCGGGTAATGAGCTGGCCTTGCGCCAGCAAATCCGGGCCGATATATATCGGGTAGCTCCGCTCACCCAGACTCAGGTTTAAAGTGGTTTTTGATACTGTTGAAACCATGGCTCGTGTTACCTCAGGCGGGTGCGTGATGGGCTTGCTGTCCAGGTGCGATGATCAACTGCTGGATACGGGATGTCAGCGTACTCACGCTTTGCGTTCCGGTATCGACGATCAGATCTGCAATTTCTGCGTACAAGGGGTCACGCTGTGCATGCAGCGCTTTCAGGGTTTCCAGAGGATTCGGTGTTTGCAGCAATGGCCGGTTACGATCGCGTCTTGTGCGACGCCACAGGTCCGCAGGTGTGGCGCGCAAATAAATGACAAGACCGTGTTTTTTCAGCAAGGCGCGATTCGTGGCAGATAAGACTGCGCCGCCACCCGTGGCGAGGACGGTGTCGTTCATGGCGGTTAATTTTTCGATCATTTTTTCTTCGCGGACGCGAAACCCAGATTCACCCTCAATTTCAAAGATAACCGGAATTTTGACGCCCGTCGCAGACTCGATTTCAACATCGCTGTCGTAAAAAGTTTTGTGCATGCGTTTGGCAAGCATGCGACCGACCGAAGTCTTGCCGGCACCCATCAATCCGACCAGGAATATGTTGCACGGGCCGGTGGGATAATTTTCGGTAAGGTCTTCGTTTTGCGGCATGGTGTAATTCTAACGGAAGCCGTGCGCGCCTTGCGTGTGCCCTGCGCATCGCGTAAACAAAAAAGGCGGCGCAAGAGCGCCGCCCTGGATGCAAAATCGGAACGGTCAGCGCAATGTCGCGCCTTCTTTCAGGATTTTTGGCGAGATGAATATCAGCAGTTCACGCCGGTCATCCACGCGTTGATTATTCTTGAACAAAAAACCTACGTAAGGCAGGTCGCCGAGCACTGGAACCTTGGTTGTCGTCGAACGTTCGTCCTGAGTGTAAATGCCACCGATAACCACGGTGCCACCGTTCTCGACCAGCACTTCGGTAATGACCTGTTTGGTATCAATGGCAGGGCCGGACAGGGTGTTCTGGCCAACACTGTCCTTGTTGACGCGCAGATTCATGATTACGTCGTCGTTTGGCGTAATTTGCGGTTTGACCTTGAGCGACAGTGTTGCCTTGCGGAAAGACACAGAGGTTGCGCCGCTGGAGGTGGCTTGCTGGTAAGGGATTTCCGTGCCCTGTTCTATAGTTGCTTCCACCTTGTCGGCAGTGATGACGCGCGGGCTGGAAATGATCTTGCCTTTGCCATCAGCCTGTAAAGCAGAGAGCTCAAGGTTCAGGAATCGGGTGCTTTTGTCATTGAACAGCAGGAACGAAAACACGCCTGGGTTGGCGCCGGACAGACCCTGTGCGGGCAGATTGACAGACAAGGTATCATTTGCTGTGCCGCCAGCGACACTTGTTGTTGCCAAGCTGCCGCCAAATGCTCCGCGAGTACCGCCGCCACCGCTGCCGATCTTGAAACCCTGGGCAGTCGTATCGTTGTAACCCAGACGTGCGCCGAGGTTACGGCTGAATGTGTCATTGGCCTCGACGATGCGTGATTCGATCATTACCTGGCGAACCGGGATGTCGATCTGTTTCAGGAGCTTGCGGATTTCCTCCAGACGGGTCGGAGTGTCCTGCACAAAGACTGTGTTCGTGCGCACATCAACAACTGCACTGCCGCGCTTCGACAATATTTTTTGCGTCGAATCGGAAAGCAGTTTTTGGAATTCGGTAGCTTTCTGGTAATTGACTTGCATGCTTTCGGTACGCAGCGGCTCAAGATCGGATATTTGAGCCCGCGCTTCCAGCGCAAGTTTTTCGCGGGTGGCCAGTTCGTCACGTGGCGCGATCCACACTACGTTGCCCGTCTTGCGCATATCCAGGCCCTTGCTTTGCAGAATAATGTCCAGCGCCTGATCCCAGGGGACATCCTTCAGTCGCAGAGTCAGGCTGCCGCCTACGGTGTCACTGGTGATTACGTTCAGCCCGGTGAATTCGGCGATGACCTGGAGTACGGCACGGACTTCGACGTTCTGGAAATTCAAAGATAGTTTTTCGCCAGAGAAACCTGTCTGTACCAGTCGGTTTGGATCATCGACGACTTTCTTGATTTCGAGAATAAAGCGATTGTCTGTCTGGTAGGCTGAGTGTTCCCAGGCGCCGCGCGGCGTAATTACCATGCGTGTATTGCCGCCTTGGGTAAATGTCTCAATGGTGTCGACCGGGGTGCCGAAATCCACAACATCAAGGCGGCGTTCAAGGTTTTTGGGAATCGCCGTGTTAAGAAAATCAACAATCAGCGAACGGCCTTGGGTCCGCAGATCGATACCAACCTGATTATCCGACAGATCAACCAATACACGGCCTTCACCGGTCTGTCCGCGCCGGAAGTCAATGTCGCGCAGGCTATGCTTGCCGTCGCCAGCCTTGGCTTGGGCAAAAGTTTGCGCAGCAGGCGCCGGCGCTGATGTTCCCGCCGCCGCCGCGCCGCCCAGCGTGATCAGGATGGCATTGCCCTCAACCTTCGCGTCATAGCCAAGGGGGCGTGCAATTTCAAGAACGAGACGCGAACGATTCCCGGCTTGCACAATGTTGACGCGGCGAACATCTCCTTCGCCAACTTCCTGTACGTTCTTGCCCGAGCCATTGACGGTGTCAGGAAAATCAAAAGCGATGCGCGGCGGATTGTTCACAGCAAAACTAGCTGGCGTTGTTGCTGGAGTGTTTTTGAGCGTGATCTTGACCAGTGTTGTCCCACCCTGCTGGCCGGAAATGTTCACCGACTCAATGCTGTTCTGGGCGTGGGCGAGCGTAGCCGCCATGGCGAAAACCGTCATGGTCGCCAGACCGGAAACATGCGTCATGAACTTGAAAAACCGTTTCATTTCTTAGCCTCCTGTTCTTGCAGTTGCAGTTCCTGGTCTTTTTCTTCCCAGTTACCGCCACTGTCCTGAACAATTTCTTTAAGTTTGATATCTGTTTCCGTAATGCCCATGATCCGACCGAAGTTCTGGCCCAGATAATTTCCAGAAGTGACGCGGTAGAGTCCTTTGTCCGGCGCCTGCACCAATGCGAAATAATTGCCTTTTTGTTGCAGTGTGCCGACCATTTTCAGGTTTTCCAGCGGAAAGGCTTCAAGCGCTTCACGTGGACGATTGAAATCAGGCTGAATTCCGCCTTTGGCAGCTGTCTTTGGTGGTTCAATCTTGCGCGGCTTGAACGGATCGGTCAGGTCATAGGCGTTATAAGCGAAAGGCTCATAAGGTCTGACCTCCGGTAACGGCGGGATGCGTCCGCCAGGCAGTTTGTCGGATTCCCTGACGAATTGCCGCAGATCCGAATGTTCCTCGCTACTGCAAGCCCCCAACGCGAGAGCACCCAAGATGATGATCAGTGCCTTGGCTTTCATTTCCGGACTCCAGGCCTGGCCGATTTCCGCTGTGCAGCTATTTCAGCTTCATCAAGGTAGCGGAATGTCTTGGCGGTTGCGTCCAAAGCCAACCCGTTGGTTGCGCTGGTGAGTCCAATGTCATTCAGAGTGACAATCCGGGACAGTCGCCCGATGTCGCTGGCAAATGCGCCCAAGTCGTGGTAATTGCCGGTGACGCGAACAGTAATTGGCAACTCGGCATAAAACTCCTTAGCCGTTTCCTGCGCTGCGGGGCGGAACAATTCGAATTGGAGGCCGCGACCGAGTCCCGCTTGGTTGATATCGGTCAGCAATGCGTCCATTTCTGATTTTCCGGGGAGCTGTTTCAGCAGTGCGCCGAACTGCGACTCTATGTCCACCAGCTGCTTGCGGTAAGCGGGAAGGTCAATGGCCTGCTTTTTCTTGCTGAGAAAAGTCGTCCGTAACTGCTCTTCCTTGGCTTTGGCGCCATCTATCTGGTCGAGTTGATTCTGCCAATCAAACCAGTAACTGGCGAAAACCAAGGCCACAAGCAGCAGCAGCAACATGCCGAGTTTGGGCAGGATAGGCCAACTGCCTATCTTGTTCGGATCAAGTCTTTTAAGTTCGTCCAAAGTCATGATTTAGCCCTTCTTGCCGCCCTTTTTGTCGTCTGGCGCAGTCCGCGTGACGTCAATATTCATTGTAAATTCGTTGATGCGCTGATTACCTTGGGTGGTCGCTTTGATTTCTACAAGGTTGGCGTTCTGTAAATATTGTGAACCTTCCAGATTGCGCATCAGCGTCGAGACACGCGCTTGGGATTGAGTGAACCCGCTGATCGTCACTTTTGTGCCTTGCTGCTTGATGGACTTCAGGTACATGCCGTCAGGTAGCTGTCTCACCAGCTGATCCAGCAAATGTACGACCTCGGCACGATTGTCCTGGAGTGTTTCCACCACCTGCTTGCGTTTTAGCAATGCAGCGGTCTGTTCTTTCAGCTTGTTGATTTCGGCGATTTCCTTGTCGAGCTTGACGATTTCGCCTTGCAGATAAGTGTTCCGGGCCTGTTGATTGGTTAACACGCCGTCTAGATAGGTATGTACGCTGAACCAGATAGTCGCAGCCACGATGGCAACCATGGCAAGCATGACGATGAATTGCTGTTGCTGCTGTTTGCGCCGCATCTCACGATGCGGCAGGAGATTGATCCGCGCCATCATTTGTCAAATCTCCTTATTGCAAGGCCACAGGCGACCATCAGGGACGGGGCGTCCTGTGCAAGGATTTTTTGGCGAATTCGCGAGGACATCGCCATATTGGCAAATGGATTCGCAACCGAAGTTTCCACCTGTGTCCGTTTCGCGACAGTTTCGTCCATCCCGGGGATGGCGGCGCAGCCACCGGACAGAATAATGTGGTCTACCTTGTTGTACTGGGTGGAAGAGAAAAAGAACTGAATGGCGCGGGCAATTTCCAATCCCAACGAATCCATAAAAGGCTGCAGCACTTCAGATTCATAGTTTTCGGGAAGCCCCCCAGCCCGCTTGGCGGCCTCTGCTTCTTCGGCGGAGAGTCCAAACTTGTTCTGAATTTCCTGGGTCAGCTGTACCCCGCCGAACGGCTGTTCGCGCATGTAGATTGACTGATTGTTGCGGAGCACGTTGACGTTCATCATCGAAGCGCCGATATCGATGACGGCAATATTCAAATCCTGCCCGCTTTCCGGCATGGAGTCCTCAATCAACTCGAAAGCCGACTGTGCCGCGAAAAGATCAACGTCCATGACGACTGCCTTCAGGCCTGCGCCTTCTGCAACAGCGACCCGATCTTCAATTTTGTCTTTGCGTGAAGCTGCAATCAGCACTTCCACGTCTTCAGGGCTGTTCGGTGCTGGGCCGACGACTTGGTAATCGAGATTGACTTCGTCCAGCGAGAAAGGGATGTACTGGTTGGCTTCAGCCTCTACCTGCAGGCCGAGGTCGTCGTCCGATTGACCTGCGGGTACCAGGATTTTCTTGCTGATGACGGCCGCATTGGGCAATGCCAGGGCAAGATTCTTGAGGCTGCTGCCCAGTTTTTTGTGGCACCGCTTGACCGCTTCAATGACGGCATCGAGATTGTTGATGTTGCCTTCGACGACAGATTCGGAAGGCAGAGGCTCAATCGCGTAGCGCTCAAGACGATATGCGCCCTTGCCGGCATCGGTGATTTCGACCATTTTGACAGCAGATGAACTGATATCTGCACCAATCAATGGTGGCATCTTGGGTTTAAACAAACCCTCGATGGCGTCAAAGTTTAAACTGAATTTTCCTTTGGCCATAAGCTTTTAAGGCGAACTCCCCACAATTTACTTTAGACATTAACAGCAACCTTTTATTAAGTAAAGATTTTATGCTGCGTTCCCTTTGCGGTGCGATCCGCCTATAATGCTGCCGCGTAGCATCTACTGTGCAGGATTTTTTTCATTCAGGCAATAAGATTTTGCATGAAATGTGGCGCGTAACCCACAGATTAATTTGACTTTTTTCACATAATTAAATTTCCACTAGATGTCTGTTCGTTGGTGGGCTTTCCCACTATTACTTGTGTTTTTGCTGGCCGCCGCGAGTAGCCTGATCATCGGTTTCACTGCGGTGCTGGTTTATCCGACCCTGCCTTCGCTGGAAGTGTTGACCGATTATCGGCCAAAAATCCCACTTCGAGTCTACAGTGCGGACGGGAAACTGATCGGCGAATTCGGCGAAGAGCGCCGCGAGGTCGTGACCCTGGCGCAAGTGCCGAAAAACCTGGTTGACGCCATCGTGGCGGCTGAGGATGAGCGTTTCTATCAGCATGGCGGCGTTGATTATGTCGGCGTAGCCCGGGCAGCACTGTCGAATTTCGCCTCCGGTGGGGTACGTCAGGGTGCATCGACCATCACCATGCAGGTCGCGCGCAACTTTTTCCTGACCAAGGAAAAAACCTTGACCCGAAAATTCAACGAAGTGTTGCTGGCGTTCAAGATTGAATCCAATCTCAGCAAACAACAAATTATTGAGCTGTATATCAACCAGATTTATCTGGGGCAGCGTGCTTACGGCTTTGCCGCCGCCGCACACATCTATTACGGCAAGTCCCTGAACCAGTTATCTATCGCAGAAAGCGCAATGCTGGCTGGCTTGCCCAAGGCGCCGTCGCGCTTCAACCCGATTGCCAATCCGGCGCGGGCGAAGCTTCGGCAGCAGTACGTACTGCGGCGCATGCGGGAACTCGACATGATATCTCCGCAGCAATTCGCCTTGTCCGACAAAGAAGTGCTGACTCCCAGGCAGGCACTGAATGAATTCAGTGTGCGTGCTGAGTTTTTTGCCGAAATGGTGCGCGCCCAGATGGTTGAGCGCTTCGGTGAGGAAGCTTATACCCGCGGGCTCAATGTACTTACGACTCTCCGCTCGGATTATCAGAAGGCTGCATCTGAAGCCTTGCGTAAAGGAGTGATGGATTATGACCGGCGGCACGGCTATCGGGGCCCGGAGGCCTATGTTGAACTAACGGCTGAACCCACAGCCGAGCAACTTGAAGAGGCACTGCAAGAGGCGCCGGACATCGAAGATTTGTTTCCGGCAATAGTTCTGGAGGCTACGTCCAAGCAGGTGCGTGTATACCGCTCCGGGGGCGAGCGCATAACCATAGCCGAGCCGGGCCTGCGTTTCGCAGCTCGCCTGCTGGGAAACAAGGTTGCATCGAACCAACGCATACGCCGCGGTGCCATCATCAGAATTTTCAAGGATGACAAAGGGCACTGGCAGATTACCCAGTTGCCGGCGGTGGAATCGGCGTTGGTCGCTGCCGATCCGCGTAGCGGCGCGATCCGCGCCCTGGTTGGCGGATTCGACTTTAATCGCAACCAGTTCAATCATGTGACTCAGGCCTTGCGTCAGCCGGGGTCGAGCTTCAAACCCTTTATCTATTCGGCTGCGCTTGAGAAAGGGTTTACCGCGGCCACGGTGATTAATGATGCGCCGTTAACGTTTACTTCGGCGCAAACCGGATCCGAGGCGTGGGAGCCCAGAAACTATGACGGCAAATTCGACGGGCCGATGCGTTTGCGCACTGCGCTGGCGAAATCCAAAAACCTGGTGTCGGTCCGGGTGCTGCAGGCAATAACTCCTCAATACGCACAGGACTACATCACGCGCTTTGGTTTTGACCCGAAGCAACACCCGCCCTATCTGACGATGGCACTGGGCGCCGGCAGCGCCACACCGCTGCAGATGCTCGGGGCGTATTCGGTTTTCGCCAATGGCGGTTTTCGCGTCACGCCCTACTTTGTAGAGCGCGTGGAAGATGACAAGGGCAATGTACTGTTGGTCAATCAACCACAGGTGGCAGGCGTGTCGGCCGAGCGCGTCATAGATCCGCGTAACGCGTTTATCATGTCCAGCATCATGCGTGATGTGGTGACTTCGGGAACGGCAGTTCGCGCCATGCGCCTGAAACGCACCGATCTTGCGGGAAAAACCGGAACGACCAACGAGTTTATCGATGCCTGGTTCTGCGGATTCCAGCCAAATCTGGTCGCCGTGACATGGATGGGTTTTGATCAACCGAAGACGCTGGGTCGTAACGAGACCGGCGGCAGTGCGGCACTGCCGATCTGGATAGATTTTATGGGTGTGGCACTCAAGGGCGCGCCGGAAGAAACCTTGAATCAGCCCCCCGGCGTGATCGCCATGCAGATCAATCCCGAAACCGGCCTGCGTGCCAACCCTGGAGCCGGCACAGACATTACCGAATACTTTTACCAGGAATATCCCGCCCCGGAGTTATCTGCGGAAACAGCTGCGGGCGGGGAGAAGCTGCCTGATGATGCGAGGAATCAGCTTTTCTAGCGGGGCGGGTTGCCAGAACTTTAGCAAGATGTACTACGCCGTCAGGAGCGCATGATGTCCAGAGAGCGGGGCCGTGACGATGCCCGTAGCGCAATTGCCGTCCAGGCCGCCCGGTTGATGGCGCGTGATGGCATCGAAAATTACGGCCATGCCAAACGCAAAGCCGCGAAGCAATTAGGCATGCCGGGAACGGGGCGTTTGCCCAACAATGACGAAATCGACGCTGCGCTGCGCGAGTACCAGGGCATTTACCAGGGCGATGATCAGACGCTGCGCATCAGAGCGCTGCGTGAGCAGGCGGTTCGTGTCATGCGTGATCTCTCCGCGTTTAATCCCCACCTGACGGGATCAGTGCTGTCGGGAACTGCGGGACCGTACGCGGCAATTCACCTGCAATTGTTTACGGACAACGCCAAGGCGGTCGAACTGTATTTGATCGACCGCAAGATTTCTTACAGGACGGGCCAGAGCAGGCTTTACGCCGGGCACGAGCCTCGCGTATTGCCGGTCTTCAGCGTCACTGATAACGGTGCGGACATTGAATTGATGGTGCTGGATTCACGCGACTTGCGCGTGTCACTACGTGCTACGCCGGAAGGGCGTGCAATCGAACGCGCCAAACTGCGGGCTGTCGAAAACTTGCTGGGGCAGCCTTAATTAGGCTGGCTCAGGCGCGGCCTTCCTTGATCCAGCGCGCAGCATCCAGCGCGTAGTAGGTGAGCACGCCATCGGCACCGGCGCGTTTGAAGGCCAGCAGAGCTTCCAGCGCACACTGTTGTTCGTCCAGCCAGCCGTTGGCCGCAGCTGCCTTCAGCATCGAATATTCGCCGCTGACCTGATACACATAAGTTGGCGCCTTGTACTCATCCTTCACGCGGCGGACGATATCAAGATAAGGCATGCCCGGTTTGACCATGACCATGTCGGCGCCCTCCTGCAGATCGAGGCCGACTTCCCACAGCGCCTCGTCGCTGTTGGCGGGATCCATCTGGTAATTGCGTTTGTCGTTCTTGCCCAGTCGCTTGCTTGAACCGACTGCATCGCGGAACGGACCGTAGAAGCCGGAAGCATACTTTGCCGAATACGCCATGATCCGGGTATGGATGTGTCGGCGTTTGTCGAGTGCCGCGCGGATGGCTCCGATGCGGCCGTCCATCATGTCCGATGGCGCGACGATGTCCACGCCGGCATCCGCACAGGTCAGCGCCTGCCGCTCCAGCACGGCTATGGTTTCGTCGTTCAGCACATAACCGCGGGCATCGATGACCCCGTCGTGGCCATGTGTAGTGTATGGGTCCAGCGCAACGTCAGTGATCACGCCGAGTTCGGGCAGCCGTTTTTTCAGGGCAGCCACGGCGCGTGGCACCAGCCCCTTGGGATTTGCGGCTTCGCGGCCATCCGCCGTTTTCAGCCGGCGCTCTACGGCCGGGAACAGGGCCAGCGCCGGAATGCCGGCCTGCATACAGGTTTCCGCATGGCGCAGCAGTTTGTCGACGGTGTAACGCAACACCCCGGGCATGGAATCCACGGGCTCAGTGCGGTTTTTCCCTTCGATGATAAATACCGGACAAATCAGATCGTCCGTGGTCAAACGGTTTTCGCGCATCAGGCGGCGGGAAAATTCGTTTTTGCGCATGCGGCGCATACGCACCGCGGGGAACCGGCCTAGTGGCAACATGGTGCTAACACCTTGGAAATACTGGAAAGTTTTCGGGGCCCGCACGGACGGGAACTAATCCTGATTATAGTCGTCTGATATTACAGATGACTTCGGTTGTCTCCCGCCTCTCCTCCCTGAGCGGGTGCCTTAATCCTAATTAAGGCTCTTCGCCCCCGGTTTACTCCCCTTAACCGGGGGCTTTTTATTTCTTCAGCCGTCTAGCGATGGCTGCCTGCGCCTGACGCACGCCGGTCTTGGCGGTGCCGGAAAAGAGATGGACTTCAACCTCGCCGGGATGCCCGGCCAGATCGGTTTCGGTTTGCCGGAGCATGGCGGTGGCCTGCTGACGGTTCAGTTTGTCGGACTTGGTCAGCAACACCAATACGGCTTTGTGGGTGGGGGCCAGCCAATCCAGCATTTGTCGGTCCAGGGGCATCAGGCCATGCCGGGCATCCACAATTAAAACCAATAAAATCAACGCATTACGGTTTGATATGTAAGTGCTTATTAATTCACCCCAACGTGCCTTTTCCTGCAACGGAACAGCGGCGTAGCCATAACCTGGCAGATCGACCAGGGAGCATTGATTGCCCATATCGAAAAAATTGAGGGCCTGGGTGCGCCCGGGCGTTTTGCTGACGAAGGCCAGTTTCCTGCGATTGGCCAGCGTATTGATGGCGGTGGATTTTCCGGCATTGGAACGGCCGGCAAAAGCGACTTCGGCACCCTGATCGGGTGGCATGTCGGAGAGTTGATGTACGGCATAGCGAAATTCTAGTTGCGTGAATATTGACACTGCGGATCATCCTTGGCGGCCGGGAGTGCGCCGGGAAAATGCTATAGAATACAGGCCTTTTTTACCGACCGTATGATCAAGGAGCACGCATGGAACACCGCCGCATGAACACCCACCAGAAAATCTGGAGGCTGGGGGTCGCAGTGGCGGGTGCGCTGGCGATGTCTACGGCCTCGGCGCAAGGGGTAGTCAAGGGTGATCCGGCCAAAGGACAGCCTATCGTGAACCAGGTCTGTGTCGCCTGCCATGCTGCCGACGGCAACAGCGCGATACCGATTAATCCCAGCCTCGCCGGTCAGCATCCGGAGTACACCTATAAGCAATTGATGAATTTTAAATCGCAGGGCGGCAAGCCTGCCGAGCGCAACAATGGCGTGATGGCCGGCATGGTGGCCAACCTGTCGCAGGAAGACATGCAGAACCTCGCCGCATACTTTGCTGCGCAGAAAGCCAAGCCGCGCGCTGCGCGTGATGCCGAGCTGGCCAAGCAAGGTGAAGCGATTTATCGCGGCGGTGTTGCCAGCAAGGGTGTTCCCGCCTGTGCGGCCTGCCACTCCCCCAACGGCGCTGGCATGCCGGCCCAGTTTCCGCGGCTGGCGGGTCAGCATGCTGAATACACGGCGGCCCAGTTGAAGGCGTTCCGCAACGGGCAGCGCGCCAACGATGCTGCGCAGATGATGCGTGGAGTGGCTGCAAAAATGAGCGACAAGGAAATCGCGGCAGTCGCCGAATACATCGCGGGCCTGCGTTAAGCGCACTGCGCTGTTGCTCGTTATAAGGGAGACCCTGCGGTCTCCCTTTTTATTTGTTGCGTGTTTCGCGACCCCGCCCGTTATGCTCTTTCAGGGCCGAACCGGTGTCGGCAACGGCAGCGATAAACCGCGGTCACCGGCTATTTGCCGCAAGCGGTCTGGGAAATCGGAAATGATGCCGTCGACGCCCAGATCGAGCATGTGTGCAATGTCGCGAGGCTCGTTCACTGTCCACACCACCACTTTTAATCCGGCCTGCCGTGCGGCGCGCAGGACTTCCGGGGTGACTTCCCTGAAATAAGGCGACCACACGGTCCCGCTGGCGGCACGCACCATGTCCGGCACTGCGCCGCCGTAAGCGCTGACATGCAAGCCGGCGGTCCATGGTGATGTTTTGTCACTGGCGCGGATGTTGTCCTGCCAGGATTGTTGTGCACTTAAATATACAGTGGTGATCTGCGGAGCTTCCTGCTGCACGACTTGCAAAGTGCGCCAGTCGAAGGACTGAATACTCACTCGTGATTCCAACTGCTCGCTGCGGATCAGATTGATCAGCGCACGGGCAAATTCAGCCGGCGGCAGCGTGCGCTGCGGATGCTCGGGAGAAATCTTGGTTTCGATATTGAAACGCACCGTGTCATTGCCGGCGCGGCGTGCCAACGCGAACACATCTGCCAGTTTCGGCATGCGCGTGCCGTCCATGGGCTGTTGTCCGGGAAAGTGTTGCGCATAAGGCGATTGCGGATTGATCCGCCCGACATCGTACTGCTGTAGTTCAACCCAGGTCCGCGCATGGATGGCTATGTCGCTGCGCGCGAGCCAATGGCCGTCGGGTCCGCGTGTAATGTCCGGATTCAGCGTCGCATCATGGCTGACGACAATGACACCGTCGCGGGTGATCGCGGTATCGAGTTCCAGCGTGGTGACGCCGATGGATAAAGCCTTGGCAAATGCGGGCAGCGTGTTTTCCGGCTGCAGGCCGCGCGCACCGCGGTGGCCCTGTAGGTCAAGCCCGTATGCCGCGCCGGCCATTATCAGCAGAGCCGCAGTTGCCAATATCCGGCGCATGGCATGGCTTATTCGCCGGCAGCGAGAAATGAAGTCAGGCGCCAGCCCGTTTCGCTTTTGCGGAAACAGGCCAGGTGCTCGATCGGGCTGCGGATGTGTTCTTCCGGGATATAACCTTGGTGTTCCTGTGCCCGGATTTTTACCCACTTCTGTTTGATATCGACATCGCTGTCAGCAACTTCCCAGTCGATGACGTGGACAATGGAATAACCCAGACTGGTCAGTATGTCAGCACTGCCAGACGGCTCGCCGCGCATCGCGGTCTCGCGTGCGGTGACTGCCCCTTTGCCTTGCGGATCCATGCTTTTCGGCCAGCGCGGCAGCACGTACGGCGCGCACAGGCTGCGCGGCATGTTCTCATGCTGGTAATACACTGCGCCCAGATGCAAAGCGCGCGGCAGTTCGCGCCACAGCGGGCTGTCCTCGGCATCCGGTGACCATTGACGGATGAATTCATCGATCCCGCGCGGTCGTTCGAGGCCGTTGCGTACATTGCGATCGACAATATCCAGTACGAATTTTTGGTCGCGCTGCTGCACAGCGTCCAGCAGACGATCGCGAAAGCGCGTCCACGATTGGTCGTAAGCTGCTTCGTCACGTGGCGCGAATACGCCGTCTTGTGGTTTGGCTGGTGCCGTTTGCTGCGCTTGCACCGATGTGGCCAGCGTTATCAGCAGCAGCGCGTAACCGATCCCGCGCAGTATGTTCATCACTGCCCTTTGAACTCGCCCTTGCGCTTGTCGAAAAACGCCTGCAGCGCTTCCTGATGATCTTCGGTTTTATGGCAGATCGCCTGGAATGCCGAGCAGGTGTCGAGATGTTCATCGAGATTCTGCCGTTGCGCCAGTTTTAGCAGGCGCTTGGCGTAACGAACCGTTTGCGGCGGTTTGGCGGCGATCTTGCCGGCGATTTTTTTTGCCGCAGCCATCAGTTCGCCAGGCTCCGTGACTTCGAGCAGGATGCCCAGTGTTTTGGCTTCATCGGCCTTCAGCACGCGACCAGTCAAAGTCAATTCAGCCGCACGCTGATAACCCAGCAATCGGGTCAGGAACCACGCGCCACCATCGCCGGGAATGATGCCGAGGTTGATGAAGGTCTCGCCGAACTGCGCGTCAGTGGAGCCGATGCGGATGTCGCACATGTTGGCAAGATCGAAGCCTGCGCCAATCGCCGGGCCGTTGACTGCGGCGATCACCGGGATGTCGGTGTCCTGCATCGCCAGCGGGATGCGCTGGATGCCGAGCCGGTAATTGCGTTGCAGTTCATGCGGCGGTGCTTTGGAGCGCTCACCCATGGTCTTGATATTGCCGCCGGCCGAAAACGCGCTGCCGGCGCCGGTCATGATCAGCACGGAGATATCCATGCATTGGGTCGTCCATTGCAGCGTATTGACGATATCCGATACCAACTCGGTGCTGGTCAGCGCATTGCGCACATCATCGCGATTGAAAGTCAGTATGGCCACGCGGCCGTCAAGTTCCAGCGTGGCGTCGGTCAGCTTGGGCAATGCAGTCATGGTGAAGGATTTCCGGAGAGGCTTTGTGGAGAAGGCGGCTATCTTATGCGTGGCTGCAGGGCGGCACAACCGCGTGAACGCGCAGGCAAAATATCAAGCGGCGAACTGGGAGGAAGCAGCAGCCTGCGCGCGCAAGTGTTCTGCCGCAGCATCACGCGAATCGAGCACACGCTGGCGTGCGATGCGTTCAGCAGCGTCACCGTCACCGTCGCGTATCGCGCGCAGCAGGCTTTGCCAGTTTTGTACCGATTGCTGGCGGCGCGCCGGTGTTGACAGGCCGAGGCGGGTGTAGCGCACGGTCTGCACAGCCAGCGAACCTAATATGGTTTGCAGCCGGTGGTTGCCGGCCGCCTGAGTCAACAGACGGTTGAGGCGCAACACGATCTCGATGTAGTCATCACCCGCACCGGGGGCGTCTGCAGTATCTGCCAGTTTGGTGATTTCAGGCTCGAGCAAGGAAATCAGTTGCGCACGTTGCGGGTTTTCGGCGATCAGGCGGTCACGCAGGCCATTCAGCATGGCGCGGATGTCGAAAATTTCGTTGACCTCGGCGATGGTCGGGTTGGTCACTTGCGCGCCGCGGCGCGCATTGATGATGACCAGCCCGTCTTTTTCCAGCAGGCGCAGCGCTTCGCGTACTGGTCCGCGGCTGACTTCGAATTCCTCGGCAATCGTCTGTTCCATGATGCGCTGCCCAGGCGTGTAGGCACCGGACACGATGCGTTCCGACAGCCTGGCGGCGATCTGCTCCGGCAGCGACAGTGTCAGCGGTGTTGATCCGACGAGCTGAGCCAGTAGATTGGACGTGGAAACGGTATTCAGTGTCGAAGATAGGGTCGCCATGGTGCAGGCACATTAAGTCTTATTTGTATTATTGTCAACAATCTTCTTGACAACAATATGTCGTCACGACTAGCATTGCGCTATCATTTTTGGCCAACTTTTGGAGCATTTTCATGGCGCGCATTGAAGTCAAATCCGAAATCACAGGCACCGTCTGGCAGCTCAAATCCAAGCCCGGCGACAAGGTCGAAGGCGGCGGCATCCTGATTGTCATCGAGTCCATGAAAATGGAAATCCCGGTCATTACCGAGGACGGTGGCACGGTCGTGGAAATCCTGGTCAAGGAAAAAGATCCGGTTGCCGAGGGCCAGGTCGTGGCCATTATTGAAGAATAAATCAGCATCCAAGCTGGCAAAGCAAGTGGCCACTCTCATATTCAAAGTGAGCCCACGCTCACGATATAACATATTGATTTTATTTGTATAAATGAGCTGGCGCCCCGAAATCGATGAGCTACATCAACGGCGATTGTTGGCCGAAGTCTGTGGCGGGCCGGAAGCCGTTGCACGGCACCACCAGCAGGGCAAGCTGACGGTACGCGAACGCATAAACCAGCTCGCCGATGCCGGTTCGTTTCGTGAGGTCGGCAAGCTGGCCGGCAGGGCGCAGTACGACGCGGCTGGCAAACTGAGTGGATTCGAGCCGGCACCGTACGTAATGGGGCTGGCGAAAATCAACAACCGGCCGGTGGCCATCGGCGGCGAGGATTACACCATTCGAGCCGGCACCGGTTTCGGCAGCGACCGCCGCAAGGGCGGGCAGGGTGGTTTCATTGAAGACCTTGCTTATGAATACCGGATCCCGCTGGTCAATCTGATTGACGGTACTGGCGGTACGGTCAACACCGCCAAGCGCAAGGGCTACACCGTGGTGCCCGGCTACGGCCAGGACGGCGTCGAACGGTCGGTTGATCTGCTGGGCATCGTGCCGGTGATCAGCGCTGTGATGGGCACTACCGCCGGCGGACCGTCGATGCGTGCGATCCTGTCGCACTGGTCGATCATGGTCAAAGGCACCGGCCAGATCTTCGCCGCAGGCCCGCCCGTGGTTGAACGCGCCTTCGGTGAAAAACTGCACAAGGACGAACTCGGCGGCACTGCAGTCGCGGTTGATACCGCGGGCACCATCGATAACGTTGCCGAAAACGAAGAAGACTGTTTCGAGCAGATCCGCAGCTTTTTGTCGTACGTGCCGCAGAACGTGTGGGAATTGCCGCCGACAGTGAACAGCGGCGACCCGGTGGACCGTTGCGAAGATGCGCTGGCCAGCATCGTGCCGCGTTCCAACCGCCAGGCCTACAACATGAAAAAGCTGGTCGGTATGATCGTCGATCGTGATTCGCTGTTTGAAATCCAGCCCACTTACGGCCGTGCCATCATCACCGCGCTGGCGCGCATGAACGGCAAGGTGGTCGGCATCATTGCCAGCAATCCGATGGTCGGCGGCATCATGGATTTCAAGGCGGCGCGCAAGCAGGGCCATTTCACCGAGCTTTGCGACATGTTCAACATCCCGATCATCCTGTTTGCTGACATTCCGGGATTAATGGTCGGCCGCGAATCCGAGGCCGATGCCATCTTGCGCGAAGGCGTGCGCGCGCGTTATATCGCGCTGCAGTCGCGGGTGCCGATGTTTTCGGTGATCGTGCGCAAATGTTACGGCGTCGCCGGCGGCGGCTTCATTGACCGTGGCGGACTCAATTTCAAGATCGCCTGGCCGTCCGCCGAGTGGGGTTCGTTGCCGGTTGAAGGCGGCGTCAAGGCGGCGTACCGGCGCGAGATCGAAAGCGCGCCCGATCCTGAGCAACGCGAACGTGAAATCGAAGCCGAACTGAAGCAGCTGGCCTCGCCATTTCGCACTGCCGAAGCTTTTGCCGTCGAAGACCTGATCGATCCGCGCGAGACGCGGCCGTACCTGTGCCAGTTCATTGACGCGCTGCAAGGCCGGCTCGCCAGTCAGCTCGGGCCGAAACTGCGCGCCGGGGTGCGGCCATAATATAACTAATTGATTTTATTGGATATTTTATATGGCGTTTGAAGCCTTATTGGAAGAATATGAAGCCCGCCGCACCAAGGCACTGGCCGGTGGGGGTGCTGAAAAATATGCCAAGCGCAAGGCGCAGGGCATGTGGACCGCGCGCGAGCGCATCGCCTATCTGGCGGACAAGGATTCGTTCATCGAATCCGGCCTGTTCGGTTCGTCCGGCGTTTATCCGGAGCAGGCCGATGAAACCCAGACCGACGGCAAGCTCGCCGGTTTCGCCCGCATTGATGGCCGCGATGTTGGCATGGTGGTCAACGATTTCACGGTCAAGGGTGCATCGACCTCGGCGACCAACAGCAAAAAAATCGGGCACATGAAACGTGCCGCCACCGAGCGCGGCATGCCGCTGGTATTGATCGGTGAATCCACCGGCGCGCGCCTGCCCGACGCCATGGGTTCGCGCGGCATGGGCCTGCTGCTCGGCAACGACAATACGCAATTCCGCCGCATGCGTGAAATTCCAATGGCGGCGGCGGCTTTCGGTCCGGCGTTTGGTTCTTCGACCTGGCTGATGTGCCAGTCCGATTTCGCGGTCATGCACAAGAGCGCCATCATGGCAGTGTCCAGCCCGCGGCTGGTGTCGATGGCATTGGGTGAAAAAGTGGATGCCGCCGACCTTGGCGGCTGGCGTCTGCATGCTGAAACCACCGGATTGATCGACCAGTTCGCCGACACCGAAGAAGAAGTGTTCGACCAGATCAAGAAATTCCTGTCGTACATGCCCGGGCACCATAAAGAAGCGCCACCCGATGCCGCGGTGCCCGTGGGTTCCGGCGCCGACATGGGCAAGGTGTTCGATCTGCTGCCGGAAAACCGCAAGCAGGTGTACGACATGAAGCGCGTCATCAAGTGCATGGTCGACAAGGATTCGTTGCTGGAACTGAAGCCACGCTTCGGCAAAAGTGCGGTCACCGGCCTCGCCCGCCTCGGCGGTAAAAGCGTGGGCATCATCGCCAACAATCCGCTGCATCGCGGCGGCGCGCTGGATGCTGACGCCTGCCGCAAGATCGTCGATTTCATCGTGCTCTGTGATTCATTCAACATCCCGTTCGTGATGCTGGTCGACACCCCCGGCTTCCAGATCGGCACCGATGCCGAACGCGCCGGTGCGCCGGGCAAGATCATGAACTTCATGAATGCGATGACGCTGGTTACCGTGCCGCACCTGACGGTAATCGTGCGCAAGAGCTACGGCCGCGCCTATGTGTGCATGGGCGGCGGTCGTCATTCCGACGAAGTCGCGGCATGGCCTACGGCTGAAGTGAGTTTCATGAGCCCGGACTTTGCGACCAAGATCGTGCATGGCGTCGGTGTCGGCGAGCCGGGTTACGAAGAAGCACTGGAAGACATCCGCAAGGGTGCCGACGTCTGGGGCCTGGCCGCGGTGTATGCCGCGCAGGCGGTCATCAAGCCGCAGGACACCCGCGATTATCTGATCCGCATGCTCGATGTCTACAAGCTGCGCATGACCAAAGGCGTGGGGCAGCATTTGATGCGCAGCTGGCCTACAAGTTACTAGCCCGGAAGCATCCTTTCGTTCTGATACTTTGTCGCTCGGTCGCCGCAAATGCTCACATACCCTGCTCATATACCCATTCGTATGCTCCGCTTTGCGTCGACCTCACTTCGCGTCTCGGGACGAAAATCCCGCTTCCTGGCGGCTCTTCTATTTTTAGCGAGGCAGATTTAAGGCATGTTCAATAAAGTAGTGGTAGCCAATCGCGGCGCCGTCGCCGCCCGCGTGCTGCGCGCGCTGAATGCAATGAATATTCCCGCCGTGGCCGTGTATTCCGAAGCCGATGCCGGCGCGCCATATCTTGAAATGGCGAGTGAAACCTACGCGATCGGTCCGGCACCGGCGCGTGAGAGTTATCTCAATCAGGACACCATCATCGACGTGCTGCGCAAGTCCAAAGCCGACGGCCTGCATCCCGGCTATGGTTTCCTGTCGGAGAATTCCGCGTTCGCGCAAAAAGTGAACGATGCCGGGTCGCACTTCATCGGGCCTTCACCGAAATGGATAGATGCCATGGGCCACAAGACCCGTGCCCGCGACATTGCCGCGCAGTACGGCATGCCGATGTCGCAGGGTTCCGGCGTGCTGCCCGACGACAACGACGCGATACTTGTCGCAGCGCGAGAGATCGGTTTTCCGGTGCTGGTGAAACCCGCGGGTGGCGGCGGTGGCATCGGCATGCTGCCGGCGAAGGACGAGACTGAACTGCTGATCGCCGTTGAACGTTCGCGCTCCATGGCCAGCCGCGGCTTCGGCACCGCCGAGGTTTATCTCGAAAAATTGATCAATCGCCCGCGCCATGTCGAGTTTCAGGTGCTGGGCGACGCACATGGCAGCGCGATGCATTTGTTCGAACGCGACTGCTCAACCCAGCGCCGCAACCAGAAAGTTATCGAGGAAGCACCGGGGCCGCTGATCCCGCGTGACAAGGCTATCGCCGTCGCTGACCAGATCGCCGGCATCATGCAGAGCATGGGTTACGACAACATCGGCACCGTGGAAATGCTGCTCGGCGCTGACGGCACCTTCAGCTTCCTGGAAATGAATACCCGGTTGCAGGTTGAACATGGTGTGACCGAGGAAGTCACCGGCGTTGATCTGGTGCGCGCACAGATCCGTTCCGCCGCCGGTGAAAAACTCGCCGACATCCTGCCCGGTAAGCCTGAAATCAAGGGCCATGCGATACAGGCACGGGTTTATGCTGAAGATCCGAAAAACTTTTTCCCGTCACCGGGCAAGCTCACCGTGTTCCGGCCGCCATCAGGTGACGGCATTCGTGTCGATACCGGTTATGCCGAAGGCCGCGACGTGACGTCACACTACGACCCGATGATCGCCAAGGTCATCGTGCGCGGCGCGACGCGCGAGGCGGCGATCGATCAACTGATCACGGCACTGGAAGCTTTCGAGATCCAGGGCCTGAAAAACAACATCCTGGCAGTGATCAACATCCTGCGCTCGGAACCCTTCCGCGCCGGACGCGTGCATACCGGCATCATCGGCGAAGTCACAGGTAAAAAAGCATGAACAAAACCAACGACAATCCGGTTGCCGCCGCGCGCGCCGCTGGGCGCAATGCACTGGATGAAAGCGCGGGCAAGCAGTTGCTGGCGGCACATGGCATCACCGTGCCGCAATCTCGAGTGGCGAAAGGCGTGGCTGACGTGGACGCAATGATGCAGGGCCTCAAGACCCCGGTAGCGGTCAAGGTCATGTCGCCCGACATCCTGCACAAAAGCGATGCCGGTGGCGTCAAAATCAATCTGCGTTCAACCACCGAGGTGAAGGCGGCGATCGAAGGCATGATGAACGCACCAACAATCAAGGGTGCCCGCATCGACGGTTTCCTGATCGAGGAAATGGCGCCGGCCGGGCACGAATTGGTGATCGGCGGGCTGCGCGATCCGGATTTCGGTCCGCTGGTGATGGTCGGTTTGGGCGGCATTTTTGTCGAAATCCTCAAGGACGTGTCGTTCCGGCTGTGTCCGATCACCCGCATCGATGCCGAAGAAATGCTCGCCGAATTAAAGGGTGTAGCCATCCTCAAGGGTGCGCGCGGCACCAAACCCGCATCGCTGGACGCCATCGTCGACGTGCTGCTGAAAGTCGGCGGTGATAACGGTTTGCTGATGCAGCACGCGGCCGACATCAGCGAAGCCGACATCAATCCGCTGATCGTGTCTGACACCGCTGCTGTTGCCGTCGACGCACGTTTTATCCTGGGCTGAGCTTCGGCACTTTGATGAAACCTGCTCAAACCCACCCTTACCCCCACCCTTGCCCTCCCCCTGAAGGGGAGGGTAGTCACGAAAACACCTTCTCCTTCAGGGGGAAGGTTGGGATGGGGGTGGGCCGATCATGGCGCCGCCAAAAATATTTTTTCAGTTAATCCACCACATGACCATACTCAAAGAATTCACGCCGCTGTTTGCACCGAAAACCGTTGCCGTGGTTGGTGCTTCAACCAAAGGCAATGCACTGCCCAATGTGTTCATCCGCCGCATCCGCGAATTCGGGTTCACCGGCGATATTTATCCGATCCATCCCGCTGCTGCCGAGATCGACGGCCTGACGGCCTACAGGAGTCTCGCCGATACGCCCAAACCGGTGGACTATGCCTATATCGCCGTGTCCGGCGCGCAGATCCCGGCGATGCTGGCGGCGGCCAAGGGCCATGTGCGGTTCGCGCAGGTGGTGTCCAGCGGCTTCGGTGAAGTGGAAGAAGGCAAGAACCTGCAGGCCGAACTGGCTGATGCCGCGCGCGCCGGCGGCATGCGTCTGCTCGGTCCCAACTGCCTCGGCATTTATACGCCGCGCGGCCGCGTGACGTTTACGGAAATAGGGCCGAAAGAAGTCGGCCCGGTCGGCATCGTGTCGCAAAGCGGCGGCCTCGGCACCGACATCATCCGCCGCGGCATGTCGCGCGGCCTCAAGTTCTCCGGGCTGGTGACCGTCGGCAACTGCGCCGATGTCACGCCTTCCGATTTGCTGGAGTTCTACATCGCCGATCCGCAGACCAAGGTGATCGGTCTTTATATCGAAACCGCCAAGGATGGCCGGCGGCTGTTCGACATTCTGCGTAATGCCAAGGCCGCCAAACCCGTGGTGATCCTCAAGGGCGGGCGTACCCAGCAGGGCCTCGCTGCAGCGGCATCACATACCGGATCGCTGGCCGGTGACGACCGGGTGTGGGTGGCGCTGGCGCGGCAGACCGGCTGCATGCTGGTCGATACGCTGGATGATTTTATCGACACGCTGCTGATTTTCCAGACGCTGACGCCGCGCCCGCAGCGGGCCACGCACAAGGTCGTGCTGTTCGGCAACGGTGGCGGTACCAGCGTGCTGGCCACCGACTGCTACGCACGGCTGGACCTCGACGTGCAGCCTTTCGCGCAGACCACCATCGACGCGCTGGCCGAGCTGAAGCTGCCGCCGGGCACCAGCATCACTAATCCGGTGGATTGCCCGGTGGGCACATTGCAACAGGACGATGGCCGCGTCGCCGAAAAAATCCTCGACATCATTTATGCCCAGGGCCAGCCCGAAGCGCTGGTGATGCATCTCAACCTGGCGGCCTTTGTCGGCCGCACCAAACCCGAAGTGCTGGACAATCTGGTCGCCGCGGCGATGCGCGTGCAGCAGAAACATTCGGGCAGGACGCATTTCATCCTGGTGCTGCGCTCCGACGGCGAGCCGGTACTGGAAGCACGCAAACGCGAATTCCGCGACAAGGCGGTGGCGCTGGGCGTGCCGGTATACGACGAGATGGCCAATGCCGGTGTCGCGCTGGCGGCGCTGGCAACTTTCGAGCGCTTCAAGGCGGTGCGAAACTAAGTCAGGAGATCGTGTTGTTGCTCAATGACTTTCGATGCGGGTACGTTCGGATTTTGGCTTGGCTGATTTCTTCAGGTTGCCGTTTAGCAGAGATACCACCCGGTCGGGCGTCAGTTCAGGTGAAAGGCAGTTAATGAAATCAAATATAAACTGCCGGAAATAGCCGCTTTTTCTGAGCGATATGTACGTCGTATTGGGTTCCAGCAAATGGCTTACATCGCGCGCACTCAACCCGCTATCCCGTTTTGGATCTACGGATACCGCGGACAATATCGCAATGCCAAAGCCGCGCTCGACGTAGGCCTTGCTGACATCAGCGTCCACAATTCCGAAAATGAACTTGGGTTTCAGGCCCTGTTTTTTGAAGGCCTCCATGAACCGCCAGCGGCCGCTGAATGCGGGGTCGTGCGTGATGATGGGATATTTGGCGATTTCAGCCAGTGTAATTTGTTTGGCACGCAATATAGGATGCCCTCGTTTCGCGACCACGCAACGTGATAACTCCATGCAGGCCACGCGCATCAGGTTCGGAAAAGGCTGACTTGTTTCTGTGCCGATTGCGATATCGGCGTTGCCTGTTTCAACCATTTCGCAAATTTGAGTCGGATTACCCTGCCGCAGGCCGAGCTTGACCAAAGGGTAACGACGCGCGAATTTTTCGATGATTTCCGGCAAGATGTACCGGGCCGGGGTATGGGTGGTGGCAATGGTCAAACTGCCCTGACTCTGAGTGGCAAAGTCATCCCGGACTGCTTTCAGGCCATCAACGTCGCTGATGACGCGACGTGCAATTTCCATGATCCGGCGCCCAGGTTCGGTCAACCCCAAGATGCGATTGCGTTTACGTTGGAATACAGCAAATCCGAGCTCTGCTTCAAGCAGCTGGATCTGTTTGCTGACACCGGGCTGGGAAGTATTCAAATAATCTGCCGCAGCGGAGAGATGATTTCCATGACGGAAAACTTCGACGACATACCGCAGCTGCTGCAATTTCATATCTGGATTCAGTATACGATTTGAATATACCAGAATATCACAATATTCTTGAATGGAATCAACGTGGTTGTTATGCTTTTAAAGATCACTGTCGCAGACTGAACTCAAAAAATTGCCGCGGCGGTAAAAGTAATGCCGTAAAAGGGCGGTGCATAACGACGGTGTTGTCCCCAAATCGTTGTCGTAATCTGGGAAAGGATCTCTGGTGGAGCTCGGACTCAAAGGGCGTAACGCTTTTGTCACCGGCGCATCGCGTGGTATCGGAGCGGAGATTGCACGTGCGCTTGCCGCCGAAGGTGTGAGTATTGCCTTGTTTGGTCGCGACCTGCAGCGCTGCAAAGCGCTGGCCACAGAGCTTGCAGATAAATATCCAAGTATCCGAACGGTGGTCTGCGAGTTGGACCTGCAGCAATCGGACTCACTCTCACGCGCGGTAACCAAGGCAGCAGATGCGCTGGGGGGTTGTGACATTCTCGTCAATTGCGCCGGCGGCGCCACTCGCGGGCGCCTTGAGGACATTGCGGATGATGCGTGGGAGCGCAATTTTAATGTCAAACCACTGGGACTTGTCCGGGTAACGCGCCTCTGCCTGCCATTGCTCCGAAAATCTGACCAAGCCCGCATCATCAACATCGCTGGAACACGGGGACGTGAACCCGGAGCCTTTTCAGTGATGTCCTCGCCGATCAACCTCGCAACACTGGGGGTGACCAAGGCATTGGCCAATGAACTGGGGCCGCAGGGGATCACCGTGAATGCCATCAATCCTGGATCGACCGACACGGGACGATGGGCCGAATTGGTAAACATGACGGCAAGTGACCGCCGACTTTCGAACGAAGAGGCAAAACAATTCCTGAACCGCGAAGTTCCGCTGGGCCGTGTGGTAATGCCGGCAGATATAGCCGGGCTCGCTGTATTTCTCGCGTCTTCTCATGCCGCGATGATTTCCGGCGTTGCCATCAATGTGGATGGTGGCCGGAGTCGCAGCATTTAGACCGGGCAAAGAGGGAAGACACAAAATGTATTCAAGCAGTTTCCTGAATCGTGGAGGTGGCCAATGGCAAAAATAGAAGTGCGTTCGGAGATCGCGGGGACGGTCTGGCAGATCAAAGTTTCGCCAGGAGACAGAGTGGAGGAAGGCGATACACTGATTGTGATCGAATCCATGAAAATGGAGATTCCGGTAATTGTCGAGGAAGGCGGCGTCGTCAAGGAGATTCTTGTGAAACCTGCGGATCCGGTGGCAGAAGATCAAGTTGTTGCTGTCTTGGAAGGCTGAAAAGGTGCATTTGGAATTTCCTGAAATCGGTGGCGGGCGTTAGTCGACATGAGTGATCAGGACATGTTCAATCGGTACGCCCCCCTGTTTTTACCGAACACGGTCGCAGTGGTTGGTGCATCCAGCAGTGGAAATGGACGTCAGAACGTTTTTATCCGCCGAATCCGGGACCTCGGATTCAATGGCACGATTTATCCGATTCACCCCACGGCACGGGAAATCGACGGATTGCCTGCGTATCCGACGCTGGGAGCGACACCTCAACCGATTGATTACGCATTCATCGGCATTGCCGGCGCTGCGGTTCCAGATGTGTTGAGGGCTGGTGCCGGGCGGGTGCGCTTTGCCCAGGTCATATCCAGCGGGTTTGGCGAAACTGAAAATGGAATGCTGCTGCAGGAAAGTCTAATTGAAATTGCACGGGCAGGTGGCATGCGCCTGCTCGGTCCCAACTGTCTTGGAATTTATACTCCTCGTGGCCGGATTACATTCACTGAAACGAAGTCCCAAGAATTAGGTGAGGTCGGTATCATTTCACAAAGCGGAGGGCTGGGTACGGATATAGTCAGGCGCGGCACAATTCGCGGCCTGCGTTTTTCGGGGGTCGTCACACTCGGTAACTGCGCGGATCTCGGGGCAAACGACTTGCTCGAATTTTACCTCGCAGATCCCCAAACTAAAATCATCGGGCTGTATATTGAGACGGCAAAAGAAGGCCGTCGTTTGTTCGAAATCTTGCGTGCCGCGAAAGCGCGTAAACCGGTCGTGATCCTGAAAGGCGGACGGACAAAAGAGGGCAGTGCAGCCGCATCTTCACATACCGGTGCGCTGGCTGCTGATTACCCGGTATGGATTGCGCTGTCACGACAAACCGGGTGTGTGCTTGTCGACACGCTGGACCGGTTTCTCGATGCGCTGCTGACGTTCCAGCAGCTGACACTGCGGATTGATGGTGATGATGAACAGGTGCCGCGCATCGTATTGGTTGGAAACGGCGGCGGGACCAGCGTGCTGGCGGCTGACTATTTTTCCGATCTGGGCCTGCCGGTATTACCGTTCGAAAAAAAAACGCACGAGGCCTTGCTGGCATTGAAACTTCCGCCGGGCACGTCGCTTGCGAATCCCGTCGACTGTCCCGCGGGCGCATTGCAGCAGGAAGATGGCTTGGTTGCCGAAAAACTGCTTGATGCAGTCTACCGGTTAGCTCGGCCGGGCGTCCTGATATTGCACCTCAACATGACACCCTTTGTCGGGCGTGCAAAACCGCGTGTGCTGGAAAACCTGGTGAAGGCTGTGCTGCGGGTGCAAAAACGTTATCCGGGACAGGCTCATTTCATGTTGGTATTGCGTTCCGATGGCGAGCCGCGTTTGGAAACACGAAAACGCAGATTCCGCAAGCGTGCGATCGGGCTCGGGATACCGGTGTTCGATGAGTTAAGCGACGCGGGACATGCGTTATGCGCGTTTCATCAGCATCAGTATTTTGTCCGAAGCCGGATGACGCAAGGCGTTCACGCGTAGAGCAACTACTGCAAAATAGAAACAGAAAGATACGGGAGTAATAATGCCGTTTTCCGCAATGATCGAAGAACTGGAACACCGTCGCGCGCGTGCTATGGCTATGGGGGGGGCGGAAAAGCTTGAAAAGCGAAAGCGCCAAGGTGTACTGAATGCCCGCGAACGGGTTGAACATCTTGTTGACCCCGGCAGTTTTATCGAGTCGGGATTGTATGCCACGTCAGCCCGACCAGAAATGCGGGAAAAAACACCTGGCGATGGCAAAGTCTGTGGTTTTGCGCAGGTCAACGGCAGAGATGTCGGCATCGTTTCGAATGATTTCACAGTGCTGGGAGCTTCCAGTGCAGTCATCAACCAGAAGAAAGTAAAGCATATAAAGGACGTCGCCAATAAACGCGGATTCCCGGTAATTTTTCTTGGAGAAACCAGTGGCGCACGGATGCCAGACCGCATGGGAGCCTCGGGACGAGCTATCGTGGGACAGGACGGTGCCGAATATCAGCGGTTGCGCACGGCACCATGGGTATCCGCGTTGCTCGGAAGCTGCTTTGGACATTCTGCGTGGCATGCCTGTCTCTCAGACTTCGTGGTGATGCGCAAGGGCGCAACGCTTGCAGTAGCGAGTCATCGTGTCGCCGAAAAAGCCATCGGCCGTGCAATTACAGCCGAGGAGCTGGGCGGTTGGAAAATGCACACCAAAGTTTCAGGCTTGGTTGACGTAGCCGTCGATACGGACCAAGAAGCGCTGGATATGACCAAACGTTTTCTCTCCTACATGCCGACGCACAGTAGTGAAGCACCGCCTAGGTACGAGGTGCCGCCTGGTTCAGATGAAAAATGCAAACATATGCTTGATTTGCTTCCGGAATCAAGAAGCCAGGTTTACGAAGTCCGGAAGATCATTGAGGCCATCGTGGATACGGACAGCTTGTTCGAACTCAAGGCCGGATTCGGGCGTGCCATCGTTACCACGCTGGCCAGGCTAGAGGGGGGCACGATTGGCATCATTGCCAATAATCCTATCCAGAAAGGCGGTGCGCTGGATGTAGATGCCTGCAACAAGGTCGTGAGTTTCCTGATCCTGTGCGACTCCTTCAACATACCGGTCGTTTTCCTTGTTGACGTACCGGGCTTTCTGATCGGACTTGAGGGAGAAATGCGCGGAGCGCCAGGCCGCATCATCAATTGGGTTAACGCGCTATCCCAGGTTTCGGTACCGAAAATCACGATCATCATGCGGAAAAGCTACGGGAAGGCCTATCTCAACATGGGAGGCGGTAAAAACTCCGATGAAGTTGCGTGCTGGCCGACCGCCGATCTGGGTTTTGTCGATCCGGCAGTCGGCGTCAACATACTGCACGGACTGAAAGAAGAAGACGATCCAGTGCGTTTCAAGCAGTTGGCCAGTGACATTGCACAAGATTCTTCGGTGTGGGGGCTCGCCGCATTATATGAGACGCAATCGGTAATTGATCCACGCGATACCCGAAGCTATTTGATCCGGACATTGAAAGTGCATTCAATGCGGTTAACAAATGGAATCGGAAAGCATCTGCTCAGCAATTGGCCGACAACTTTTTAGATGGACAATTTAAGGCCCTTAAACAAAACAAAAATAAAAACCAAAACGTGGAGGTGGAAATGTACAAACAGCTATCTGCAGTATTTGCGGGAATAAGCTTGGCGTTGCTAGCAGCGAATGCGCATTCAGATTCATATCCTGCCAAGCCTATCCGCGTGGTCGTGCCTTATTCCGCGGGTGGGTCTAACGACGTAGTCAGCCGCACGATCACGCCCAGGCTCAGCGAGGCGTGGAAACAGCCAGTGATTGTTGACAATCGCGCCGGTGCAGGTTCGCTTATCGGTACGGAAATCGTAGTGCGTTCACCGTCAGACGGTTATACGCTGCTTGCTACATCCGGCGCCTTGGCAATTAACGTCTCGCTTTATCGATTGTCGTTTGACCCTCTAAAGGATCTGGCGGCCGTTGCATTTATGGCGCAAATGCCCTACGTGCTTGCCGTCCATCCTTCCGTCCCTGTAAATTCAACGCGGGATCTGATCAATTACGCGAAAGCGAACCCCGGGAAACTTTCGTTTGCATCGGCCGGAACTGCAACGTCAACCCATCTGACCGGTGAGATGTTTAAATCCATGGCCAAAGTTGATCTTCTGCATGTGCCGTATAAGGGTGGCGGCCCTGCGCTCAACGCGATTATCAGTAATGAAGTGCAAGTAGTTTTCAATGTTGTAAGTGGTGCCATGCCGCATGTACGGAATGGAAGACTGCGGGCATTGGCTGTGAGCAGTGCAAAGCGCGCTGATGCTGCGCCGGAACTACCTACGATTGACGAGTCGGGCGTTCCGGGATTCGACGTCGTTTCCGGGTACACGATGTATGCACCCGCAGGCACTCCGCGAGCAATCATTAACAAAATAAACTCCGCAATTAATAAGGTGCTCCGGGAGCCGGAAATGAAAGAACGATATTTGACTTTGGGTGTAACGCCCATCATCAGCACGCCGGAATCACTGACCGCATATCTGAAATCAGAAATTAGCCGGTGGGAGAAAATCATCAAGAAATTGGAACTCAAGCCATAGTGCATCTATAGATTCGGTCACGGCGGGTCGTTGCCAACATTGAAGCCCGAAAAGAGGATATTCAAGGAGAGAGAGATGATAAAAAAACTGATTCTTCTGATGGTGAGCAGCTGGGTTGCGGCGTCATCATATGCCGCGGAAAGCTGGGTGCCGGACCGCGCGGTCGAAATCATTGCCGGCTCCGGGGCAGGCGGCGCGCAGGACAGGACGGCCCGGACGATGCAGAGAATCTGGACGGAACGCAGCATCATCCCGATGCCGGTAAATGTCGTCAACAAGCCTGGTGGCGGAGGCGCCGTCAGCATGGCGTACCTGAACCAACAAGGTAGCGAAGGGCGTTATATCGCGCTCGGTTCGCCATCGCTGCTGATCAACCACATAGCGGGCAAGGGCAAGCTCAACTACAGCGATGTGACGCCGTTGGCCCTGCTGTTCAGTGAATACATCGTGATTGCGGTCCGAAATGATTCGCCCATCAAAACAGGCATCGATCTGATCCATCGCATAAAGGCGGATCCGGGCTCAGTCAGCGCGGCTGTGGCGACGGCCCGCGGTGGCATGCAGCACATTACTGTAGGTCGGATTGCCAAAGCGGTTGGCGTTGATGTAAGCAAGATACGGATCGTGGTATTTAATTCCGGCAGCGAGTCGATTACCCAGGTTCTGGGCGGACACATAGATGTCGTGGCAACGGCCGCAGCCAATGCTGCGCCACATGTCGCCAACGGACACTTGCGTGTCATCGGCGTTGCTGCACCGCAGCGCTTGTCCGGCATATTGGCGAACGCTCCGACCTGGAAAGAGCAGGGTGTTGATGTAGTCGTGTCAAATTGGCGGAGTGTCGTCGGCCCCAAAGGCATGACTGCCGCGCAGACTGCTTGGTGGGACAACGCGCTGGAGAAACTAGTGCAGACGGCAGAGTGGAATGAAGATATTCAGAAAAACTACTGGGTAAACAGTTACCTTGGCAGCGTAGAAAGTCGGAAATTCTTTGCATCACAGTACAACGAACTGCGCAGCGCGATGAATGATCTGTTCATCAAATAAACGTCTGACTGGAGAGATTTATGCAAGACGACAGCAAAAGCGGGTCGGACAGAGCAATGCAAGGTATACGCGTGCTTGAACTCGGCACAACAATTGCTGGCCCGTTCTGTGCCCGGTTGCTCGCTGATTTTGGTGCGGAGGTTATCAAGATCGAGCCAGCCGAAGGCGATCCGATCCGCTCTGGGAAGCGTCACAAGAATAAACCTCTGTACGCATCAAGCTTGATGCGTAACAAAAAACTGATCGTTGTCGATCTGCGCACATCAGCCGGACAAGATTTAGTGCGTCGGTTTGCTGCGAAATGTGATGTTGTCATTGAGAACTTTCGGCCAGGGACGCTCGAGAAATGGGGTCTTGGCTACGATGTTCTTTCTAGCGTTAACCCGGGCTTGGTGCTAGTGCGCGTGTCGGGCTACGGACAGACGGGGCCCTACAGTCAGCGTCCCGGTTATGGTGTGGTTTGTGAGGCGGTGGGCGGTCTGCGCCACGTTACTGGAGATCCGGACCGTCCGCCTGCACGCGCGAATATAGCTCTAACCGATTGTATAACTGGACTCTATGCGGCATTTGGCGCAATGCTGGCTTTGCGCCATCGTGACCGTACGGGAGAGGGGCAGGTTGTAGATACAGCGCTTTACGAATGCGCCTTCAGTTTCATGGAGGCGCACATTGCATCGTATGAAAAAACCGGATATATCGTCGGCCGTGAAGGTGCCGGACATACGGGCAGCGTTGTCAATAACCTGTTTAAAACTCGCGATGGTAATTATGTTCACATCCAGGGCTCACAAACCAACGGCTTTCGGAGGCTGTGTCTGGCCATGGAGCGGCCAGATATTCTCGAAGACAAGCGATTTAATACTCGTCCCGAGCGGGTTAAATACGGACACGAGATAGACGATATCGTCGCAGCTTGGGTTGGCGAGCGTGACTATGAGACGGTCGAACGGGAGTTGTCAGCGCAGGACGTAGTGTTTACCCAAATATACACCATGGCTGATATTTTCAAAGATCCGCACTTCAAAGCACGCAACATGATTCTGGATGTTCCGGACGAAACGCTCGGCACGATCGCGATGGTTGCACCTGTGCCGCGCCTCACTCGTACACCGGGAGAAATTACCAGTAGCGGCGGGAGCACGGGTCGCGATACTCGAGAAGTGCTAACGAATGTACTCAGTTTGACAGCAGAAGAGATACAGCATCTTGAGCGGGAGCGCGTAATTAGCATCAAGTCGTAGGAACGGAAACGATAACGATAACGAGGAGAAAAGCCATGACGCCGACAGTTGCATATAGCAATTTCAAACCGATCGCTTTTGTAGCCGGGATTCTTGCATTGTTTCTATGTCATACGGCATGGGCGCAATGGAGTACGGAGCAAACCACAGAGATAATTGTTACCGCGGGACCGGGTGGGAACCAGGACCAGACAGCGCGCATGATTCAGCAACTCTGGCAGGTAAGAAAAATTGTGTCTTCGCCGGTCGTCGTAGTCAACAAGCCGGGTGGCGGTGGCGGAATTGCAGCCAATTATATTTCTCAGCATGCTGGTGATCCGCACTACATGATGATGCTGGCTCCTACTCTAATGACCAGCAGGATATCGGGCGTTAATAAGGTTGACTATACGGATTACACCCCGCTTGCGATGCTTTTTACAGAATCCATATACGTGGTCGTGAAAGCGGATTCACCAATAAAAAACGGGCAAGATTTTATTCGGAAACTGAGAAATGCCCCGGATTCGCTCAGCATCGCGGTTGCGAGCGCCATCGGCAATCATATCCATATGGGAGTTGCGTTGCCGATGAAAGCGGCGGGAGTTGATATCAAGCGCATGAAAGTCGTTGCATTTAAATCGTCCGGTCAATCCATTACTTCTTTGTTGGGTGGTCACGTTGATGTTGCGGCCTCTACGTTCGGAACACTCCTGCCTCATGTCAAAGCCGGGACAATACGCATTATTGGGGTTAGCGCACCACAACGGATGACAGGAATTCTTGCTGATATTCCAACTTGGAAAGAACAGGGTGCGAACGCGGTGTTTGATAGTTGGCGGGGCGTAGTAGGAGCGAAGAGCATTACCGACGAGCAGAAGGCTTACTGGGAAAAAGCCTTTGCCGAGTTGAGCAAGGTGAAGGAATGGAAAAAAGACATCGAGAGGAATTTCCGCTCGAATAATTATTTAAATAGCGAGGATGCAGGTCGTTACTGGAAAGAACAATACAGGGAACTGAAAGAGGCGCTGACAGAGCTTGGGCTAGCAAAACAAGATAATTGATATTTAGAGGCACAAAAATAACGAAAATAAAGTGCTGGCAAGGCAGAGACAACGAATTAGCAGCATTACACGGGGCGTGGTGGCGCATGGACATCGGAGGCTGTCCGTTTGAGCGAAGGCGCTAGATGTATTTACTCAGAAGTCGGTAATTTGCGCGACATAACGCCGCGTCCATCACAGAGCGCCGAAGCTGGGAACGTGTCGTCTAAGTTGGCGACTACTGAGTAATGCCACGGGAGAGAGATGAAACGAGCCCTCGTCTGGAGTCGGCATTGGTTATTCACGCGCCGCAGTAGTCACCAGGCGATTCAATTAGGAGACAACTCATGGAAGCGGAAAAGACAAAAAATTTCAAAACTAGTCAATGGCAATCTGGAATGGTGTGCTTTGGCATGATGTATGCATTACTTGCTGGAGAAATATGCGTCGCTGCTGAATGGAAACCAGAGCGTACTGTTGAACTTATTACGACGGCTGCCGCTGGGGGCAATCTGGATCTTACGGTTCGTACAATCCAGAAAATTTGGCATGACCAGAAAGTCGTGCCAATTACGCAAATCATAAACAAACCGGGTGGTGCCGGTGGCATCGCAATAGCTTATCTTAATCAGCATGCTAAAGATCCACACTATTTGCTGACATTTTCAATGACGCCGTTGTCGAGTCAGATAATGGGGAGATCGAACTTTCAAGTTTCTGATATTTCTCCGATCAGCCTTATTTTTGGTCAATACGTATATGTAAGCGTGCGGGAAGACTCGCCGATAAAGAATGGCAAAGACCTGATTGACAGACTTCGGCGTGATCCGGCTTCGTTAAGTGTCGCCGTCGCGACAGCCATTGGAAATTCGATTCATATGGGTATTGCCGTTCCGATGAAAGCTGCAGGAGTCGATGTAAGAAAAATGAAGGTCGTTGCCTTCAAATCCTCTGGCCAATCTATGACAAATTTACTGGGAGGCCATGTCGACGTGGTGGCGTCAACTTTTGGGACCGTTTTGCCGCATATGGAGTCCGGTCGGATACGGGTAATCGCGTTCAGTGGCAATGAGCGTTTGCCCGGCGCCTTAGCAAATGTTCCGACATGGCAGGAGCAAGGGGCAGACGCTATCTTTTCGAATTGGAGTGCCATGGTTGGCGTAAAAGGGCTTAGTCCGACCCAGATCAAGTATTGGGATAACGCTTTCGCTGCTTTGGCAAACAACGACGAGTGGCGCAAAGACTTGGATAAAAATTTCCGGGTAAATAGTTACCTTAACAGTCAGGAAACGCGAAAATTCATCGACATGCAGTATGGCCAGATAAAAGAAATTTTGATGGATATCGGCTTGGCAAAATAGATTGAATGAAGAATGTCGATCATCTATACCGCAGCAAAGCAAATAGAAATGGAGGGTGTAATGAGTTGGGAAACTGAAGCTGAGCAGATCAAATTGCGCTACCAATGGGCCGAAGCCATGGGTGGCGACGAAGCTGTGCGACTGCGTCATGAAAAAGGGTTCCTCACCGTTCGTGAACGTATTGCGGGAATTGTGGATAGTGACTCATTCCAGGAAGTTGGCAAGCTAACGGGGAAGGGCGAATATGACAAAGACGGCAATCTCGTCAAAGTCACCCCAGCGCCCTACGTAATGGGCATTGCGGATGTCGACGGTCGTCCAGTCGCAATCGGGGGAGAGGACACCACGGTGCGCGGCGGCACCAGTTGGGGGCACGGTCGTCGTAAAGGCGGGCAAGGGGGCTTCATAGATGATCTTGCTCATTCATACCGCATACCTTTAATCCGTCTGATAGATGGCTATGGCGGCGGCGTTGCTTCGGCTAAACGCGGCTACACGGTATTTCCTGGGCATACCAACGATCCCGGTGTAAATGTCGCTGAATTGCTGGGTATGGTGCCGGTGGTGAGCGCTGTGTTGGGAATTGCTGCGGGCGGACCTGCATTGCGCGCGGTGATGTCGCACTGGTCAGTGATGGTAAAGAACAGCACTATTTTTGCGTCAGGACCGCCGATCGTTGAGCGTGGCTTGGGTCAGATAATCACCAAGGAAGAACTTGGCGGATATAGGGTCGCTGTCGACAAGGCGGGCACAATCGACAATGTAGTGGCAAACGAGGAAGAATGTTTTACTCAGATTCGACGTTTTCTGTCTTACTTGCCGACCAATGTTTGGCAGCTGCCGCCGGTGGTGCCGTCAAATGATTCCGTAAATCGTTGTGAAGATGAATTGATCCGTATCGTGCCGCGGGAGCCACGCAAGCCCTACAACATGAAAAAAGTGCTTGAGATGGTTGTCGATCATGGCTCATTGTTCGAGATTCAGACGACTTACGGTCGTTCCGCGATTACGGCGCTCGCGCGCATGGGTGGTTACTCGGTTGGCATCATAGCGAACAACCCTATGATTGGTGGGCGTATTGATGTCAAATCAGCCCGAAAGCAGGCGCATTTTATCGAATTATGTGACTGTTTCCATATTCCTATTGTCTTTTTCATGGATGTTCCGGGTTTCATGATCGGCAAGGAATCTGAAGAGGCGGCAATCCTGCGCGAAGGTGCGCGCGCAGTTCACGCGAAGTGCCAGGCGACAGTACCCATCATCTCGGTGATCACACGTAAGTGTTACGGCATGGGCGGTGGTGTCGGTATAGATAAATATGGGCTTGATTTCAAAGTCGCATGGCCTTCAGGCGAATGGGGCTCTCTCTCTGTCGAGGGTGGTGTCAGTGCCGTGTATAAGCGTGAGATTCAGAATGCGCCTGATCCTAAACAGCGCGAAAAGGAATTAGAGACAGAATTGAAGAAAATCACGTCGCCATTTCTCACTGCAGAAGCTTTCGCCGTTGAAGATTTGATTGATCCGCGCCAGACTCGACCGTATCTGTGCCGGTTTATCAAAGCCATGCAGCCACGTCTAGCCGCCGAAGTGGGGCCCAAGGCCAAATATGGCGTACGCCCGTGACCAAGCATGATTTTCGGGCGGTGGGTTATCTCCTGCGGCTTTACAGCGGGCGCAACGCACTGGAAAACCTGCCGGCGGAATTAAAGCGGGCTAAGGCACAAAAAGCCTTCATCGTTTGCGGGCGCAGCGTGTCGCGCAAAACGGACCTGGTCGATCGCATTCAGAAAATCCTGGGTTCGGTATACGCCGGGCGTTATGACGAAATCGACAAGGACACCACGCTGGCCTCAGTGCAGGCCGCGGCGGTTGCCGCGCGTGCGGCGAACGCCGACCTGTTGATAGGGGTCGGCGCTGGCAGCGTGCTCCAGGGCACGCGCGTGGTTGCGGTGCTGCTCGCGGAAAAAGCGCCGGTCGAGCAGCTGGTCACGCAATATCCGGACAACGCACCCGCATTCAGTCCCAGACTGCTGGCGCCCAAGCTGCCGATCATCAATGTGCTGACCGCGGCGACCACCGCACAGAACCGCGGCGGCTCGGCGGTCAAGGATCCGGCGCGGCCCAACCGTATGGAGTTTTTTGATCCGAAGACGCGGCCGGCTGCCTTGTTCTGGGATGAAGCAGCGCTGCTGACCGCGCCGCTGTCACTGGCGCGCACCACCGCAGCGTCGGTGCTGTGGCGCGCCATCATGAACCTCGGCGCACCCGGCATGGGCCCGCTGTCCGAAGGCGATCGGCTGCAGGCGTTCCGCCTGGCGCGCAACGCGGTGGCACGCGTCAGCGATCCGCAGGACGCTGGCGCGCGCGTCGAACTGTGCGCCGCCGCCTTCCTGCAGAACCGCGACGCCGACGATGGCGGCACCCTGACCGAGAAACATTGGCCCGCGCGCGTGACTTATGCGCTGGCCACCGCGCTGTTCAACCTGCACGGCCATGTCGGACAGGGCGAAGCCAACACCGCGCTGACCGCGACCATGATCCGCTGTTTCGGTGCGCGCGATCCGGACGCGATGGCGCTGATCGCGCAGGCGTTTGAAATGAGCGGAGATCGTCCCGCACACGAACGCGCGGCCGATGCCGTCGAACAGGCATTCGCCGGCATGGGCATGCCGGTGAAACTGCGCGAACTCGACATCCCACACGATAGCCTGCCCACCATTCTTGAAAATTCGCTGAAGAATTTCAACGCCGATCCCAAACGCGAGTTTCTGCGCGAGCGCGATACGCTGCTGGCTGCGTTAAACGCGGCCTGGTAGCGGCGCAACGCCGCACTTCCTTCTTGTTGGTCTGATTCGCAACATCGCTTGCGGTGGATGCACTCCGTCTTTAAGCTGGCACGGGCGCCATATTCTTACTTGCTCTTATTATTATGAGCCGGGAAAACACTCCATAAAGCATTATTTGATTGAATATTTTTAATTTTTTGACTAAGGCACATTGATTAAACAGCAGAATAGGTGCCCTAAATACAAGCATTAAAAAGCAGAGGAGAAATTCCTGTGACGCTAGTTGTTACCGAAGTATCTGAAGCATTTGGATGTGTGGTCGTCGGCGATTCGGCCGTTACAAGTGGAACCAAAGTTTGCTATGGCGCTGAGAAAATTCACTATTCTTCTTCGGCGATGATTGGCTTCGCTCTTTGGGGCAACGCCTGTCTTGGTGGTCGTCGCGTGGACGAGTTCGTATCAGATTTTTCTGCAAGTCTCAGCAGTATCGAAACACCTCGCACCGCTGGCCGAGCACTCGCTGCTTTGCTATCACAGGAAGGGGTGAGAGATGGCCGAGACTGGTTAGCCCTTCGTGGTGGTGTGCATGTATGTGGGTATGAGAATTCTTTGCCGGTGCTCTTTCATTTACATACAGGGCATGAGCCGCTCGCGCCTCAGGGGCCATTCCAACTCTACGAGGACTTCCCGGACGCTAGTGCTGGTTGTCATCTTCGAAATGGCTACTTCAGAATGTTTTCGGGTCTTTACGAAGGAATGCAGCACTATGCCGCTCAACTTGGTGCCCTAGGTTACAAATGGCCATGCGAGGCCGTCGAAGATCGCGTTTCTTTTTATACGATAATGGTAAATACCGTAGCTCGAACATTGGAAGCAGCCAATCGGGTACCCGCTGTCGGGGGTGTGGTGTCGAGCTTTGCATTTAATCGAAACGGAATTCAAGTCGACAAAAGAGTGCCTCGTGGGGTAACCAATTTTTGTACCATTGGACCTGCGAATGCTTCTTTCTGCGAGCAGCTTACTAACTCTTCCTTGGTGCGGCCCCCTTTTGATGTCAGACAATTCAAGCGCTGAGAAATAAGGGATGCAAACCGTTCGTCAAATAATTCTTTCGCTCTCCCTGGCTGCGCTGATCCTCTGCTCGTGGTTCGCGCCGCTGGATTCCACCGCCACGCAGCAAGTTGATGCCGGGTTAAAGCGGGCGCTGGTCAGTTTTGCGACGGCGCGGGCCTTGAATGCGGTGATCTCGGTGGCGCAGGGCACCGAAGTATCCGTTCAACCTTTGGGTGTCGGGCTGAATTTCGCTCCCGGACAGATACTCGATCCCGTCAACGATCTGGTCGAACAGTTTTCCAATCTGATGCTGGTGGCCAGCGTCGCTTTCGGCGTGCAGAAAGTGCTGATCGTGATGGGCGCCTACTGGCTGGTTTCGTTGGCGCTGACGGCTGCGGCGCTGGGCTGGGCGTGGTTTTATCTGCGGCGGCGGGTATCCCCGGCGTGGCTGCCCCGCGTACTGGTGATCCTGCTGATGGTGCGGTTTGCGGTGCCGGCGGTGAACATTGCTACTGACTGGGTGTTCCAGCAATTCCTCGCCGCGGATTATGCGACCAGCCAGCAGGTCATCGACGGCACTTCGGGGCAGGTGGCGAAGCTGACGCCACCGGTGCCCGCAGCCACGGACAAGGAGGGCTTGCTGGAAAACACCCGGCGCTGGTGGTCGGAGAACGTGAATGTAAAAACACGCTTTGAAAACCTGAAACAGGCCGCCGAGCAGGCGGTCGAGCACATCATCCGGCTGATCGTGATTTTCCTGCTGCAGACGCTGCTGATACCGCTGCTGCTGTTCTGGGCGCTGTATCGCCTGGCGCGTGGCGTTTTTGTATGGCCGCGGGCAGCCGTGGCAACCGGGTTGAATACGCGACACGGCTGATGGACCCGGCGCCGGCTAACGGCGTATGGTGGGGCCTGGTCTGCCACTGAGGGACACATGAAGCCGATTCGGGTCGCGTTATTGCAGATGGTGTTGTGCGCACCATTGCTGGTTGCGACGCCGGCTGTTGCGGACCAGAACCCGGCATTCCCTGACTATCCCGTCCGGCCGATCCGCATCTACGTGGCGTCTTCGCCGGGCACGGCCGATGATTTTTTTGCGCGCGCGCTTGCCGAAGAATTGAAACACTTCTACCGCCAGCGCGTGATCATCGACAACCGTTCGGGCGCAGGCGGGTTGATCGGCAACACTCTGGTGTCAAAATCGAATGCCGACGGTTACACGCTGGGCATGGTCGGTGTCACCCGGCTGATCAGCGAACTGGTGCGCGAAGAGCCGCCGTACCGGGCGCTGGCCGACATCGTTGGCATCGCCCATGTCGCGTCGATTACCAACGTGCTGGTGGTGGCGCCCGCAGTGCCTGCGCGCACGGCGCCCGAGTTTGTGCGTTACGTGCGGGTGCGCGGCGGTGAGTTGAACTACGCTTCCCTGGGTATCGGTTCAGCGTCGCACCTGGCTGGCGAAATCTTTACCCGTGCGCTGGGCCTGGATGCGGTGCATGTGCCGTTCCGCCGGTTGACGGATACCTTTGTCGAAATGCTGCTGGGGCGGGTGCACTATGCGGTACTGACGCTGCCGGCCGTGCGCGCGCCGGTGAGTGACGGGCGGCTGCGCGCGCTGGCGGTGATGACGCCGCAGCGCAGTCCCGCACTGCCGGGCGTGCCGGCAATCGCCGAATTCGGGCTGCCTGAAGCGCAGTTTGACCGCTGGTCGGGCATCGTTGCGCCGCGGGGCACTTCGCGCCGCATCGTCGAGCAGCTGCATGGCGACATCGTTGCTGTGTTGCGCAAGGTGGAACTGCGCCGGCGCTTTGTGCAGCAGGGCGCGGAATCCATGCCCGAGAGCACGCCGGACGGTTTCATGCGCATGATGCAGGAGGAATATTTGCGTTACCAGGCGCTGATCCGCGAGGGCGCCATCGGGGCGGAGTGAGGCCTGCTGCAGGTCGACACCGGAACTCGGGATAGAAAATTTCGCGAAAGTGGCCAACTTTCGCGTAGAAAAATGACCGCGGGTAGCGTCAATGTGGGCAAGTCCGATATATTCGGCACTGCGATGGTAAGAGTGGGGGGGGAGATAACCATGTTTGCAATCGTTAGCAAATCCGATGGCTTTCCGGTCAGCCGCAGTCCCGGAGGCGGCCAGCCTGACTTGGTCGTGACCTGGACTTCCGATGCCAAGGCACAGGCCTTCATCACGGCCAAGGGTATCGAAGCCGACTACAGCGTAGTCGCACTCACCGAAGATTCCCTCAACAGCATGGCCCAGTCATTGGGTTGTGCTGCGGATGACATCGCTTTCGACGCCTACCCAGAATAGCTACGGCAGGAATTGTCTGGTGGGGGCTACCGTGAAGCCGGGCAGGACTGCGGGACGCTGCGATGTGCGACGCCGGGCTTGGATGCGGCAGGGGCGGTGCAGGATCTGGCGGGTATATGATCAGGTGATTGCAGGCGCCACCCGATGCCTGCGCCCCTGACAGACCGCTACGATGCCACAGCATTTCATCCTTTTTCCGACGCGGCCATGGTCGCCTTGATCGTGGCCTTGATTGCAAAATGACCGTAAAACGCAATCTGAGCCTGTTCCTGTTTTTTATGTGCGCCACATTGTCCGCACCGGGTGGTGCGCAGGGCACGGGGGCTGAGCAGCGTCATCCCGATGTGGTTGCCGTCAAAGTCATGCCGCGCGGTGCCAACCGGTTTGATTTTGATGTCACGATCTCCTCGCGTTACGACACGCCGCAGCGTTATGCCGACGCATTTCGGGTGATGGCTGCCGATGGCAAGGTGTACGGTGAGCGTATCTTGCTGCACGACCATGCCGGCGAGCAGCCGTTTACCCGCGACTTATACGGTGTCGTGATTCCACCGCAGGTCAAAAACGTGATCGTGCAGGGCCGCGACCGCAAGTACGGTTATGGCGGCATTACAAAGCAGGTTACCCTGCCCGGTCGCTGAGATGGTGCGGCAGGGGTTTGATGAACAATCCGGAAATTATTGATGCGAACATTGATTGAATATTTTGCGAACCTGGGTATCCGCAAACAGGTGCTGTGGTGTTACCTGATCTGGTATCTGGTCACCGTGTGGTATCGCTTTGAACCGTCGCCGGCCATGTGGCTGAACTGCGTGGGCATCAGCGTGGTGATCGGGCTGGGGCTGGTGTTCAGTGTGACCACCCCGGCGGGCCACCGTCCCGACCGTTGGCAGATTCTCAGGCTGTTCCTGATGCCGTTCTGCGTCTCCAGCTTTTCATCGCTGATCAAGGGCCATGAATACCTGCTGATATTTCCGCGGGCGCCCGCTGAACTGCTGGTTTCCATCGGGGCATGTGCGGCTTTCCTGGCGGTCGTCTACTTACTGAAAAAAACAGCCGGGAAGACCGTAACAGCGTAAGGCGGCGGACAATGCCTCGCTCGGGCTACAATGCCGGCGATTCAATGACAGGCAGGTGACAGGCATGGATGGTTTACAGGTCGGCATGAAGCATGTGATGGAACGCGAAGTCATCGAGGCAATGACCACGACGCGCGGCGAGTACAAGGTGTTTTCAACACCGGCCATGGTGCAGTTCTGCGAAGCTGCTGCCGGTCAGCTGGTCGCGCCGCACCTGAAGCCGGGGCAGGGCCAGGTCGGCATGATTGTCACCATCCGCCACCTGGGTCCGACGCCGATGGGCAAACGCGTGCGCGCCGAAGTCGATCTGATCGGCGTGGACCGTCGCCGGTTGAGTTTCAAGATCAAGGTGTTCGACGACGTCGAGCAGGTGGGCGAATGCGATCACGACCGTTTCATCGTTGACCTCGACAAGTACCAGGCCAAACTGAAGAAAAAAATAGAAGGCTGACGCGCTGCGAACACAGCGCTGTTCCGCAGCATTATTCCCCTGCTTCCCGGATTGAACATGAAACGACTGATTCCGCTGTTGCTGCTGGTCGCGCTGAACGCGCAGGCTGCATTCGTGCAATACCATGAAGACGATGAAATGGTGTCCTATCTCGATGCCGCAGCGATTACCCGCGCGGGCCGTGAGGTCCGCATGTGGACCCTCGATGATTACCGCAAGCCGCAAACCGACCTTGAGGGCAAGAAACCCTTTCTATCGGTGAAATCGCACTGGACGTTTGATTGCGCCAAACGCATGAGCGATGTGCTGATGGCGTTTTATTACGCCGAGGGCATGGCGCAGGGTGAAGAAGTGCACTCCGGTGCGCTGGAGCAGCGGCAATGGGATCCGGTCACACCGGGATCGATAGGCGAGCTGGCATTCAGGGTGGCTTGCCAGAAACCAGTGGCGGCCAAACCGGCAGAAAAACCACGCACACCCTGATGGATGCACATAAATTATTGATTTAAATCATTTTTTTAGCAAGGCGCTGCGCCGTGCGAGCGCGATGCCCGCCAGCACCAACAGGGCGCCGGCAAACTGCAATGTCCCCATGGTTTCTCCGATCAGCACCCACGCGAACAGTGCAGCGGCCACCGGTTGCCACAACAATCCCACGGATGAAAATGTGCCCGGCAGGTGGGCCATCGCATAAGCGATCAGGCTCTGCCCGGCGGCCTGCGCCACCAGCGCCAGCGCAATCACGGTGATCCATCCTGTCGCAGTCTGCGGCAGGATCTGTTCGCCCATCAGCAGCGCCGCCGGCAATAGCAGGGCTGACATCACCAGACAGCTCCATGCCATCAACGTCGCTGTCGCAACCTTGGCGCGCAATCGCGTCACCGCCATCTGGTAACCGGCGTAGAACATCGCCGTCACCACGCCCAGTGCGTCACCCAGCAGCGCATGACCGGAATGACCGGATGCGGACTGGCCGGATCCAGCACCGATCAGCAACGCAGTGCCGGCGAGTGCGGCGACCAGTCCGCCGAGGAACAGTTTTTTAGGCGCATCACGGAACAGCCACCACGCACCCAGCGTGACGAATATCGGCGCGAGGTTGGACAGCAGCGTGGCGTTGGCCACCGAGGTCAGCAGGATGGACCAGTGCCAGAACGCGAGGTCGCCGGCAAAAAAGAAACCGATCAGCAACAGCATGCCGGGATGCGCGCGTACGCTGCGCCAGTGACCGGGACCGTCGCTGGCCAATGCCCAGATCCACAGCGCCGGCAGCGCAAGGAACACCCGCCAGAACGCAGTCGCGACGGGGCCGGCTTCGCTGAAACGCACGAACAGCGGTGCCGTGGCGATGGCCGTGGCGCCGGCGAATAATGCGGCAAGCGCCAGCCATTCCTTCGAGAATTTAAACGTAATGAGCTCCGGATCACTGCTGCGGATTACGGCGTAACCTGCACGCCTTTCCAGAAGGCCGCGCGGCCGCGGATTTCCTGCGCGGCGTCTTTGGGTTCCGCGTAATACCACACGGCATCCGCATTGGTGCTGCCGTTGACGTCCAGCGTGTAGTAATTGGCCGTGCCTTTCCAATGGCACACCGATGTAGTCGCGCTGGGTTTCAGATACGCGGGGTTCACCGCGGCCAGCGGGAAATAATGGTTGCCTTCGACGACCACGGTGTCGGCGGACTCAGCGATGACGGTATTGTTCCAGACGGCTTTCATGGTGCCTCCGGGTAAAGGATGCAGCGCTTGTTTCAGCGCCCTTCAAACTTTGGTTTGCGTTTTTCGATGAACGCCGCCATGCCTTCCTTCTGGTCTTTGGAGGCAAACAGCATTTGCAGCGTGCGCGTTTCCAGGGTCAGACCGGTTTCCAGGGAAGAATCCATGCCGCGTAGTACCGATTCCTTGGTCTGCTGGATCGCCAGCGGCGCCAGTTCGGCGATCTGTGCCGCCATGGCCACCGCGCGTTTTTCGACTTCGGCGTCGGGCACGATTTCACTGATCAGGTTCATGTCGAAGGCTTCTTTGGCGCCGAACAGGTCACCGGTCAGCACATAACGCATGGCCTTGTACTTGCCAACGGTGCGCGGGAAACGCTGGGTGCCGCCGCCGCCGGGGATGATGCCGATCTTCACTTCGGGCTGGCCGAACTTCGCGGACTCGCCAGCGATGATGATGTCGCAGGTCATTGCCAGTTCACAGCCGCCCCCCAGCGCAAAACCGTTGACCGCGGCAATCACCGGTTTCGGACAACCGTAGATGGTGCGCCACATTTTCTGGGTGCCGCGCAGCAGCATGTCGATGGTGCTGGCGTCGGCCATTTCCTTGATGTCGGCGCCGGCGGCAAAAGATTTTTCATTGCCGGTCAGCACGATGCAGCGCACCGAGTCGTCATCGGCCATTTCGGTCAGGTGCTGGCCGATCAGTCTCCGTACTTCCAGGTTCAACGCATTGCGCGCTTCCGGGCGGTTGATACGGATCAGGCCGACGCCCTCGGCGGGGCGTTCGGTGACGACTACGGGTGCGGTCATGGATATTCCTGGCAGTGTGTTGCGTGGTGTTACTTGGCGAGACCGAGGTCGACGAGGACGGACCGGATATCGTTGTAATCCTTGTCGATATCCTTGGTGAACTGGGCGCTGGTGACAAAATCGTCGGCCCAGTAGTTTTTGGCGAGATCAGCGCGCCATTCAGGTGTATCGGTGGCTTTGCGCAGCACGCCTTCCCAGTAGGCAATTTGCTCTGCGGTCAGACCCTTGGGTGCCATGATTGCGCGCCAGCCGCCGTACACCAGGTTGACGCCCTGTTCCTTCCAGGTCGGGGTGTTGGCCAGTGCGCCGCCAAAACGCTGGTTGGCGGATATGCCGACCACGCGCAAACGGCCCTCGGCGAGATGCGCCGAGACATTACCTGCGGCCGTGGTCACCATGTCGATGTGGCCGCCCAGCAACTGGGTAATGGCTTCGGCAGAGCCCTTGAACGCGACCACTTTCAGGGCGCGCGGATTGATGTCTATGCTTTTTGCCAGCATGCCGGCCGCGATGTGGTTGTGGCTGCCCAGCGCAGTGGCAAAACCGATGGAGATCGACTGCGGATCTTTTTTCAGGCGCGCAGCGAGTTCCTTGCCGGTTTTGATCGGCGAATTGGCATTGACGGCAAACACCACGTAATCGTTGAACAGCGATGCGATTGCAGTGAAGTCCTTGTGATTGAGCTTGCTGCGGCCGACGATATGGTTGGTCAGCAGCGCGGTGGTGCCGATCAGCAGGGTATGCGGGTCGCCGGCGCGCTGGTTGACGTAAGTGAAGGCGATGGAACTGCCGCCGCCGGGTTTGTTGACCACGGACATGGAGGTTGGAATCAGTTTGCCCTCGATGATGGCTTTTTCAACGGTGCGTGCGGTTTTGTCATTGCTGCCGCCGGGTGCGGAACCGACGATGATCTCCACGTTTTTTTGCGGCGACCAGGCTTGCGCGTGGGCAGTAACAGCCAGCGCGGCGATGCTGACGGTGACTATCAGTTTGATGCAGGCATTCATGTTGTTCCCCTCCGAGTTAAACAAGTGGGCTTCCGTGTTGGTCACAGGGAAGCCCGTGAGATTTACAGTGGTTTGATACCGGCTTTTTTGATGACCCGCTCGTACTTGACGATTTCAGCGCGGATGAATTTGCCGAAAAACTCCGGCGTGCCGCCCTTGGGATTGATGCCGGCGTTTTCAAACTTGGTTTTTACGTCGTTGCCGGCCAGCACCTTGTTGCCATCGGTGTTGACACGGGTGATGACTTCCTTCGGCACCTTGATCGGCGCCATCAGCCCGAACCAGTTGCTGGCTTCATAACCCTTGACCCCGGACTCGTTGAACGTCGGAATTTTGGGTACGGCGTCAAAGCGCTCGAGACTGCTGATAGCGATGCCGCGCAGCCTTCCTGAATTCATGTGCGGAATCAGCGCGGGTACGCCGCTGAACACCATCTCGACGTTGCCGGCGATGGTATCGGTAATCGACGGAGTGTTGCCCTTGTAGGGGATATGCGTGATTTTAATGGCAGCCATCATCTTGAACAGCTCGCCGGCCATGTGGTTGGAACTGCCGAGACCGGCGGTGGCGAAATTCAGGGAGTCCGGCTTGGCTTTGGCCAGTCCGATCAGTTCTTTCAGGTTTTTTGCCGGCACCGAAGGATGCACGGCAAGTATGGCCGCACCCTGCACGCACCACAGCACCGGCGCGAAGTCACGCAGCGTGTTGTACGGCGGTTTGGAATACAGCGTCATGTTGACGGCATTGGAGGCGCCGCCCATGAACAGCGTGTAGCCGTCGGGATTGGCCGTAGCACCAAGTTCAGAGCCGATGTTGGTGCCGCCGCCCGGACGGTTGTCGACGATGACCTGCTGACCCCACATGTCCGCCAGTTTTGCGCCTATGGTGCGGGCGGTGAAATCGGTGTTGCCGCCTGCGGCATAGGGCACGATGATGCGCACGGTGCGCGTCGGCCAATTTTGCGCGTACAGCGGGCTGGCTGCCAGGGCCAGTGCTGCTGCGAGAGCGGTGTGTTTAACTAAGTTATTGATTTTAAACATATTTCCTCCGTTATAATGAAGTGCCATGCACTTCGTTGCTGAGTGCCTTGCCTTGTTGCCAGCAGGCCAGATTGGCAACAAACATCTGATAGACACGTTCGTCGTTGCCCTGCGCCGCCGCTGAATTGTGCGGCGAAATCAGCACATTGGGCAGGTCCCACAGCGGCGAATCCGCCGCCAGCGGTTCTTTTTCGAATACGTCCAGATAAGCGCCGCCGAGGCGTTGCTCGCGCAGCGCGGCGATCAGTGCAGTTTCGTCGATGATCTCGCCGCGCGCAATGTTGATGATGCGCGCGCCCTGCGGCAGACGTGCCAGCATACCGGCGTTGAGCAGGCCGCGGGTGTCGTCAGTCAGCGGGCTGGCGATGATCAGCCAGTCGGCGCGCGGCAGCAGGCTGGCGAGTTGCTGCGGTGGGTGCAGTTCGTCCACCGGGTCGCCGGGACGCTGCGGGCTGCGCCGCACGCCGATGACCTTGAGTCCCAGTGCCTGCGCGAGCCGTGCAATCTCGGCGCCTATGCTGCCCAGGCCCAGTACCAGTGCGGTCTGGCCGACGAGGTCGCGCGGGAAATCCGGTGTGCGCATCGGATCCCAGCGGCGCTCGTGCTGCGCGTTCAACCAGCGCGGGAAATTGCGCGCCAGCATCAGCAGGCCGGTGATGGCCGTCTGTGCGATCGGCACCGCGGTGGAGCCTGCAGAAGTGGTCAGGCGCACGCCGCGCTGGAGCATTTCGGTGTAAATCGGATGGTCGACGCCGACATTAAAAACATGCAGCCATTGCAGCGCCTTTGCTTTACGCACGGTTGAAAAAAACTGCCGTGAATACTTCGGAAACATGTCGCTGGAGAAAAAAGCCAGATCCAGCCGGGGGCAGTCGGCATCGCTGAGCCGCGCTTCGGGGTCGGGGGGCAATACCATTAATTCCAGCGAAAGCCCAAGGCGGCGAGCCTGGGCGGCGAGATCATCGCCGCGTTCAGCGTAAAGGCCGTGGGAAATCAGTAGGACGGTCATGGGTGAATTGCGTGGGGTCATGCAAGGGAGAGGGGAGATTTTACCCACTCTTTGCTACCATGCGGCGCATGCAGGCTTCCTAATCTTCATGAAAGTCCACTCAGTGGAAATCAATACGCTGGAATTGACGCAACAACTGATCGCGCGCCACTCGGTGTCGCCGGATGATGCCGGCTGCCTGGATCTGGTGATGGCGCAATTGAAGCCGCTGGGTTTTGAGTGCGAAATCATGGCCATGAACGGTGTGACCAATTTGTGGGCGCGTCGCGGCACCGCAGTGCCGTTGGTGTGTTTTGCCGGACACACCGATGTGGTGCCCACCGGCCCGGTGGAAAACTGGCAGATCGACCCGTTCACGCCGACGATCAAAAACGGCGTGCTGCACGGCCGCGGCGCCTCCGACATGAAAACCTCGATCGCCGCGTTTGTGGTCGCATTGCGCGAGTTCATCAAGGACCATCCCGACCACCCCGGTTCGCTGGCGGTGATGTTCACCTCCGACGAAGAAGGCCCGGCGACTGACGGCACGGTGCGCGTAGTCGAAACGCTGGCGCGCCGCGGTGAAAAACCCGATTACTGCATCATCGGTGAACCAACGTCGGTCAAGCAACTGGGCGACATGATCAAGAACGGCCGGCGCGGCTCGCTGACCGGCATACTCACGGTCAACGGCGTGCAGGGTCATGTGGCCTATCCGCAGCTGGCGCGCAATCCGATCCATGAAGTCGCGGCAGCGATTGCTGAAATGGCGACCACCGAATGGGACCGCGGCAATGAATATTTCCCACCGACGACCTGGCAGATTTCCAATTTCAACTCGGGTACCGGCGCCAACAATGTGATTCCCGGCACTGCGCGCGTGCAGTTCAATTTCCGTTTTTCGACGGCGAGCACGATCGAGTCGCTGCAGACACGAGTGCACGGCATACTCGACAAGCACGACGTGCAGTACGATCTCGAATGGCGACAGGACGGCCGGCCGTTCCTGACGCCCAAGGGCGATCTGGTGGCTGCGGTATCCCGCGCCATCAAGGAGGTCACTGGTGTTACCACCGAGCTGTCGACCACCGGCGGTACATCCGATGGGCGATTCATTGCCGACATCTGCCCGCAAATCATCGAGTGCGGTCCGACCAACGCCACTATCCACAAGGTCAATGAATGTCTGCCGGTGGCGGAAGTCGAAGTGCTGCACAGGATTTACCAGCGCATACTGGAAATACTGCTGACCGTAAAAAAATAGGGATAGCTGGAACGATGCATGCGGTTGAGGTCTAATTTGTAGCGCGAAATGGTCACATGCCGGTCCGATGTGCAGATGAATGGGCATATAGCGGGCGTAAGGCACATAACCGGAGAGAAAGCCGATGAAAGCCCCGCTGCCAGAAAACGAAACGAAACGGAGCGCCTGGCCGCACTGCGCCGCTACAAGATTCTGGATACCGGGACGGAACAGGTCTATGACGACCTGACGAAGCTGGCTGCGTACATCGCGGGGACGCCGATTGCGCTGATCAGCCTGGTTGACGAGCATCGCCAGTGGTTCAAATCTGCCGTCGGTCTTGATGCCCAGGAAACCCCGCGCGACCAGGCTTTTTGCGCCCACGCCATATTGAATCCTGATCACAGCATGGTGGTGCCCGATGCCAGACATGACCAGCGCTTTGCCGATAACGCCCTGGTCACCGGTGATCCGAACATCCGCTTTTACGCCGGCTCGCCGCTGGTGACACCCGATAAACTGGCATTGGGTACGCTGTGTGTCATTGATCGCGAGCCGCGCAAGCTGGAACCGGAGCGCGTGGTCGCGCTGGAAGCCCTGTCACGCCAGGTGGTGACGCAACTGGAACTGCGGCGAACTGCCGACGAATTGCGCCGGGAAGTAGCCAGGCGCGATGAGTACCTGACGCAACTGCAGCGATACCAGAAAAAACTCGAAAAAAACAATGTCGAGCTGCAGGAGGAAAGCCTGACCGATGCGCTGACCCGCATCGGCAATCGCGCTGCATTTGATTTGCGGCTGGAGGAAGAGGTTTACCGTGCGCAGCGTTATGGCACCGAGCTGTCGCTGATCATGCTGGATATCGACAAATTCAAAGGTTACAACGACAGCTACGGGCATCCGGCAGGGGATAAGGTGCTGGAAAAAGTCGCGGAACTGCTGCGTAGCCGTGCCCGGCCCAGTGACTTTGTGGCGCGTTATGGCGGCGAAGAATTCACGGTGATTTTGCCCGCCACGGGCCGTAACAATGCGCGCAAGGTGGCGGAGTCGTTGCGCAAGGCGGTCGAAACTGCGAAGTTTCCCAATCGCGCAATTACCATCAGCGCCGGCGTTGCGACGCTCGACGAGAAGCTGGCAGATACCACGGCCCTGCTGCAGGCGGCCGATGACGCCATGTATGCAGCCAAGAAAGGTGGACGCAACCGCGTGATGCACGCAGATGTGAAGTCAGCCTGACTTAGAGCGCTGGCTTAACTCATGCGGATTGGATTTCCGCCCCGCCCTATGTGGTAAATAAACGGGCCCGGATGCAATTGGCACAACGCATTGATGCGCGGCAACGCTTTAATAAGAATGTTTGCAGTGTCTTTCATAGTGACATTGCCACCCGTAAATACGAAGGAACGCACTTGCGCGTTCGTTAGGGCAATTCGTTCCAATTGGCGGTAACGGATGCGTGTGTCACGGGTCAGGACTATCCAGTTTTGGCTGCCTGCGTGTTGCAGCCAGACTTCGTCTGGTGTGCCTTTCTTGAAGTGATCCGCATGGCGTTCGATAGTAGCGCCAGCGACGCGTAGAGCATTAACCAGACTGAGGCTGTCGAGTGACTCGTCAAGAAAAAAGACGAGTCGCTCAGGCGGCCTGGAGGTCGAGCTCGCAGCGGATGGCATCCCAGACCGCCTGCTCATCGGCACCGTACTCTTTCGCGAGGTCTTTGGGCTGGTCGCCAGCTTTAAATTGTTCAGCTAGCACGGCGGTTGGTATTCCCGTTCCGGCCAAAACTGGCCGACCAAAAGCGATGCGCGCATCAATAACTATATTGCGCGGCTGATCGCGCGGCGGTTGCGAACGCATAAACGGGTAGAGCTTGATCGGTAGACCTTTGGCGTCGCGCTCTACGCGCTCTAGGTAAGCCAAAATCATATCGACCATTTCAATTTGTCCGTTGTGGGATAAATTGATGATATTGCCGAGATGTTCTACTAGGAGATCTGCTCCTTTTGTTGCGAATTGCACATTCAGTAGCGGGCGGGTGGATCCGAATTGATTTGTCAGGAACAACAAACCTTTACGGATGGTTGGTAGACCAATCCTATGCTTTCGACGGATTGCGGTCAGCACATACGCTTCGACCAAATTGGAAAATGATAGGCTCAGTTTTTTTGAATCTGCCGGTTTGATAACCGCGTGAAACGGCTTGGTAACGCCGTCGCGTGAGTAATTCGTGCCCACAAACCACGATCGTACAGTTGACGTCGGCATACCCAGATAATGGGCTGCCTCACCGACCGTGTAGGCTGGAATTTCACGTGGGTCTTTGATATTGAAGGCGCTCAATTCGGTATGGATAGTCAGCTATGCGCCGGATTATAGGACGATTCGTACTGGAGCGGTACCAGGTGCAGCACATCAGGCGCGGCCAAAAATAACAATGTAACCGATTGTTTTATTTACCTATTTTTTACGCGCCACGATGCATGTAGCCAAGCGCACCCGATCCCGCGGCACGCCCGCTGGCAAAACACGCGGTCAGCAGATAACCCCCGGTCGGCGCTTCCCAGTCGAGCATTTCGCCGGCGCAGAACACGCCCGGCAGTTTGCGCAGCATCAGTTGTTCATCGAGCGATTCAAAACTTACGCCGCCAGCGCTGCTGATGGCTTCATCCAGCGGGCGCGTAGCCGTCAATTGCAGCGGCAGCGCCTTGATGGTCGCCGCGACTCGCGGTGCATCGAGCATTTCCTCCGCGCTCAGTACTTCACGCAGCAGGCCGGCCTTGACGCCGGCGATGCCGGCACGGCTTTGCAGGTGGCTGGACAAAGAACGTGAGCCGCGCGGATGCGCGACTTCGGCAGTCACGCGCGCCAGGTCTTTGCCCGGCGCCAGATCGAGGGTCAGTGTAACTTTACCCTGCGCGGTTATGGTGTCGCGCAGTTTTGCCGACAGTGCGTAGATGAGGCTGCCCTCGACGCCGTACTCGCTGATCATGAATTCGCCGTGGCGCTGGTGGGCGTGGCCTTGTGCGTCGGTGAAGGCCGCGGTGGCGGCTTTCACCGGTTGTCCGGCATGGCGTTCGCGAAAATGCGTGCTCCAGGCGGTTTCAAATCCGCAGTTGGCCGGCTGCAGTGCTGCGACCGGTACGCCGCGCGCGGCCAGCAGCGGCATCCACGCACCGTCGGATCCCAGTCTTGCCCAGCTGCCGCCACCCAGGGCCAGCACGGCGCAGCCTGCGCGTACGGTTTTTTCAGCAGCGGGCGTTGCAAAACGCAGCGCGCCGTCGTCGGTCCAGCCCGTCCAGCGATGCCGTACGTGGATGCGCGCGCCAGCTGCGCGCAAACGATGTAGCCAGGCGCGCAGCAGCGGCGCGGCTTTCATTTCTTTCGGGAATACGCGCTGTGAACTGCCGACGAAAGTTTCGATGCCGAGATCATGCGCCCAGGCACGCAGCGCTGTCGCGTCGAATGCAGCGAGCATCGGCTCCAGTTGTGCGCGGCGCTCGCCGTAACGCGACAGGAATTTTTCGGTGGGTTCGGCGTGGGTGATATTGAGCCCACCCTTGCCAGCCAGCAGGAACTTGCGACCGACCGAAGGCATGGCGTCGTAGAGATCGACCGATACGCCGCCGGCGAGCAGTGTTTCGGCGGCCATCAGCCCGGCAGGGCCGCCGCCAATGACCACCGCGCGGGCGGCTACAGCCACTTGGTTTTGCGGAAGCGGTAGAACAGGTAACCGTCGATGATCACCATGGCGCTTAACGCCAGCGGATAACCCCACGCCCACTTCAATTCCGGCATGTGCTGGAAGTTCATGCCGTAAATGCCGGCAATCAGCGTTGGTACCGCCACCAGCGCCGCGTAACCGGCGAGGCGCTTGGTGACTTCATTTTCCTGCAGCGTGATCATCGACAGGTTGACCGAAAGCGCAGTGGTCACCATCTCGCGCGCCGCGTCGATGCTCTGGTTGATGCGCACCAGATGGTCGGAGACGTCGCGGAAGTAGTCGGCCAGACCCACGCACACCTGTGGGACACGTCCGCCATGCATTTTGCCGACGGCTTCCAGCAGGGGTGCCGTGGCATGTTTCAGTGTCATCAACTGCTGCTTGAGGTCATACAGGGCCTCGATGTTGGTGCGCGGCGATTTGCCGGCAAAAATCCGTTCTTCAATGATTTCGAGCTTGGTTTCAATGCCGTCGAGTATCGGAAAATAGCGGTCGACCACGGCATCCATCAGCGCGTAAAGGATGTAGCCGGTCCCGTGCTGCATCAGACCGGGTTCGCGCTCGCAACGCGTACGCACATCCTGGAAACTGCGTTCGCTGCGGGTGCGTACTGACAACACATAATTGCGTGCCACAAAAATGTCGACTTCACCCACGCGCAGGTCTTCACCGTCGGGCTCTATCATGTGCAGCACAAAAAACAGCAGGTCGCCGTATTCCTCGAATTTGGGGCGCTGGTGGCCGTGGCGCGCATCTTCCACGGCCAGCGGATGCAGGCCGAATTCTTTTTCCAGTTCGTCGAGTTCGTGGGGCTCCGGATCGCGCACTGCCATCCACAGGATGCAGTCGTTGCGTTCCAGATAGGTATGGATTTCCTCGCGTGTTACGTCCGCGATTTTCCTGCCGTCTTTGTAAGCGACGCTGTTGACCAGCATGGGTATTACCTTGTTCCGAAGATTTTCTCTGCTCTGATGATAACGCAGCAGTGGCGGAACTGATGGTCCGGGTTATGCCAGCCAGGGCTGGTCGGCGTGATATTTTTCTTCGAAAGTCTCGATTGCAGGGAGTTGTTCCAGCACCAGGGCAATGTCATCCAACCCTTTCAGCAACCGCTCCTTGTACACCGGGTCGATCATGAATGGATGCACGTCGCCCAGGGTATCGGTGACAGTCTGCGCTGGAAGGTCGATGGCCAGCGTTGCACCCGGTTTGGCCTGCAGCTGGTCGCGCAGTCCGCGGCAGATTTCCTCGGGCAGCGTCACCGGCAGCATGCCGTTCTGCAACTCATTGGCGTAATGGATATCGCCGAACGAGGGCGCGATTACGGCGCGGATGCCGAAATCCAGCAGCGCGTAGACGGCGCCTTCGCGCGAAGAGCCGCAACCGAAATTGGCGCCAGCGACGAGGATGCCGGCCTTGCGCCACGGCGGCTGATTAAGCACGAACTCCGGTTTTTCAGCACCGTGGTTGTCGAAACGTGCGTCGTGAAACAGATATTTTTCATAGCCGGCATCGGCGTTGCGCAGTTTGCGCAGGAAGCGTACCGGGATGATGCGGTCGGTGTCGATGTTGGCCATGTCGAATGGCACGGCGACGGCGGTGAGCGTGGTGAAGGGTTTCATGAGGTTTGTTTCCCGGATTTTGATTCCACCCTAACCCTCTGCTCCGCTTCCAGTGTTCCCTGGTCCTTGAGGGAGAGGGGAAGCGAGGAGTTTGCGCACGTCAGTGATGCGGCCGGTGACCATGGCCGCGGCCGCCATTGCCGGGCTCATTAAATGGGTGCGCGCGCCCTTGCCCTGGCGGCCTTCGAAGTTGCGGTTGGAGGTGGAGGCGCAACGCTGGCCTGCGGGTACGGTGTCGCCGTTCATCGCCGCGCAGCTCGAGCAGCCCGAAGCTCGCCATTCCACACCGGCATCCATGAAGATGCGGTCCAGTCCCTCGGTCTCGGCCTGCAGTTTCAAAGGGGTGGAGCCGGGTGAGATCCAGGCCGGAATCATGGCCTTGCGGCCTTTCAGCACCGCAGCTGCCGCGCGCAGATCCTCAATGCGGCCGTTGGTGCAGCTGCCGATGAAGGCGCGGTCGATCTTGATATCGGTCAGCGCCATGCCGGGCTTGAGGTCCATATAGGCCAGGGCCTGCAGCGCATGGGCACGCTGGTTGGCATCACCCAGCGTCTGCGGGTCGAGGATGCGACCTGATACCGGCAGCGCCTCTTCAGGGCTGGTGCCCCAGGTCAGCATGGGTTCGAGGGCGGCGCCGTCCAGCGTGACTTCACGGTCGAAACGCGCACCGTCATCGCTGGGCAGCTTGCGCCATTGCGCCAGGGCTTTATCCCAGTCTGCCCCCTGCGGCGCATATTCGCGGCCGTGCAGATACTCATACACGGCGTCATCGGGCGCGATCATGCCGGCGCGGCCACCAGCTTCGATGGCCATGTTGCATACCGTCAGGCGACCTTCGATGGTCAGATTGCGGATAGCGGGGCCGGCGAATTCGATGACATGGCCGGTGGCGCCGGCGGTACCGATATTGGCGATGATTGCCAGTACGACATCCTTGCCGGTGACGCCCGGCGCCAGCGTGCCATTGACCATGATGCGCAGCGTTTTCGGCCGCTTCAACCAAATACATTGCGTGGCGAGAATCTGTTTCAACTGTGACGCGCCAGTACCGAAGGCATAAGCACCCAATGCGCCGTGCGTCGAAGTATGCGAATCGCCACAGGTGAGGGTCAGCCCCGGCTGCGTGATGCCAAGTTCGGGGCCAATGACATGGACGATGCCCTGGCGTGCGTCGTCCATACCGAAATGGGCGACGTCGTTGACACGGCAGTTTTCCTCGAGCAAGCCGATCATGTGGCGCGCGTCGTCGTCTTCGACGGCGGCGAGACCGCGATCGCGGCCTACGGTCGGCACGTAATGATCGGCGACCGCGAAGTTCTGCCGCGGCATGCGCACCTTGCGGCCATCCTTGGCCAGCGCGCCAAAGGCATGGAACGAACCCTCGTGCACAAAGTTGCGGTCGATGTGCAGCAGGGCATCGCCGCCGGGCTTCTCGACGATGACATGACTGTCCCAGATTTTGTCGAACAGCGTGCGTGGCGATGGCATAATTAGCTCAATAAAATCAACAGGTTATTGGGTCTACAGGGCGGTGCGCTGGTCTTCCGGCAAACCGTAGCGGTTTTCGAGTTCCTGCACTTCGGGCAGCCCGGCAATGTCGGTGATCTGCTTGAAGTTCGCGACCTTGTCGCGCATATGCGCAATCGAGCCGGTTTTTTTCAGTTCGCGCAGCAGGTTCTGCATTGCCGGAATCGCTGCGAGCATGATCCAGTTCGGATAAATCGCCAATTTAAAACCGAGCTTGCCGAGTTCATCCGCGGGCAGGTCCGGGGTCTTGCCACTGGACGCCATGTTGTAGAGCAGCGGCACGCCCTTGAAACGTTTCGACACGACGTCCACCTGCTCGCGACCTACCGGTGCTTCGATGAACAATACATCCGCGCCAGCTTCGCGATAACGCTCGCCGCGCTCCAGTGCCGCATCCATGCCTTCGACAGCGATGGCGTCGGTGCGGGTGATGATCACGAAATCGTCGTCGCGTCGTGCATCGCAGGCGGCCTTGATCTTGGCGACCATTTCCGCGGTCGGGATCACGCGTTTGCCGGAGAGATGGCCGCAGCGTTTGGGCCAGGCCTGGTCCTCGAGATGCACGCCGGCGACACCGGCTTTTTCGTAATCGCGGATGGTGCGCCGGGTATTGATCGGATTGCCATAGCCGGTGTCGGCGTCGGCGATTACCGGTAACCCGGATGCATCGGCGATGCGGCTGGCGTTGTCGATCATTTCACTGGCGGTGAGCAGTCCGACATCGGGCATGCCCAGCCGCGTCAGACTGGTGCCGAAGCCGGTCATGTACACCGCGTCGAAACCTTCGATGGCGACCAGTCGCGCGGCAAAGGCGTCGGCGACACCTGGTGCGACGATGCAACCGGGACGGGCCAGCAGTGTGCGTAGCTGGGTGGTGACGCGTTTGTTTTCTGTGCTCATCGGATATTCCGTTTGTTCAAATTTGAGGTTGGGCTTTGTTACCGGTGTCTGCCGCCCGTGAACTAGCATTTTCAGCCGGCTCTGCGTAACTCTACCGGGTTTGAATGGCCCACGGATCCACCACGGGAACTTTCAGGTCGCTGAAATGGCGAACATTCCGTGTGGCGACAACCGCATGACGCGCCAGCGCGATACCCGCAATCTGCGTATCACGGATATCCACCGGTCGCCCGGCCCTCTGTCGATCCGCCGCAAGCGCAGCAGCCTCGGTTGCGGCGGCGGTATCAAAGTCCAGTACGCGGTTTTCCAGATCGTCTTCGAGTAACTGGGCAAATGCGGCCTCCAGCGTCTGCCGGCGCTTGCCCTTGGGCAACAGCGCCATCCCCAGCCGCGCCTCAAACAGCGTGATGCTGGTGATCCAGATCGATTCGGCGGGCTGACGATCAAGCCACGCGACTACCATTGCTTCCGGGATTGTGCGCATCAACGCGGAAAGCACGTTGGTGTCGAGGATGATCATGGCCGCAAGTCGATCGGTTGGGCGCGTTGGCCACGCAACTCCGGCAGATCTTCGGTCAGCCCGGTTTTAGTGAAGCGCGCCGCGATGCGCGTACCCAGCTTGGGCAGCGCTTTATTGGACTGCTTGGCCGCATTGCGCAGAATCTGGCGTATTTCCTCTTCCATGCTGCGTCCGTGACGCTCTGCACGGCGTTTAAGGCGTGCCTTGACCTCTTCTTCCAGGTGGCGAACGACAAACTGGGCCATGGGAACCTCCTGCTGATTGACTGCAGGATATCATGATATCAGATGAAGGCATTGGGCCGCAATCGCGATCCGGGGCTGTGACTGCGGTTGGCGGCCCCGGTAACTTCAACTCTTGGGGCGCAAGGAAATCGAACCCGGTACTTTGGGTTAAGAGCCACTCTTCTCGTTAATTGGATACTTGGTTCGAGCCTTGGCCGGGGAGACAATCCAGTACAGAACCGGGTACTGATTTTGGATACAAGATCCAAGGTACTGGAGTCGAATTTTTCCCCGAGTACGCGAGGTCATCCTGCCCATGTCCCGCTGCCCTATCGACTGTTCCCGGTGTAGCGGGCTATTCGAATTTCAGGTCGAGCTTGTTGACCAGCCCCTGCCATTGCCGTAGTTCGTCACGGATGCGCGCACTGAATTCTTCCGGTGAACTGGCGCCGGGATTGGTGCCGAGACCGCGAAAGCGTTCGGCGACGGCGATGTTATCCATGGTCTTGCGCACGGCGGCATTCAGCTTGGGATCACCGGTTTCGGTGTGCCGGCAGGCGCCAGCAGCCCGAGCAGCGTCGAGGCCTGATAGCCTTTGTAGCCGAGTTCATCGAGCGTCGGCACATTTGGCAGCAAGGGGGCGCGCTGCGCCGTGGTCACGGCCAGCACTTTCAGGTGGCCGTCCTTGACGTGGCCGATCGACGCGGCAAGCTGGTCAATCATGGTCTCGACCTGACCACCGAGCAGTTCGGTCAGTGCTGGACCACTGCCCTTGTACGGGACATGCAGTACCTTGACGTTGGCCATGCTTGAAAATAGTTCGATGGCGAAATGATTCGTGGTGCCGGCTCCCGAGGAAGCCATGGTGACTTTGCCTGGCCGCGCTTTTGCTGCAGCAACGACGTTGGCAACGGAACTGAAGCCCGACTTCAGGCTGGACAGCACAATCAGCGGTACCGCCTGCACGGTGGAGATCGGTGCGAAATCTTTCAGCGAGTCATAGGGCAGGTTCTTGAAAATCACCGGATTTACCGACAGCGGACCGCTGGAGCCGACCAGCAACGTGTAGCCGTCAGGTGTAGCCTTGGCCACCATCGAGGCGCCGAGGTTACCGCCGGCGCCAGGCCGGTTATCGACGACTACAGTTTGCCCGAGAATTTCTCCCATGGAGGTGTTGATGATGCGCGCGGAGATGTCAACGTTGCCGCCGGGTGCGTAGGGCACGATCAAGCGGATCGGGCGGCTCGGAAACACCTCGGCGGAAAGGGCTGACAGAGGCAGAGTCAGCGCAGCAGATGCGAGCAGGAGCAGAAATCTCTTCATGGCTCCATCCTCAATGGTGTGATGCCGGGATGCTTATCCTGCAGCCCGTTTTATGCCGATACGCGCACCGGTGTTGTAAATGGTGTTGACCAGTTTCTCTGTTTTCCAAAGTTGCTCCAGCAGTGACGCCGCAGCAGGCTTGCCAAGTACCGGTTCGGCGAGTTCGAGAAATTTTTCGTTCAGTTCCTCATCGGTCAGTGGCAGTTCCGGATCGCCTTTGCGGTAGGGCTGGAAGTGTTCGAACTTGCGACCGTCATTGAGTTCGATTTCCACGCGGGATTCACGCCGTCCCGGATAACCCTTGGAGATTTCGGGATCGGCAACGGGTTCGATTTTCTTGATCAGCTCCCGCACATCGGCATCAATCAGCCGCTCGGGCAGGAAGGCATTCAGGCGCACGCTGCCGTGCACCAGCGCATGCGCGACGGTGTACTGGATGCTGAACTTGGCCTGATAAGCGCCTTCCGGATTGGCGTTGTCGATGATGTCGAGGCCGGCTTTGTAGGTGGCGAGTTTGACGTGCTTGATGTCTTTGTGGGTGAACTTGTGCTCGCTCTGCAGGTGCAGCACACCGTCGATGGACGGAAAGGTATGGCCGCAGCAACCGTGATTTTTGAAGGTCACGTGGTTGATGTGATAGTCCTTGCCCAGGCCTTTGGTGGCTTTGCTCCAGTCCGGATTCACGCTCATCGCATTGCCGAAACCGGATTCGCCTTCGATGATGTCCAGTGCGCCGGTGACGCCTTTGATGGCGGCCATGGCGGCCCAGCAGCCAGCGTCTGCCGCGTGGCCGCCGTGCAGCGGCTTGGTCATCGCCTGCGACAGGAACGCCTGCTTCAATCCCGAGGCAAAGCTGCCGACGGTGGCCAGCGCGTGCATGAACTGTTCCTTGGTCGCGCCGAGCACGGTGGCGGCTGCGGCAGCGGCGCCGAACGCGCCGACGGTGCCCGTGGTATGCCAGTACTTGTAATGCGAGGGCATGACGGCGGTGCCGATGCGGGTGGAGATTTCATAACCAACGATCACACCGCGCAGGAATTTTTCACCGGAGGCGCCGCTGGCCTGGGCTGCAGCCAGCGCGGCTGAAATGACCGGGCTGCCCGGGTGGTAACCGGCATCGCGGTAGATGTCGTCGAACTCCACCGAATGTGAAGCCGCGCCGTTGATCATTGCCGCAGCACGCAAGGTGGCGCGACGGCCGGTGGCCAGCCGTGCGCGACCGCGGTCCAGATCCTCGGCAAACGCTTCTTCCAGCAGGATGGCCGGCGTCACGATGCTGCCCGGCAGCAGCGACGCGTACCAGTCAATGACCGCACGCTTGGCGTGATGGATGACTTCTGGCGGCAGCTTCGAAGACTGTTCGTGTATGGCGTAATCGGCGAGTTGTTGCATCAGCATGGCGATCTCCTGTAATTACGTATCCGGCTCCGGCCTTATTTCTTGGTGACCAGCCTGACCAGCGAAGTCACATCGTTCGGTGTGAGCCGGCCGATGGGTCCGGTGGAATAGGCGGCCACCTGTATCTTCAGGTCCGGTTTCAGCACAAATCCGGTGGCATGCAGGATTTTGCGCTCGTGTTCAATAAATGCGCCAGTGCGGCGGCTGATGTCCTGGTAATCCAGGCCATAGCCCACCGGGAATGTCAGTTTCTGGTTGGCGACGGTCTTCTGCGCTTCTTCCAGGGTATCCACGGACGCGGCCATCAGGGTGATGCCCAGTCCCTTGATTTCGGCCAGCCAGGTTTGATAGTCAGCTAACTGCTGACGGCAGTACCTTCACCAGTCGCCGCGATAGAGCAGCAGCACGCTCCACTGACCGGCAGCGATTTCCGATATTTTCCGCGTCTCTCCGCTGACCAGATTGAAGGTCAAATCCGGAAATAACATTCCGGTATCCAGTTTTTCGCCTAGGCTTTGCGCCATTGGTGCTTCCTCCATCTGGGCTGACATGCAGCCCGGGTTGCTAATGAGTTACTGCGACTACCTCACGATGAGTCCATCTACTGCGACCACACCTTCGCCTTCTTTTCTGACCATGAGCGGATTGATTTCGGCCTCGGCAATGTCTTCGAATGCCGCCAGCTGCGAAAACGCTGCCACGGCTTGCGCCAGTGCTGCGCAATCACCGCGGGTCATGCCACGGTAGCCGCGGATCACGGCCAGGCCTTTGACTTCGTCGATCATCTGCAGCGCAGCTTCCGGGGTCACCGGCGCCAGTCGCATCGAAAAATCCTTGTAGATTTCGGCCAGCACGCCGCCGACGCCGATCACCACCAGCGGCCCGACCTGCGGATCGCGTTTGTAACCGACGATGACTTCAGCCAGTCCGCGCTCCATGCGCTGCACCAGGATGCCGTTGAGTTTTGCCTGCGGGTGTTTGGCTTTGACGCGGGAATAAATGTCCTCCGCGGCCTTTTTTAGCTGCGACGCGTCACCGACATTCAATACCACGCCGCCGGCATCAGTCTTGTGCGCAATGTCCGGCGACAGGATTTTCGCAACCACCGGATAACCGATATCGACCTTGGTGTTGGCATCAGCCATCACCGCGGTCTGCGTCTGCGGCACGCCCAGCGCGCCGAAAATCGCGCAGGACTGTTGTTCGTTGAGTTGTTTGCCGGTGGCGGCTTTCAGCAGTTGCGCGGCAGCCGCGGTGAGTTTCGTATCAGGCGCGGGAATTTCCGCAGGCGGCGTCCACTCGCGCCAGGCACGGATCGCATCGGCGCAGGACTCCGGCGTACGGAACCCGGCGACGCCGGCGCTGGCCAGCAGTTTCAGCGAAGCTTCGGCATGCGGAGCGAGGAACACCGCCAGCAATTTGTCACCGGGAGTGGCTTCGACCAGCGGTTCAACGGCAATCTGTGGCTGGAATTGCGCGGAGCTGCCGGCGACCGCCAGCACCAGGTCGCAATGATCGGAAGCCAGCAGTGCGTTCAGTACGCCGCCGTAGATTTCTTTTTTGGCGCCGGCCAGCGTCAGATCGGTGATGCGGGATTTGTTGATGCTGATGTTCTTCTGCGCCAGCGTTGCGACCAGGGCATCGTCGGGGCCTACGACATCGACGCCGTAAGTGCCGATGCGGTCGACCACGCAGGCTGCGCCGCCACCAGTGGTGGTCATGGCCGCCACGCGATGGCGTTTGCTGGGCTTGTGTCCTTTGAGCAGCGCTGGCAGTTCGAACAGCGTTTCCAGCGTGTCCACGCTAAGCATGCCGTGGGCCTTGAAGAAAGCATCCACCGCCTCGGCGGTGCCGGCCATCGCGCCGGTATGTGAGGCGGCAAGATCCTGGCCGACTTCGGAACGGCCGAGCTTGTAGACGATCACCGGTTTGCCGGCGTCGTAAGCGCGGCGCGCAGCGTCCGCCAGGTGCGGTGCATCGCGGATGGTTTCCATGAACAGCAGGATGGCATCGGTGTGCGGATCATCGACCAGCAGGCCCGCGAGTTCGCCGACACCGAGGTCGGCTTCGTTGCCGACCGAGATCAGTTTCGAGAAGCCGACACCGCGGCCGAGGCCGCGCGACATCAGCCCGCCCATCATGCTGCCCGACTGCGACACGATGGCAAGGCCACCCGGCGTGATCTCGAGTTTTTCCAGCACCGCGTTGACCGACAGCGCGAGATGGGTCTGGGTGCTCAGCAGGCCGATGCAGTTGGGGCCGATCAGCCGGGTGTTGCTGCCGCGGATGATGTCGTTGAGCTTCTGCTGTTTGGCCCGGCCTTCGGCGCCGGTCTCGGCAAAGCCGTCGCTGTACACCGTGACTACCGGAATTTTTTTGGCGACGCATTGCTCCAGCGCCACCGGCACGGCTTTTGCCGGCACCATGAGGAAGGCGTGATCAACCTCATCCGGAATCGACGTGACATCGGGATAGGCTTTGTCGCCGAACACTTCGGCGCGTCCCGGGTTCACCGGGATCAGCTTTCCGGCGTAACCGTGACGGCGCAGATAACGTTGCGGCCGTGACGTGTTTTTCTTCTCGTCGCTGGAGGCACCGACCAGCGCAATGGAGCGGGGATCAAATACGGCTTGATAGAGTTTGTTGGTGGACATGCGGCAGTGGGGCGCCGCGCATGCCGCGCGGCAACCGGGTTCAGTTCTTGGGAGGACGCTGCGAGAATGAGCGTTCAAACACGCCCTCAGCGATGCGGTTCTTGAGAATTTCGATCGAGCCGCCGGCAATCATCCAGCCGCGGCATTTGCGGAAGCAGTACTCCACCAGCGTTTCGTCGGTATAGCCCATGCCGCCCATGACCTGCATGGCTTCGTTGCAGATGTCGAAACCGGCCTGGTTGCAAAAGGCTTTGGCGATTGCGGTTTCCTCGGCTGAAGGAATGCCGTTGTCGGCGTTGACGGCGGCACGGTAAAGCAGCAACTGGCCGGCATCGAGTTTCATTTTCATGTCAGCGAATTTCCACTGCAGGCCCTGGAACTCGCACAGCAGCTTGCCGAACTGCTTGCGTTGCAAAGCCCATTCGCGGGCTAAGTTGTAGGCATAACGTCCCAGCGCCAGCGAACGCGCAGTGTTGCCGATGCGCTCGACATTGAAGCCGGCGATCTGTTTCTTGAATCCGCCTTCCTTCAGCATCACGTTTTCGGGGCCGACGTAGACGTTGTCGAGGTAGGTCTGCACCCAGTCTTCGCCATTAAAGAACTTTGACGGCGCACCCTGCTTGAAGCCCTTGGCGTCGCGCGGGATCAGCACCGAGCCGATGCCGCCCACGCCGGGGCCGAAGCGCACATAAGTCAGCATGACTTCGGCGTACGAGGCGTGGGTCTGGAACACTTTGACGCCGTTGATGCGATAGCCGTCGCCATCGGGCGTGGCGGAAGTCGTAAGGTCGGTGACCGCGGAGCCGGCTTCCGGTTCGGTCATGCCGACGGTGATGACGGCTTCGCCGGCGAGAATTTGTTTCAGGTACCGGTCTTTCTGGTCCTGGGTGCCGTACTCGGCCAGTACGCGCGCCGGGCCGAAATTTCCGGCCTGGATTACGTCGGCGCTGCGCGGGCAGACCGAGGCGATGGTCTCGATGGCAATGATGGCATCCATCAGCGTGCCGCCCTGACCGCCGTCTTCTTCCTTCATCGTGATGCCCATCAGGCCCTGCTCGGCCATCAGCTTGGCCACATCCCAGGGATGTTCTTCCTGGTGGGCGCGTTTCAGCGCATCGGCGCGCAAATGGCGGTCGGCAAAACCGTGTACGGCATCGCGGAACTGTTCCTGCTCGGGGGTAAAGTGGAAATCCATGATATGAAACAGTAAGGTGTGAGAGCCTCGATTTTACCGCGCGGAGCTCATTGAGTCAGCCTGTTTCACCTCATCCATATATTGGAGAGCATGCTGGAAGATTCAACAGAAACCATACTCAGGGATACATTGCCCAGCCCACGCGATCAGTCTGTGCCTTGAAGAAATGGCCTTCCACACTGGTGACGAACAGTGTGGTCATGTCTGGCCCGCCGAAACAGCAGTTGGTCGGGCGGTTGGCCGCGATCGGATGGGTCTCCAGCACGCGCCCGGTTGGCGAGAACACATAGATCATCGGTCCTGGCCCCGCGACTTCCCAGCCTGCAGTGGCGACGATGTTGCCGTCTGCATCCAGGCACATGCCATCGATGCCGCGATGCACGCCGCGATGATCATCACCCCAGGTGAACAGCGTGGTGTAGGGGCCGAGGCTGCCGTCGTCCTTGATCGGATAGGCGCGCAACTCACGCGCGACGTCTTTGCTGTAGCCGCTCTCGGCGACATACAGGGTGTTCTGGTCCTGCGACACCAGGATGCCGTTGGGCTGCGTCGTGTCGAAGGTGACGCGGGTGATCGAGTAGCTGCCGTCCTTCTGCGGATCGAGGCGGTAGACCGAACGGTTGTCGAGCTCCTCGATTTCGGTCTTGTCGACGTTGTCGGCGTTCCACGGATTGGTAAACCAGATGCGCCCCTTGCGGTCGATGGCGAGATCGTTTGGTGTATTGAGCCGTTTGCCGTCCACTTTGTCGGCGAGCACCACATTTTTGCCGTCGGGATCAAAACGCATCATGCGGCGCTCGCCCTGGCAGCAGCCGAACAGCCGGCCCTCGGCATCAAACGCCAGGCCATTGGTGCGGTCGAGTCCGGTGCGCCATGGCGTGATGGTGTTGGTTTTCAGGTCATAACGGAAAATGGTGCTGGCATGGATATGGGTGAAGTACAGATATTCACCGTCCCACACCGGGCCTTCCGTGATCGGCAGGCCGTCCGGTTTTTTGAGCAGTTCGAATTTCCACGACATGATGCTTTTTCCTCCAATGATCTCCTCCCGCTCGCCCCGAAGGAAGTCCCCTTGGGGGCAGGGATAGGGTGGGGGTGGGTTAATAGTGGCGTTCTGCAGCGCCCACCCCCATCCTGACCTTCCCCCATGAGGGGGAAGGAATTCTCAGGTCAGGCTCTCAGCAATGTGCGCAGTTTGCTGACGTTGCCGATTTTCTCGATGTTCCACACGGCATCGCACAACTTGCGCGCGCGCGATGTGCCGAGGACGGGCGCCATCAGATGAAAACATTTTTCATCCACTTCAGCGCGGGTCATCGGATTGTCGGAAGTGCCGCGCACCGCTTTCACATGTTTGCGCAACACACGGCCGTCCTTCATTTTGACTTCGACGATGCCCTGGCGCGACGGCATTACGCGCGTCAGCGCGTCGTCGCCGAGCAGCTTGATGCGGCGGCGCAGGTCCAGCACCTGCTTGTTTTTCATGCGCTTTTCGTCATGGGATGACTTGAAGGTGACGATGCCGTCGATCAGCATGATGGCGCACATATGCTGCATGCAGATGTCAGGCATGTTGCGGTTGTCGGTGGTGTTGGCGCCCTGGTGGGCGACCCGCACCACGACGCTGGCCACGTCCTGCGCTTTGATCTTGTGCGTGCGAATCAGGTCGAGCAGCGCATCCAGTGGCGCCTGGATCGGCGAACCCACCGACCAGCGCTTGATGTTGGTGTTCATGATTTCGTAGGTCTTGCCGAGACCCTTGATCAGCGTCTGCGGCTGCGGGGCGCGGCCGATGCGCTGGGTCTCGTCGTAGGCGATGTAGAAATTGCGCTCGCCGGAGAACACGTCTTCCACTGCTGAGAAACCCGAAGCCACCATTGCCGCTGAAGCCACGCCGTTGCGTGCAGGCATGCCGCCGAAATCAAAAGCCTTCTCGATGTGTTCTTCATCGCGCATCCAGCATGAAATGCCCGAAGACTGCTGCGCGGTGTACGACAGCGCATGGCGCATGCCGTCGTATTTGAGGCCGACGAGCAGCGAGGCTGCCGCTGCGGCGCCGAAGCTGGGGCCTATGCTGTGGGTGGAGTGTCCCACCGAACGGAAATCATAGGGATGCAGCGACAGGTTGATGCGTGAGCCGATGTCATAGCCCAGTGCCACTGCGCGCAGCAATTGCGTACCGCCGGCTTTTTCGCGCTCGGCCATGGCCAGAGCTGCCGGCACTACCGCGCAACCGGGGTGCGACAGCGACGGCGCGTGCGAATCGTCGGTTTCGTCGGCGTGGGCCAGCATGCCGTTGGCGAGCGCGGCCTGTTCGGCATTGACGAGTATTTTTGAGCCGACGACGATGGCTTCAGGTTTGCCGCCCAGCGTTTTTACATATTTGATGGCTTTGCGTCCCGGCAGCAGGCGCGATCCGGAGACCATGGCGGCGATGGTGTCGAGTAGATGGTGCTTGGTTTTTTCAGTCACTGCCCTGGGCAGCGGCTTTTTCGCGGCACCGGCCATGTAGGTGGCCAGCGTGCGCATCAGCGGCGAAATGGCCGAGCCGTCGATTTTTTTTGGTTTGCTTTTGGTCTTGCTCATGGCATCAATCCTCCGCCGTTGATATGTATGGATTGCCCGGTGGTGTAGCGCGAATCAGGTCCGCACAACATGCGCACCATGGCGGCAATTTCTTCAGGTGCCCCGCGCCGGCCTGCAGGCGGCAGCGACACCCGGTGGTCGGGCCGTGCCGGCGCGCCAGGCAGGCCGCGCACCGTTTCGATGGTGCCCGGCACCACGCAGTTCACCGTGATGTGGTGCGGCGCGAGATCCAGTGCCACGGCCTTGGTCATGGCAGCGAGGCCGCCCTTGGCCGCCACCACATGTGAGCGGTGCAGCGCGCCGCGGTGTCCGGTGAGGCCGCCGATGTTGACTACCGCGCCGCCGCCGGCCTTGATCAGATGCGGCAGTGCAGCCTGTGTCGTCAGGAACGCGCCGTCGAGCACAATCGACAGCACGCGTTTCCATTCATCCAGGGTGATCTTTTCAAACGGCGTCTCGGCGCGGATCGCCGCATTGTTGATTACCAGATCGATGCGGCCAAAGCGCTTCACTGTTTCGGCAACCAGCTGGTCCACGGCCTTGGGGTCGGTGACATCGGCGATATGCAGCGCTGCCTTGCCACCGGCTTTTTCGATCAGCGCTACTGTTTCTTCGCCTTCTTTGCGCGAGGTGTTGGCATTGACCATCACCGTGGCGCCGCCCGCGGCCAGCGACAGCGCTATGGCGCGGCCGATGTTGCGCGCGCCGCCGGTAATCAGTGCGACCTTGCCGGCGAGTTCATCGCCGGGCCGCATGCCTGCTGCATGGCTCATCAAATTATCCTTTTAGTTCGATAGACTGGTGATAGGTGCGAGGTCCGGCGGCCTTGCTCCGTTGCCGTGTGACGCGGGGCGTCGGATTGATGCGGGACCAGGCTGGTAACTATTATGTGAGCCGAACGATTCTAGCAGCCATTCAAAAGGCTCGTGGCACAGTGTCCGTACTGTAAAATATTACTTTGAGCGAAGGGGTGGTCAGTGAAAAAACCGCTGGTCGGCATCGTCATGGGCAGTCAGAGCGACTGGAACGTGATGCAGCACGCCGTCAACATGATTGAACAGTTCGGCGTGGCGTGTGAGGCCAAAGTGGTATCTGCCCATCGCACACCCGATCTGTTGTATGCCTATGCCGAACAGGCTGCAGCGCGCGGACTGCAATGCATCATTGCCGGTGCCGGCGGTGCGGCGCACCTGCCGGGCATGCTTGCCGCCAAAACCATCGTGCCGGTGCTCGGCGTGCCGGTAACCTCACGCGCACTGCAGGGCCTGGATTCACTACTGTCGATCGTGCAGATGCCCAAGGGCGTGCCGGTGGCGACCTTTGCCGTCGGTGAGCCCGGCGCGGCCAACGCCGGATTGTTTGCAGTGGCGATGCTGGCGCTAACTGACCCGAAGCTGGCGAAAAAACTCGCGACCTTCCGCAAGAAACAGACCGCGACCGTGCGCGCGATGAAACTGCCGGCAAAAAAATGATTTTCTCCTACCACCGTCATTCCGGCGGAAGCCGGAATCCAGTGGGACATGGCCGTTCCGACTGGACTCCGGCTCGCGCTCTCCCCCAAGGGGACTTCCTTCGGGGCGTGCTTGGTTGGAGTAACGGGTCTGCTGTTGTGCGTAATGGCAAACGGAAGAAAGTGATCGGATGATTTTCCCCGACGCCATGCTCGGCATGCTGGGCGGCGGCCAGCTCGGCCGCATGTTCACGCTGGCCGCGCACAGCATGGGTTACCGCGTCACCGTGCTCGATCCCGATCCGCTGAGCCCCGCCGGCGCCATCGCCGACGTGCATCTGAAGGCCGCCTACCAGGACCGCGAAGCGCTGCAGCAGCTCGCCGACACCTGCGCCGCCGTTACCACCGAATTTGAAAATGTGCCCGCCGACAGTCTGCGCTGGCTGGCGAGCCACTGCACGGTACGGCCTGCGGGCGATGCGGTTGCCGTGGCCCAGGACCGCATCCGCGAAAAGGAATTTGTCCGTTCCTGTGGCATCGATGTCGCCCCTTATGCGGTGATAGAAAAAGCCGCCGATCTCGACGCGGCCGACAAAAAACTCTTTCCCGGCATCCTCAAGCGCGCGCGCTTCGGTTATGACGGCAAAGGTCAGGCCCGCGTCGCGACTGTGGCTGAAGCGCACAAGGCCTTCAACGACATGGGCGCCGAATCCTGCGTGCTGGAACAGCGCGTGGCATTGCAGTGCGAAATCTCGGCAGTGGTGGCGCGCGGTGCTGACGGCGCGGGGCGCGGTTTCCCGGTTGCCGAGAACAGCCATCGCCACGGCATACTGGATGTCAGCATCGTGCCGGCGCGCGTGCCCGCGGAACTCGCGCAGCGCGCCGAAGCGTGGGCCTTGAAGATTGCTGAAAAGCTGAATTACTGCGGCGTGCTCGCCGTGGAATTTTTTGTCACCGATGCCGGCGCGTTGCTGGTTAATGAAATGGCGCCGCGCCCGCACAACAGCGGGCATTACACGATAGACGCCTGCGCTACATCGCAGTTCGAACAGCAGGTGCGCACCCTGTGCGGCCTGCCGCTGGGCGATCCGCGCCTATTGTCACCGGTGGTGATGGTCAATCTGCTGGGCGAGGCCTGGCAGCAGGGCCAGCCGCAGTGGGAACGCGTGTTCAATGTGCCGGAGGCCAAGCTGCACCTCTACGGCAAACACGAAGCCCGCGCCGGCCGCAAAATGGGCCATTACACCGTGCTCGGCGCCTCCGTCGATGCCGCATTAAAAAATGCGCTCGCCATGCGCGGCGCACTGTATCCCGACTGGAAAGACTAAGAACGACCAACAAAATGAAGTCAAATGAGTCGTACGCAGCCCACCCCCATCCCAGCCTTCCCCCTGAGGGGGAAGGAGTTCCCTCCCCTTCAAGGGGAGGGGCAGGGTGGGGATGGGTCTTGCAATAGGTTGTTAGGAATTTTGAATGAGCGATACCCCGCTGTACCAATCCGAGTTAAAAAGCCTGCCCTTTCTGCACCGCGGCAAGGTGCGCGACCTTTATGCCGTCGGTGATGACAAGCTACTGGTGGTGCAGAGCGACCGGTTGTCGGCATTCGACGTGATCCTCGACGATCCGATTCCGGGCAAGGGCCGCGTGCTCACCGAAGTGTCGTATTTCTGGTTCGACAAGCTGAAGCACATAGTCCCCAACCACCTGACCGGCATCGACCCGGCCACCGTGGTCGCGGCGGACGAGCGCGCGCAGATCGCCGGCCGCGCGATGGTGGTCAACAAATACAAGCCGCTGATGGTCGAGGCCGTGGTGCGCGGCTACATCATCGGTTCGGGCTGGAGTGATTACCAGAAGACCGGCGCGATCTGCGGCATCAAGTTGCCGGTCGGGTTGCAGCAAGCGCAGAAACTGGCGAAACCGATATTCACGCCGGCATCGAAAGCGCCTGCCGGGCATCACGACGAAAACATCAGCTTTGACATCGCCGTCGCCACGGTTGGTGCGGAGAATGCCGCGAAAGTGCGTGAGCTGTCGATCAAGCTGTATACCGAAGCCGCAGCCTACGCCGCGACACGTGACATCATCATTGCCGATACCAAGTTTGAATTCGGCGTGGATGATAAAGGCAACATCGTGCTGATCGACGAAGCACTGACGCCGGATTCCTCGCGCTTCTGGCCGGCTGCTGAATATCGCACCGGCATCAGCCCGCCGAGTTTTGACAAGCAGTTCGTCCGCGACTGGCTGGAAACCCAGACCTGGAACAAGAAAGCGCCGGCGCCGCGCCTGCCAGCTGACGTGCTGGCAAAAACTTCCGCCAAGTACCGCGAAGCGCAGCGCATGCTGCTCGGGAACTGAAGAGAAAAAATGAAAAATGACGCCGGCAAGCTGTTTACGGAACTGGAGAAGGATGTAAAACCTTCCGCCGAAGGCGTGACCACCGGCATCCTGCCCGACCGCGACATCGCCAAGCTGATCGCCGGCGGCCGCATCAGTGCTGAAGGCGGCGTTGATGAATCACAGATCCAGCCGGCGAGCCTCGACCTGCGGCTGGGTGCGACGGCGTGGCGGGTGCGCGCGAGTTTCCTGCCAGGCAAGGCATCGACGGTGCAGACCAAGATCGACCGCCTGCAGATGCACAAGATTGATCTCAGCAAACCAGTGGTGCTGGAAAAAGGCTGCGTCTACATCGCCGAGCTGATGGAAACCCTGAAGCTGCCCGCCGACATCGCCGGTTATGCCAACCCGAAAAGTTCCACCGGGCGGTTGGACATTTTCACCCGGCTGATCACCGACTGTGGCGCCGAGTTCGAAGGCGTAGTCGCCGGCTACAAGGGCAAGCTGTATGTGGAAATCATGCCCCACACCTTCAGCGTGCTGGCGCAGCAGGGCACGCGGCTGAACCAGATCCGTTTCATCCGCGGCAATCCGCCGCCGTCCGACACCAAGCTCACCGAACTCGACCAGACCATGAGGCTGGTCTATTCCGACAGCGAAGTCCCGCTGCCGGCGATGATCAAGAACGGCCTGTGGATTTCGGTGGACCTCGAAGGCGACACCAGCAACGGCATCATCGGTTACCGCGCCAAGCACCACGCGCCGCTGATCGACCTGTCGCGCATCAACCATTACGACCCGCTGGATTTCTGGGAGCCGATCGCGCGCACTAATGATCGCAGTCTGGTGCTGAACCCGGACGATTTCTACATTCTGGTGTCGTGCGAACGCGTGCGTATCCCCAACAGCCATGCCGCGTCGATGGTGCCCTACGATCCGTCGGTCGGCGAATTCCGCATCCACTACGCCGGCTTCTTCGACCCCGGCTTCGGTTACGGCGCGAACAATCTCACGGGAGCGCGCGCCGTGCTCGAGGTGCGCTCACACGATGTGCCGTTCATGATTGAACACGGGCAGGACGTCGGTCGTCTGATTTACGAACGCCTGCTCGGCGAACCCGAAAAAATATACGGCGTGAACATCGGCTCGAACTACCAGTCGCAGGGGTTGAAACTCTCCAAGCAGTTCAAACCGCTGGCAATGCCTGTTTAAGCTGATTGAAAAACGGCGCCTGCCTTGCAGCAAGCGCCGTTTAATTTTATTGCAGCGCTTTGATGTCGGCGCCAAAGTTGATGTGAAACGCCGTGCCGTCGAGCACCAGCGCGGGTACTGATTTGACACCTGCGGAAGTGGCTTCCTTCAGCCGCGATTTGTCCTGGCCGAGATGCACGACCTCAACGTCATATTTCGCGGGATCAATGGCATGCGCCACGTTCTGTTCGGCTTCCACACAGACCGGGCATCCTGCGTGATAAAAAACGGCTTTGGATTTCATGCGGTTCTCCTTGATCGGTTACGATGTGTGCCAGATGCACGCAGTGATAGTAGGAGCCGCGATTGCGCGCGCCTAGAAGGCACTTTCCGGAGCCCCGGGCACTTTTTGGTGTAATTTGAAGAATACAAAGGCAAAAAAGAATTCAACGCCGTCCAGCTATCGCCAGCTTGAAGACGTGGTCGGCTGCAAATGGTCGGTGTCGGTGCTGCAGGCCGTTGCCGCGGGCATCTCGCGCCCCGGCGCGCTGGAACGCCACATCGCGGGCATTTCCACCAAGGTGTTGTCCGAACGCCTGCGCAAGCTGACCGGTTACGGCCTGCTCGACAAGCAGGTCTATGCCGAAGTCCCGCCCCGAACCGAATACGCGCTGACGCAAAACGGCCGCAAGCTGATCACCATCATCGGGCAGATCAGGCTGCTGGATGGCGACATCCGCGGCAGCGAGCTACGCCGGCCGGCGTAAGCGGCGTCAGAATGGGATATTCTGTAAACTGTTGTTTTAATTGACTATTGTGTTGCTGCGCAGCATACTCGCACCATGATGAATTCCGTTTCCAAAGCCGATATCACCCGCGCCGTCGCGCTGCTCAAGGCCGGCGCACTGGTCGCGTTCCCCACCGAGACCGTTTACGGCCTCGGTGCCGATGCATCCAATGCTGATGCTGTGCGCAAAATCTACGCCGCCAAGGGCCGGCCGGCCAACCACCCGCTGATCGTGCATGTTGCCGACGCGGTGCAGCTTGCGAACTGGGCGCGCGACATACCGTCATTCGCACACACGCTCGCCAAAAAATTCTGGCCTGGTCCGCTGACGCTGGTGCTGAAGCGCAACCCGCGCGTGCCCGATGCCGTCACCGGCGGGCAGGACACCGTCGCGCTGCGCGTGCCATCGCATCCGGTGGCGCAGCAACTGCTGCGCACATTCGGCGGTGGCGTTGCTGCACCTTCAGCCAACCGCTTTGGCCATGTGTCGGCGACCACCGCTGCGCATGTGCGCGAGGAATTCGGCGATACCGTCGCCTGTGTGCTTGACGGCGGCGCATCCGATGTCGGCATCGAATCCACCATCGTTGATTGTTCGGGTAAAACACCCGCGCTGCTGCGCCCGGGCTGGATCACCCCGCAGCAGCTGGAAGCTGCACTCGGCGCGCCACTGGCCGCACCCGACGCCTCTGCGCCGCGCGTATCGGGCACCCTGGAAAAACACTATTCACCGCAGACCCCGCTACAGCTGATGGAAGGCGACCTCGTAGTTGAGCTCGCGCGCAGCCTCACGCGCCAGGGCAAACGTGTCGCGGTGCTGGCGCGCACCACGCTGCGACCGGTAATGGATGGTCTGGTGTGGCTGGCCGCGCCGGCGGATGCGGCAGGGTATGCGCATGATCTTTACGCTAACCTGCGCGAACTGGATCATGCGGGCTGCGATGCGATTCTGGTTGAGCAGCCGCCGGAGCAGGTAGAGTGGATGGCGATTCGGGATCGGTTGAATCGCGCGGGGGCGGGGCCGGGGGAAGCTGCGCCAGTATGAGGGCTGTTACCAAGTGAAGGTCGGGCATATTATGCAGTCTGTAGCCTAAAAATCAAACGATAAAAGCGCGCGTTGTTTGTTACTACTCTCGCAATTCGAGTTTTATGAGTCCAATTTCTTGCCACAATAAGGCTCTCGCGAAAAAAATTTGAAGCAAATATGGTTGCCTCCCATGCATAGCTTGTACTGCCGAGAAAGAAAAAAATAGCCAAAATAATTTCGTTTATTAACTACAAAGGGGGGGTTGGCAAAACAACCACGACTTTTCATATTGGTTGTGCTCTGGCAATGTTCGAGCCCAAGAAAAGAGTGTTAATGATTGACGCAGACCCACAAACAAATCTGACATTTTTGTGCTGTGATTTCAAAAGCTGGGAGCAAAGGGTCAAAGCGTACGGATCGTTGGAAACTGTATACAGCGCGTATCTCGACCAGCGTTCTAGTTCTCTAAAAAATATAATTTGGAAAAGCCAATGACCAGTTCGGGGGTGTAAGAAGTTTTGTGTAAACGGTCATTTGGCAGGAAACTGCCGTCCTTCAAGGAGTGATGATGACCGTAGCGAAACGCACCAAACGACCGAAGCCGAACGCCGAGCTGATGCAGT
>Ga0105053_10000098_pt1 | contig 104333 bp, 94 predicted proteins | sample BON01_FD_78093 | JGI IMG/M metagenome (GOLD analysis project Ga0105053, IMG submission 78093) | Freshwater microbial communities from Lake Bonney liftoff mats and glacier meltwater in Antarctica - BON-01 | ecosystem: Environmental > Aquatic > Freshwater > Ice > Glacier meltwater | place: Lake...
CTGTTGGTGGCGACCTTTTCGATGTGCAGATCCACAAATGCGGCCTGCCCATTGGAAACCTGACAAGTACCGGCTAATTCCCACTCGCTGTGGCGTGGACTTTGTGGGATTTGTGGTGTATTCGGATGGCCGCGTTCGAGTGCGAGCGGCCACTGCTCGCCGGTTTCAGGACCGATTTCACAAAATGCGGTGGGAGATGAGACAGCGCCGGCGATCCGGCTCCAGTTTGACAAACAGTGTGCGTGCCTGGATTGCGCATGTGAAGCACGCACAAAGTGTGGGTCTGCGTCGAGCGGTGTTGAGCCGCTGACTGTAGAAAGGGGAATCGGGATTGTGGGTTCGTCTTCCCGCGGGATCCGCGGCGGCAGTTGGAACAACAACTCCAACAACTTGTCGTCGTCGATTCGGAACGATAACAACCCGGCGAACGAGAACAACAACATTGGCTTTCGTGTCGCAAGCCCCGGTAAAACAGTGTCAGCGCAGCAGCCTGTTTTGGGCCAGAATCGATGGGGTTGCTTTGTAGCTCCAACGACCGTGCCTTGGCAGGGACTACCCGATTCTCCAGCGCACAGGCGATCCTGCCTGTGGGCGAATAAGGTGATGTGCGATGGTGGTGAGTAGTTTCGACGAAAGACGCGATCGCACGAATTCCCGGCAGGCCAATCTTCGTTGATTGAAGATTGGCCTGCTTTTTGTTTCTTCGGCGTCCTGACCAAGGTGCCAGATTCGGGTTTCTGGCATCCATTCAGGATGAATCGCATTCATGGCCATCAATGGTGGCACCCGCACTTCATTTGTTGTTGAACCAGAAATGAATGGCACCTTGCCTACTTCTGCGACGCTGATGCACATGGGCTCATCACGACGTCGCGTCCGATGTTGAGAAGATTTTGGGGGAGCACAAAGGTAGGTCTCTTTGATGCAGACGTCAAGGACGTGTCGCATAATTTCGTCCTGAAAGTATCAACGAAAAACATCCATTCGTCACTTTACGATTGAGGTTGGTCAGGATGGTCTATCAATTCTTTCATCAAAGAGACCCCTTTGATTCCCCCCTTTGATTCCCCCCTTTGATTCCCCCCTTTGATTCCCGCTTTCGACGAAACCTGATCTTCTCACTCGGCGGTATGAACATGGGGCCGTCGCTATTGAGATCGCTCCGTCGGCAAAGAGATTGGCGAGCGATCACGATGGGACATCTTGATCTATTGAATTTCGCATCTGATGGCGTCATTGAATGACGGCAAGGCGATTACTCCAGTTGTGCATTTCAAAGCCCATGATTTGCTGAGGGCCACGAATCGCGTGACCAGTGGTGAATGTTATGCGGCTCTCAAAGCGGCTTTGGAACGCCTGCGTGGAACACAGATCACAACCAACATTGTAACCGGAGGTGAGGCGGTTTTTGAAGAATTAATGGAATGCTGACAAGCGGAAGATTCAGGGGGACTGCCGCATCTTTCATGTCTTTAGTAAAGTTGCAGGAAGCTGCAAAGTCCTTTCCGGCAGAAAGGACGTACAGCGGGCCTTGGCCTGGCGCAGCAAAAAAGCCATCTGAATCCAGACGGCTTTGATAATCGTCCATGCGAAATGGAACCCGACCTGAGGACAGGTCGGGCTACTTGATTCGACTTATTCTTCTGCCACGAATGGCAGCAGACCAATGAAGCGGGCTCGCAGAACGGCTGTTCGCACGGCACGCTGATACAAAGCAGATGTGCCGGTGCGGCGGCGAGGCAGGATGCGACCTTCGCGATCGATCAGTGTTCGCAGCGTCTTCAAATCCTTGTAGTCCACATAGACTGGACGAGGGACTGACCCATGACCAGAAAACTGGCAGGTCATCTTCTTCTTTTTCAGACGAGCGCGGCGTTTGCGAAGCTTTTTAAGGTCAGCACGAGAAATAGTAGCCATGGACGACAAGATACCTTTGTGGAATTGTGTCAACTTGCGGGCAAAGACCCCGTGGAACTCGTACAAGGCTATGAAGCCAACGAGTCGCCCGACGGACCGGAATCGAAAATCCCGGCGGGGAAACGAAGAGGCGCAGTGTAATTGCGCAATCGGTTACCGACAACACAAACCTGCGTCTCATTTCGCTTTCGGAGAAAGTGGAATAACCAGCGATTAGATCGCTTCTGTTCCAGTTTCTCCCGTACGAATACGTACGATCTGTTCAAGGCTGGATACGAAGATCTTACCATCGCCAATTTGGCCGGTTCGCGCGGCTTCGCAAATCGCGTTGATCGCGCCATCGACTTCATTGTCGTTGACAACAACTTCCAGCTTCACCTTTGGCATGAAATCTACCGTGTATTCGGCCCCGCGATAGGTTTCTTTATGCCCGCGCTGACGACCAAAACCACGCACTTCGGTAACCGTCATTCCCTGAACGCCGATGCTGGTGAGCTTCGTTTTAACGTCTTCCAGCTTGTAATGACGGATAACTGCCTCAAGCTTTTTCATGATCTCTGCCTCGCCCCTTCACTTCATTTTTGGCTGATTAAACAAACACGCCTGCGCTCGACAATGCCAAGCTAAAAATACAGGGAATCTTGTACTTCACAACCGTCAAAAAGACCAGCCATTCCATGACTTAGACTTCATCAACCCACGTAAATGCTGCTTCCTGGGATGTTATCGTGACTCCTGTACACTTTCTCAACATGCAACTACTATGCCGGACGAGAAAGGCATGGAAAAGCGTGGACGAGCATACAATATGCTCTAACTATGGGCAACGTGCCTTTTTTATAGACAAGCAACAACTGACTGAATTCAATTTATGCTTTTTATGACATTGATCGTTACTGCAGGTTTTTTTGCCGGACGGATCGCCGCCGTTTGGGCCGCGTGGCTGGTAGGCCCTGCGGCTCGCACTGGATTATGTGCGTGCCATTCCGGCAACGATAAGTTTTCATATTCGAGGCAGTTGCTAAATGTTTTCGCTCCCCTCAAGTGTCGAGCCTGTCAGCCGTTAGATTTTGTGTGGCCGATTGCTGCGTCTGTCATTACAGCATCGGTGTTTGGGTTGTTCGCTTGGCTGCTTCAGCATGGTTGCCAGACGGTCACCGAAGTGCGTCCATCAATGGAACTTTGGCAGAACCGTTTACCATTCCATCTGGTTTTTATATTTCTGCTGACGACTGCTACGATTGCCGACTTGCTGGACTATGTGATTCCAGATGTCATCGTCTTGCTTGGCATTGTCGTCGCCTTCGCTTTTGCGGGGCTCAGTGGGGAGTTGCAGTTGATTCACGTCTGGGTCGATTGGGACTATGAAGCAGTGATGCTCTATGGACCCTATCTTCCTGAATGGATGAAGGATCATCAGCATCTGCATGGTTTGGTCTGGAGTCTCTGCGGGTTGGTGATGGGTGCGGGATTAATGTGGGCCGCTCGAATTGCAGCACATTTGATTCTTGGAATTCCGGCGATAGGTTTCGGCGACGTCACGCTGATGGCGATGATTGGTGCCTTCATGGGATGGCAGCCGACGTTGTGCGTTCTTTCGATCGCTCCCCTTGTTGGCCTTGTGCTCGGTCTTGGAGGCCGCATCCTGACCGGTCGTAGTTTTGTGGCTTTCGGTCCGTATCTTTGTATTGCGGCCGTTGTCGTGCTGAGCACATGGCGGCTCCTGTGGGAAGGTATTCAACTGAAGATTATATTTAGTCACTGGCCTACGATTGCGGGCATGGTTTCAGGATCCTTTGCAGCATTCTGCGTGCTGCTGTTTGCATTGAGAATCTTCCGCGCGGTGCCTGCAGAACGGCTGCGATAGGGTCGGTCTCGCACACGGCTGCCTAGTCGGCAGACTCGCCGATGGTTATTCCTTTCCGCCCGACCGCCGTATCAGCATCGCAGCCAGCCGCGAAATCCCGCGCTGACAAAGCACTGCGTCCGTACCGCGTTGATTCGCGAGTATGCGACCGCCCCTGAGTCGTTTCGGCACCCGCGCCTCCCGTTCTGCCTGCCGCTTGAGCCTGCCCGCAACATCCGAATGTTCGGTTTAATTAACATTATCGTTAACACCGGCGCAAGTGATACTTTGCGCGCAATCGGAAAATCCCAACCTGCGCCGCGCCTGTACTCTTGACGTAACTTATTTGCCATCAATGCTTTGCGGGCAAAGTCTGGCTGTGCCTGTTATGCCGGTTATATCAGTGGCACGGGTCGTGCATTCTAATTCGATCGTTGTGACGAGAACGGTTGCACCAGTTGTAAGGAATGCGAGAGCTGATGCCGGCTGCTGAATTTCAAAGAGCCAGCCAGTGTCGGTCCCGAGAGAGACATTCCTTTGTGGTGCAGTCCGGCTTTGTTCGCAGCGAGAGAGGGAGACGGCGGCCTGAGAAACCGCCAAGCGACTGAGAGGACTTTCGGTCGTTGTGTTCGTCCGACGCGAGATGGGGCAATGAAGCCCCACTCTCGCATCGGGTGACTCCTGATTGACGCTCAAACGAACGGGCATTTCACGCACATCACCTGCCCATGGGCAGCACTTGAATCAATGAAACGACGAACCGGCTGGCAGACCCGTTTTTTGTCTGCCAACAAATTCCGCAGCAATTCGTTGCAGATCTCTTCCCCTCTGATTTTGTATGTGGAGAATATCAATGTTGAATCTGCTGAAAGCCCTTCGGCAGGATGAGTACGGAGTAATCCTGTCTGCTGAAATTGTGATCGTAGGAACTTTACTTGTCCTTGGCGTCATGACCGGTATGGTCTGCCTGCAAAAATCAGTCAACGGCGAATTAGGCGACCTTGCGAAAGCCATCGACTGTATTGACCAGACGTATTCCTTCTCTGGCCACCGCAAAGCTGGTGCTTATGGGAATTCCGGAGGCTGCTGTGCATTCACCGCCGGTTCAGCTTTCAATAATAATGAATGCAACACTGCCTGCCAGAACGACTTCGTCGGTTGCGAAGGACAGTATTTGCAGAACGGAAACTGTGGCACATGCGGCAGCCAATGCGGTTCATGCGGTGGTCAGTACGGCACTGGTGGGACCTGTGGTTCCTGCGGACACTTGGGAGCGACAGGCTACCGTCATCCAAATCGACCAAACTGCGTATCGACTGGAGTGCCTAAAATGAAGGTGACTGAATATCCAGGCACAGACAATGTTCCTCGAACATCCAACGCAGGCAGGTCTCCAATTCGGTTCCCTGAACTGGAGGTACAGCCTTTCGGGCCATCGTATCGACAGCCGATGCCAGCGGTCGAAGAACACTATGTTCCTGAGCAGCATCAGCATGATCATTCAGCGATTCAGCCAGAGCCGCGAGTTTATCTGGACGAGCAGCCTCAGGGAACGCAGTTTCAGCCGCAACAGCAGTTCGAAAACATTCAGCCTCACGGCCCAGTGCCTTCAAATGTGCCAGGGTCTCCTGAGTCAAACGAATCGCTGCGACCGATCCCTGAAACCCAGCCAATCCCTGCTGTTCCACCACAACCACAGGCGTAGTTGAAGCAATCGGTGACTTCAACTTGTGATAAATAACTCCAGGCCCGACGTCCATTCCAGGATTTCGGGCCTTTTTTCCTTTAACGTAAATGGCGTGTCGCGTTGATATTCTGGAATTGAGGCCTTTTGTGTCGATTCTGCCAACTTCTCAGCATTGCCACTGAACTCCACTTCTGTTCGGCAGAATCTACCGGATTCGATTTGCTTTGGCTGAAACAGCAGAACGATAACCAATGTGGTGAGGTGCCTTGTTGCGATCATTTTTGGTCATAACTTGATGCGTCGCTGAGGTGACTCCATGGAGGCCAGTCACCAGAGCTCTGAAGCTAATCGTACGCTTTCGAAAAAAGTTTGCGATGTCTTCATTGATATCAATCTAATTTCATGCGGAAGGAGCCGTGCCACAGGATGTGAAACTTTCCCCGGAGAGTCCGTTGATGGCGCGACGTCAAAAATCAATTCTTGCTTCGATCGGCATGCTGTCCATCGGTCTCGCGATCGGTGGACATCTGGAATCGTTGAGACTGACTCAGTCTGCTCGAGCCGTATCCGAAGAAACAAACCGTGAAGCTCGCATTCCAGCCGCTGCTGTAGCGTTGCTGGATGGCGGGAATCACATTTCCGATATTGCGGATTCTGTAATGCCCTCGGCAGTACACATCCAGGCAATTCGTGTGGAAGCTGAACGGAAAGTCGAAGAGACGGGTTCTGGAGTTCTGATGCGCAGCAAAGCGGTGCGTGGACTATTCGTCATTACAAATAACCATGTCATTCGTGGTGCCGAAAACCCAGCGATTGATATCATAATGGCCGATGGTTCAAAGGTCCATCCGCAAAAAGTTTTCCGTGATGCGGAAAGCGACATTGCAATCATCGAGATCCCCGATGGAGGTCAGCCTACGGCGCGATGGGGAGACAGTAACAACATCAAGATCGGGCACTTTGTACTGGCAGTAGGCAGCCCGTTTGGACTCAGCCAGTCCGTCACGATGGGCATCGTAAGTGCGAAAGGACGCCGCGATCTGTCACTGACGGCAGATCAGTCTGTGACAAACCAGGACTTCATGCAGACCGACGCCGCAATTAATCCCGGCAACAGTGGCGGGCCGTTGATTGATATGAATGGCAATGTTATCGGGATCAACACTGCGATCGCATCCAACAGCGGCGGCAACGAAGGGATCGGTTTCAGCATCCCAAGCAATCTTGTGCGACACGTGTTCGACCAGATGGTGCAGCACGGCAAAGTTCGCCGCGCTTATCTGGGTGTCGAACTGGATAACAATTTCACCGATGCGGCAGCACAGCGACTGGGGATGTCTCGTTCCCTGGGTGCACGAATAGTTCGAGTATACTCTCATAAAAACAGCCCCGCGATTACTGCCGGACTTCGCCCTGATGATGTAATTGTGTCCTTCAACGGTGTGAAGGTCATTGATGAAAACCATCTGATCAATCTGGTCAGTCTGTCGGACATCGGCTCCTCAATCCGAATCGAAGTCTATCGGCAACGGAAGACGGTTCTGCACACCGTGCTGCTAACTGATCGTGACGACTATCGGACCGCAGAACAGGCAGCTCAAACCTTCATGACTCGCTGATTCTTTGAACACTCGGTCAGCTCAATCGAGACCATAGAACCCAATGATCCTCACAGCTCATTGGGTTCTTTGCATTGGAACTCCAGAAACTCATAAGAATTCGGTTTTCGAGGCGAAGGGTTTTCGTTACGTTACGGTCAACGAATCGCTCAATGAAATTATTTTGAGCGTCCTACCCTGCTGTACTCGCCTGCCCCGGAGCTTCTCAATGGTCGCTAAGCACACTTTGCTTCCAGCGTTGATCTTTTCCCTGGTTTTCAGCGTAAGCCAATGCTGCCTGGCTGCTGAAGTTCCCGAAGGTTTCAAAGCTATATTTAATGGCAAGGATCTGACCGGCTGGCATGGAATGCCACACTTTGATCCTCGCGATCTGGCGAAGATGACTCCCGAAAGCCGAACCGAAAAAATCGCCGAATGGACTGAGGATGCAAAGAAACACTGGTCCGTCGAAAATGAGGAACTTGTCAACGATGGGCACGGGGCTTATCTGGCGACTGACGGCGAATACACCGACTACGAATTGCTGATTGATTACAAGACGGTTGTTCTGGCTGACAGCGGAATCTACCTAAAAGCAAATCCTCAGGTCCAGATTTGGGATTACACGGAAGAAAGCAAGTTCAATATCGGTGCTGACAAAGGCAGTGGAGGATTGTGGAACAATAGTCCAGGTGCAGCGGGCAAAGATCCATCAGAATTGGCAGACAAGGCGTTCGGAGAGTGGAACAGCTTCCGCATTCGCCAGATCGGCGCACGGACAAGCGTCTGGCTGAATGGCAAGCACGTGGTTGACAACGCGATTATGGAAAATTACTTCGATCGCGAGAATCCACTCTTCCTGAAAGGTCCGATTTGCCTGCAGACTCACGGTGGAGAAATCCGCTGGCGAAATATCTATCTGCGTGAAATTCCTGCCGAAGAGGCGGACAAGATTTTAGCCGAAAGTCACGCGGACGGTTTCGAATCCAAATTCAACGGTACGGATCTGACTGGTTGGAGTGGTGCGTCAGAGAACTACGAAGTTGTTGACGGGGCGATTCGCTGCAAAGCTGGCCACGGCGGCATTCTGCACACGACTGACGAGTACGCAAACTTCGTTGTGCGTCTGGAATTCAAGGTTCCGCCATCCGGCAACAACGGCCTTGCGATCCGAACGGATGGCAAAGGTGATCCTGCCTACACTGCGATGACAGAATTGCAAGTACTTGATTCCGAGCATCCGAATTACGCAAAACTGGATGCTCGACAATATCATGGTTCGGCATACGGTATGGTGGCAGCGAAGCGAGGCTTCCAGCGTGCTGCTGAGGTTTGGAATTTTCAGGAAGTCACAGTCGATGGAAGTAAGATTAAGGTCGAACTGAACGGCAACATCATTATGAACGCTGACCTCGCGACAGTCACGGAATACCTCGCGGATAGTCCGCATCCCGGTAAGACGCGAACAAGCGGTTTCTTTGGATTCGCGGGCCACAATGACGCAGTTTCATTTCGCAACATCAGTATCAAGCGACTGCCGGATACACCTGCTCCGTAGCTTTTCCGGCGCGGATTACTCCTGCATCTCCCGTCGAAGCGCTTCCAGTTCCGCTTCAACGGCGGAGCTGCGTTTTTGAGTGGCAGCAGACGCCGACAGGATGGCTGTTTCTGATTCCAGAGGCATGGCTGCCGCCTGACCGGTGAGTTCTTCGAATTTTCGTACCGCTTCTGAGTGTCGTGCTTCCAGGGCTTTCTGGATTCGAAACATGTGTTGAGATGCCGAAACAGCCGCATCCAGTTCCGGTCGCAGGCCGGCGATCAAATCTTCAATTTCAACTTTACGCCGCAGAGAATTTCGAGCGGTATCTTCATCGCCGTCGGCCAGGTTTTGTTTGGCGCGATTCTTCCATTCGACGATTTGCGTTTCATAGTCCGCAATCTCTCGCCTCAGCCGTTCGCCATTTTCGGCTGAACTGCTCACATTACGGCGGCAGGCCAACAAACCTTCGTTCATTTCGCCGATGATTTCCTGTAACGTTTTCGCCGGATCGGGAGCAGCGTGGACAATTTCCGTCAAACTGCAGGTAATGATGTCGGTCAGGCGGCTGAAGTGTGGCATGGTCATGGGCTCCAGGAGGCAGCTTCGAAAAAGTTGTTAACGCAGAAGGAGGTGATCAGGATGACTCGTTTTCAGAAATTAATTCATCGGTAAAACCGCGACAGACGAGCAGGCTGCGCAGTTTTTCTTTGACCAGTCGCAACCGACTTTTGGCTGTGGGCAACGATGTATGCATCGCATCTGCAACTTCTGACAATGTTAAAGATTCGTAATGATGCAATAGAAAAGTTTGTCGCTGTTCTTCCGGCAATTCCAGGAGCATTTCCTGAACGGCAGTGGTGACTTCCTGTTGAACGGATCGATCAAATGGCGAGGTAATGTCTTCCGCGATCATTTGCATCGGATCAAATTCTTCGCCATCACGACCTGCAATTCGGCTTCGAACACTGCGAATCAGGACATCATGTGACGTGCGACGCGAATGATCGATGATCAGATTGCGAGCGATACGGAACAAAAATCCCTTGAACAGGCCTTTTGGCAGGTAGTCCCAGCAATTGCGGTACAGACGCAACAGGGTTTCCTGGACAAGATCTTCAGACAAGTGCTCGTCGCGTGTGTTGCGTATGAAAAAGCCAAACAGCGGTCCCTGCCAGAGACTCACCAGCTCGTTAAAAGCCGTTGAGTCTCCTTCCTGCAGGCGAATCATTCGCTGATCGTCTTCAGAATACGTGGACGACATTAAAGTAATTTCTCACAGCCTGATTTCATCAATGGCCACCGCGTCGTTCGCGATAATCCAGGTGTCCCTGCCAGCCAAGTTTTCGATGCAGTGTTCCATAAAAACTGTGGCCTGCAAGTCGCACCAGCTTAAATGTTTGCTCGGCTCGGCGAATCAGAATGCGATCGGCCGAATCCACAGGCCGGTTGATCTGCCCGTCGATCACCAGCATCACGCCATGTGGAGCATCTCGAACCGAGAGTTCAAACGTGCGTTCCGCAGAATCGACGATCGGGCGGACTGTCAATGTATGAGGACAAATCGGCGTGATGGCAAAGCATTGCAGTTCCTGCCGCAGGATCGGGCCACCCGCCGAAAGATTATGAGCTGTCGAACCAACCGGCGTACTGATGATCAAGCCATCGCAGCTATACGTCGTCACATCAACATTGTCAATTTTCAGATGGATGGACAGCATCTTCATCGACCCGGCCGCTGTCACGTTGACTTCGTTCAATCCAAGGTCCGTGATGACAGTACCGTCAGCCTGATGATGGTGACATTCGAACATTAAATGTTCAACCGTTTGATATTGGCCTCGCTTTAATGCGGGAAGCCCTTTGCGAAATTCTGCAGGACTCAAATCGGTCAAGAATCCAAGGCGGCCAAGATTGACGCCGATGATGGGAAGTTGGCGACGTCCCAATTGTCGGCATCCACGCAGCACAGAACCATCGCCGCCAAGCACAACAACAATGTCGGCTTCCAGATCTTCAGGTATGGGCACATTGGAAGAAATCACGCCAGCGACAACAACTCCGCGTACCGTTTCGATATACGCGCGCAGGTCGTCCCATGCGGCTGTGATGTCTGGACGGTCACCGCCGGTGATTACAATCAGTCTGAGGTCAGGATCTTTCATTTGGCCTCGCGGGATTAGAATTCCTGCAATATGCAGATCACTTCAACATCGTAGCATTCTACATTCGACGAGAGCATGACAATCTGCAATGCTGTATGAATTCCAGACAAATCGATCACACTCATAATGCTCAACCGGAAGATCTATTTTCATGGCGAATCAGGCGTCTATCCCGGAAAAACTCACCGTCATCGTGACTGGAGCGTCCGCAGGAATCGGAAAAATCATCTGTCAGCGGCTGGCGACAAAAAATTTCCGCCTTGTCCTGGCAGCTCGGTCCCTGGATAAACTCCAGCAATTGGAATCGGAGCTTACCGCAGTTGGGTGCGAATGCCTCACCGTCGCGACCGATGTGGCTGATCCGAATGCTTTGGAGACTCTGGTCCGCTTGACGATGGACAGGTTTGGACGCATTGATGTGCTGGTCAACAATGCCGGGATCGAGTGCTTCTCAGAATTCGATCAGTTGCCCATCGACCAGATACTGCAGACGATCGAAACGAACCTGACTGGCACGATTGTACTGACTCGGCATGTCGTGCCCATTATGCGAACGCAGGGCTTTGGTCGTATCATCAATATGGCTTCTACAGCCGGTAAACATGGACCCGCTTTTGGAGCGGTCTATGGTGCAACGAAAGCCGGCATGATCGCGTTCACACAAGGACTGCGGGGCGAACTTCTGCCGCATGGGATCACAGCCACAGCGATCTGTCCGGGCTTTGCGACAGACGGCGGAGTCTATGATGAAATCGTCAAAGCCACAGGTCGCAGGACGTCCAGATTTCTTGGCGGCACGACAGCTCAACATGTGGCAGCAGCGGTTGAAAAAGCCATTCGAACCGGGCCGCCCGAAATGATTCTTAACTTCCCCGCACTGCGCCCGGTTTTTCTGTTTCGCGATGTGTTTCCGCGACTTGGCGAAAAGCTCATTCTGGCCTTCACGTTCAAGTTTCTCCGTCGCGCTGCAATGGCAAACAAAGCCGTTTCGCCTGATGTAAATTCACGGGCTCAATAGCAACTGAAACAGAGTTCCGCTCGCAATCTCAATTGGACAGCGCCACGTTGTGTCAGCCGAACGCGCCAGCGTCGGGCTTTTCGCTGCAGTAAAAACTCTTTCGTGCCGAAACCCGAGGCTAGCGCCTGCGGCTCACACACGGAGCAGTCGCCCTAAACTTCCAGTGACTCCCAGCCAGCAAAACCTGCCTGTCTGCTGTGCCGTGCGCGTAGCAATTCCCTGCGATTGTTCTCTTCTGCTCAAGTCACTGCCCTACGATCGAGGAACTTTGAGATCATACCACAATCGGCCAAAGCCAGTTGATCTGGAATTCCGATAGTCATTGAGGGCTGGATCAGTGAGTGACACACCAAACTCCTTAGTTCCCGAATCTCAGCGAATCACAAATTCGGTTCGACAAAACTGCCCAGGCGAAGTTTCTAGTCCACTGAACACACTGTGGAGTCATTGCAATGTCAGACGATCATAACGAAGAAATCATCAACGCTCAGTACCGACTCACAACGACAGATGATTTCGAAGAAATCAGCAGCGAAGAAGTTGATCGCGTAGTCGAAGCACTGGACCGCCTTATTGCTGGTGTGCAGAGCGAAAACATCAAGCACTACCTCGAAGAAGCCGCCAGCAATATCTACTACCTTGTCTACGAAGAGGAAGTAGATGAAGCGGTCGATAAAGCGGCATAGTCCGATATTGAAAAGTTGACAGAGCACTCGCTTCAATGCGAATGTTTGGCGTCAGGGAATGATCCGTCTCGGACTTCTTGAATATAGCTCTGCACCGCGTTCATGGCCTGATTGCGAATGTCGCCGAATTGTTTCAGGAACTTTGGCTGAAAGCCGGGATTAAGACCCAACATATCGGGACCGACCAGCACCTGACCGCTGCAACCGACACCCGCTCCTATGCCGATTGTAGGAATAGATAGCGCTTCCGTAATTCGCGCGGCGATGTCCTGTGGGACAAGTTCCAGCACGATTGCGAATGCTCCAGCGTCTTCAGCGGAGCGGGCGTCGTTGAGGAGTTGTTGTTCGTCGCGTTGAACTTTTCCCATGCCACCAAGTTGTCGGACTGCTTGCGGTCGCATACCGACATGCGCCATCACAGGGATTTCAGCGCGGCCGATGGCCCGGATGGTTTCTGACTGGATCGCACCACCTTCCAGTTTGATTGCATCTGCCCCGGTCTCTTTGATGATCCGGCCAGCGTTTTTGACGGCTTGCTTCGGGCTGATTTGATATGACATGAACGGCATATCGACCACGACGAGCGCGCGACGAACGGCGCGGGCCACGATTTCGCCGTGATAAATCATCTGCTCAAGAGTGACTGGCAACGTTGTCGATTTGCCCTGAACAACCATAGCAAGGCTGTCGCCGACCAGAATACTATCGACACCAGCTTCGTCCATGATACCTGCCCACAGGTAATCGTAGGCAGTCAGCATCGTGAGTTTGTTGCCTTGAGCGGCGAGTTCACGGAACACGGGGACAGTGATTTTTCGAGGAGGCTTTTGCATGGAGGAGCTAATTAAAAGCCTTTGAGAAAATCTTGAAGGTCCGGATCAATGTCGTCGTCAGTTTCGCTGAGGACGGGTTCATGCAGTGCGTTTTCGACTTCAACGACTTCTTCACCGTCCAAAGTCTCCTGAACTTCGACAACGTCGTCGAAGTTCAACCAGTCCTGGACTTCCGACACATCGTCGAACTCATGGACTTCCATGACTTCTTCAATTTCCTCAACCTCTTCAATCACTCCAGCATGGACGTCATTGAAAGCATCGTGCGACAATGCTTCAACATAGGCGTTGCCGAGATTCATTGGCTCCGGAAGCAAAGTGTCGTCATCGTCAACGGATAGCCATGCATATTCAACATCGTCAGCGACGCTCGCTGCTTCGACGTTTTCCGGAGGGCTTGAGGAATCAACGACGTTGGAGTCCGACTGTGGCTCCTCATGTGCGATGGCAGATTTACCAACGATCTGGGAATCCGAAAAAGCGTTTGTCTCCTGGTTGCTGTCTGATTGCTCAGCCTGGCGTTTGCCGAAGTCAGCGATTCCAAGCCGGCTGTCGGCAGGGTCTGGTGCGTTTGAGAACAGATTCGCGGAAAAGTTCGCCGAAAATCGTTCGTCCAGATATTCTGCCGTTGGTTCGTTTGGTTCGGCAGATTCTCCAGCTTGTTCGACGGCATAATCCATCTGTGCTTGAGCATCGTCAGGCCGCATCCGGGCGTTAGTTGTATCACTATCATCTGCGGCATAAGCCGCGACAGCATCATGGCTGGCTTTGGAGCGTTTCGATTCCGGTGTTGAACTCGAAATTGCAGTTTCTGCGACCGCAACATCGGAGCGGACATGTATGATGAATCGAATGGGGCCCAACGCCAATTGGGCTCCGTTGGCGATGTCATGCCGTTTGCCAGCGGTGATGCGAGTGCCGTCGATGAAAGTACCGTTGCTGCTGTCGAGGTCTGTGACGGAGACGGAGTCACGACCGACGCGCAGAAAGCAGTGTCGGCGACTAACCTGAGGCGCAGAGAGTCGCAAATTGCAGTCAGAACCTCGACCTATCACTATGTCGTGTCGAACAGTGATTCGACGAACATTTGATGGCTGATCCTGCAGTTCCAGTACCACCTTCATGGGAACGATATCCGTTCAGCGAAAAAGGTTTCGATAGTAGCGAGAGAAGTTGTGTAGATCGACGTCGAAGATTGCAATTGCAGTTGCAATGGTTGCAGCTTTTCATAAGTTGAGCCCAACTGCAAGACGATGGGGCGAATTTACAACATTTGCCGCCATATTTATGTTGGCTGCGACATTCTATCTGCTGGAATTGTTATATCTCACGCTGTACGGAATAATGCCCTTGATACTTCTCACGCCTACAATGCGTCATGCCAGGGCGGCAGATCAAATACCAGCCCACCTTTGCTGGCAGCCTAAAGGCTGTACTCCAGCGCTTTAGCCTGCGACCGCGCGGCTGGCCAACTTTACTGATATCCAACATCTGACAACTGGCAACTCATGGCCATCGACTGGGACGCATTCACAAATCATACGCTGACGACAGCCGAAGTTCGGTTGCTCGGTGCGGTCGATTTGCCGTCTGTGCTGGCGCTGCAAAAGCTGATGGTGCATGAGGTGCGATGCCAAAGTCGTACAAATGCCGCGATCCTGATCTGCGAACATCCGCCAACTGTATCTGTAGGCTCAGGTGCGACTTTGCTGGAATTACCAGAGTCCTCTCGTGAACTTGAATCACGACTTATTGCGGTTCACAAACTGCGACGTGATGGTCATGCTATTTTGCATCAGCCGGGCCAACTGGCAGCTTATGTTGTTGTCTCACTGCCGGAATGCAGCATGGACGAAGCGGAATTCCGCATCTGCCTGCAACAGGCAGTGGTTGAGACCTGTCGAGAAGTCCAGGTTGTGGCCTCGATCTCGCCGGACGATCCAAGTGCAGTTTTCGGACGACACGGCGTTGTGGCAGAATTAGGAATTCATATTGAGGATGGCGTGACAAGTTTTGGCGTCTTTCTGAATGTAAACTGCCATCTTGATGAAGCCCGCGAAATCGGACGCGGTTTACTTGGACAACGAATCTCGTCTCTCAACGCCGAACGTGTGCGGCCGACTCAGATGCCGCAGGTTCGTTCAGCGTTAATTCAGCATTTGTGTACACAATTGGGCTATCCCGACTATCATCTGCACACTGGTCACCCTTTTTTGAAACGAACTCGGACACTGATCCATGACAAGTTTGCCAATCCTCAATCAACCGACGAATAACGCGCCAACAGCGGACGTGGATCTGTCTGGCGTGAATATCGTTGCCGGTGGCCCCGTGCGCCGATTGCCTCGCTGGTTGAAACGGCCATTGCCACAACCCGGCATGGCCTATACCAGCGACGTCATTTCTGATTTGAAACTGGAAACCGTCTGCGAAAGCGCGAAGTGTCCGAATCGTACGGAATGCTGGTCGCAGAAGACCGCAACGTTCATGATCGGCGGCAACGTCTGTACGCGGCCTTGCGGATTCTGTTCTGTGCCGAAGGGCAAAACCGAACGACTGGAAATTGACGAACCGGAACGCGTCGCTGAAGCCGCCGCTCGACTTGGTCTGCGATACGTCGTGATCACATCTGTAACTCGCGACGACCTGAAAGATGGCGGTGCGGATCACTGGTATCGCACGGTGCTTGCTGTTCGAGAAAAAACCGGAGCACAAGTGGAAGTGCTGGTTCCGGATTTCCTTGGCAACCGCGCGGCGATCAGTCGCGTGATTGAGTCGCGTCCGGATGTGTTCAATCACAACACCGAAACGGTTCCTCGACTCTATCACCGCGTTCGTCGCAATGCCGAATACCAACGCACGCTGGATCTTTTAAAGCAGGTGAAGGAGGAAGCTCCCAACATGCCAACAAAGAGTGGCCTGATGCTGGGCCTTGGCGAAACTCGCGAAGAACTGCTCGATGTTTTTGCCGATCTGCGAGCTGTCAATTGCGACATGCTGACTCTGGGCCAGTATCTGCAGCCGACACCCGATCATCTGCCGGTTGAACGTTATCTTCCGCCGGAAGAATTTGACGAAATCGGCGAACAGGCACGCAAACTTGGTTTCAGCATGGTTGCCAGCGGGCCATTCGTTCGCAGCAGTTATCACGCAGGTGAGATGGCAGAAGAAATGGAACACGTTGCTTCACGCCAGCAGGATTAACAATGCTCCTTGCAGTTGAAACATCCGGCATTCAGGGTTCCATCGCCATCTTCGATGGCAGAACATTGCACTTCGAACGTGTCCTCGCAACGGTCGGAACTCGTCACGCTCAGACATTGCCCGCCGAAGTCGCCGATGCGCTGATTGCCTGCCAATTGCAACCCCGTGACATTACTGCGGTGGCGGTGAGTATCGGGCCGGGAAGTTTCACGGGGCTCCGCGTCGGATTGACTTTTGCAAAAACGTTTGCATGGCTGAACAATGCAAAGCTGGTCGCTGTCGACACGCTGCGTGCGATCGCCCAGCAGGTTCGGCCGGAAACAGAATATGTAACTGCCATCGTAGATGCACAACGTTCAGAATTCTTCGCGGCGACGTATCGCTGGGACTCTGAACTCGGACTTCGCCGTGCTATTGATGAAGTGCATCTGGCGACGATTGATACTCTGACGCCGGAGTATCCCATCGTCGGTCCGCCTTGCAGTAAACTTGCCGTCGCAGCGCCCGATCGCTTTCAGGTACTTGACGAATTGCTGTGGCAACCACATGCTGTCAATGTCGGGCGAATCGGATTGCACATGCTTGACGAACATCAGTTCTCGGACCCCGACACTCTTGAACCTGTCTACATTCGGCTCAGTTACGCAGAAGAAAAACGCAACACACAATGACTTCCTCCGAAGAATCTGACGCTACACCTGTCGCGGCAAAAGCAGATGACAGTGAGATCAATCCCACTGCGCAGGCGCTTACGAAAATGGTCGAACGCAGCCAGAAGCTGATGTCTCACGCATGGATGATTCGGACGTTCGTCAAGCATTCGGACGAAGTTGATGACTTCCCGGAACTAAACGAAATGGCTCGGATGATTTTTGATGTCTTCCGAGCAGTTGAAACGCAGGTGCAGGATCCGGCAGGCTACTTTAAGACGGTCCGCAAGAAACTTGGTAAACTGAAAGCAGCTGCAGAACAGTTTGAGAAAGACACATGGCACGCTTCGACTCATACAAATTTCCAGCAGGCAGCGATTGCCGCGAAGTTCCTTGGCGAACAGTTGTCAGAACTTCTGGAACAGGCAGAAAACCTATTGCCGCGACCTGTCGCGCCGCCAAAAATCACACTGCCGCGATCGATCGTCAAGCCATTGGATGAGAGTCAGGGATGAATCAAATGAAGCCAAAACCAGCCGCAGCACCCCGATACACGCCGCAAGGTTACGGTGCTCAGAACGCTCCCGGCTGGATCAGCGTTTCGCGCGGTGCGGCGCTTGGCATCGCCATCATCGCAGCTTTCAATTTGCTCGAAGTGTTCGCCTATGACACGAGCGCCGTGAACAACTGGCTGTGCAATTTTCGGATGGTTACTCAGCCGCTGAGCATAGCCATCCTCGCGATGATGGCGACAGCGTTGTTGATGTATTCGATGAAACCCGCGCTGCCAGGCACCGTTTGGATGGCAACCATCGCTCTAGTCACAATCGTTGCATTATTTACCGGCTGGGATTTGTGGGAGGTCACTCAGCGCGTTCCCGAAGATCTGCGGCAGACAGCGATGAGTCGACCGCTGGGGATTCTGATGCTGCTCGCCGTTGCCGGTATGGGAATTCTTGTCGGTGATTCACCTGTTGCACATGGAAAGTCATCGATACTAACGATTGCATTAAGTAGTATCCTCACGGTGCTGGGGTTTGTTGTCGTCACGCTGCAGTCTGGTTCGATGAGTGACCCGATTCCTGCGGATGCTGTTCCGGCCATTCTGGTTTTGGGCTGCACGGTCGATAGTGACGGCGCGCCATCGGAAGCGTTGGCGGATCGCGTGGCGACGGCAAGTAAACTGCAGGTCGATGGGCATGGAAAGTTGCTCGTTCTTTCCGGTGGACCCGGCGAAGGCACGGTCACGGAATCTCAGGCGATGCAGAAGCTGGCATTGGAATGCGGCGTGCCAGAATCCGCGATTCAGGTCGATCCAGCGGGAATCAGTCTGATGAATTCACTTCAATTCGCCGCCGCGCTGCCGGAACTGCAGGACGATCGACGTGTGATTGTCGTCAGTCACTGGTACCAGCTTGCACGAATTCGCATGCTCGGTCGCCACGCAGGCTTGCAGGTCATTGCTGTGCCTGCGGTGCAAGAACACGCACTGTTCAATCAGAATCGACTCTATGCGCAGGAGGCGACGGCCTTTCTGAAAACCTGTTTTGAACCGGCAAAAAAGTTGATTCAGGGCCGATAGGTTACTTCGCCGCAGCTGGCTTGACGATGCGTTCCAGGGCTGGAGCGCTGGAACGAGAACGGTTAGCATGCTTGGTTCTATTCACTCGACAACCGAGCCTCGAACGGTCCACAGTTTCATGTTCAAAGTCATCTCCGCTGCTCTAACACTCCTTGTCGCTGGCATCGTTCTGGTCATCGTCGTCTTGAAAACTGGCGATTCAGGATCAACTAAAGAAGTTGCTAGTGAGCAGCTTGCAGAGGCTGCACAATCGCAGAAAGCAACTGCTGTATTGCCAATCCTCGGCGATCAACCATCGCCACCAACCGACGATCCACGTGTTGCCAACATGCAGTGGTTGCCAGGCGGTCGATTTGAAATGGGCGAATTGAACACAGTACCGGATGAATTTCCACCGCACCCTGTAGAACTGGATGGTTTCTGGATCGACACAACGGAAGTCACAAATCGACAGTTCAAACAATTCGTGGCTGCGACACGGTACCTCACCACCGCCGAACGCGCGCCGGAACTGCGGAGCATCATGCCCGATTCAGAGCTCGCGAATATCGAAATCCCGCCTGAACTGAACAAGCCAGGTTCGATCTGCAGTCTTGAGCTTTCCAGTCGAAACGATATCGATCCTCAAAAAGGTGCCTACAGCTGGTGGCAGTATGTTCCCGGTGCAAACTGGATGCATCCGGAAGGCGCGGATTCGTCGATCGATGACCGCATGGATCATCCGGTTGTGCATGTCAGCTGGCTGGATGCGAAAGCGTACTGCGACTGGGCGGGCAAAAAACTTCCGACCGAAGCGCAGTGGGAATTTGCAGCTCGAGGCAAACGCAGCGGCGCGACGTATCCATGGGGCAATGAACTGAAACCAGAAGGAAAATGGCCGCACAATATCTGGCAGGGTGAGTTCCCGATCAAGGACATCGGCGAAGATGGTTTCACTCATACAGCGCCGGTCAAGAGTTTTCCTCCAAACGACTTTGGTCTGTACGAGATCACTGGCAACGTCTGGGAATGGTGCTCCGACTATTATCAGCCTGAATACTACGCCGTCAGCCCACCCAAAAATCCTCCCGGCCCTGATGCCAGTTATGATCCACAGGAACCGGGGATTATTAAGCGAGTCCAGCGCGGCGGATCATTTATGTGCAGCGATCAATACTGCGTCGGCTACCGCGTGAGTGCTCGCATGAAAGGCGAAGAAGACACCGGCGCGTTTCACACTGGATTCCGCTGCGTTGTGACGCCGGAGATGTTGCGGACGAAGTGAGCCATGCAGGGGAGGAGTTAGGCAATGAAGAAGTGGCTGAGTTGATAAAACGATACATCAAGTAGCCCGGCTACATCACGACGCAGCCCGTAGCCAAATATCTTGGACTCCTTGCTCCTCGGAAACACGACCGATCGCTCAATCAACAAGTATCAGTTTTGTCTGAACAGTCTTATTTGTGCAAATCAAACGGGTCACAAATCAAACGGGTCTCTTTGATGCTCTCCAGTGTCAACAAAGAGACCTGACCCTTTTTGCTCCCCGGTGAACGTTCTCGCATGGTCTCGTTGCTGGGGCGGCTCGCTGGTGCTTGGCGGCCCGATCTTTTGTTCCAACTGCGAACCAACGCGAGTCTTGTCAGTGTTGTTCCTTTCTACGGCCAATCGTTACGATGACGCCAGCGAGAGGCGAATATGACGAGTGGCAGGACTCATTCCCGGCCAATCGATGGAATACATGCAACGACGACCAACAGGCGATCACCATGGCGAATGTCGAAAATGAAATGAACTGGGCTGCATTGCTGGATGCCGTGCGAACAGCTCAAAAGTGTTGTGAACAATGGATGGAACGCGGCAAGCTCACGCGGGCGCAGGGGGAGGAAATTGTCGCCAATCTGCAGGCTCAGTATGGCATCTATTCACAGGATGCCAGCAACAACGCGGCCATGCCGAAGGTACCAGGTTTTCTGCCGGGGCAGCCGAACGAGACCCCTGGTGTTCGTGGCTATCGTGCGGCAATGTATGTCAATGAACTGCTGCAGGATCTGCGTTCTCGGGGAAGAATCTCGCTGTCTCAGTTTCATGCTCTGAAGGCTGATTCCGATGAACGACTCAACGCGGTGCGGAGGCAACTTCAAAAGGAAGGAATTGCAGAACGGAGTCTGACAATTCAATGTACTCCTTCGGCTCAGGGCAGAGCGCGGCCATTCAAAACACCGGAGACTGCCGCCGTCGCAAGTGAACAGATTCCAAAGCCACCCGCGGTGCCGCGTCGGAGCTTGCTTGAAATTATCCTCGACCCACGCAGCATTCAGTGTCTGCTTGGTCTCGGCGGCGCGCTGATGGTGGTGGGACTGGTGATCCTGCTGTGGATCAATAACTACTTCACACCGCCGGTGATGGCGGGAATCCTGGCGTTCAGCAACATCCTGCTGTTGGCGGTGGGCCTGGCGACGATTCACTACACGCGATATCAACTGGCCGGAAAGGCGTTGGCGTTATTGTCGTGTCTCGTGATGCCATTGAATCTGTGGTATTGTCATGGTAATGATCTGATCACAATCGACGGGCATCTCTGGATGTTGGCCGTATTGATCAGCGCGCTGTACGCGGTGTCAGCCGTGATTCTGAAGGATGAACTCTTCGTCTATGTGTTCAGCGCTGGCGTAGCGATGACAGGTTTACTGTTTCTGGCAGACTTGCAACCATCGCCGCAGCGCTTCTGGGAAATCGCTTCGCCGGCGACGATGCTCGTCGTGCTGGGTTTGATCGGCATTCATCTGGAACGTGCGTTTGTGATCGGGGAAGGACCGTTTACTCGAGCAAAATTCGGGATGGCGTTTTTTTGGTCAGGGCATGTGCAACTGGCGGTGGGGCTGATTCTTGTACTGGCAGCTCAAGTGGCTGGGGACTGGCTGTATCCTTTCTGGTTTAAGCCAGTCTATGAAGCACTCCACGCAACGCCATCGCCGATTTGTGACAGGCTGCGGTGGCTGGGGCTCGTTCTGGTTCTTGCCGGAACTTATGGTTATGTCTATTCAGATCTGGCCGTTCGTAAACGCGGTATTTTCATCCATGTCGCTGCCGTTACGGTGTTGTGGGCTGAAGTATTGGTCGTCAGGATTCTGAATCTGAAACTCGGTGTTGATGCGATTATCGCGATTCTGGCAGTGACGTCGCTGCTGAGTCATCTGACGCGTCATCTGTTGGGCAAAGACAATCCCTACACTCGTTCATTGCCGGTGTTTGGACTTCTGCTCGGATTGCTGCCAGTGCTGATGGGCGTTGTCGTCTATCTTGATCACTTCGGACTGCAGGCCGTGTGGGCCGACGAAGCGCCGAGATGGGCATTTGTCGGAGCAATGTTACTGACCGCTGTGGCATGTCGAGTCGGCGCGCATCTGTATCGAAATGTGTCGCCGAGTCTGATGACATGGTACTTCTTTGCCACCGGTGCGGCCACGATGGTTGCGGCTGTGGCGACACTGTCGGCGTTGGGTTTGAATCGCTGGCAGAGTCATGCTCCCATTATGATGCTGATTCCGATTGCGTATCTTGTGGCCGCAAAGTTGTACGGCGACCGATCACCAGCGAAACCACTGCTGTGGGTGGCGCATGCGTCGGCTGGTGTGATGCTTGTTTCTTCTTTGGCATCGGCCTTTGAAGCGTTTGGAAGCGGGCCGGATGTTCGAACTTTGCATCTGTCGCTGGCATTGTTCTTTGCTGAAGCCGCCGTATTCTACGGACTGGCAACATCTTTTCGACGTCAGCAGTGGTGCGTTTATCTCTCCAGCTTTATGGCCAGCGCCGCGTTCTGGCAGGTGTTGGCATATTTTGCATTGGGCACTCAGGCATACATCCTGGTATTCGCGGTGATCGGTCTGGGAATGCTCATTGCTTATCGGATGTCGTTGCTGGAACAAACGGCAGCCGCTCCACTTGCGGAAGCATTGTTTCAATCGGCGAATGCCGTATTGAGTCTGGCATTCATTTCATCCGTATTTTACGGACTCAGCCGCATCGCCAGCGAAGAGATGTCTTCAGCGAGCGCCAACGCTGGAATTGACTGGACATTCGCGGGCTACTGCCTGGTGATGCTGGGAATCAGCATGTTAGCCATCCTGGTGACACAGCATCCCACTGGTCGTCGCTGGTATATCGTCACGACTATCGGACAGGCCGTCGTACTATTGCTGGCGATTCATAAACTGATCGAACTCAACCCATGGCAGCAAATGGAACTCTTCGCTGTTCTTGCGGGACTTTTGCTGTTGGGTGTAGGTCATTATGGCTGGTACAAGGAGCAGGATCAGCAATCCGATCTTGTCAGCGTGAGTCTGCTGGTTGGTTCTATTCTGGCGAGCGTGCCGTTGGCAATCGCGACATGGATTGATCGCGGACACAATGTGTTTTATCCATTGAATGAGTTTGGATTTCTGTTTGTCAGTGTTGCTTTGCTGGCGACGGGGATTCTGTTTCAGCTCAAGTCCACAACAATGGTCGGCAGCACGATGACGGCGCTTTACTTCGTGACCTTGCTGCTGTTTATCCCATGGGGCCGATTGAACGCTGTGGCCTTGGCAATCACAATCGGCGGAGGAACAATTTTCGGATTTGGATTGATCCTGGCATTCTTCCGAGATCGACTGCTGGCACTTCCGGAACGCATTAAACAACGGGAAGGCGTGTTTCGTGTGTTCAATTGGCGGTGAATTTTCTTTGCGTGAGAGAGGGGGATTAGGAGGGACTGAAAAGAACGCAGTTTGGGCGATTCGGAAAGAAAAATCCCGGTAAATCATCGTGGCTTAAACACCCGAAACCTCCCGATTATCCATAAAGAGGCCAAATTTGCGTAAAAGCAGGCAATCTGCGTAATAAAACTACCGTTGACCGTCTTTGGTAATTGGATACAATCGGTGGAGTTGAGGGTTGGCACTAACAGGGAAGCTCTTGTAACACGAAACGAATTCGAAAGTTACGGTGTTAGCCCTGAACAGTCGATTTTTCGTTCTCTCAACGTCGCTTGCTCACTTGGAGGCGAGCGACAGTAGTTTCCAGTCCAAGAACAAGTTGCCAGTGTTCGGCGCTGAAGCGTCAGGGATGGCGTCCGGCAAGACTGTCGGACGGTGGGATGCTGCTCAGTTGCAGCTCATCGCTTTTCCAACAAACGGATTGTGCTCATGAAAACAGTGTTTACGACAGGCGAAGCCGCCAAAATCTGCAAGGTGAGTCAGCAGACTATTATTCGCTGCTTTGATTCCGGCCAACTTAAAGGATTCCGCGTTCCCGGCTCCCGCTTTCGCCGGATTCCGCGCGACGTCCTGTACAAGTTCATGAAAGAAAACGGCATCCCTACGGATGCACTTGAAAGCGGTAAGCGCAAGGCTTTGATCGTTGACGATGACCATGAACTTGTCGAATTGATCACAGATGCCCTGCAGGCCGATGGTCGCTTCGAAGTTCGGGTCGCCAACAACGGCTTCGACGCAGGCATGATGGTCAAAGAATATCATCCAGACATTATCGTGCTGGACGTCATGCTTCCGGACATCAACGGTAAAGAAGTCTGCCAGCGAGTCCGCAGTGATTCAGCTCTGGATGACGTTCGCATTATCTGTATCAGCGGCATGGTTGAGCAGGACAAGATCGTGGAACTCAAGGCTGCCGGTGCGAATCAATTCCTGCAAAAACCGTTTGAGGTCGATGCTTTGATTGACGGTATCTGCCACCTGCTGGATATCGAACAACTGCAGTCACGCTAGTCAAAAGCTGCCCTTTTGATTCAGATAAGCGGTCGCCCTTGTGCGACCGCTTTTTTATGTTCACAAGAAGAACATGTCAAGTTTTGATCTTATAGGGACTTCATTGTCCGATCACTGACATTCGATCATTGCAGTGGCTACATTGCCGCCTTCCGCTTTGGAAGGGCGAATATGTTCCGCTATGCCGTCACGATTTTTGTCAGTGCGTTCCTGCTGTTTCAGGTGCAGCCGTTGATTGGTCGATTCATCCTGCCGTGGTTTGGCGGTGGACCTTCGATCTGGACGAGCTGCATGTTGTTCTTTCAGATTTTGCTTTTGGGCGGATATCTGTACGCACATCTGATCAGTGTGTTGCTGAAGCCGCGCGCTCAGGTGATGACGCATCTGATTCTGCTGGCGGCTTCGCTGGTATTCCTGCCGATTGCCCCGAGTGAATCGTGGAAGCCGGTTTCCGATCAATCGCCATTGCTCCAGATCCTTCTCCTGCTGCTGGCGACTGTTGGCATGCCCTACTTTCTGCTGTCATCAACAGGTCCATTGATGCAGAAGTGGTTCAGTCAGACATCGACAGGTCAATCTCCGTGGCGACTCTACGCACTGTCGAATATCGGATCACTGCTCGCGCTGCTGAGCTACCCGTTTGCGTTTGAGCCATGGCTCGCGCTGCGTGAGCAGGTTTGGTCGTGGTCCGCAGTGTACGCTCTGTACGTAGCACTGGCTGCCTGGTGCGGACTTCGGTATCTGCAGTATCAAGGGAACGCAGCGACGAAATCCGTTTCGGATGTGAACCAGAATTTTTCGTTTGATGCAACTTCGGTTGTTATCGAAGACGCCTCGAAGGTGCGGCCGGGGTTCGGTACGATGCTGCTGTGGCTCGCATTGGCGGCATGTAGTTCTGCAATGCTGTTGGCGACGACCAATCAACTTTGTATCGATGTCGCAACAGTTCCGTTTCTGTGGGTGTTGCCGTTAAGTCTGTATCTGATTTCTTTCATCATCTGCTTCGATAGTCCACAGTGGTACGATCGCCGAGCCTACGGTTTGTTACTGCTGGCCTGCAGTCCGATCGCGTGCTGGATTCTCAACGAAGGAGCCGATGTGAATATCTCAAAGCAAGTGGCGATTTACGCCACAATCCTTTTCACATGTTGCATGACTTGCCACGGAGAACTCGTCAGTTGCAAACCGCACGCAAAATATCTGACGCTGTTCTACGTGCTGATTTCTGCTGGCGGCGCTCTTGGTGGAGTTTTTGTTGCAATCGTCGCTCCTTATACCTTCCACGGATATTGGGAATATCACATCGGCCTTGTGGCTTGTTGTGCGGTAACGTTGATCGCATGGTGTTCGCAGCAGGTCTGGCAAAAGTCACCATCGGCGGCGTTTTGGATTTGGGCAATGATTGTCGCCGCCAATGTGACGCTCGTCGCCTACTTTGTCTATCAGCCGCTGGAAGATGTCATTGACGCGAGGGACGAAACGATCGTCTTCGGAATCTACAGCCTGATTCAGTTCATCGGGCTGATCGTCACGGGCGCTGTTGAGCGTCGTTGGATGGGCTTGATGGCGACGTGGGCCGTTGTTTCGTCAGTGCTTTGTGCCTGGATGATGGGCTACGGAACATGGCAGTTTCCCGGCGTGATCAGTTCCACATATCGTACAGTGATCATTGCAGGTGCAGTCGCCTCGCCAATCATTGCGACCGCATTTTTATGGTGCGCACGTTGGATCGAGCGACCGATTCCCCAAACTCTGGTCAGTCGGTTTTATCTGTCAGGCACTTTATATGTGTTAGTCACATCTGCCTGTGCCGCGCTGTGGTACTTCGAAAAGATCGAACGATGGCAGGCGGAGTCATTCTTCATGACGGCCGGTGCCGCATTGCTGATGGAATGGTCAGCGCGGGGCTTTCGCGGGGCAGATCGGCCGTCGATCGGATTCTGGTTCTGGGTACCGGGCATCACACTGCTGCTGCTGTTATCAAATTCCCTGGCCGTGATTGTCCGATCGGAAAACGCGGCGGATGAAGATAGACAAACCGTTTATACGTCCCGCAACTTTTACGGTGTGTTGCGAGTTCAGGAAGAAGGCTTCTACGACGAAGATGAGCAGGCATTCGTAACACTGAAATATGCATTGACGCATGGACAAATCAAACATGGGTTTCAATTCGTCGATGAATACTGGAAAACGGAACCGACAACATATTACGGTCGTGAAAGCGGGATCGGGATCGCCATTCAGATGAGTCGAGAGCGACAGTCTGAAAATGACAAGCACCCGTTGCGAGTGGGCGTGGTCGGGCTTGGCACCGGCACGATCGCGGCCTATGGCGAGAAAGGCGACACGTTTCGATTCTATGATATCAATCCGGATGTGGTCGCTCTGTCCGATAAATACTTCACGTATCTGCGTGATTCCGCTGCCAAAACGGAGATCGTCATCGGTGATGCTCGCATCATGATGGAGCGAGAAATCGCAGCCGAACAAAGTCAGCAATTTGACATCCTTGCGATCGACGCATTCAGTAGCGATGCGATTCCCGTTCATTTGCTGACCAGTGAATGCGGTGAGATTTATCGTCAGCATTTGAGGCCGGGCGGAATTCTGGCGGTGCATATTTCCAATCGGTTTCTGGATCTGAATCCGGTGTCTCGCGGACTTGCCGAGCATCTTGGCTGGAAAGCCTATCGGATAGAAAATTCCGGCGATGACTCCGCAGGCGTTTTCAGTTCAACATGGATTCTGCTGACTTCCGATGAGGAGCTTGGAAAAGTCGCCGCGTTTCAGGACGCTCTGACGCCGTGGAAAGATTCCGAAAGTGTGTTGCACTGGACCGACGACTACTCTGGCCTGTGGCAGGTTCTTTCGCTTTAATTCATCCTCCAACAACATAACCTCATCACATCATGCTGCACCTTCAATCTACTTCTTCCGAACGCTGGCTTCGTCAAGTTGATCAGTACTTGAACGATATTCTTGTCGATCATGCGCATTGCGAGCAGAAGGCTGCATCAACCGCCATGGATTTGATGTTCGACTATGTTGAAAACGAAGACCTGTGCTGCGAAATGTCAGAGATCGTCCGCGAGGAACTGGAACATTTTCAGTTAGTGCGCAATCTGCTGAAACAACGCAATGTCAAATTCGTCCGACTAAAACCGGGCACCTATGGACGAAAACTCAAGGAACTGGTTCGCCGCCAGGAACCTCAGCGAGCGGTGGATCGACTGCTGGTCGGTGCGATGATTGAAGCCCGCAGTTGTGAGCGATTCGTTCTGCTGCGAGATCACCTGCAGGACACACAATTAAAGGAATTTTACGGCAGTCTCTACGAATCCGAAGCACGCCATCATGCAACGTACGTTCGGCTTGCGAAGCAATTCGCTGATGAAGCCGAAGTCAACGCTCGCCTGCAGGAACTTGCCGCTTCTGAAGCAGAAATCATCGCCAAAGGCTGCGAACTTCCGCGCGTACACAGTTAAATCCTTCCCAACCGCGAGCCAGAGTCGATGGTAAGGATTTCACGCTTGACCCATGCCACCCTTCGCCGCGAATATCCGGGGTGGAGCCCAATGCTCAATGGCACTCGCATTTGACAAAGTAGACGTCACTCTCCGAGTGACGAAGGCCGCAAAACGCGGCCCTTGGCATTCATCACTCGGAGAGTGATGGCTACTATAATCGCAAATCGAGTACCATTCGCTTAACGCTCCGGAATCCAGACAATTAAAGCTCCTGCCTCGAAAGTCCCCCAATCATGGCTCAAGCCCGTCTTCAGGGTATTTTTACTCCGAATCTGATCCCATACACCGCTGACGGCGGGATCAATGAGCCTGAACTGCGCCGCTATGCGGACTGGCTCATCGATCGTGGTGTCCATGGACTTTATCCAAACGGATCAACGGGCGAATTCACGCGATTCACACCGGAAGAGCGTCGACGTATCGTGGCAATTCTGGCCGATCAGGTTCGCGGGCGTGTGCCCATTCTGGCCGGAGCCGCTGAAGCGAATGTCAGAGAAACCATTAAAGCTTGCGAATACTACGCCTCGCTTGGAATTCGTGCCGTAGCGATTGTGGCACCGTTTTATTACAAGCTGAGCCCTGCGTCGGTGTACGCATACTTCAAAGAGATTGGACGCAATACTCCGATCGACGTGACGTTGTACAACATCCCGATGTTCGCTAGTCCGATCGATGTTCCGACGATTCAGAGATTGTCGGAAGAATGCGAACGCATTGTCGCGATCAAAGATTCCTCCGGCGAAATTCCCCACATGATTCGGATGATTCAGGCGGTGAAGCCAAATCGTCCGGACTTCTCGTTCCTCACCGGTTGGGATGCGGCCTTGATGCCAATGCTGCTGGTCGGTTGCGACGGTGGAACAAACGCCAGCTCCGGAGTCGTTCCGGAACTGACTCGCAAACTTTACGATCTGACGACCTCGTACCAGATCGACGCAGCTCGCGCGGTTCAATATGACCTCGTGAAACTGTTCGACACAATGATTTACTCCGCCGAGTTTCCGGAAGGATTTCGTGCGGCCGTCGAACTGCGTGGATTCAAAATGGGACACGGTCGTCAGCCACTGTCAGATAAACAGCATACGGATATCAGTTCGCTCAGCCGTGAATTGCAGTGCATGTTGTCAAATCATGGTTTCACGGATCAGCCAGTTGGTGGTTGTCCCATTGGTGATTCCAGCGCGAATCCGGCTGAGGTGTCTGCCATCGTACAGCAAGTCGTGGCCGAACTTCATCGCCGTGGTTTGATGTAAAATGCAAACGATTCGAGTCATCGATTCCCATACCGGCGGCGAACCGACGCGAATTATCATCGAGGGTGGCCCGGATCTTGGCACCGGTCCGCTGCGAGAACGTCTCAACATCTTCCGCGAACGCTTCGATGACATCCGATCGGCAGTCATCAACGAACCACGAGGCTCAGATGTACTGGTGGGCGGATTGTTATGCAAACCGACGGACGATTCGTGTGCGGCCGGCATTATCTTTTTCAACAACGCTGGCTACCTGCACATGTGTGGCCATGGTACTATCGGACTAATGGTCTCGCTGCAGTGGATGAAGCAACTTGGGCCTGGTTCTCACCGCATCGAGACAGCGGTTGGTGTCGTCACGGCAACTTTGCATGATGAACATCGTGTCTCTGTACAAAATGTCTCCTCATATCGCTATCGCAAATCCGTGGCAGTGGACATATCCGGCCATGGGCAGGTGACGGGCGACATCGCATGGGGCGGGAACTGGTTCTTTCTGGTGAGCGATCACGGACAGGATCTGCGACTTGTGAACTGGAAGCAGCTGTCTGAATTCTCGCTGCGGATTCGCTCGGCGTTGGAATCGAATGGAATTACGGGTGTGGACGGAGGGGAAATCGATCATATTGAATTGCTTGGTCCGCCAACGAGCAGGAATTCCGACAGCCAGAATTTTGTCATGTGCCCTGGTGGTGCCTATGATCGTTCACCGTGCGGCACCGGAACCAGCGCGAAGCTGGCATGTCTTGCGGCAGATGGAAAGCTACTAGCTGGTGCTGTCTGGCGGCAGGAAAGTATCGTTGGCAGTATTTTTGAAGGCAGTTGGCAGCCGGATGAGAAATCGACCATGAAAGATGCCATCATTCCAACAATCACCGGATCAGCATGGATCACCGGTGAATCGTCATTGATCCTCCAGGATACCGATCCTTTTCGCGCTGGCATTCGCTCTGAAGACTAAGACATCTGAAGAATAAAACATGACAAACAAGACGCCTCATACAGTGGTGATTGGTGGCGGAGTCGTCGGTGGATTTTCTGCATGGTATCTGCGGCAGACGGGCCGCGATGTGACGCTGATTGATAAGGGGCGATTCGGCAAAGCCTGTTCGCATGGCAACTGTGGCTACGTCAGTCCCAGCCATGTAATTCCGCTCGCACACCCCGGGCAGATCAGCAAGGGCATCAAGGGCATGCTCAGCCGCCAAACGGCCTTGCGGATCGAACCAAAGAAGATTCTGAGTCTTTGGCCGTGGCTGCTGAAATTCGCAATGCGTTGCAATGAGCGGGACATGATGCAGGCTGGCCTGGCATGTCATCCGCTGCTTCAGTCTTCCGCTGCATTGTATCGCGAACTGATTGAATCTCAGAACATGCAGGTGGAATGGAATACTGATGGACTATTGTTTGTCTTTCGCGATCAACATGAATTCGACGCCTATGCAAAAACCGATGCATGGCTCCGAAAACATTTTCAGATCTCAGCAGAACCGTTGCCCGGCTCGAAGTTGACAGATCTTGAGCCAGCATTGAAACCCGGACTTGCCGGTGCATGGCTGTATAACTGCGACGCGCATTTGCGTCCGGATAAGCTGATGAGCGAACTCCGACGGCTGGTCGATGAAAGCGGAGTCCGCGTCATCGAGAACTGCGAAATGAAGAGCCTGAAGAATTCCGGCACTCGCGTCACGGCTGTGGAAACAAGCGGAGCAGAGATTGAAGCCGATGAAGTCCTGATCGCAACCGGTTCATGGACTCCACTATTGAAAGAATCGCTTGGCGTTAAGTTGCCGATTCAGCCTGGCAAGGGCTATTCGATTACGATGGCTCGACCAAAAATTTGCCCGAAGTACCCGATGATTCTGGAAGAGTGTCACGTCGCTATCACGCCATTCGACAATGGATATCGAGTCGGCAGTACGATGGAATTCGCTGGTTACGATACGACACTCAATCCACATCGGTTGAATTATCTGCGATCTGGTGCCGCTGAATATCTGATCGAACCGACGGCTGATCCTGTCGAAGAAGAATGGTACGGCTGGCGTCCGATGACGGCTGATGGAATTCCATTTATCGACCGCTCACCAAAATACAATAACGTCTGGGTCGCCGCAGGTCACAGCATGCTGGGCATTTCTATGGGCACAGGCACAGGCAAACTTGTCGCCGAAATGATCAGCGGCCAGAAACCGCACGTGGATCTGAATGCGTATCGCATTCAGCGTTAGTTGGAAGGCGTTGCTCGCGACTTTAACATAGTCAACTTGCTGCTGAGTTCGTCGGTTCGGTTTTCTGGCGAAGCATTTCGGTCGACCACACAGCCAGCGTCGCCAGCAAAATGAACAGCAATCCGCCGCCAGCGGAAAGATCAGACGTTAGGCGATCCATATCGACGCCAAAGAACGATTTGGCGATCAGCTGCAGATAGCTGTGAACATGATCATTGATTCCCATCGCGCGGCGAACCTGAAAATGCCAGTCCGTGCAGATGCAGTATCCGAATCCTTTCCAGGCCCCCATTACAAACCACGAAAACAGCGTCGCCCCCAGGCAGATGATGTGCAGCATTCGCGTGCGACGAAAGATCCATCCCGTGAGAGTGAAAATCAGTATCGCGGTATGGAATATGAAGAACACAATGTTCAGCGTAGCAAGCACGTCTGCAATCCTGACATGCGGCGATTCATAATCATATTCTTACTCATAATCCTAATCGATTCGCGTGGTATCGATATTGTGGGCCTGCAACTACTCCGACGGAATGCGGCTTCCGTGCGGATCAGTGGTCGGTGCCGCCGTGACTTCGTCCAGGCGGTCACGCAATTCACGATTCGTGAAGTGTTCTAACTGCTCGGCCTGTCCGTGAATTCGATCCATCGCGACACCTCCTTCTGCGACAAGATACTGTTCCCACAACCGATGCGAACGAACCAGCACCGATCCCAATTGACGTCCGGCGTCGGTCAGTTGATACCCTGATTCTGATCGAATCGCGTGTCCTGTGCGTACGTGACGGTTCATCAGCCATGCCGTCATCCACGGCCGCGACAGCAATGAGGAACTGAGTTTCTCGGCAGACACCATACAGTTGTGAGATCGTTCGTCCATTCTGTACAGCAGAGCAATCATGTCTTCGGACAGGATTCGCATCGCAAGTTTCTGGCGTCGCACGATTCGCACAAAGACTCCGTTGCGTGGCGAAACCAGCGACGCTACAAAAAATAAAAGCCCTGCACAGAGCGCCATCATGCCGGAGGTGCTGGTACTGCGAAATTCAAATGCGTGCGGCACGATCACCGCCGACAGATGTCCCAGTTGAGCCGACAGCATGGCAATGATGGCGCTCAGAAAGATCATCATGCCCAGGCGTTCTGTAAGAAGATATGCCGTGGCAGGCGGCACGACAAACATCGCAACAACAAGAATATTGCCCACCGACTCGAAACTCGCCACAGCCGTCACAGCCACAATGACCATCAACAGATAATGCATGAGCCTCGCATTGAAACCAACGCTCGTGGACAAAGCCGGATCAAAAGCGCTCAGCTTCAATTCTTTGTAGAACAGCAGCACAAATAACAGATTCACAATTGTCACCGCGCCCAGCACAACCACAACTCGAGGGATTTCTGTCCCACCAACACTTATCAAGTCATAAGGCGTCATTTCGATGGCTCCGTACAGGACACAGCCCGGATCGAGATCCACGTGATCCGCCGCCTGCACGATCAGCACAAGTCCGATGGCAAACAGCGTCGTAAACACGACACCCATGGATGCGCCTTCATCGACGTCGCCAAAGTCCCTGATCCATTCCGTGAAGAAAGCCGTCAAAATGCCGACAATCACAGCGCCGACAAACATCGGCCAGCTCGACCGACTTTCGCTGATAAAAAACGCAACGGCCAGGCCAGGCAGAATCGCATGACTGATCGCGTCACCCAGCAGACTCATACGCCGCAGCAGAAGAAAATTGCCCGGCAGCGATGCGGCAACAGCGCACAGCATTCCGGCCAGAACGATCCAGCCATCGTAGTCCCACGATAAGCCAAGAATATCGCTCATGGCAATCGCCCTTTCGTATCATCGAACAGGGAAGGTTCCGGCGCTGATTGCCCTCCAGCATTGGACTCCATTACCAGAGGATGCGGACTGGCAACGACTCCATCCAACGTCCGTTCCTGAGCGAGCAATTGTTCCAACTGCGCGATGAGTTCCGGTTCCAGAACATGCTCGATTGCATCCGCCGCCTGATCGACTCGGCCGGGCGCAACGTCTGCATGAGTAATCAGGTAGATTTCCCACAGCCGATGTTCGTGTACCAGCCGTGCAGCCTCCGCCAGACCAGCGTCGGTGAGCGAAAGACTGGCATCGTGGTTTCGCATTAACAGACCATTATGGCGACAACGTTCAATCTGACGAAGCAGCCTGAACTGCGACCATGTCCGCATCGCCAGCAGTTCCGAAAACGTTACAGTGATTCCGGTGGTTTTGACATTCGGTGAGCGCGATTCAAGCAGTTCAAACATCCCGCGTAAAAGATGCTGACGATCGACAGATCGATTCAATTCCCGGCGTCGTGCAATTCGAACCAGCACACCTCGTTCACGGCCCAACAACATGCTGAAAAAAAACAAGCTGCTGCAAGTGATGACGATCATCGGACCTGACGGAAGTTTTGCAAATAGGCCACTCATCGCCGATCCCACAATTCCACCGACTCCGCCTATTGCAGACGAAATCAGCATCATACGAGTCAGATTGTGCGTCCAGAATCTCGCCGCAGCAGCCGGGATCACGAGTAATGCGATCATCAAGACCAAGCCCACCGCCTGCAAGCCAATGATCGTCACAATGACCACAAGCGACATCAAAAGCAGATCGAGGCTGCGGATCGGATACCCGCGCGAACCTGCGAATCCTTCGTCGAAGCAAAGCAGTGTCAGTTCCTTAAACAGCAACGCCACGATGACCAGGGATGCGAATCCAGACGAAGCAATCAGTAGAGCATCGCTGGAATTGATCGACGCTGTTTTGCCATAGATGAAAGATTCCAGTCCTGCCGCATGATACGCAGGAAGTTGCTGGACGATGGTCAGTATGGCAATCCCCGCACCGAAAAAAACGCTGAGCACAATTCCCAATGCGGCGTCTTCCTTCAATCGCGTCATGCTGCGAATGTACAAAATCGCAGCAACACCGACGATACCGCTCAACGTCGCGCCTGTTAGCAAGACGGGCAAAGATTTTCCGTCGAGCCCGATGTGGGGTGCAAGTAAAAACGCCAGTCCGACACCTGGCAACGTCGCGTGGCTCAGAGCATCACCCATCAGCGCGCGGCGGCGAAGAAGTGTAAAACATCCAATCATGCCTGCGGCTATGCCCAGCAATCCCGTGCCAAGCATCACGACGCGGGTGTTGTAGTCCTGCAGCAGCAACACGCGTTTCCACGCCGACCATTCCGGCCATGTGATGGATCGGTCGGTGAGAGATTTGCCAACGGCGAAACCAGAGATTTGAAATTTGAGATGTGAAATCTGAGATACATCCAGGCGAGCGGGGGATGTCAATCCCCTGATGAGTTGCGGCTGAAGCAAAGAGCGCGGCACGGGCTCCCCCGGCTCTCCACCCAACAACACGCCCAGAATAATCAGCAGCAAACTCACAGTGTTCGCTCCCGTCGCCGCATGGCTTCGGTGGCTTCATCCAGCAGTGTCAATCGACCGCCATAGGTGCGTTCCAGATTTTCGCGTGTGAAGACTTCTTCTGTCGGACCACTTGCAACGACTCGCATGTTGAGCAGGACGACGGAATCAAAATACTCGGGCACCGTATGCAGGTCATGATGAATCACCAACGCCGTTTTTCCCGCACGCCGCATTTCGCGCAGGATTTCCACGATGGCTTTTTCCGTTGCCGCATCAACAGCTGCAAAAGGTTCATCCATCAGGTACAAGTCAGCGTCCTGCACCAGCGCGCGAGCCAGAAATGTGCGCTGCTGCTGACCACCGGAAAGTTGGCTGATCTGGCGATGGGCGAGTTCGCCGATGCCGACCTTTTCCAACGCCTGCATCGCGATGTCACGATGCTTGCGACGAACCGGCATGCACCAGCCGATCTTTCCGTAAAGTCCCATCGTGACAACGTCGAGCACGCTGATGGGAAAATCCCAATCCACACTTTCACGCTGTGGAACATAGCCGACTCGATGGCGGCTCTGACGGTACGACTTTCCATAGATCTCGACTCGCCCCGATGCCTTCGGCACAAGATCCATGATGGCTTTAAGCAGCGTGCTTTTACCGGCTCCGTTGGGTCCGACGACTCCGACAAGTTGTCCTGGCGGGACTTCCAGATCCACGTCCCAGATCACGGGTTTGCGGTGCCATGCAACGGTGAGATCGTTCACTGACAGCGGAGATGCCGCCTTCATGGCGTTTCCTTCGCCGCTATGAGCTTGCCATTCAAACCGAGGTCCGGAACAGTGCCGCCCAGTGCATGTGTCACGGTGGTGATGTTGTGATCGAGCATGCCGACATAGGTTCCTTCATAGGTCCCTTCTGCACCCATTGCGTCGGAGTAAAGTTCGCCGCCAACTTTGACATCATGGCCTCGCGATTTCGCGCCGTCGATCAGGGCCAGAATGTTTTTTCGCGGCACGCTGCTTTCGACAAACACGGCCGAGACCTTGCGTTCGACGAGCAGGTCGACGAGTTCATTGATTCGCTGCAATCCCGCTTCCGATTCCGTTGACAGCCCTTGCACACCGACGACTTCCAAACCGTAGGCTCGACCAAAATAGCTGAATGCATCGTGCGATGTCAGGAGAACTCGATTCGATTGCGGAATGGAAGCAATCGACGACAGTCCGTATTCATGCAGAGCCTGCAATTGTTGTCGCAATGACCCGGCGTTCGCCTTGAATTCTTCGGCGTGCTTTGCATTGTGTTCGCAGAGTGCATCGACGATGACATCGGCGCAACTGGACCACGCAGCGACATCCATCCAAACGTGCGGATCAGGATGTCCGCTGCCACCACCAGGTGAGAGAAGCATGTCAGTTGGAAGGCGACTTGTGATCGCGTACACGGGATGCTTTTCGCCAACCTTTTGCAGTGTGTCCTGCAGCCGACCTTCCAACATCAAACCGCTCGAAAACACAATATCGACCGACATGATTTGCTGCATGTCATCGCGCGTGGCTTTGTAAAGATGCGGGTCAACACCAGCACCCATGAGTTGTTTAACATTCGTATGTTCGCCACCGATTTGCTTCACCAAGTCCGCCACCATGCCCACCGTGGCCAGTACATTGATTTGTTTCGCATGGACCGCATCGGGAGACGAGGACCGGCCAGCATTTTGTTGTTGACACCCCGAAAACAATATCGCGAACAACACCGTGCTGAAATAGATTAAATCGACAGCCTGCCAGAGCCAATTCGCAATCGTGCGTGCCGTTTGCATGTTGATGTATGTTCTAAAAGGTGAGCGTTACGGCGTCTGTCCGATTTACTCACTTTGCGATTATAGTAGCCGTCACTCTCCGAGTGATGAATGCCACGGGCTGCGTTTTGCAGCCTGCGTCACTCGGAGAGTGACGTCTACTTTGTTTAAATGTAGCCTTGGCTACAAATTATCGTTCCTCAGTCTATCGCGGCGTTGGTCGGGGTCAAGAGGTAGAAAACGGGGATGGCAATGTCTCACGAATTGGAAGTGTGCGGCATGTTTTCAGGAGAACGATCGGCATCAGAAGGCGTGAACGGGGTTATACTTCGCGGATGATTTTGTAATTCTCAAAGGAATCTGACACGATGAAAGCCGATGCGAAGAAAGCTGGCGGCAATGCTGAATCAATGAAATCAGACCAACTCGAAATCAAGTCTTCGAATACGAAGAAGCCTGACGAACGTGCGGAGGGTTTACAAACTCTGATACGACAGCTCGACAAAAACCGTGATGGCAAACTTTCCAGGGAAGAATTGCCACCCCGTATGAAAGAATTTGCGGACCGCATGGACGCCAATGGTGATGGAATTATCAACGCCAGAGAACTGGCTGCTGCCATCAAACGTCGCGAAGCGAAGAAGTGAGCGTATAGACGCCCGGCGCGATCAACTCTGCGCGATCGATGCACGCCTTGATCTCGACGAGATAATCTACGGCTGCGAACCCGAGTGAAGTAGCTCAATTTGGCGAAGTACGCAACGCTCAGTCATTTAATTCGACTGTCCTTGGTCGTGGACGGAATTCGCGCGCGGCGGGCCTTTGCTTCTCAAAACATGGTATAGTGTTCGGTTCGAGCTCCGTTGCCGATGATCTGATATCCTATAAGATTTTTTAGGTAACTCAGTGAACTGAGTGGAATCACGCAAAGTGTTAGGTTATCGTCAGGCGGAAAAACTGATCACTTAAGGCTTTGAGCAGAGTTCAGCATGCGAGACGTCACTTTTGGAATTACTACGTTCGGTCGCCCGGAACTACTTACGAATCTGATTCGATCGATCTACCGTCGTTATCCACTGGCCAGAATTGTTGTCGCAAACAACGGTAAAGAACAACTCAACGTTCCGGATTCCGTGACGCTCCTGAATCTACCGTTTGACTGCGGTCTATCACGCGCTCGCAATGCATTGGTTGACGAACTGTCGACGAAGTATCTTCTGATCCTTGAAGACGATTTCTTATTCACCGACGAAACAACGATCGAGCCGTTAGTGGAAGTTTTGGAGGCTGATCCCGAAGTGGGAGCAGTTGGAGGAGCGCTGAGATCGTTCTATGGCAGGGTTGCAGCTTACGCGCTGGACATCGAAGTTTTTCGAGACACAATGTATGTCCGAGAAGCAACGCACCGTCTAAAGTTAACGCCGCGCGGACTGCCGTATCGTTTGTGCGACATGATTTGGAACTTTGCCTTATTCCGAAAGGAAATGCTCAACGACCATCGTTGGATTGATCGGCTAAAAGTGGGAGAACATTGTCCGTACTACCATCAGGTCAAACTTGCGGCGAAGTGGAGAGTTGCCGCATGCAACACAACACGGATCGACCACGTGCCCGAGAAACGTTCATCGGATTATCTGAAGTACCGCCAACGTGCTCAGAACATGTTTGATGGATATCTGAAAGAGCACGGAATCAAAAACTATCATCGCGTCCTGCCCTATCACTTTGAAGACAATGAAACGGACAAACCTTCTTTGATTGTACTGGGAGTTGGCCATTCGGGAACAACGATTCTGACAAAAATGCTCGGGAGAGCGGGTTGGAATCTGGGCGACGCAGACGAAGAGTTTGCTGAGCATCGAGCGATCCGGCAGTTGAATCAGATCGTAGAACGGACGGGACGTTTGCCGCAAAAGAAAGCGCAGAAAATTATCGAACAGTTGCCTAGGCCTTGGGTGATCAAAGATCCAAGATTTGTTTCAACACTGCATCACTGGCTGCCACTGTTTTTAGAGACAGACAGAAAGCCTGTTCTGGTCCGAATTCAGCGCGACCGAGATGCCGTCATGAGTAGTTACCAGCGTCGGGAAGCACCGGGTGATGTGGTTCAGCGGATTGATCAATTGATGCACATGTGCCGTGAACAATTCGAAAGATGGCCATGGGAAAGCGTAGCCCTTGAATATGAATTACTTGCGGCGGCCGTATCAGCATTTGATATGGAGCGTTTCCGCGATGGCACCGATCGACCTCGCGGTGTTCTTCCGTTACATTCAAAAAAATTGATGGAGCTCTCTGATCTGGCGGCAGACTCCGGCTTTCAGACTGTACAGTTCTGCGCATCCTCGTTGCAATCGCTGGCTCTTGACAGTTTTTTCCCAAATGGTCTTAAGTTTGATTCCGTGTTCGAGACAAAGAATGATGGATCGTCAACTATGATGAGGGGCTTAGATCAATCAGCGTTCGAAGGCTCTTTTTAAGAGCGGATGGCATAAGAATTATGAGTGATTCGCTGGATCGGTTTATCAAACTTTTGTTGCGGTCCGGCTTGATCACGGAATCGCAGTTGTCGGGGCTTCGCAGTCAGTTTCAGGGGGAGGGCCCAGGGACGCAGGCTTCAGAACTCGCTGAAAAACTGGCTGGATCAGGTCATCTGACTCCCTTTCAGTCAAGAAAAGTGCGACAGGGAAAAGTCGAGGATCTTGTTGTCGGTGACTATGTGATTCTTGAATTCGTCGGAAAAGGCGGCATGGGCCAGATCTTCAAGGCTCGACACGCTCTGATGAAACGCGAAGTCGCCATCAAGTTCACTCTTCCCGATGCCAATGGAAAGGTGCCGCAATCAGCAATCGATCGTTTTCATCGCGAAGTGGAAGCAGCATCGAAATTGTCTCATCCGAACATTGTCAGTTCGCTTGACGCTGGGCAGCGTGGTGAAGTTTGCTATCTGGTGATGGAATACGTTCAAGGAACGAATCTGACACAACATATCCGAGAAAAGGGTCCAATGGCGTTTCATCAAGCATTGGAATGCCTGATTCAGGCGTCACAGGGACTGGAGTATTCGCATCGGAAGGGCGTCGTTCATCGTGATATTAAGCCCAGCAACCTTTTGTTGACTGATGACGGGCACATCAAAATTCTGGACATGGGTTTGGTCCGAATGCGTGCGACCCAAGAGGGCCAGGTCTCACAGAATCCCAGCGAACAATTGACTGAAAACGGCCAGATTCTGGGAACACTGGATTTCATGGCACCGGAACAGGCCCTCGATCCTCACAACGTCGATAAGCCAGCCGACATCTATAGCCTTGGATGTACGCTCTACTTTATGCTCACCGGGACGCCACCGTTTCGACGTGAAGGTGCCACGCAGATGAGTCGTTTGATCGCGCATCGCGAAGATCCGATTCCGTTGTTGTGTAAAGTGCGCGCGGATGTTCCGAAAGAATTCGAACCGGTTTTTCAGAAGATGCTGGCAAAGGCTCCGCTCAGGCGATACCAGTCGCTTGGTGAACTAATTGTTGACCTTCGGAAGATTCAGCAGCGGGTGCAATCTGCGGAAAGTGCTCTGGACGACACAGTGACCATGGTACACCCCGGTTCCGGTGCGTCTGTCACCCGCGCTGGCCTGTATGTTTTTGGCGTCGCCGTTGTCCTGAGTCTTGCGGCTGGCATCTGGTTTGGGATGAAACATGACTCGCGTCCTTCGAAACCAGGTGACACCTTATCGGCTGTCACGACTGCGGAGACTCCCGCACCTGAGCCGATATTGTCCCGGATTACCCAACCAACGGATCTGCTCAAGGCTCTGAATTTGGCGACAACAATCGTCAAAGGTAGCGGATGGCAAATATCCGATGGGAAATTGACGATTCCCAGCGATACACCCAGCAAATTATTTGTACCTATCTTATTGCCACAAAGCTTTCGGTTGCTTTTCAGGATTCAACGTAAGGCAGGCGAAGGCCCGTTCATAATCGGTCTCAAAGACAATACTCGGCAATGTTACTTGCTGATCGACTCATTAAGAAAAAATGGTGAGGTTCATCTTTCGGCAATGGGCACAACAAATTCGGGGAGACTGGTGATGACCAGTGAAAATGTACTGACACTGACCGCTGACTCAGCGACCGAATTGCTGTTGGATGTCGGAGAGAATTCGCTGTCACTCCGGAACAGCACAGGGCCGATAATGGATTGGAAAGGAGACTTTTCAACATTATCGCTCGGCGCTGGCTGGGACATCAGCAATTCGTCAGGCATACTGCTCGGCAGCAACGATGGAGGGACGTTCGAACTACAAAAACTGGAAATCCGTCCGATGACTGAGGCTGAATTCACAAACTCTTCGGAGGAACCGATTCGTTGATTGCAGAGACTGCCTTGTTGCGATTTACAACTCGGAATCTAGGAGATGACATTCAATCGTTTGCTGTCCGCCAGTTTATCAACAGCGATCACACCCTCGACCGCGATTGCCTTGATGATGGACCAGAGTTTCAAAATCTAGTGCTGTTTGGATGGCTGCTTCAAAGCGAACGGTGGCCGCCACCAGCAATCTCCAAAGTCCATCCACTGGCGATTCATATTGCAGACGGGTCGAGAGAACTCATGTCCCGGAATATGGAATGGTGGAAACGCCTTGAGACGACCATTCCCTGCCGCGACGCATCTTCGGCGGAATTTTTTCTGCGGCATGGCGTATCGGCAATCTTTGAAGGCTGCTCAACATTGACACTCAAGAGAGGGGAACCGCAGCAGTCAGGAACAGTGCTGTTTGTGGATGCTGCCAAGACAACTGAGTTTTGGCCCCGCGTCGATTTTCCAAAAGTCCTGCAGCGTACTCACAAGATTCCAGGCATGCAGAGGGCAAATCAGGAATTTCGGCGACAGGCCGTGTTCGATGCACTCGTAGCCTATCAACAGGCGGAACTTGTCGTCACTTCACGCCTGCATGTCATGCTTCCCTGCCTGGCGTTCGGAACACCAGTGCTGTATATCAAAGACGACTTATTTAACCGCCCAGGCAATTGCACGCGAATTCTGGACTATCTTCCGCACGTGGAGGTCTGGGACGGTCACCGGTCCTATTCGACAGGCGGACGATTGCCAATCAACTTTCGACCTGACGCCTTGACTCACCATGTCACTCGGCGTTTGACCGATCTTGGGAAGTTGTTGAACTCGGCACCAGACACTTCGCAGAACGCTGAGTGATGTTTTTCTGCATTGCTATCAATCAATGGCAACGATCATGGAAACAGCACTTCTTAGTGAATCGAGATACATCAATTCACCTTTAAGTTCACTTCACGCGGTTATATCCATTCAACGCCGCCACGCGGTAGGCTTCGGCCATCGTCGGATAGTTGAATGTCGTGTTGATGAAGTACAACAGCGAATTGGCTGTGCCCGGTTGAGCCATGATGGCCTGGCCGATGTGAATAATCTCCGTCGCATTCACGCCGAAGCAGTGGACTCCCAGAATCTCCAGCGTATCCCGATGGAACAGGAGCTTCAGCATACCGATGGGACGTCCCATGATCTGCGCACGAGCAAGGTTCTTGAACATCGAGTGTCCGACTTCGTACGGCACACATTCATCCGTGAGTTCTCGTTCGGTTTTGCCGACGCTGCTGATTTCGGGACTGGTGTAAATGCCAGTCGGAATGTCATCAAGTCGAAATTGATCCGCATCGCCTTCGCCTAGATGACGTGCGGCGAATCGTCCCTGAATATATGCTGCACTTGCCAAAGCTGGCACGCCGATCACATCGCCCACCGCATAGATATGCGGCTGTGACGTTTGAAAATGAGCATTGACCTCAAGTTGTCCGCGATGATTGGATTTCAGACCGGCGGCTTCCAGACCCAAGCCTTCGGTATTGCCGGATCGACCATTGGCCCACAGAACAATGTCACTCTTCAGTTGCTTACCGGATTTCAAATGCATCACAACGTGGTCGTCGAATGTTTCAAGCTTTTCGAACGTTTCGCTGTTCCGCATCCTGACGCCGGTGTCGCGCATGTGATAGGCGAGAGCGTCGCAGATTTCGTCGTCGAGGAATTCCAGCATCTTGGCGCGCGTGTTGACGAGGTTCAGTTTGACCTGCAGATTACGGAACATCGACGCATATTCGCAGCCGATCACGCCGGCTCCATAGATGGTCATCGTCTTCGGAGTCTCTGGCAAATTCAAAATTGTGTCACTGTCGAAAACTCGCGGATGATTAAAATCGATTTCCGGCGGGCGATAGGGACGTGAACCAGTGGCAATGACAAAATGCTTTGCATGAGCGATCGTGGTGCTGCCGTCTTCGTGTTCAACTTGTATTCGATTTGCATCCTGGAAGCAGCCGTCGCCGCTGAGCACTTCTACATCATTGCGGTCATAGAAACTACGCCGCATCGCGACCTGTTGATCAATAATCGATTGAGCACTGCGGCGAAGGTCGCGGAAGCTGACATCCAGATTGATGCCGAGCTGCCGAAACACAGGAGCTGAATTGACGTCCATCAGGCGATAAATGGCCGCTCGCAGTGCCTTGCTGGGGATCGTTCCCAGATGCGTACATCCGCCACCAATCTGCATCATGCGTTCAATCACGCCGACGCGTTTGCCTTGCTTCGTTGCTTCCATCGAAGCACCTTCGCCGCCCGGACCAGCGCCAATGACGATGACATCGAAATGTTTTTCATGTGGTGGGTGCATGGTTGGGTTTTCAGTTTTCAGTTTTCAGTTTTCAGTTTTCAGTTTTCAGTTTTCAGTTTTCAGTTTTCAGTTTTCAGTTTTCAGTTTTCAGTTCTTGGTTCTTGGTTTGAAGTCTGAAATCAAAAATCAAAAATCAAAAATCAAAAATCGCCGAGTCCACAGTGTCTCAGCAAGGCATTCGGGTCTGGTTCACGGCCTCGGAAATCGCGGAAGATATCCATCGGATGACGGCCGCCACCTTGAGCCAGGATCGTATCACGGAACTTGCGACCTGTGTTTGCCACTGCGTCTTCGTCATCCAAACCAGCATCTTCGAACGCTCCAAACGCATCCGCGCTGAGTACCTCCGCCCACTTGTAGCTGTAGTAGCCCGCCGAATATCCACCCGCAAAAATATGCCCGAAGGAACACAGGAAGCGACTCTCCGGCAGTGGAGGCAGCAGGCTGGTGATCGACAGCACCCGGCGTTCGATATCAAACGGTGATTCGGAACTATTCGGATCGAATCCGTAGTGCAACGCTATATCGGTCATGCCGAGTTGAAGCTGACGCAGCATGATGGTTGCAGCTCGGAACGTTTTGGACTGTCGAAGTTTCTGAAACAGATCTTCAGGCAAAGCTTCGCCTGTCTGATAATGAATGGCCATTTTCATCAACGTCGGTCGATGCAGACACCAGTTCTCCATAAACTGGCTTGGCAATTCGACGGCATCCCATTCGACGCCGCTGATTCCTGCGGCATCGCGAAGATCGACCGTAGTCAGCATGTGCTGCAGACCATGCCCAAATTCATGAAACAGCGTTTCGACTTCTCGAAAAGTCATCAGCGACGGTACTCCATCGGCTGGCGGCGTACTGTTACAAACCAGATGCGCGACGGGCAATCGTGTTCCCTGTGGAGTCACCGAGCGAGCGATGCAGTCGGCCATCCACGCTCCGCCACGTTTGTCCTTGGGACGCGAATACGGGTCCAGATAGAAACCGGCGATGTGCTTTTGTGATTCGTCAAAGACTTCATAGTAACGGACATCCGGATTCCAGATTGGAGCCGTACCATCGGCTGACTTCACCGTAATGCCAAACAGACGGTGGCAAAGTTCAAACAATCCGGTGAGCACACGGTCCAGCGAAAAATACGGTCGCAACTGTTCGTCGGTAAATGAAAATCGTTGTTCTCGCAAACGCTCAGACCAAAACGCGACGTCCCAGTGCGACAACGCACCCGCATGGCCATTTTTCTGAGCCAGATCTGTAATTTCTTCCAGTTCACGCTTCGCGACTTCATGAGACGCGACCAACAGTCGATCAAACATCTGCTGCACGGCTGCAACATCGCCCGCCATCTTGCGAGAAAGACTCAGGTCTGCGTAACACTCAAATCCCAGCAGCGCGGCCTGTTCTTTTTTCAGCTTCAGAATCTGAGTGATCAACGGCGTATTGTCTGTGTCGCCTGAACCAGCGCGAGTGATATAGGCGCGGTACACTGATTCTCGCAGTTCGCGATTTCGGCAGTGTTCCATGAACGGTCCGAAGCAGGGATGATCGAGAGTGATGCGCCATGGACCGGTATCTGCCGTGGCTGCGGGCTTGTCTTTATTTTCTTCTGCGCGAGTCCACGCGGCAGACGTTAGTCGTCGCAAACTGGCGGGAAGCCCTTCGACGTCGGCAATGTCCGTGAGATCCAGATGATACGCTCGCGTGGCATCCAGCAAGTGGTTTGAAAAGTCGGTGCCAAGCTGAGTCAGCTCCTGTTCAATTTCGTTGAAGCGGTCACGATCTTTGCCAGTGAGACTAATGCCCGATTGCTCAGCACTTTGGATCATCCGCGTGATAATGCGTTGCTGAGCGCTGCTGAACCCTGACCACTGCGATGAATCTCGCAGCGCGACCAGCTTCTTATAGATGGCTTCGCTTTGACGCAGTTGCAGACTGAATTCCACGATCTTCGGCATCGCCGCATCGTGTGCTTCTCGCAGCGGATCGGAATTCGCGACGCTTAAGAGATGTCCAACCGGCGACCAGCCGTATTCGAACAACTGATCGACTTCTTCCATCGGCTGCATGAGCGCTGACCACGAAGCCTCATTCGATCCCTCCACCAGCTTCAGGATTTCGCGACATCGCTCCAGCACAGCATCAACGGCCGATTCAATGTGTTCCGGATGAATACGATCGTAAGCAGGCAGACCTTGTTTGATCAGCAACGGATTGGCATCAGAATTCATGAATTACTTCGTTCGACAGGAGTCACGGTAAACAGAATTACGGCGGTTCGTCCAAAGTCACCACCTTCAAGTTCGTTTTGTACTCGCTGTCGCCCACCTCGCGAAGTGTTTTTGCCGCGATTGCCAATACTGCGGAGATAACCGCCACGACATGCAGAGTTTCTTAGACGTCAGCGTTCAACGGGAAGCATACCGTGCTCGTTCAGCGGCATCGACGGCAAGGACGTCGCAGCGTTCGTTTTCGACATGGCCCGCGTGGCCTTTAATTAACTTGAAAGTGATCTGATGTTTGGTCAGTAACTCGTCAAGCTGTTTCCAGTGATCGATGTTGGCAATCGGCACAAGTTTTTTACCGTCCTTGCGGTTCCAGCCATTGCGCTTCCAGCCGGGTAACCATTCTTTGGAACCTTTGGCGACGTACGAGCTGTCTGTCACAACTTCCACACGCGATTTGCGAGTCAGAAGTTTCAGACCTTCGATGACAGCTTGCAGCTCCATCTTGTTGTTCGTCGTGTGAGCTTCGCCACCGCTGAATTCTTTTTCAGTCTTTGTGGCGGGATGACGAAGAATGCAGCCCCAGCCACCCGGTCCCGGATTGCCTTTGCAGGCACCGTCGGTAAATAGCTGTACGAATGGCAGAGCTGCTGGTTCGGTGGTCATCGCAGAGAGACTAACGTTCGCGATAGACAATGCGACCGCGTTTCAGGTCGTACGGAGAGACCTCCACGACAACTCGATCGCCAGGCACAATTCTGATGAAGTGTTTTCGCATTTTGCCGGCAACATGCGCCATCACCTGGTGGCCGTTTTCAAGCTCCACGCGAAACTGGGTATTCGCAAGCGCTTCGATTACGTTGCCTTCGACCTGAATTGATTCTTCCTTCGCCATTCTGAATTCTGCTTTCGCCCTTTTTTAATGATCTCACAGACCGCGTTGAACAAGGATTTTCGTAATTCAACATCACACATACTGCCGTGGGCGGGCGTATTGTAACCGGTCTGTGTGAATTGGAAGACCAGTTCGTGCGACGTAGACAACGTCTGCGGCGGGGTTGGCATCGTGACAATGTTGGGATGGAAACTCAACACGGAAATGAGGTTATGGCGATCGATTGCCTTGTTTGGGACGTTATTTGTTGGCTGCTGGCCGCTTGTGAAATGCCGCGAAAACCACCAGAATACCGGCGATGAGCCATCCGTATGCTGACATTCCAGAACTCGCGCAGGCCGGTAATTCGTTCGGTGTCGTGCGAATTCCGACCGAGCAGGACATCCCGTTTACGCCTCGCGTGCGCGCGGTGGTGGATACAGCAGAATTCCAGCGGCTGCGGCACGTAACGCAGTTGGCATTGGCGTCTTACGTCTATCCTGGGGCGACTCATACGCGTTTTGAACATGCTTTGGGCGTTTATCACAACGCCTTGAGATATCTGTGGCAACTCGGCCGCGACTCTCGGTTTGCCGACATTGTGTCAAAGCATGATGCGGAAGTTCTGATCGTTGCGGCGTTGCTCCACGACATCGGACACTGGCCGTTCTGTCATCCGATCGAAGACATGGAGCTGGCCGAAATGCCGCCTCACGAAGTTTTCGCCAAGGAGTTTCTGAAGCCGGAAGGTGAGCTGACTCAAGTACTGGAATCGCAGTGGAACGTCACTGCCGAGGAAGTGCTGGATGTGCTGGTCGCGAGGTCGAATTCGCCGAGCAGCCGGTTGCGTCGATCCATCCTGTCCGGTCCGATCGACATCGACAAGATGGACTATCTGTCACGCGACAGTCAGCATTGTGGAGTCCCCTACGGTCGTCACTTCGACCGCAATCGACTGATCAATTCGCTGATCGTCAACGAAGCGGGCGATGGGTTGGCGATCACATCCAAAGGCCGCACGGCCGCAGAAATGATGGTGTTCGCGCGGTACGTGATGTTTACGGAAGTTTACTGGCATCATGCAGTCCGTTCAGCAACGACCATGTTCGCGCGGGCATTTCTGGAATTGATGCCGACGCTGGATTTGAACTCGTTGTTTCATATGTCCGAACCCGATCTGATTCGCTGCCTGTGTTCAGCGGCGCTTGGTTCGAATGTCGAAACACTTATCGATGGTCTTTTCGGACGACGTCGCAGGTTGCACAAACGCCTTGCGGAATACAGTATTTATCATCAGGAGCCGCTCTACCGCGCACTTCGGCAATCGAACGCGAGGCAGCTCGCAGAAAAGTCATTGCTGCTGACGGAGAAACTTGCGTCTGTCGTCGGGCATGCGCTGTCGCCCATGGACGTCCTGATCGACGCTCCGCCGCAACATCGGGAAGTTGAATTCCGTGTGGATGTGTGGTTTCGGTCGAGCAACGAGTATCGATCGCTGCGTGAGGTTTCTCCCATTGTGGATGCGATGGCAAAGACTCAGTTCGACGACTGTGTGAAGAAGGTCCGAATTTTCGTCGCTCCGCATGTGCGAGATTCAATTCCGGCGGGCGCGTGCCTGGATGATCTGGTGCGAGATGTTGTTCGTGGCACTTAAGCATCGAGCCGTTTATTCTGGTCTCATCAGCCGCCACGCGCTAGCGTCCGGTTCCGTGAAAACCGGAATCTACAAATAGAACAAAACCCCGTCATAGATGAATGGCTCCATGTTCTTGCTAGGGATGATGTCAATTGCGGTGTAACATTCCCGCCGTTGCTTTTTCATCGTCAGTGTTTTTTCATCGCCGATATTGGATCATTCGATGCCGGGGGCGTGCTGTGTCAATTCCTGAAACTCTCGTTCTGCAGGCATATATCGGTCCAGGCGCGGGGATCACGTTTCTTGGGTCATTCCTGGTCCTTTTTGCAGCAATGGGGCTACTGCTGCTTTCCATTTTGACATGGACGATTCACGATGAACGTGAACGCATGCTGTTCGATTCCTTGCGGCGAATGCAGCGAGGTCTGACGGTTTGTGTGTTCGACGGCCCCGATCGGATTCAGCACATGTTCTGGCGCCACAACGAAACGAAGAATAACCGGGGAGGTTCTGGCACGACCGGCGTCGCTGGAGCTTTCACCGTCATGGACCTCACTCAAAATCTCCCCGGTCTGGCTCCCGGCAAGTACACCGTTGCCTATTCCAGAATGCGTTTGCCCGATGGATCAGCGGCTCCCGAGCTCGAAGCAGGGCAGCCAGTCGATCCAGGGATGATACGGGTAGAAACTCTGCCGACGCATTTGCTAAATCCGGATCCGAGGGAAACTTCCAATATCGTGGAGATTTCCAAGGACGACATTACTGATCTGGAGCTTAAAATTAGTACGGAATAGTCGTCCTCGCCGATGGTGGCGAGCTGATCAATTTTGACTTTAACCTGACATACAATTCGCGATGGTTCCACGCTCAACGAGTTCAGTCAGCGTGCTAAGCACTCGGGTACGGATCGGTGTGCTAAGCACTCGGGTACGGATCAGTTTTTTTGTCCTGCTCGGTTTGATTGCTGCTGGCGTGGTTTGGTATGTGCGTTCTCCCCGGCCATTGAACGTCCTTCTGATCACGCTTGATACGACACGTGCAGACCGATTGGGATGTTACGGCTATTCGCTTGCCAGGACGCCAGTGCTCGATCGGTTGGCCCGGCAGGGCGTCCTGTTTGAGCGTGCCTATGCTCCCGTGCCACTAACCTTGCCGTCTCATGCATCAATGCTGACCGGTCTGTATCCGCCCGAGCATGGCCTGCGTAATAATGGTCAAGCGGCATTGCCCATGGGATTGCCTACACTAGCGACGGAACTGCAGGCTGCCGGTTACGAGACGGGGGCGTTCGTAGCGGCATTTGTGCTGGACCATAAGTTCGGCCTGCAGCGAGGCTTTGAGACGTATGACGATGATCTGTCGCTTTCCGATACCAGTTTGCATGGACATCACCAGTATCGCGATGGAAGTTTGGTCATCGATGCGGCGCTGAAGTGGTTGCGTCCCCGGAGCCGGAGCCCGAAGCCATTCTTCTGCTGGGTGCATCTTTTTGATCCGCACTTCCCCTACCTGGCGCACGAGGACCGGTTCGGAAATCAATTCTCCGACCGACCCTACGATGCGGAGCTGGCCTATGTTGATGAGCAGCTTGACCGGCTAATCTCAACACTGGAGGAGTCCGGTGCCTTGGATGACACAGTGATTGTCGTGGTCGGCGACCATGGCGAGAGCTTGGGCGAGCATGGGGAATTGACCCACAGTATGACGGTTTATGACGCGACGCTGCGGGTCCCGCTACTGGTCGTATCTCCCAAAGAAGGTCGATCTGGATATCGTGTGGCCGAGCCTGTGTCGCTGGTCGATCTGGCTCCTACCCTGTTGGATCAACTGGGCCAGAAGCCTATTGCGAACGCGAGCGGGCGTTCCCTGCGGTCGGCACTGCGGGGCGAGACGCTGCCCTTGCTCCCGTGCTATGCAGAGACGGACGAACCCTATCACGCGGCACATTGGTCGCCTCTCCGAGCGCTTATTACCTCGAAGTGGAAGTATATCCGCAGCCCCCAGTCTGAATTGTACGACCTGATCGCCGATCCGCCGGAACTGCGAAACCTCGCGACCGAGATGCCCGAGCAGGTCCAGGAGCTGGAAGAGGAGCTGGCGGCATGGGAGGGGCGGATGAACGAGCGTCTGGCGGACAACGTGGCGCTCACTGGACGGGAACGCCGCGCTCTAAGAAGTTTGGGATATGCATCGTATCGCGACACGATTGGTGAGGAAGAACAACCGCTGCGCGATGTGAAAGACATGCTCCCGTTCTATTATAAGCTGAACGATGCCGCCGCGATGATTGACGCCGGACAGTACGACCTTGCCGAGTCGGTCCTGCGCGAAGTTTTGGCCGCAGATGATGAATACTTCGCAGCTCACGGCGAGCTGGGGCGATGTTTGTTGAGGCAGAACAGGCTTCCGGAGGCGGTGCAGAGTCTGAGGCGCGCGATGGAGCTCGATCCAGGTGCTGAGGGGGTACAGTCGATGCTGGGGGCAACTCTGTTTATTCAAGGGGACTATGCCGCCGCAGTTGAGGCGCTGGAGCTGGCGATTCGATTGAATCCCGACGTGTATCAAAATCACTTCAATCTCGGTATGACCATGGAGAAGCTGGGCCGGACCGACGAGGCGATTAAGCACTATCAGGACTGTCTGGACGTGGCCCCCAATGTGGTGCACGCCCGACAACGGCTGGAATTCCTGCGAAATCGTTAAGGGTTCTCGAAGCAGGAGGATACACGGTTCACCTCCATGATGAACTTCAGCCGTTGCAGGTGAATTCCTTGATTGACGTAAAGGCGAAATTTCAAACCACTATTTGGGCAACGAATCTTTGCTGCTCATGCTGCCGTCCGTACTCAAAATCGTGAATCGCACAAGCAGATAGATGGCTATGCAACTTCGCAACATCGCCGCTGGTGCAGAGGCATTAAAGGGCAGAATACTGAGCGGTGCCAAGGGGATCAGCATCGCTATAACAAAGACTGCGGCCAGAAGATGGTTTTCCTTGCGCATCAGCGATGGGATCAGTAAGGCCATCGGAATCAGGAACAGCACGTCGGCGTATTCGATTCGAATCGGCAGAAAGTAGTCCGTGAGAAGCATCATACAACTGCCAACCAGAAGTTGATCGTTGACTTCCACCATTTGACCTCGTTTCCGCTTCCATTGCAGTATCCAGATCGTAGTGATGACGACCAGCCAGAGTACTTTCCCGGCTCGAGCGACGATCGTTGGATCAATTCGCACGTTCAACATTGTTTGCACACTCAGGGCCAGACTGTCGAACGTCAGATTCGCCGCATAGCTTTCCAGCATCGCCGTGTTGTAGCCGTCCGTCGGTCCTGAAATCGCAGCCTCAGATGTGGTGCCCGGAAGCTCAACACCAAGAACGGACTGCTCCCAGGCTCGTGAAAGTTTCAGGAAGTCCAGCCAATATTCAGGCTGTCCGGCTGACGTTGCTGCAGCGACGAAAACAGTTGCCGTGGCGATGGCCGTCATCGCAATCCTGCGTTGAGAACTTATCAGCCACGGCAAGACAAGCAGTCCAACCGTCGGTCGCAGACAAATCGCGAAGCCCCAGAATATGCCGACCGCAACAGCATTCTGCGTCTTCAAGAGCAACAGTATTCCAATGCTGATGAGAAGCACGACAAAGATATAATATTGGCCTCGCTCAACATGCAGTCGCCAAAAGAACGAACTTCCGAACAGCCCGATGGCGGCGACGAAAAACCAGTACCGCGCGTCTCGCGATTTTATGCACGCGCTCAGCACAAGCACGCTTGCGAAAAACGCACACCACTCAAGCACTCCCCAGATCACACGCTGCGACGGATATCTTAATGAACTCAGCGGCGCATAAAAGAACAGCAATGTTGGTGGATACGTACAGCGACTCAGACCGGATTGATCGGGGTCACGCAGAGTGGGATTGAGATCCGCCGTGTCTTTGATCGTGTACGGATTGATGCCTCGCACTAAAGCCCGCGCGCCTACAACACGCACTCGCAGATCCGTGCCGCCGTAGTTCTGAACGTCATGGCACGAATGCCAGAGGTTGACAAGGCACAGGCCACATGCCAGCGCCGCGAGTATCCAATATTTCATGGGCTAGTTGGCTTTATGTTTCGCTGGGTCAAGAATACGGTCGTTTAGACGAAACGGTTTCGAATGTCCCTTCTCCCCCGAGATCGGGGGAGAAGGTGGCCGAATGGGGGATGACCAGGATTAACTTCATGCACCAACGACAGGACGATTTTTCTTGCCCCTTCACCCAACGCCGTTCAGGAAAAAAAGTCTGAAAAAACGGCCGTTTTCGATTAGCCTTGAAACCTGGAAGTGAAACAAGCCAGACTCCCGTTTGAACACAGCCCCGGCAACGCTGCCGAGAACAAAGGCGTCTGGCTATGAAAATATTCGGCAAGGATGCCGCAAAAAGCAGGCCACAACGATCCACGCAGGGTGAGCAGTTGGCCAAAGCTTTGAATTGGATTATTACCGACCATATGTTTGCAGAAGTTGTACTCTATGGCAATATAGATTGGATGGTGGCGCATTTGGTCCGAGTGGCGGTCCTTTGGTCTGGAGCGACAAACGAGGTCTGGTCGTTTCCGCCAATGACGCGATCAAGAAGACTGCCGAACTGTTCGGCACAACTGGGATTAATTCCTACCAGTCATTGATTAATGCGTTGAAGAAATACTCGGGAAAGATCTTGCCATTGTTGCAGAAGCGAAAACATCAACTGATGGAGGAAACGGATTCCACAAAGTTCCGCATCGGTATGTGGTTGGCGTTGGCGGTTTATGGTTCTCGACTGGACGCACCGCGAACCCAGGCAAACGAACGTCAATTCTGCAAACAGCAGAACAAGAAGAATAAAAAACAGAGCAAGAAGAAGAACAAGCGTGGACGACACGCCAAGGCGCGACAACCTGTGAGCAAAAAAGTGACTACAAATCGCAACCCGTTGGCCCGCAAGTTTGGCTGACTCGCATATGACATATCGGCATGCGAATGCCATGGACGTGGAAGATCGGCCCGAGTTACTCGAGCCAACGTGCGCACCTCATTAGCGATGCTGGAAACTATGGAATTCCCTGAAAACAAACTGTTTTACGGCGATGCCGGATTCGTGGGTTACGATTTCTGGAACACGATCGACAAATGGAACCTCTGCGGCCACCTGCTCCCCCTTGCCATGGGGAGAAGGGACTTGCCAACGATCGCGGTTGAAGGCATCATTCCTGACCGTGTGAAGTATAAACGCTGATTCGTCAGGGATTTTTTTGTGAAAAAAGAAGCAACACGCTCGCGACCATGCCGGAAGATTCTGCTGATCGCCTTAGCGGTGCTGATATTCATCGCTATTGTCGTTGCAGGGCTTTATCACCTGTCCGCCTCACGTCTGAATCAGCAGCTCGCAGATCTGAGGTCGCGGGGTTTGCCGACAAATGGCGCAGAATTGAACGCCTACTATGCCGTGCCACCGGATGTCCGTGATACGACAGAACAGTGGACGATAGCCATTAACGCGATTGGAAACGCCAACATCTACTCCAGAGCCCAAAGCATTCCACTCGTGGGCGAAGGACCAACGCCAGTTCCTCCGCCGGGCGAAGAATGGGCCGAACTCGAAGCCTCACGGTCGTTTCTGAAAGAGTTGGACCACGAGATTCAACTCATCATGCAAGCCGCAGATGCTGGCGGGATGGCGCGATATCCGATCGATTTCACAGCGGGTTACAATACCATCCTGCCAGCACAACAGGAAACCCGGACTCTTGCTCGCTTGCTGTCGCTCAGCGCACATGTGCATGCACATGACGGTCAAGATTTGGAGACACTCAAAGATGCATCTGCAATCTTCGCGGTCTCGGAATCTCTGCGAGGTGATCCTGTGCTGATTTCGCAACTGATCAGAATTGCAGTTCACGCCATCGGCTGTGAACTGGTTGCCGACATGCTGCCTCACTGCGATTGGACCGACACGGAACTTCAAAATCTACAAATCACAATTGGACGGGCTGACTTTCGTTCGGAAATGCGAATTGCATTCCACGGTGAACTTGCACTGTGCCTTGATGCGATTGACCGATTTCCGTATCCACAATCCATGTTTCGCGGTGCAAACAAAATAAAGGCCATCGAATTATTGGCGAAGTCCACAGAGGGGCTGGAGACGTCGTGGCCCGAGGCGTTAAAGAGTCACCAGAAAGTGGATAGTGAATTCAAAGCCCTGACCGCTAACAAGTTCTCCCGCCTGACGTACATGACCTTGATTCAGCTTCTGCCGGCACTCCAGCAGGCGATTCATGCGGGAATCAGAGCCGAAGCCCGACAGAATTGTGCAATTGCCACGATCGCTGCATATCGCTTTCGACTTCAACATGGAAAATTGCCGACGTCACTTGCAGGCTTGCAGGATCTGATTCCTGACGAAGACCCATCAAAGTTATCTCGCTTAATCGATCCGTTCGACGGGCATCCGTTGCGATTCAAAACAAGCGAGAACGGTGTGATCATTTACAGCATTGGCGAAAACAATGCCGATGATGGCGGGGACGTTGATAACGCACTTCGAGTGCCTGCGGATCTTGGCTATTTGATTTCGGAGTAGCACCAGTTCAAAGGGGATAGAATTTGTCATTAGTTATCTGTCATCTTTCATTTGTCATTGGGAATCGCAAAATCGATAACAAATGACAATTAAAAAATAACTAATGACAAATCGTTGCCGGAACGGCTCTGCGTTTGATGCGGTCTTCGTTGCCTAGCCAACAACTTCCTTGATCACACGTGCTGGCAGTACGCCAGTCAAGCGAACATCAAGACCCTGTGATCGCACGCTCAGTCTTTCGTGATTGATCCCCAACTGATGCAGCAGCGTCGCATGAATGTCGCGGACGTGGGTTGATTCTCCGACAGGCCCGAAACCGAATTCATCCGTTTCGCCGTAGGCAATGCCCGGTTTGAATCCGCCGCCAGCGAACCACATTGTGAAGGCATCAATGTGATGATTGCGGCCCGTGGATTCACGAACTTCACCCATCGGTGTGCGTCCGAATTCGCCGCCCCACATCACGATGGTGTCTTCAAGCAATCCGCGCTGCTCCAGATCTCGCACCAGCGCTGAGCCGGATTGATCGATTTCATTGCAGATCAATGGCAGATGTTGTTCCAGGTTTTCCGTCACGCCGCCGTGATGATCCCAGTTCGTATGATAGAGCTGGATGAACCGCACGCCGCGTTCGACAAGTCGCCGAGCCAACAGACAGTTTCGCGCAAAGCTGGATTCGTTTGGATCTTTAATGCCGTACATCGCCAGTGTCTCCGGAGTTTCGCCAGCGGTGTCCATCAATTCCGGAGCGCTCGTCTGCATGCGGTACGCCATTTCGTAGGCGTTGATGCGCGTCGAGATTTCTTCGTCGCCCGTTTCGTCAAGACGCAGCGAGTTCAGCTTGCGGACGGCGTTGAGCACCTGGATCTGCTGCTCGTCATCGACGCCCGCCGGGTTCGTGAGATTCAAAATGGGTTCGCCCTGATTTCGCAGCGGGACGCCCTGATACGTCGTCGGAAGCACGCCACTTCCCCAAAGAATCGCTCCGCCGCGTGGACCGCGTGGGCCGCTTTGCAGGACGACAAAGCCGGGCAGATTGTCGCATTCACTACCGAGCCCGTATGTCAGCCACGCTCCGAGACTTGGACGACCGAACAGTCCGGTGCCGGTATTCATGAACAGCTTTGCTGGAGCATGATTGAACAGATCGGTTTTGCAAGTATGCAGAAATGTGAGCTTGTCGATGATGTTTCCGGTGTGAGGCAGCAAGTCACTGACCCAGGCTCCTCGATCGCCGTATTGTTGGAACCGGCGTTTTGATCCCAGCAGATTGGTCTTGTGGCTGCTGTTCATAAACGCAAAACGTTTGCCTTCGATGTAGCTCTGCGGAATCGGCTTACCGTTAAGCTTATTCAGCATGGGCTTATAGTCAAAGGTATCCAGTTGCGATGGACCGCCAGCCATGAACAGATAAATAACTCGCTTCGCGCGGGCCAGCAACTGTGTGGCTTTCGGCTGTAGCGGATTGTTGGATGACACGGCAGCCATCGCCGGCGTTTGACCCTTCAGCAAATCACTCAGGGCGATGGCACCAACGCCGACGCCGCAATCGCGAAAGAAGTGACGGCGGGTTTGGGCGTGAAGTGCTTGATAGTGTAGATTGTTTTGCATGGTGAGATCAGTGGTAGATGCCATGAAGGTGTGAGGGGGTCGGCGCTAGCGGGCTGTTGATTTAATCGTTTAACCCGACTCGAAGAGGAGGTGCCAGACGACTCCGCCTCCTCTTCGAGTCGGGTTAAACGCTGGCGCGATACCGCTTATTCGCGAGTAAACGTTTCATCCAGATTCAGCAACGCGCGAGCTGCGTTGAGGGGTTCAAGATCTGACAGGACTTCAAGTTCTTCGGGTTTCGGCAATCGACATGTGCAGCGTTGGAATGCGACTTCAATGCCGTCACGTTGAATGATGTCTGCGAGCGCGTTTGCGAATTCGAAAAATCCTGCGTCATTCATTAGCGTCAATGCCTGAAGCGGCGTGTTGCTGCGAAGGCGGCGAGTACACGAACTCTGCCCATCCGGGGCATCGAAGACGTTCAGTTCCGGCGGCGGAGTGGCTCGATAGATGAACGTGTAAAGGCCTCGGCGATAGTGGTCTTCACCTTCGCTGACTTTCCATTCCCGCTTGACTTGTCCCTGTCCCATCACGCCCGCAGGTATCGGTGGATAAACGGGTGGGCCGCCAACTTTGGAACTCAGCAAGCCGCTGGCCGACAATGCCACATCACGGACAATTTCAGCATCCAATCGCAATCTTTGCTGACGCCCCAACAGGTAGTTGCCAGGATCTTTGGCCTTCAAATCCGCTCGATCGCGAGACGATTGGCGATACGTATGCGACATCACGATGCGTCGATGCAGTTCTTTCAAACTCCAGCGGTTTTCGATGAAATCCAACGCCAGCCAATCCAATAGCTCCGGATGCGACGGTGCGGAGCCTTGAAGTCCGAGGTCATTTTCTGTTTCGACCAGTCCGCGTCCAAAGTACTGCTGCCAGACTCGATTGACGATCACCCGCGACGTGAGCGGATTGTTGGATGATGCGATCCAGCGTGCCAGATCCAGGCGATTGACCGACTTGTCCGTCGTGGAAAGTGGCGGCAGAACAGACGGCGTTCCGCATGTGACTTCTTTGTCCGGTCGTGTGAAATCGCCTTTGATGAAGACAGTGGTTTTGCGAGGCTGAGCTTGTTCCTTCATGACGAAAGTCGAAACGCCGGATGCCAACAGTTTTTCGATCTGCTCAATGCGTTTTCGCTGCTCAACGAAATCCTGATCATTGGCGCAAGGACTTTGGGTGAAGAGTTCGATGCGTTGCGATGTGTTGCGTTTTTTCTTTTCGGTCGCCAGAGTTTTCTGAACCTCTTTCGAAAAGTTCGAACGCTGTGGCTCAGTAAGCTCCGACTCCCATTCGTCTAATTCATCGGTAAAATCATCCATCAATTTGGCAAGTGAAGCTTCGATTTGCTTCTTTTCGCCATTCAACATCGTCGGATCTACATCCGGCGGATAGACGGTGAGACTCGGCTCATCCTGCTGATTAAAGAACGCGAAGAACTGATAGTACTCGTCGTGTTTGATCGGATCGAACTTATGATCGTGGCACTGGCAACAGCCGATGGTCAGACCTAGCCAGACAGTGCCGGTCGTTGCGACTCGATCAAACACACTGTCGATACGAAACTGTTCCGGATCAATGCCACCTTCCTGGTTGATCGGCGTGTTGCGATGAAACCCTGTGGCGACTTGCTGTGCAACGGTTGCGTTGGGCAACAGATCGCCCGCAAGTTGCTCAATCGTGAACTCATCGAACGGCATGTCCTTGTTTAGCGCATCTACGACCCAGTCGCGGTATTTCCAGATGCTTCGCGGCGCATCGACGGAGTAGCCATTGCTGTCGGCGTACCGAGCCTGATCAAGCCACCAACGTCCCCAGCGTTCGCCGTAGTGTGGACTCCTCAGAAGCCGATCAGCGAGTTCGCTGTAAGCCGCGTCCGGATTCTGTTCGAATGCTTTCAGGAACGCATCGACCTCTGTGATCGTTGGAGGCAGTCCGATCAAGTCCAAACTGACACGTCGCATCAACGTCACGGGATCGGCAGCAGGAGACGCCGCAAGCCCAGCTCGTTTCAGTCGATCCTGAATGAAGGCATCAACCGGATTGTGCTGGATTGAGCCTACGCCATCAGCCGTCGGCGGTTCCGTCTTCGCTGGCGGAATGAACGCCCAGTGCTTTTGATATTCCGCCCCCTGAGCGATCCATGCCTTCAGGATATTCTTCTGTTCGGGCGTGAGTTGTTTGCCGGATTCTGGGGGCGGCATCAGCGTACTGTGATCGTCGCTGAAAATTCGTTTCAGCAATTCGCTTTGATCCACTTTCCCCGGAACGATGGCCGCGCTGCCAGATTCCAAAACTGCGGTTGAACCATCGGCCGTGTCGAGTCGCAATCCGGCTTCGCGAGTTTTCTGATCGAACCCATGGCAGGAGAAACAATTCTCCGCCAGGATCGCCCGCACATCACGGTTGTAGACAACATCCTGAGCCCGAACGTCAACTGCTATACTCAGGAGACCCAGAGCAACCACAATTGAAGAAACCGGCAATCCAAGTGAGTGGTATCGACCAACTCGCCGCATGGGATGTCTCCTGAACGAAAATAATGAATCTAAAGATCTCTTGGATACGCGATCTGTCTCGTTTTCGAATGAATCATGCTTTGTTGTACAGCATTTTTTTGTTGGCCGAAAGTTTCATTTGCAACGACTCGCTCAGCTTTAACCCGAATTGGCCGTTTCTGTGGCACATTTCTGCTGACTTGACTCCCCTGAGGCACGACAATCTGCGTTTGTCGGACGTGAGTGGCATTTCAAACTCGTGATGTTAAGGAATCGTGTCGAAATGAAAGTACTTCAGTGTTTGTAGGCTGACTCGTGTTGCGCGTCAGGCTGGAAAGCCTGACGTACTTTTGGGGACAGTTCTTAGGGTGGTATTCATGGACTTTCTCTACTCAAACGGATTCACGCTGTTCGCATGGATGATTGTGTGTCTCTGGATTTTCTTCGTCGTTGCATTCTTTTTCGCCAGCCGAAAACACTCGCCACTGCGGCCGATGATGGATACTCGGAGAACACTGGATCTCCCGAAGCTCAGCGTCATTGTCGCCGCTCGAAATGAGGCGGCTTACATCGAGACCTGCATCAGATCACTGTTTCGTCAGGACTACGTTGATCTGCAAGTCGTCGCGGTGAATGACCGCAGCAGCGATGACACAGCGAAGATTCTTGAACGACTCGCACTGGAATTCGGCGATCGATTGCGAGTCATACACGCGACCTCGTTGCCATCAGGTTGGTTCGGAAAACCGCACGCGCTGGATCTGGGAATGCAGAGTGCCAGTGGATGCATCATCTGCTTCACCGACGCCGACTGTGAATTTTTGCACCCTGCGGCGCTGCGTACCAGCGTCGTGGAGATGCGCCAGCGCGAAGTGGATTTCTTTTCCATCGGCGCGAAGTACACGATGAATTCTCTGCGAGAATGTCTGGCAGTTCCGTGTTGTGCAGAAGCTCTGCTGGTTTGGCTGCGGCCAGAGCGAGTCAGCGACCCTCGCTGGCCAGATGCTTTCGCCAATGGTGCATTTATCATGGTCCATCGAGAACCATTCGAGTCGATTGGAGGATGGGGATCTGTTCGTTCAAAAATCAGTGAAGACCTTGAACTTGCACGCATTGCAAAACGATCGGGACTGCGACTAGCGGTCGTGCAGGGCGAAGGTTTCTACCAAACAGGTTCGTACACAACGTTGCCGGAATCGTGGAATGGCTGGAGTCGTATCTTCAAGGGAGCACTCACGCCTGCGCAGTTGATGGTCACACTTTTCCGGATGTTCTTTCTGTTCGCACTGCCGCTCGGTGCGATGCTGTGGGCCGCAGCTCAGGCACTTCAGACCGGAAGCATCGAATGGTTAACTCACGGTGCCGGACTTGCGTTTGCGATCGCGTTTGGCCTCAGGTGCTTCCAGGACATCGTTCTGTTTCGCCTGGTCGGAGCGCCGTTGGCTGCGGCTCCGCTAGCATCTCTCGGACGCCTGTTCGTCATGGCCGCGATGGCGCGAGCGTTGCTGTCTCATGCGGGGTTGGTGAACACTCACTGGCGCGGTGCGACATTTGTTTCCGGACAAATGATCAAGCCGGAACACGTCAAGGTGTAGTGCCATATCCCAGGGACTCGAGTAACACCGGCTGCCGCCCCGCGCGAAGCAACTTTTGCACGGTGCGCTCAATCTGTGGCAGGAACCCACGTTCAAGATCAAGCGGATGAAGTACCACGCACGGCAGAGCACGTCTTCGAAACCGGTACTGAATTTCCCCCAACCTGTATCCCGCATTACATAACGTACGGATCGGCGAAACGTCCCAGATCCAGGTGGATAAGTTCAATCGCTGACCTGTTGATGTCACAACGCGGCCATATCCCACTGTGTAGTGCATGCCGAATTTCGCCAGTCGTTCCGGAGTGGCAAGACCGATATTGTAAGTCGGCGCGATGAAGCCCGTGGCTGGTCGGCCCATCCATTGTTCCAATGCCTCCTGACCGGCTGCGAGGCGACGATCTGTTTCCGCCGAGTCCAGTCCATTCATCTCGTCCTTGCCGTCGGCGATCTTTGACCTCAAGCCGCCGCGCCCCGGTCGAAAATGTTCATAGCCATGCAGTTGAATGTTTGCGTATTCCGCGCAGACGCGGTCCAGAAAGGGTCGGTCCTTTTCGCAAAAAGGTACTCCTGCCCAGCACGGCACGACGGCGGCGGACATCGCATTGCCGACCATGGGAGCCAGCGACTTTGTGAACGTTGCGACATGCGAAGCATAAATCGGTGCGACGTCATGAAGCATGACGCAGAATGAATGAGAAACATCCAGTTGTTGTGAATTTTGTGTCATTCTCGACTTGCTTTTCGGGTAGCGATACTCGTCAAGAGTTTCGGCAGGCCAGCAATTCTCCGAAAGTCTTGACGACTTTCGCTACTGTTGTCCGCGATGGTAGCCTATCAGTACACGTTGCGGATTGCGACGATTTGCCAACCCTGCCACAATATGGCCCATGGCACGAAAGAACCCGCCCAAGGAATCGCCACATTCGCGCTCGCCCCGGTTATTTGTTACTCACGTTAGCCTTTATAGGTTTTATTAGTCTTGGACTGCCCGACGCGGTCGTTGGCGTGGCGTGGCCGTCGGTTCGAGACAGGTTTCACCTGCGTCAAAGCGCCGTCGGCATGGTGCTGGTGATCTCAGGTGTCGGGTATCTGTTGAGCAGCTTCTTCGCCGGACGTTGGATGCAGCGATTCGGCATCGGCCTGGTTCTGGCCGGGAGTACCGGACTTGTCGCAGTCGCCATGTTTGGATTCGGTTTCTCTCCGATATGGGCTGCGTTTCTGCTTTGCGCACTGGTTCACGGACTTGGATCCGGGGCAATCGACTCTGGCTTGAACGGCTATGCAGCTCATCATATGTCTGCTCGACAGGTGATCTGGCTGCACGCCTGCTACTGCTTCGGTGCCTTGATCGGTCCGATTGTGATGTCGACTGTTCTCGCCAATGGTCGCCACTACAGCGCGGGATATTCATCTGTTGGTGGGACGATGTTGGCAATGTCAATCGTATTTTTGATCACCTGTCGATCGTGGGGCGAGACGTCGCCAGTGACCGAGGCGACTCCCATGCCGATGAGCGCCGGGGCTGTGTTGCAGCATTCCGCTGTTTGGCTGCAGATGGCCGTGTTCTTCCTGTACACCGGTCTTGAGGTGACGTTCAGTCAGTGGACTTTTACTGTGCTGACGGAGTCGCGAAATGTCAGTCCGGATACGGCAGGCATTGCCGTCGGAGTTTACTGGGGATCGATCGGCGTTGGACGGGTGGTTTCCGGCATCATCGCGGATCGGGTCGGAATCGATCGCCTGCTTCGGTACTGTTTGATTGGTGCGGGATGTGGTGCGTTGCTCTTCGCGGCCCGACTTCCCGTTGAAGCGGATTTTGTCGGGCTTGCGCTTGCTGGACTGGGACTGGCTCCCGTCTTCCCTTGTCTAATGTCCCGGACACCGCAACGGCTGGGCACGGAGTTATCGACGCATGCCATTGGATTCCAGATCGGGGCCGCGATGATCGGGGCCGCTGCCGTACCTGGAATGCTCGGGATCATGGCTGGAACGGGAGGCCTGGAAGTCGTACCGATCGCTGCGGCGGTGCTGTTTGGCGTGCTGGCATTGCTCCATGAGGCACTTCCTGGCTTCCCGAATGTCGGCACAGACCGAGCGTGATCCTGGAGCCCCCGTTTCATGTTGCTGCAGGCGGCCCAATTTTACAGCGCAGGCTTTGTGGCTGGGTTGGCGTGAATACGGATCAAAGCTGGACTGCGTCAGTTGGTTGACACCTTCAGAGTGCTTCGGGCATGATTGAAGGTGCTTGTCGTCATCTTGTCAAAAATCGTGTGGAATGCCGGTGACACCCATATCCAGTTGCGGCACAGTGATGCTCATGCCATGATTTTTATTGCGTTGGCAATTGATTAAAGTGCTTCCAGTAAGCAACGATGCACAACGAAATTGGCAAAACCTCGTTTAACCGTCAGCCGCAGGCGTACGTTTCTCCGCACTTGCGTACGCCTGTCGGCTAATGGTTCAACACTTAAACTTATGTGCTGGTGCTTAAGTCACTGGAATCCATTCTCGAAAGCCATTTATTCAGCCATGAGTGTACGCAATAATTCCCGACGCCTGGTCGTCATCAACGTGGTCGGATTGACTCACGAGATGATTGGCGACAACACTCCGAACATCCGACGTCTGCTCGAAACGGGATTCGCTCGTCCGATGGCGACCGTGTTGCCAGCCGTGACGTGTTCTGTGCAGGCCACACTCCTCACGGGGCTCATGCCTGCGCAACATGGGATAGTGGCGAACGGATGGTACGCGCGTGACCTCGCGGAAGTCATGTTCTGGAAGCAGTCGAATCATCTGATTCAGGGGGAGCGAGTTTTTCAGACTGCGAAGCACCGCGATGCGACTCATACGACCGCGAAAATGTTCTGGTGGTACAACATGTACGCCGATGTGAACTGGTCGGTGACGCCACGGCCATCGTATCCAGCAGACGGTCGCAAGGTGATGGACATTTATAGTGAGCCGCCTGAATTCCGCGACGAACTGCAGGCCAAACTCGGACGGTTTCCACTGTTCAATTTCTGGGGACCAACGGCAGACATCAGAAGCTCGGCATGGATCGCAGATGCCAGCATCGAAGTGTTTCGCAAATGTCAGCCTTCGATGCTGCTCGTCTATCTACCGCACCTGGATTACAACCTGCAGCGGCTCGGTCCGAACGATCCACGGATCGCTGAAGACATTCGGCTGGTCGATCATGAAGCGGGCAAACTGATTGATGTGGCTCGCGCAGCAGACGCGGACATTGTCGTGTTGTCAGAATACGGAATCACAGAAGTGAACCAACCAATTCACATCAACCGCGCACTCCGCGATGCCGGATTTCTGCGAGTCCGTACGGAACCACTTGGCTGGGAGACGCTCGATTGCGGCGCGTCGAAATCGTTTGCCGTGGCCGATCATCAGGTCGCTCATGTGTATGTGCAGCGGGCCAATGATGTTGAAAAAGTGAAGGCGCTGCTGGAACGTCTGGATGGTGTCGAAAAGGTTCTCGACCGCGAGGCGCAGCGCGAGGCGGGGATTGATCACGAACGCAGCGGCGAACTGGTGTGCGTCAGTGCTAAAAATGCGTGGTTCACCTACTACTTCTGGCAGGACGATCGGCTGGCTCCGGATTACGCTCGCACTGTCGATATCCATCGAAAGCCGGGCTATGACCCGGTAGAATTATTCGTTGATCCGACGATCCGGTTTCCGAAGCTCCGCATCGCCAATCGGCTCGCACGGAAGATGCTGGGATTCCGTTATTACATGGATCTGATCGGTCTGGATGCAGGAATTGTGCGGGGCAGTCACGGTCGTCTGCCGGACGCCAATCGGCTCGCAGAAGACGGTCCGGTACTGATTTGCTCGTCGAAACGGGTGGAACGTGACGAATTGCACGCTACAGACGTCCGAAATTTGATGTTGAATCTGCAATTTGGTAGTTGACGCTGGAGGCTCAGCCAACTTCCCGCCAAAATCCTGCGTACATTCCATGATTGGACTTTAAACTGTCGAGCGGTGCGGCGTAAGCCCACCGTTACGAATATCGCAGACGCAGCCGAGCCAGGATCGCTCGATCTGTCTGACACTCAAGAATTGATGAGTTAAAACAGGATAAAACGAAATGGCTGGCCCACAGAAGAATGACCCGAAGAAGCCGGACCCAAAGAAAGCTTCCGCTCCACAGGAACAAGAACCGGATGTTGAACAAGTTCTCTTCCAGGGTCCGCTGTTTGACAGAGAATGCAATCTGAAGGCCAACGCCAAGCTGGTGCAGGTCGCTCTGATTCCTGTCAAGCAGATGATTTCTGACGCACTTGCGCGGCGAGCGCACACGATTCTGTTGGAACCTCGCGAAGGCCGCGTTGCCATTCGTTTTGTGATCGATGGTGTTCCATATCCAGCGGCTGCTGTTCCCGGACAAAAGGGAGCAGCTATGGTACAGATGATTAAGCTGCTGGCCGGTCTGGATGTCAATCAGCGCCGTGAAGCGCAGACCGGTGGGATGAAGGCCGAGTTCGAAAAGATTCCCTATCATCTGATGATTGAATCCTCGCCGGTCGGTGGAAAGGCTGAAAAAATTCGCATCAAAGTTGATAACCGAAAAATTGTCCGTCAGAAGCCACAGGAAATCAGATTCCCCGATCATCTGAAAGCCAAGATCAGAGAATTTACGGAGCATCGCAGTGGAGTCGTTTTAATATGTGGGCCGCCCGATACTGGTGTCACAACATTAGCGACAGCGATCATTCACAGCGTCGATCCGTACCTGTACTCCGTTTACAATCTTGCATGGAAGAACACACGCGAACTGATCAACGTGGCAGAATTCACGCCCGAGCCTGGTCATGATCTTGAAATTTCGCTGGACCGAATTATTCGCCGCGAAGCAGACGTCATTTATATGGACCCGCTCATCTCGCCGCAGGATACTCAGACCGTTTTTCAATATGCGGATCGATTGTCGTTTATCGCCGAGATTCAAGCGAACACGCCTGCGGAAGCCGTGCGAAAACTGATCGAATGGATCGGCGTTGACGAAGTCATCAAAAACCTGCGCTGCATCGTGACTCAGAAGCTGATTCGCAAACTGTGCGACGACTGCAAGCAGGCGTTCCGCCCAAATCCGATGCTGCTGAAAAAACTAGGTCTGCCGCCGGAAACATCGGTACTCTATCGAGCTCCGTTGCCGCCACCACCGGACGATCCAAAAGCTCAGACAATTGAAGAATTGTGTGCAGACTGCGACGGCGTTCCCTATCACGGTCGCGCTGCGGCATTCGAAATGTTTGAGATGACTGACACGATGAAGGAAGTGATTGCGAACGGCGCATCTCCCGAAGCCATCCGTCAGCAGATGATGGCCGATGGTCAGACGACGCTGCAAAAAGACGCCATTCGTCTGGTGGCCGAGGGCAAGACGTCGCTGGAGGAAGTTCAACGCACTTTCAATCCCGGCGGTCCCAAAAAAACCCCGGCAAAAGCTCGACCAAGACCACCGGAAAAGTAATGTTTCCTGAGCGACAGTAGGTCAGTACGCATCGCCGCAGCGAGTCCATCATCGGTATGATGACTCGCTGCGTTGCGTTGCATGTTACTTGTTCGGTGAATAATCCGTCGCTGTCATGTAGACAGAATCCACCTTCTCAACCAGTTTCCCATCGCGTTGAGTTTCTTCGGCGACTTTCTTCCATTCTGGATCGTCGCGAAACGCTTTCCATGATGCGTCAGCGGCCGCTTTGTCCTTATGAGCGATCACGTAGATCAGTGTGTTCGGCGTATCGACCGGAACCCAGTACATGATGTTCTTCATGCCATGTTTTTCGAACAACGCCAATGTGTGATTGCGGAAACGGGCGTTGAGAGCATCCAGTTTCCCGTCCGGCGTATGATAAGTTCGAAGTTCGTACAACATTGGTGCGTCCTTGGCGTCAGCTTTCTTTTCGTCGGCGAAGCTTGACTGAATTGCGTCGAAGTTTGGAACGGCTAAAGTAGCGGCAATCCCGCAAGCAAGACCACACCAGAATTGAAATCGGTTCATAAAAAGTCCTCAAAATAGTTTTTGAATCTGCAACGTGCGGTCAAAGTCTACTAAGGCCAGCGGCAGAAAGAAATGTACCGAACCCAATTGACTTGAGCCTGAGGCTCAAAATCATCTACCGCTGAAACTTAACGGAATCCAGGTTCATCAGGCCGCCTGCTTTGTCGGGATGCACGAAGTGAATAATAACATCGTGGTGGCCAGACGCTTTCTTCAGCTGTACTTTACGATCATAGAATTGTTCCCATTGGCCGTTGACTTCGACGTCGGTCGTGGCGAGGAGTTCACCATGAGGCTCATCAAGTCGTACCTCAATCTGACCGCCGGAACCAGCAGAGGCAATTCGCAGCGTGACGCTACTGACTTCATCCATCGCGATGTTGCGGAATCCCAGAAAGTGGCCGTGGTTGATGGCTCCGATGAACTTGCCGCCACTCGCATTTCCGGAACCAAGCACCTGCGGTCCCTGAATTTCGTCCGCTGATTCTGCTTCGACGGACCTTTGTCGCAGCAGCAATGTGGTTGATGCTGACAGTGGCGGAATAGCCCCCGCGCCGCGGTCGGTGTAGGTCGCTTCCAGACGATAATATCCGGGAGTCGCAGCTTCTTTCGCATCCACCGGGATCTCAGCAACAAATCCGCTGAAGACACGCACCAGTCCCGATGGCTGCAGACTGTAAATCCAACTCACCATATCACGCACTTCATCGCTGGTATGATGCGAATGCGGAATCATCGGAATCTTGCCCCATGCACCAGTTGACCCTTTCATGACACGTTCAATCGATGCTTCCAGCGCGCCCTCTTTATCTCGGTACTTATTGGCCACATCCAGCAACGGTGGGCCGACGCGTTTCTGATCGACGGCGTGGCAATTGAAACAATCGCTGGACTTCATGCGTCGCAGCCCGATCGGTCCGTCATCTGTTGCGACTGCCGCTGTATCTGCCGATGGTAGCGGTCCGTCTTTGAAGACTGCGTTGACACTCACACGACCCGGCGAATCCGGATCGATGGCAGGTACATTGTTTTCGTCCATTTCGTAGTCGTCGTTTGTGCCGTCTTCTGCATCTTTCACGAACAATTCGTAGTGAATCGGCTGTTCGGCATCAAAGAAATCACCAGGCTGCGGCTTCGTAAAGCGAATCAGGGGACGTTCATTTCCCACCACAGCCGGGACTGCTGCAGATCGGCTGGCTCCTTGCGAATCCGTAACGACCAATTCCAGATTGTAGATGCCTGGTTCCGCAATTGTGACCTGCGCAGCCGGCTCGGTTGAAACAATCTTTGGTGCCGCTTGCTGATCTGCCGTATTGATGAGACGCCATTCATACGTCAAAGAGTCGTTCGCGTCCTTATCGAATGTCCCTTCGCTGGACACGGAAACCGTCAGCGGTTCTTTGCCGATATTATTGTCAACGGATGCCACGACCACCGGAGTTCGGTTGCCTCGCACATAGTCGATGCGAATGAGCCGCGTGTCAGCATTCACGCCCCACGTTTCACCGTACTCAATGACATACAGAGCACCTTCAGGGCCGAATGCCATGTCGATCGGTCGCACAAATTTATGTTCCGGCATGAACGGTTCGATGCCAGCCAGATCGTTGTTTTCATCCAGATACATGGCCTTGATCCAGTGTCGCGACCATTCATAGATGAACACCGCGCGATCGAACTCTTTAGGAAATTTGACGTTCGACTGTAACGTTTCGGAATAATGATACACGGGCCCGGCACAGGCCGTTCGGCCACCAGCACCGTTGAGTTCCGGGAACTCTGGCGAATCTCCATAAGGATAATACAGAAATGCCGACGTCGGCGGTGGCAGCGTCTTTTGCCCGGTGTTATTCGGCGATTCATTGAGCGGGGCTGTCACGTCAAACAACGCGCCCACTTCGCCAGTTTCAAAATTGACGTCGGCATACTGCAGATTGTTGGCGATGAAATACGGCCAACCAAAATTGCCTGCAGTTTTCGCCTGATTGATTTCGTCGTAACCACGCGGGCCGCGAGGTCCATCACTGCCTGCATCGGGACCGACTTCTCCCCAGTAGACAATTCCGGTTTCAGGATCGACAGTCATGCGCCACGGATTGCGGCATCCCATGCAATAGATCTCTGGACGGCCTTTTGATCCGTCTTTTGGAAACAGGTTGCCATCCGGAATTTCGTACGTGCCATCCGCCAGCGGTCGAATGCGCAGAATCTTACCGTTGTAGCTGTTCGTGTTGGCGGCAGATTTTTGAGCGTCCCAAGGCGCTTTCTCCGGACGTTCATCAATCGGCGCGAAGCCTTGCGAATCGCCATGCGGATGTGTGTTGTCGCCGGACGCGATAAACAATTCTCCGCGCGGTCCGAAACTGAGCGAACCAGCATGGTGACAACATTCCTTGCGCTGCTCTTCATACTTCAACAGCAACTTCTCGGACTCAAGATCTAACTTGCCATCGACGAGTGTGAAGCGACTGATGTGCTGGCCTGGAAAATCCGGCGGAGAATACTGTAAATAGATCCAATGGTTGTCGGAAAATTTTGGATCAAGCGTCAGCCCAATGAGTCCATTTTCCTGTTCGGTCGTGATTGTCATTTCGCCAACCAGAGTCACCTGATGATCGACCGGATTGAAAGATTTCAGCTTGCCGCTGATTTCAATAAAGAACACCGTTCCATCTGGCGCAACGGCAAGCTCCATGGGCTGAATCAGGCTGGAAGTTAGTTCCGTGATTTCGAACCGACTGGAATCCAACGCGGCGTCTTCGGCCAGAAGTCGCGGAGCAAGCAGAATCGAAAACAGGCAGGCAGGCAACAGGAAAAAGCGGAATTCAAGAGGCATGGATGTCTCGGACTGAACAGAATTTGCGAGGTGGGGCCGGATGCAAGTTGCAGGCAGGCACGATTTTCAGGGACCGGCCAGTCGAATGCAAGCAGATTCAACAACATGGGTATCGAACGTATGATTCAGTCCCGGCCGGGACTGAATCGCGTCGCACGCTTTGGTACTCCCGAAACAGGAAGTGCAGGCATGTTCGCATTATTGAGCTTTAAACGCAGCGGTCAGAGTTGTCGTGATTTTCAGCGAGCTATTCGGTCAGCCGAGCCAGCACTTCGTTGACATCGGATTTTGACATGCCACGCAGTGACAGCTTGACATCGGTGTCACTCCATGCTGCGGGAGCAACTTCAGTCAGAGGTTTCCCGTGCAGCATGACAACGAAAGTTCTGACGCGCGTTTGCGAACGAAAAACCTGCGCCTGACTTCGACCTGTTGCCGACAAAATCAGAATGATCTCCGGCGGGTTTGATTTGTAATCGTTCGTGAATGATTGAAAATCCCGAGCCGTGAGTGTGATGTCATCCGACACAAAGCGTGTTGATCCGTCCGGCAAAATCATTTTAGACCAGGCAGCGGGGGGCTCTGCAGTGGATTCGCGAAATTCGAGCGATGCCGTAGTCGATACCAATTCGTGACCAAGTCGCGGAATGACGTAAGCGTAGACCGTTGCCAGAATTGCCACGAAGACAGCGACACCAGTGATCAAAGTCCATGTAGTACCACGGGGTGATTTTGTTTGATCAGATGTCACAGGTGATTCCAGCATGAGAAGACTCCTGATAAGAGTATAAAAACGAGGAGTGTGTGTGAATCGCGTCCTGACGGCGATCAGCCGAAATTATTTCGAAGCGGGGCGCGCAAGTGCCCTGATTTTATGCCACTCGAACCTCGAGCATCAGGGGGGATTGGAACTCCCCATAGCAAGGCTGTGAAGGATTTCAGGACGCCATGCGACAGATTTCTTTGGTTCCAATCAATGCGCTCCCGTGTCGTTGCAAGCGAGCCGCGCATGAAAACGCCGAGCGATCCGACGTGAGTCGAATCGCTCGGCATTCGGAGCAGAGAAGACGAAGTGGGAGGGAGGAACTTCGTCGAGTGCATCCGTGGCCAACGCGCACCCCGTGGAGCGCGATTGAGTTAGAATCATGCTTAACACAAAAACAAAACCAACGGCTGAACGCAATCCGTTGCGCAAACCAGCCGTCGGCGAGTCCTCTGCGTCCATGCAGAATCTGTATCAGTATTAGTATGTGGAAAAGGCGTCGAGCTGTGCGGTCTGCATGCCCGGATAGCCCATGCCCATTTGCTGTTGTGGAGCGTAAGCCGCCTGGCCAGGAGCACATGGCGATGGCGCTGCCAATGCCGTCTGCTGCATCTGGGGAGCATACATGGCAGATGGATAACCATTCGCCTGAGCACCGCAGCCACACGAACCTCCGTTACCGCCACCGTAGTAACCGCCGCCACCGCCATAGGGAGCGCAACCGCCACCATGACCAAGCAGACAGCAACCACTCAACGAGCTGACCATGAGCAGACCAGCGAACAAACTTGCGAGACGAGACATCAATAATCCTCCGGGACGTCACCGGGAAACCGGCAACAAAGGCGGGGTGTTGAATGCGCGATTTCGAATGAGTTAATCTGGGAATCGGAAGGATGGTTCCTGATCCAACCTCAGATCAAACGGAGGAGAAATCGACGAACATTCGAGAGAGGGGAGAGAACGAGAGGAGATTTGAACTGCAGGAACCGCAGTCCGAGTGAGCGGAACAGTAGAAGAAACCGGCAATTCAGGTCAATAGCTGTTTTCCCCTGCAAAAACGGCTTTTGCAGACAATCTTTGAAAAAAGTTTGCTCTCTCTGGAGGTCATTCTGAAAAACAGCCTCAAGTCCGGTGAGCGGCATGCGTCAGCTTGCCGGTACAATGCAGACAGTTGAAGTACCGGCTTTATCGTGCTGCGATTCATACGGATTCTCAGCGACTGGCAAAAGCGTGCAATCTGACGTATGTATTCACTGAATATCCCATGATATCTCCAAATTATGAACGAGCCTGTTTCGAAAACTCGCCGTTGGTGGAATCGCCGCACCAAATCACTGGTCTGGACGGCGGTCGGCGTGTTGGTGCCGGTGTGTTATCTGCTATGGCACATTTTCGGCTGGCCAGCGCCCATCAGGATTTCATACGAAACCACGCGGCTCACCAGCCCATTGACCGCAGACGGATACGTTGATTACATTCGGGCCTATCGCGAAAGCATGCCCGCCGATGTCGGAGACTATCGCAATGACCCGTGGCAAGCGTTGTTTGAGAATGAACGTGATTTAAGACGTCCACTGAACGACCCCGGCTGGGATCGACCTCATCCGCCTGGCACTGAGAACATCGTTTATCGCGATCCGATCGAAGCCTTGAGGGGACATCTGCGCAAAGACGAATCCGCAATTGATACATGCGACAAGGTTCGTGAATTCCAGGAGAATGGGCTCGACCAACGGATGCGACTCCCGTTTTCTGCCGCCGCTGATCCACTGGTGGCGTCGGTGATTGAACAGAACAAGCCGTGGTACGATGCTGTTATAGAAACGTACAAGCCAAAGCTGCTTCCGGAAAAACTCCCGGAAGCCTCTGCTCCTCGGGTAGAGCAGTTACTGGCGTTTCATAGCATAGAGATTCATCAAATTGGAATCAAATACTTGTCAAGCAGAATCAGCACTTTGATGCGATGGTAGCGGCATTCCAGCTTCCAACATGGCGGGAGCAACATACAACTCTTTTGAAACTCCAGGATGACCAAACGTCGTCGGAAAACCAAGGTGACATCGATATCGAATCGCCTTGGTCAGTCACCGATCCCAACAAATGGTTGTCTCAGATGCTGCTACCCAAGGCGGATTGGTATACCCCAGCACCTCAACAAGCCCACTTGCGAGACCTTCGCCGTCGAGTCGTCCAGATTGCTGCAAGGCTAGCAACGTGGCGTCAGTTGAATGGTGAGTTTCCAAACGATTTGGAGTCTATTTTGACGGTTGATGGATTCTCGTTAGTATCACCAACTTTGCTCGTTGATCCTTTCAACGAGCTTCAGCTTGGCTATGAAAGACAGGGCAGCGGTTTTGTGCTCTACTCAGTTGGCCCGAACATGAAGAAAGACGGTTCGGGCTTCGAGGAATTCTCGATCTCTGAATTGGATTTCACAGAACAGAGTCGCCCTAAAGACGACCACATCTGGCGGTGGTCACCGGCAAACTGACACCTATTGAGCGTCATGCGTCAGCTTGCCGGTACAATGAGATTGCGTATTGTGGCGGAATCATTTCATGGACAATCCATACGAAGCAAGAACGACGCAGCCGCAGGCTAAAGATTCGCTACGGGATCTGTGGCGGCGGCAGTTGAACTGTCCGCATTGTGGACAGCCGGGAGTGTCCGCTGGTGTCGCGTTTCTTGCGCATCCGTTTTTGAGGGTGCGATGCCGACCCTGCCAGGGGCATTCTATTGTCCGGTTAACGGGAGCTGCCAGAAAGCGAGCTGTCGCACTGGCATGGGCGGCGACAATCACAATCGCCGCCGCGATAGCCTTTACGGGACTGACCGATACTTTTTTCGTCTATGATCTTATTGGTAAATGGACGCCGGAGTTTTGGAATTTCGTGTTCTCAAAGTATGGTCTTGAAAACCAAATGAAGATTGTGATTGCCGCAATCATTCTGATTTCCGTGACGCCACTTCTGGCAATACTGCTGGTGTCGGCACAGTTTAGTCTTCGCGACGTAGCGTACTACTCGACCTTGATCTGTGCAGGTCAACAACACTCGGAATGAACAAACGCATTGTTCAGTCAGCGCAAAGCCAGCGTCGCAGATTCAGCTCGTGCATCTATTTTTCTGCGTCTGCCAGAACGGTATTACGCACCCATTCATGGCATTTCAGACACTTCATGGTGACATTGACCCATGCCAGGGATGTTCCGTTCATGTCGTTGTCTTCAGCCTCGCTCTTGAGTTCTTCTACGGCATGAACGAATTGCTCGCTGTAACGACGATACATCATGTCGTTAGAAACGCGCCAGTGTTCCTCATGGCTCATCTTCATCAAAGTGTCGGAGCTTTCTGACACCATCGCGAGATCTTCTGTGCAAAGCCCCTCAAGGATCAGACTGGACGCTTGCAGCTTCTGACGCATAAACCGCTGCAGGGAACGTGCAGGTTCATCCTGCTTGTCTGCCGAACCTTTTTGCTTTTCAGGCGGCGTTTTTGTCGCTGGCTTTTCGTCTTGTGCTATCACGGTCGAGTTGACGCCAAATGGCGGATTGAACGAAAACAGCAGGACGACCATAGCAAGGGCGGCGAGTACAAGGAACGACGATATTTTTGCAGTTCGATTGATAGATGGCATAGTTGTGCCCTTTCGCAGTGTGAAGCGGAAACGCGGACTGACAGGAACTTCCGCCTTTCACACCGCAAACCTCGCGCCGCAGAGTTTGGGCGGTCATCAGTCTGGAGAGGATGTGCTTGCCAATCGCAGTTTTGTGGGCAGCTGTGCGAATCAGCACAGAGACTGTGCCGCAGGGAGGCATGTTGTGAAAGTCAAAGGCCGAGTTTTGCGATTATAGTAGCCATCACTCTCTGAGTGACGAATGCCGACGGCCGCGTTTTGGGGCCTGCCTCACTCGGAGAGTGAGGTCTACTTTGTGAAATCGAGTGCCCGTGGTCTCACGACTTCGGCTACAGCGAGCGGCCTCAATTCAGGCCGACGACCATACAAGAAAACGCCCTTCAACAAAAATTCGCTGAAGGGCGTTTTGGTCGTAATGTTTTTTACAACGCAGAATTGCGGAAGAATTCCGCCATCCCGGCCGCTGTTGGCGTCGTTGATTCCAGTTGCAGGTCCTCAAACTTGATGCCATCTAACGGTGATATTGGCTCCGTTGGTGATGGAATCGCCGTATCTGCGGGCGGCGTCGGTGAGCTTGGTGCCGGAGCAATGTCCGTTACGACCGAAGTCACAACTTCAACGACTGGCGCTGGCATCAGCGGTGCGAGTTCACCGCGACGAATGATTCTGACATTGTTCAGCTCATTCGCTTCCATGAGTTCATCGAAGCTGTCGACGGCGACCACAACTGTATCAAACGGAGCGGTGAACTGTCCCGGAAATCCCATCGCCATGGCAGATGCTGGCAGTTGCAATTGGAACGAGGCGACAGTTCCCGCTGGTATCTGCGTCACCATCCCACGCGAAGTCGGACAGTGTGCGTGGATCTGTCCCAAAACTCCGACGATGCTGATCTGAAAATTGCCGACTGTGAACGCGCCAGCATTTCGTACGGTGACTTGAATGATTGGCCCGTTGCCAGGCCCACCATCCGACACAAGATTGACATCAGCAAGTTCAAGGTCTCCGAACTGATTGGCTGACGGCGCTCCTGAAAGTAATAGCCCCGGAGCCAGTTCCGTTCCGACTGCACCTGACTGTTGTCGCATGCGATTTCTGATCAGCAAATCAATGACATGCCCACAGTGTGATTCCGGAACTCCCAGAATCTGACTCGTACGCGGATCCACAAATGAATTGGGTGTCACAATCATTGGGGCAGCAGCGATAGTCGTCTGAGTTGTCACAACAGTGCCGCCAACGACACCCTGCGCTGGCTGAGCCAACTGTTGGTTCTGTTGAAATTGTTGCTGCTGCGGCTGTGTGAGTTGCTGTTGCGGCTGAGAAAGTTGTGGCTGTCCTTGAAGTGCCAGCGATTGCGGTCCCTGCAGTCGTTGAGTTTGCTGAGCGTTTGCGACGCCGATGCCAACAGCCATGGCCACGGATGCCGTCAGTGTGATGCGAGCGATCAGCGTTGGAATTCGAACAGGTCGCTTTGGTCTGGATCGAAACATGAGGAATCTCCTTTGAAAGTTTTGGCGTAAGAAGAGAGTTGGATGAAAAACGTTGAGACATAAAAGAAGCCCGACGCATGTGCAACACATCGCGTCGGGCTCTTGAGTTTGCTGATTCTTCACGAGCCTGCTTGACTAGTAGCAGCCCCAGTATGAACTGTAGGTTGGCTGGCAGCTATAGTTGTAGCTGTAAGTCGGCTGACAGCAGTAGCTGCTGTAGTACACTGGTCGAGCACAGCAATAGTTGGTGTAGCTGTAGTACGGCTGGTAACAACCAAAGCTGCCGTAATTGCTGTAGCATGAACGGTGACCGCCACCCCAGCCATGGCTGCTGTAACCGTAGTTACGAAAACAGGCTTCGATCGCGTCCGTTTTCTTGTTGGTTCCGGCATCCGCAGCCAGTTGATCTACATCAATGTCCAGTGCCGTGTCCACGATGTTAACATCGGCGTCGGTGATGGTTGACGCATCAATCGTCAATGCAGCGTCGTCAGCGAAAGAGGTTCCCGCCAGCATCAGTACTGGCACAACAGCAAACATAAGCTTCTTAAACATGATCAATCTCCTGATCCGGCTAAAGTTGAGTTAAGAGATTCACGAGTCAACCGGCCACTCGCAGTTCTCATTTCCATTTGGATAACTTCGTAGCGAGAGTTGCGGAGGTTTGTTACACATTCTTTTCCAGAATCTTTTGAATCGTGTTTTTGCAGGCGATTCGTCATCGTGCGGACAGGTATCTGGCGCGGTTGTCGAGTAAACTACAGCTCGAAGTAAAGTCTCGGAATCGCAACGGGCGAGTGATCCGTTCGAGGATTTCCAGGCTGGTCAAACCGTAAAGTTTTCTGAGAACATGAAATGGCTCGACGACGACCTTTGGATCCGCTCAGCGGCATCACTCTTCAAATGATGCTCGAACGTCTCGTCGCGCATATGGGTTGGGAAGCGATGGGCGTCGAAGTGCCCATTCGCTGCTTCACGCATGACCCCAGCGTCGCATCGAGTCTAAAATTTCTGCGCAAGACACCGTGGGCTCGCACGAAAGTGGAATGGCTCTATCGAAACCAACGGAAGCGGATGATCTTGCCCGATGCAGATGAAACCGATGGCTGAAGCTTTGCTGTCCTGCAGGAAATAAATCCAGGCTTATTTCTTCTCAATCCGATACAGATGTGTATCCGTACGCAGAAAGATCGCTCCATCGACCATGGCGGGTGTCGCCAGAGTTCGGCCTTCCAGTTTGTTGACAGCGAGCGACTCAAACGTTTTGCCAGGAGCGATCACAGTGGTCGTCCCGTCTTCGTCCAGTAGATAGATGCGACCGTCCGCGAATGTCGGTGATGCCGAGAAGTTGCCTCCGATGCGTTCCTGCCAGTGCTGCTCACCGGTGACCGCATCAAGGCAGGTGGCAATGCCGTTGTCACTTACCAGATACAGTTCGTCGCCAATAGCCAACGGAGACGGGTTTAGAGGTGCGGCTTTCTTCATGTTCCATGCCAGATGCGATTCCGTGACATCACCGGAGCCGTCGATTCGAACGGCATAGAACTCCGGTCGGTCATAGCCCGAGCTGAGAAAGACGAGACCGTTCGCAACCACGGGGCGGGTCACATTGGAATATCCATCAAAGCGAAACCACCAGTATTCGTCACCGGTCTTCGGATTGTATGACACAATGCTGTCTGCTCCGATGCTCAGCAGTTGCGTTGTTCCGTTCACATCAACCAGCAGTGGCGTAGTGTAGGCCATTGGCACGTTCGACTTGCCACTAAGTCGATCTTCGCCGATGTGTTCGCGTTTTTTCTTCCACTTGATGTCGCCCGTGTTTTTGTCGAGCGCGACGACGAATTGAATGTCCGATCCGTCGCAGTTCAGAATCAGCATGTCCTCAAAGATCACCGGTGATCCGCCCGGCCCATGCCGATGATCGTGCTTCAATTCCTGCGTCTTCCAGACAATCTCACCTGCTGTTGTTAAACACGCACTGCCATGCGCACCAAAATGAACATAAACGCGATCACCTTCAATCAGCGGTGTCGGCGACGCATGACTATTCTTTTTGTGGACCCCGCCAGGATTTTCCAGCGTAAAAACTTCGATGTCGTGGATCGTTTTTCCGGTCGTACGATCGAGTGCGATGGCGTGCAGTGACTTGCCTTCATCAATGGCTGTCGTCAGCCAGATCTGATTGCCTTGAATGGATGGTGATGACCAGCCAAGTCCCGCGATGGGAACTTTCCATGTGATGTTTTCCGTTTCGCTCCATGTAAGCGGTAGGTTCGTCGCATCCGAATGCCCCTGACCACTCGGCCCGCGAAACTGCGGCCAGTCCGCTGCTTCAGTTTGAATGTTTAGACAAAGGATGGCTGTCAATAACAGCAGAAATCGAATCACAGCATGGACTCCAAGCGGGTGGTGAAGAAGATGGCGGGGCAATCATCGTGGTGAATCACCTGCGAGATTGCAAGCCGGTTGTCTCATTCGAATACTCGATTAGGTTTGCTCACCATCATGGGCGGCACTATGCTGTTCAGTTTGCTGACTTGGTTATCAGTGCCCTGAATGGACTGTTGATTTCATGGGTTTTCACAAACCAAAAAGTCAGTGAGAGATAAAATTGACTGTGTTTTTCGGCAAATATCCCTCGCTGACGCAGCGGGTTGAGATTAAATCAACAGTCCATGACGGCGGCAGCGAATCGTAAGGTAGGATCATATCTTTGACAGTCAGAAATTCCGATGGCGCATCGCCACCTCCTCGTAGTGGCGTCATTAATTCGGCGGCATATCATCAGGGAGTGCGCGTTGCCATCGTGCCCGTTCCCGATCTGGGAGATGCCTGGCGCTATTCCGATCGATTTCTATGGGTCGGACTCTATGAGCCAAGCGAGCAATTGCTGACACACATTCAGGAGGCCTTTGGACTGCATGATCTGGCGATCGAAGATGCGCACAATGCGCATCAGCGACCGAAACTGGAAGTCTACGATGACTCCATGTTTGTAGTCCTGCGCACAGCGCGACTTTGCGGTGAAGGCGAACATCGCATCGAGTTTGGAGAAACCCACGTGTTCCTTGGGCCACGGTACGTCGTGACGGTGCGGCATGGTTCATTGCAGTCGCATGTGGGTTTGCGATCCCGCTGTGAAGCATCGCCGCAGTTGCTGGCCAAAGGCGAAGGCTTTGTACTTCACGCATTGATGGACTTTATTGTCGATCAATATTTTCCGGTGATGGACGCGCTCGAAGAAGAACTCGACGAACTGGAAGACGAGATTTTCAGTGGCAAGTTCGTGCGCAGTATCACGGCCAGACTTTATCATCTGAGACGCGACTTACTCTCGCTGAAACAAGCGGTGACTCCGCTGATGGAAGTTTCGTCTCGTCTTGCTCGAATCAATTCCAGCTTGATTCCGCCCGATACTCGGCCCTATTTTCAGGACGTCCATGACCATGTCATGCGCATTGCCGATCTGATCGATAACCTGCAGCAACTTTCGCACATCGCACTGGAAGCCAACCTGGCGCTGATCTCAGTTTCCCAGAACGACGACACCAAACGTCTCGCCGCATGGGCGGCCATTCTTGCGGTACCGACGCTGATCGCTGGTCTTTACGGCATGAATTTCAAAGTCATGCCTGAAACCGAATGGTCCTACGGTTATCCGGTCGTCATGGTCACCATGATGAGTATCTGCGCGTTTCTCTATCGATGGTTCCGCAAAGTCGGCTGGCTGTGAATTATTCGACTGCGGCAACAAGAAAAAGAAGGAATTCAATCGGATCCTCGCTCACAATACACGTTTCTCGGTTGTTAGCCGTCCGTTCCGCGTTGTCTCTTGCTCGTTGTCCGTTGCACATCGTCCACCGATGGGCGGTTGTTTGTTTTCGAGGGCCAGAAAATGATCATCCACTGCAGAGTGCTGAAAACTTGTTTTTTTATTCAAGTGATTTCGATCGCCATCTTATCCTGCCAGTGTCAATGGATTGTCGCCGCTCCTCAGGCTGACGCCAATCAAGCGGTGGCCGCTCAGCTGTCGGCCGATGCGCCAAGCGTGAAGATTGAGATCGCGCACGAGCCAAAGTCCATCGATCCAGCAACTCTGATGAACCCTCGACTGGCCGCGCCAACAACAGTCGAATTTGACGGCGTCTCCATGAAGGAACTTTACCGCTGGCTGCAGGAAGATCAGAAACTTAGTGTCTCGGTCGATGCCGCCGCGATGAAGGACAAGGGGATTCTGTCGAGCGAACTGGTGACCGATAGACTCACCAACGAACCCTTTCATCTGATTCTGGACCGTCTGAAATCGCTGGGAATCGGTTGGTACGAAGCGAATGGCGACTTGTTTCTCACGACGGTGGAAGCGGCCAGTAACACGATGAAAATGGACTCGTACAATCTGGGCGATCTGCTTGATGCTGGATATGAGAGCGATCGCATTGTTGAAGCGATTTCCTGGGCCACCGGCAGCAAATTGACTTCGAACGGGGATGAAGATGGATCCGTTGTGTTGCTGGGGGACGTTGTGTTCGTCCGACAAACTCAACACGCTCAGCAGGAAGTTCGTGGCCTGCTGGCTGGCATGAACAAGCCCGCACGAAGAACCTTGACTTTGGACTCGCCGCAACATGCTTTGCTTCGCGAGAAATTGATCCAGAAGATTTCCCTATCACTGGAAGAAGTTCCGCTAAGCGAAGCGATCGCAGAACTTGCTCGGGTATCCGAAGCCGACATCCGTCTGAATGGAGCAGAACTGAAAACGGCAGGTGTTCGTGATCGCTCTCCTGTCAGTATCGATATGGTCGATCAGAAACTGGGTCTCGTTCTTCAATCGGCTCTATCAGAACTTCATCTGACCTGGCTGCTTCAGGACGGCGTGATTTGGATCGTGCAGAAGGCCACTGCAGAATCAGCCGAACGAACGGCTATCTACGATGTTCGTGATTTGTGCCGCGATGAAGAAGAGTCTGAAGCATTACAATATGCCCTGATGGAGCAAACTGGCGGCGACTGGCAGGACAATGGCAATGAACACGGAGTTCTGCTTTTCGCGCGGCCCGGGATTCTGGTTGTTCGACACACAGAACAAATGCTCGACAAGGTACTGGAACTTTTGGAGAACTACCGCACAGCGCTTCGCGAGTCAAAGCCTCGAAAGAAACCAGGCCTTGATCCAAAAGAAGTTCTGACTTATCACTACCGCCTGCCGACGGACATGGCAAAAGACTTGCAGATTCACCTGAGCGAACTCGTACGTCCTGAGACATGGAAATCCGATAACAAGCCGGATGCTGCAGGCACAATTAAATGCTTTCATGATGCTGAGATCCGTCTTGTCGCTCAGGAATTTGACAGATCCATCGCACATTGCGAATTGACCTCCGTTCCATCCAGGAGGTCCGCCGAAGCCAACGGGCGATCGATTGACGCCCAATGCCGGATCGCGAACGTTGGCTGGATATCCCCAAGGCTTGAAATTCTGGCCGACGGTACCAAGCAGAATTGTGTTCGAAGTGCCGTCTGTGATTTGTTTCAGCGAGACAAGCTTTCCCGATTCGATGAGTTCCGCAGTGACTCCCGTGTTGCCTTCGCGGGAACTGGTTGATGGAAACGGTGTGGTTACGATCGGCATCACGTGGACATTTCCAGCCCAATGACAGAGCCCATAACCTTCGGCATCGAATCTAGGTCCAGGTTGTGACGGGTTAACAAAACATGACAACTGACACTTGTAAATGCGGTCGTTTGGCGGACGGTTCCATGGCGTCTGAAATTGGATGTCGTTCGTCCAGTAGGAATGATAAGCACCAATAAATATAGGCCAGCCGTGCAGCAGTTCTCCGTTCTGATTCATCGTCCCACCCGGCGGAAACGCGCCGTAAGTATCATGAAAGTTATGGAACGCCAGCGTAAACATCTTCGCATCGTTCTTTACCTCGGCGGATCTCGCTGCTTCGCGCGCCTGCGCAATGAATCCCAGGTCACGAGGTGTCACAACTTCAGCATTGGAATCGCCTCGGCCTGACAAGATCCATACGAACGGATGCGTCGCACCGACCAACGCGGTTCCGGAAGCGAACAGCACAAACAGCATGGCTGAAGCCACAAGGGAACTTCGCCAGTTCCAACAACCGGGCTTCGAATTCTCGGCGATTGAATTCTCGACGTCTGGATTGGTTCGCCAAAACCACTGCATCGTCCAGTGCAGTCCGATGACAAACAACAGTGAACAGACAAGACCGAGCAGCACAGTCGGCCAATCAACGGTCATCCGTGGGATTGTCCGCAGTGGAAAGTAGATCCAGCCAAGAACCAGTTACTCTGCATACTCCGGTGTCCCGATCAGTCCAGTTGCCCCAACAATGCAGATTGCTGTAACCCAGAGAAATGTCCCGTACGACGGCGTGGGATTCGCCTCTCGTTCATTCATGGCAGAACTCCCTGGAATGTATTCGCATTCGCTTGACGGGCTTCAGACAATGCCTGTTTGATCGCTGCCGTACTCATCGATCCGATGAATCCGTTAGTAAGCAGCACCATGCGTTCGGAGCCCTGAAGTTCGGGTTCGAATACAAACAAGCGTCCCGTTGATTCCGCTTTACAACCAGCCACATTCAGATAGTTCAGTCCCGGAAATCCGGGAATCTCCCAATCAGCCGCATCGATCGCAGCGTCGTTCGGTGTCGGCAGTTCCCCGTTATGCGTCGCTGCGTATTGCCAGAGTGCGGTGCGAAGTTTTTCGAGTTGCTGCTGTCGTACCCTTCCCCCAACAACAGCATCGAACTGGGCAGCATCCGCCAGTTTGTACGTCCAACCCTGTTTCTGCCATGCACCCGGTGTCATCAATTCGCGCGCTCCAGAGATCATCGTCAGCACAATGACAAAAGACAATCCCCACAACAAAACCAGTCCCAACGCGCGACCGTATGTCAACTGCGGCCATCGCGGAAAATCACATCGCGCCTGGTTCCAGAGTCCCTTCACGAGCCAGGCGCTCAACAACAGCACAGCGACAAAAAACGAAATCGCCTGAATCCGCAACGCCGTTCCGGCAACACTTCGAACGCCATTCACGCTGCTCTCAGCCGTCCAACTCGTCGGCAGCGGCGCTGGCATTCCGGCCTCGACGGTGATACACATCCAAAAGCAACACATCGCGCCGATAATCAGCCAGTCTGCACGAGGCATTTGACGAATCATCTTGTGACCTTTCATTGCTTGGCGTTTTTGGTTCGCAGGAAGTGTCAAAAGCATGGAAATGCGCAAAATTAATCACTCAACGCAGTAGGTTCTTCGGACAAGGTCACAAGTCATGATACTGCAAATGACAACAATTGTCTTACGCCTTTGGAACATTGTACGCGGTTTGACACATCCACGTCCGTTTGGCATGTGCCGCGAATGAATAGTCGCGGAACACATCCAACGCGAGTGCGCGGGCTGGCAGCTTTAATGTTGCCTTGCCTGTCCTCAGCTTATTTCTCAATCTCGTAAGTCAGCGGTGGGTCTACGCGCTGATCTTCGACCTGAGTGCCCTTTGGAATGGGAAGTGAATCCATGGCAAATCGTGATGCATCGTATTCGAAGTCGCCGATGAGCAGTTCGTCAACGGCAAAACCGTTGTGCGATGCTCCGTCTTGACCTTCCGCCCTTGCCACATTGCCGGTTTCTGAGACGTACTTCGATCCGGTCTTCGGGAAGTAGACTCCGGGGTAGAATTCCTGCAGCGTCAGTTCAGTAAAATGGGAATAATTCAGGCCCCGACCTCCTCCGCCCGCATGTCGAGCCATTTGAATCAGTCGATAGCCTTTCGATGCATCCATTGTAAATGAAAACAGATAGCCACGTCGGTTTTCGGGCACGGCTGGTCCTTCGGCCTTTGCGACAGTCATGATGGAACCTTTCTTGCTACAGACTAGCATTTGCAAAGCAGGATCCCAGTTGTTTTTGGATTGTTCGCCATTCAGTTGCGAAATCAAACTGCGACACTCCATGACAAGCGGCACGTATCTCGCACCATCAAAGACCTCTTCGAAATTCAGAACGGCTCCATTCAGATTCGCCCAAGTATCCGCTTCATCGGGCTGATTTGTACGAGGCAAAATATACATCATCGTTCCATCAAGTTTGTAGAAACCATCCTGTGCCATCAATCGGTAAGCGGTCGTTCTTGATTCTGGATCATCCGAGCGAGCAAAGTAATCCTGCTCGTAACGTCCCAGACCGTTTTTCTGAACCAGAAGAAATGGAAGCTGCTCTGCGATCGACGAAGCTTTAGTCTCAACAGAATCGCCTTTGGCAGCGACTTTGTTTTCAAAACGAATCACACTTCCCTTGACCTTGATGTTCGCCAATTGCATGGAAGACTTTTCATAGCCCGATATGATCTCTTCCAGAAACGAGATGACCTCAGGCAATTGCGGGCCCGGCGCAACGAATTGGCAGTCGTCGGCAGCGTGAACGGCTCCAGCATTGAAGGAAAGGAAAGCCGTACAGATCACAACAAGTGTCGTCTTCATTTTGCGGCGGTTTCTTTTGTCGAATGGAATTCTGTGTACCCGTTTTCCATAATCCTGCGAGCGATCCTCCGGCAGGAGCCAAACTCGTAAACGTAATCTCCACTAAACTATCCGCTGCTTCTTAACGAAATACCCACAACACTTTGGAACAGTCCCGAAATAGCAGCCCGAAACGTACGTCAGGCTTTCAAGCCTGACATGAAGCAGAACAAGTTAACCTGGAAAGGCTGACGGTTCGGATGGAATAGCGATATCTCGCAAGGATTCGGCGGAGAAAATTGTCAGCGGCATCGGGATTGTCGGCGGCGATATAGGACCAGACATTATCCAGATCAATACTCGCAGCACGGGATTTGTGAACTTCGGTCATGACTCGGACGCTCGTGACGCATCAAGTCTTTGGCGACCGCGTTTGATGATGTCTTCCACGTCCAATGGCGAAGACCGGCCTGCTTCAAGATCATCAAGTCCAATCTGAATATCTTTACGGAGCCTGTTCCTGGGGCGTTGCCCGCAGGCTATGATGAATATGGCCGTTGGCCAAAACCCATGGCCAAAAACGTATGGCCGTTGCCTAAAAATGAATGGTTGTTGGCCATTTAGGAGACGACACGATGCCGCAATCACTATCACAACTCTACGCTCACCTGGTCCTCAGCACCAAGGACCGATTTCCATTTCTAAAGGACGACATTCGAGATCGAGTTCATGGGTATCTTGCGACCGTGTTACGTGACATGGGTTCGCCATTTGTTGTGGTCGGAGGCGTCGAGGATCATGTGCATATCTTGTTTGATTTGGGTCGGATTCATGCAGCAAAGGTAAGTCCGACCCATCGGGACAGCGTCATTCTGTACATCAAGAATCAGGAAGAACATCATCGGAAAACGACCTTTCAAGATGAATACCGCGATTTCCTGAATCGGTACGGGATCGAATTTGATGAGCAATACGTTTGGGATTGAACATAGCCGTTGGCCAAATCGCACCCAACATGCTTCCATTCCTGGGGCGTTGCCCCAAGCTACGTTGAACATCAGCCTTTGGCCAAAGACGATGAGCAACTTCAGTGTCAGCCGCTTCTTCAGCGTCGGTTGCTTCTTCCGTGTCGGCCGGTTTGGCCAGAGCGCGATTCTGACACGCTCGAATGATCACGTGATAGTTGTCCGGTCGCAGAACCGACTCGCTCAGAAGTTCGCCAATGTCAGATTCACTGTCGGACACGCCGACATATTCCGTCCCTGAATTCTCACGAGCGATCTGGATTCCGCGGCGAGTCATCTGCAGCCAGCGGTAGCTTTCCTTCTGTTCAATCGGCAGGCTGTCGCGTTTCTTTTTCTTTTTCTGAGGCGAACTTTCGGAGTCAATGGCATCCCGCGTCCAGTGTTGACAGGCGACACTTCCCAATGGCACTCCCGAGGTGGTGTAGGCGATCACAGGATGCAGATAGAATCCAAAACTCGAATTGGAACTCAGCGGACCTGCCCCGCGAACCTGACGTTTGGGCTTCGTCAGATTCACCTCGGTCGTGTCCTGAACAAGCAGAATCCGTTGATGGGTTGTTGTGCGTCGTATGGTCGACTGAAAATGCGGCTCCAGCAACATCTGCGGCTTGACTTTCGGGTTGCGAACGAAACGATAAAGGGCATCCAGTTCGGCGGTGCTGGCCCGTTTGCTGGTCGAGTCATCGACGCCTGATTGCCAGTGGTGACCGGACTGGTTTTGGCACGTTGTTGGACACCTTTCATGGCGTCGGGCGAGCGTTCCCCAATCGTTCAAAACTGCGTGGCGATGGTGACCACTCGTGTGTTGAGTCTTTTGTCATTCAGATCAATCCCCGCAAACTCATTGACCGCCCACTGTGCCTGAAATCCTGCCATGTTTGTCGCCTACATAAAAAAACAACCCGCCTTCCGCAGGTCACAAATTCACTCCGGCAAACGATTCGCAAGACACACCAGAAAAACAAGTGGAAACTTATGGCCTATAACGAGGGCGTTGTCCCAGGCTGACTTGCCAAGGCCCGTTGGGCCGAATCGCAGTGCTTGAACGGCAAACGCACGGATCGACAGGCACGGAGTCCGAAATTTCGGTTCTGCGTTATGGTGTCGCCGCTTGCGGTTGAGCTGTCTTCATGCCGGTGAAGAAACCGATCATCATTTCGTCCCAGCTTTGCTGACCCCAGCCAACTTCTTTCGAGGGATCGGGGTTGTTGAGATTCTCCGATGAGTTATCAAACTGCGCCAGACATTTGACAACCGTGCCGGCCGGAATCAAACGCGGCTCAGCGAATTCATAACGCAGCTGCCAGTTGAAATCGTACTTCGGGACATCCAGCAGAACTTCTGATGTGCCGTCCGGAAAGGTGGCCTCGTAGCGAAACGATTTCCCGCGCAAGTGCATATGAGGTGTTAAACTCAGCAATGTGATGTCTTCGTCGAAGCGTTCAGAGGCTTCGACTGGAAACGCCGCCTGACGAGGCTTGATTCGAAATTTGGAATTCACAGCTTCCAGACCGACGACCTCGTGTTTGACTTTGGACGCGTCAATGAACTTCAGTCCGATGCTGCTGATGTCCGTTTGTTCTGTGCCATTGGGTGTGTAGTGCATTTCAAAGACGATCTGTGTCCCGGCTGGAATTTTCATTGCAGCACCGTCGGCAAACATGAGTGGCGACGTGCCCGGTGCATATCCGATCAACATTTTCCCAAGGCTGATGTCTTTCTGTCCCGGAATCATCAGGAACGCGATAATGTGATGGACGACAGCCGAGTTACCCGGTCGTGCTTCCGCAGCAACAACGTATTTGTCTTCGGTGAATTTCGGATCGACCTTCAGATACTGATAATCAACAACTCCAGTCGCAGGAACTGTGAACGGTTCGTCACGGACCGGGATCACCAGGTCCGGATTTGGCATTCTCCATCCGGTCGTGAATTGCGGCGGTATTGGAAGATCGGCGGGATCACCTTCAGGGCATCCATTGCTGATCCAGTCTCGAATGAGTTTCTTTTCGTCGGCTGAAAGACGAGCGTCGTTTTTGAAGTGACCGAATTCCGGATTCGCATTCCATGGCGGCATGCGTTCTTCCTGGACAACCTCAGCGATTGTTGCCTCCCAGCCAACAGTATCGGCGTAGCTGGTCAGCGGGAACGGAGCGATCTCACCAGGTCGATGGCATTCTCTGCAGCGACTGTTGAAAATCGGCGCGATGTGTTTCGAATACGTAATGTCGCCGTGTGGTTCAACTTTGCGGTGACGTCCAATCAGACATCCCACGGCCTCGCTTGTAGCAGTTTTGGGTGATTGTCCCGCCAGCAGGGCGTCCAGTGCCAGCGCTGCAAATTCCTGCTGTGGCTTTTCCCGAACGATACCGATTCCGTATTGATCATCAATGCGGCCGTGATAGGCGACAGCTCGTGAGATATCGAGGATTACGATTTCCGGTGTTCGAGTTGCCTGCAACAAATCGGCAAGCTGCTGCTGGCTGTCAATCAGCATCGGAAAAGTGATGCCTGCTTTGTTTCGGTAGGCCACGATTTCCGTCAGGCTGTCCTGCACGTTCGAACAGACTGCAATGAATCGCACACCCTTGTCAGCGTAGCGAGCGGAAAGTTCCTGCAGCCGTGGTCCGTACAATTTTGCCAGCGGACACTCAGTCCCGACAAAGGCCACAGCAATAATCGGTGACGAGTCCAGTTGCTTCAGATCGAATGGTTTTCCAAAACAATCAGGCAGACTCAAAGATTCGAAGTCCTGCTTGAGATTCGTGTTTGCAACATCCAACGCTGGCAAGACGTCATCCAATGCAACCACTGACGAACCAGCTCCGGTAGACAACAACATTCCCAAAATTACGCAACGCAGAGGATTCATTTTTTCAATCGCTAAAGACTTTTGAAACACAACAGGTCCAGTCAGAATACCAGAAAACAGGATTCCACGACAGATGTTTCGGCGTTATTTCCCCTGCAGCAATCAGCGACCATTAGTGTTTCCCCAAAAAATCCCCGACCCCATTTTTCTGCCACCGTCTTTCTGTCTTCCCCCAAATCCCCAAGAACCAAGAACCCATCTCATTTGCTCCGCAGACTTCGAAGCCTGAGACGAATTGTTTGGAGTTCTTCGTCGGAGGGATCAGGAGCCACCTCGCAAAAATAGTCCTCACCGATGCCCATGTCGATTTTGATGTCTTTAACCTCTGTTGGATCCGCATCAACAAAGGTAGGCTCGGCCTCAAAATCGCGATCCCACAGAATCGTATCGCGAAGAACATCGACCAGAAACTCCCATTCGTCAAAATCAGAGCAGTCTGTATCCGGCACCTCAAGCTCCGCATCAACGCATCGGACAGCCTGCAGAATTCGCTGCCGCCAGAACACGCCGTCAGGCAGTTCGAATTCATTGTCAATTTCGTGTTGGACGGACCGCTCCATGGCCAGAAAAATTGCCCCAACGGTGGATTCGCTCACAGCGGAAAGTCTGGGACAGCGATCTGTTTCGCGCAGCAATGCGAAACCCACATCAGCCAGCAGCGCCAGCTGGCCGCATGGATTCACTGAATCAAAGGCCGGAATGCCGCACTCATAAAGCCGCTGATCCTCATCGACATCACCATCAATCCAACTGGTGAGTACCGCCAGCGCTTCGCAAAACAATTCTGCTTCCGGTCCATGAAGAAACCGATCGCCTCGTGGCGTGTGCCAAGTCATCAAAGAGCCTCATAAATTTGGTTTTGTGAGTTTGCTGAAGTCTGGAATCTCGCTATCGCAGGATTCAACAAAACGTCGCAGAGGAATTAGAGAATCGCAGTGCTACAACATGACTCCTCTGCTTCCTCTGTGCACTCCTGTTAAGAGTTTTTTCGACTGCATGTTTATTGAAAGAAATTTTCTCTTCCACAGCCAGCGAAGTCAAGAAAGAACACATCTCAGCTTTTCGGGCACGCTGCTTACGTTGACAGGACGATTATGGTCAGGACGATAAAAAACACAAATTGCGATGCATCGTCCTGACCTCCATCGTCCTGTCAAAAAAAACGTCCCACGCACGACTCGTGAAATCTCGAATCACCGCGCATTTTTCTGTCTGCGTCTTTCTGTCATCCCCTGAAATTTCAACTCTCAAATCCGGAGTTCACTTTACCCCCTTACATCGCATCCGCCGGACTTAGCACCGCCAGACCCGGTCAGTTCAGGACGAGCTGTTTTCAAGGTGACTGGTACCTTAAGCTCCTGCCTGGTGAAGAATTTCCGCAAGCGTTTCCGAGTTGAAATCGGCCTGCCGACAACTCTGCAAAGCGTTTCCTCCCGCCGCCGAACAAATGGCACAGCCGCTCCGACTTGACGCGGGTTGATCGTTCATGTGTTTTTATCAGTCACTCGTCACAATGCTCTCAGAAAGTGTGTGGGCACCCATGTTGTTATATTCGTGTTTGCAAAATGTATGATGGACTTCCAGTCCGTCATTTTTCGGACGGACTGGAAGTCCATCCTACGGCGAATTACTGAAATTATTTCAGGACAAATCCTTATGGCAGATCCGCGAGTGCTCTCATTGAGTGATGACCCTAATCTGAGCCTTGATGCTATCTTACGCTAAACAACACTTTTAATGCATCCTTGCGGACGGCGTGTTCAAATGCTGCGGTTGCGGCTTCAAGAGGATATGTGGCAGTCAGTAGCGGTGCGACGGAGATCGCTCGGCGGCTGAGCAGTTCAATCGCATCAGCGAATGGCCCGCAGCGTGATCCGACAAGTTTAATCTCATCAATGACGAACGGGGCCATGTGCAGTGTTTGATCGGCGGCGACTGTTGTCTTGAGAACAATCGTGCCACACGGGCGAACGAGTTGCAGTGCTGTGGTCAGACCGGTGGGTGATCCTGTGCAGTCGACGACGATGTCAGAATCCCGCTGCGGCAGGAGTTCATCGAGCTTGATCGTTGGGATTTCAAGTTGTTCGAGTATCCGTAGTTTGAAGTCATGCTTTCCGACGACTCGCACTCTGCAGCCCTGATGTCGCAGCACTTGAGCACAAAGGTTTCCAAGACGACCGTCGCCGAGAACCGTGACGACTTCGCCGCCAGACAATGGTACTTGTTCGGTAATACGGCAGGCTGCTGCGATGGGTTCTACGAAAACCGCTTCGTCGTCGGTGACATGATCCGGGACGACGTGCAGGTTGCATTCGGGCACAACGACCGCATCCGCAAACGCGCCGTCGTGCGCGACGATGCCGATGACCGTACGATTTGGGCAGTGATTGGACAATTGTCGTCGGCACATCTCGCACGCATGACAGGCGCAGTTGATTTCGCTGACAACACGCTGACCGGCAAAGCGTCCGGAACGCGCGATGCCGACAAATTCATGTCCCAGCGTGCCACTGAATTCCATGTAGCCCTTGCAGAGCTGCAGGTCTGTTTCGCAGATTCCGGCTTTGACGACATCCACGATGACGTCGTCGGGGCCGGGCGGCCGGAGGTCTGTGTCGGTCCGGAATTGTAGTGTCTGGTCAAATACGATGGCTCGCATGATGTTTATTCCGGAATGTATCTGCCATGCGTTGATAGTGGATGGGTTTAGTTCAAGGCTCGGGCCTCGATATTTTCAATGGAGGCGGGAGCCTCCGGAGCATTGCGTTCCAGGGCTGGAGCCCCGGAACGAGGTTTGGCGGCCTTATTCCGGAACGTAGATTCGCACGTCATCAAAGTTGCCGATGTCGTCGAATGAACCGAAGCCGACGCGACCTTCGCCAAATGTTTTGTCAGTGGCTGTCATCGCCGGTGTCTGCATGTCATCGAAATAGAGCGCAGCATCTCCGCTTTCGATGTTGCGAGTCACACGAACATTGTGCCATTCGTCAGTCCACGGCGTACCGGCTGTCGTCTTTGTCGAAATTTTCGTGCGAGGTTTCTCGTTCACGATGAAAATCTGGTTCGCATGATCGTCAGTCGCTTTGCCCATGTGGACGTAATAAAGATGACTGTCGTCCTGATATCCGAAGAACAGACACAGATCGCGATGGTTGTAGTCGGGAATCGTGGACTGCACGCGGATATCCATCGTAAACGTGCCAACTTTCAGATCTCGAATCAGATTGCGATTAAAAGGCGACCGAAACGGCGGATCGAACTTGCTGTCTTTGCGAATCAGCGACGCAAAATGGTTGCCGTCTTTTTCGCCCAGTTTCCATGCGGTGGCGTCGGTAGGTTCGTAGCGGTCCATCTTTTCGTCTTCAAAGTCGTGCTGATAGATCAGCTTCATTCCGTCAGGTTTCTGGATGTCGTCCGCGATCGTGGTCGCGAAACACGCGACGAGGCAAATCATGGCATTGAAGAAGTATCGGTGGGGCATAAGACGAACTTTCGTGGGTATTTAGCTACCGTTTGACAGCAGGCGGAACATAACTGTCCGGTTTGTCGCAGCCAGCCTCACGGCGGAGCGTGAGGAGTACATTGGGTTGTGTCAGGCCGTGAACATGCGAAACTCTAACCGGAATCATCTTCAGTTTCATTCCTTTCGCGTACATCATCAGGCACTGTTTCAAATTTTCATGAGCATTGAATACCAACTTGAACCAGAATTGTCTGCCGCTGAGTTTATCAGTGTCCTGCAGCGATCGGCGCTGGCAGAACGTCGCCCGGTGGATGATGGCGATCGTATAAAATTGATGCTCCGCAATGCAGACTTGATCGTGACGGCTCGATCGGACGGACAGTTGGTTGGCGTGAGTCGTGCGATTACAGATTTTTGTTATTGCACATATCTCTCGGATCTGGCGGTCGATGTCGAATTTCAGAAGCTGGGCATCGGCCGGGAACTCATTGCAAAAACGCACGCCGCCGGTGGTCGCGCCACGCGTCTGATCCTGCTGGCCGCACCCAATTCTCGGTCGTATTACCCACACATTGGCATGTTGCCGCATGATTCATGCTGGATGCTGGCCCCAGAATGACGTTGAATCCAGGTCAGCCCCATCGGCCTCCCGGCAAGCGTCAGCCAAGTCCGTGCTGACGCAACGAAAACAGTCTCCCCCGATCTCGGGGGCAATGGCGTGGACTTAAGGCGTAGCGGAAGTCGCCAAGACTTTCGGCACCCCGTGTTTGCAGGGAAAACCGAAACTCTTGGCGAGTTCCGCTACAAGAAAACATCCTAAGTCCACGCCATTGGATCTCGGGGGAGAAGGGACTTGCGAACGTTCGCCGGTGGGTTGGACACATTCGGCAGAAACGTTCAGTCCTGTGGCAGATTCCGCCGGTGTCGTGCAAGTCAAACTGGCGGCTGTTTGCAGGCGGCAGTGAATTGAATGCATTTCCTGCCGAACGAAATGGTGAACTGGAAAATCGCAGAAACTCAAGTGCCACCATTGAGCGAAGAACATTGACGCCGGAAATCCCGACGTAGTATTGTTTCGAGTGTGACGTTGTTCTGTAGCTGTGAAGCAAACAGACAGATTTCATAAATCGATGTCCGGATCATCCCTCCGTGACATCGACGACAATCGCGGTTCCGAGGACGTTGGTCTTTCCAATCAGACTAACGGACTTTGGGTTGTCCACCCGCCGCGACCAGGAATTCTGTCTGAATGATCAATGCTGCTGTGACAACGATGTGCGTTTACAACTCCGGTTGATCTCCCCCGATCATGGAGTCGTCGCACTTTTTTGATTTGAAATGGTCCCTGCCAGTACAAAACATCTGGCCTCACGTTGCTAGGTCTTAATGACCATGGCCACGCGAGGCCGGATGTTCCTTTCAGTTTTCTGCTCATTGCCAATCCTGTCTATTTGAGCAACCTCGCACTCGTCGAGCGTGATGTTGTTCCATGTTTCAATTCCCGTTTTCTTCAAACTCAGTCTGCTTTGCAGTGCGTTTCACCACTTTCCGGTGGTGTAGTTTTGCCTGCGCGGCGGTATCGTGACAATCCGGCGTATTGCGTACGGCACAACAGGTGGCGAGGCGCAAAAACGACGGTTCGTTATGGCGACGGAGCTGCCTCATGTCATTGCCACTGCTGAACTCTGACCGCAATCAGAGACCCACTCACATGCGCTACACCAGCTTCCGCCGGGGTCAATCTGCTGTCAGAATCAATCTGGTTCTGTCCGTCGTGTGTCTGTTGTCATCGACATTGCTCTGCGGCTGCGCAGCAGGGCTGATGAGCATGCCTGGTGCGGGAATGCTGGCAGATCGATTTGGCAGCGACAAAGAACCAAAAGACACAGACGAAAAAGATAAGAAAAAATCATCGAAATCAAAACTTGACGATGAAGACGACAACGACTTTGGCACCAGTATCAAAACGCCGCTGTTGTCGGAATACATGAGCGTTCAAGGCAATACGATCATTACGTTACGCGGTGTCGGACTCGTTGTCGGTCTGAACGGTTCGGGTGGCGATCCGTCGCCATCGGCCTACCGCACGCAGTTGCAAAACGAAATGTCTCGGCGAAATGTTCCTGACGGAAAACGTATTCTTGCATCACAGGATACAGCACTGGTCATCGTCACCGCCTACTTGCCTGCCATGGTGCGAAAGGGTCAGCACTTTGACGTCCGTGTCGCGATCCCGCCGCAGGCGAAGGCCACAAGTCTCAAAGGCGGCTACCTGTTGGAAACTCGACTTTTCGAAGAACAAAATGTCGAAGGCCGCGGTGCCTTGAAGGGTCATGAATACGCAGTTGCTGGCGGAGCCATCCTGACAAACCTGGGCGTTAAAGGTTCACCGGAAGAACGACAGGGCGAACTCATGTACGGCACGATTCCAGGCGGTGCAGTGTCAAAGACAGAACGCGACCTGAGTATTGTACTGCGTCGAGAAAAGAAGGGCTTTCGAAACAGCAAACGCATTGCCGATGCGGTTTCAGAACGTTTTAATCGCTACAATAATTTCGGCCAGAAGATCCCATGCGCTATTGCCAAACAGGACGATCTCATCAGCCTGAAAGTGCATCCCCAATACATCAATAACTTTCCACGTTATCAAGCCGTCATTCGCAGCATCGCCTTCAATGAATCTGACGTCGCTCGGCGAATTCGAGTCGAACGACTGGCACGCGACATCATGGATCCCGACAAGGCTCAGACAGCAGCCTTGCAACTGGAAGCAATCGGCGACAACGGCATTCCGTTTCTCAAGGATGCCCTGGAATCAACAGACTTCGAAGTGAAGTTCCAGGCAGCTCAGGCCCTGGCATATCTCGGCGACGGATCTGGAATCTCGATTCTGCACGAAGCCGCTCGGGACCAACCGGCATTCCGCGTTTATTCTTATGTTGCCATGTCTGTCATCGACGACGCCGATTCAGTGATTGCTCTGCGTGAGCTGATGAATTCAGATTCTATGGAAACACGGTACGGTGCGTTCCGAGCTCTCAAAGAGCTTGATCCAAACGACCCATGGCTGCGACCAATAAAATTCGGCAGCCGTTTCCGACTGCACGTGATTGACGTTTCCAGCGAACCGATGGTCCACGTCACCCGCCGTCGTTCGCCAGAAGTCGTCGTGTTTGGCGCGGACCAACGGTTGAAACTTCCTGTTGTATTGAATGCCGGGCAGAACTTCAAAATCATCGGAGCCACAGGCGAACATGAAGTTGAGGTGATCATGTACAAACTTAACGAAGAATCGAAACGACAGCGAGTTTCTGATCGTCTGGTCGATGTGATTCGTGCGTGTGGAGATCTGGGTGCAACTTATCCGGATATTGTCCAACTTTTGATTGAAGCAGAGCAGCAGCACAATTTTGTCGGACAGTTTGGTATCGATCGCATGCCACAGGCAGGCCGCATGTACCTGACGGATACAGGAAAATCGGATTCCGAAGAGTCTGAAGATGAAAGCGGAAAATTGATCGGCAACAAGCGTCAGGTTCCGGAATTGTTTGACGAGCTGGATGAAGAAGAACTTCGCGAGAACGAAACCGAAGAAAAACTTTCGAACCTGAATTTTGATGATGTTCAAAAGCAGGATGCGAAAGAGGATGCCAGGAATGCTTCTGATCGTAAATCTCAAGGCAGGAAGATCTCCGAAGACGGTTCCAGTCCGGATGCAAAAGAAGAAGAGGAATCCGGGGTTCCAAAGGAATCTGAAAGCCTTGATATCGAGGCGATGAACGAACCGTCTGAAACTAAGTCAGACAAGACGGCCGAGCTGGCTGATTCTTCGGCAAGCAAATCACCGTCCGAAACAGAAATGGAAAAATTTGAATCCGAGTCGGTAGATATGTCCGCAATGAAGGGCGGCATGTCAGGATTCGGCTCACGGATGGCCGAGCGAATCAAACATCCGTTCGGTAAGAAGTAGACCAAGGATCAGGTGTCATGCTTAAGTCGCTCGAACTCTTCGGATTCAAGAGTTTCGCCGACCGTACTAGTTTTGACTTCCCAGCCGGTATTACCGGTGTGGTGGGTCCGAACGGTAGCGGAAAGAGCAACGTCGTAGACTCAATTAAGTGGATTCTGGGTGACCAGAGTGCCAAGAGTCTTCGTGGAAAAGACATGACTGACGTGATCTTCAACGGCTCCTCCAGCCGTACGGGATCACAGTTTGCCGAAGCCACGCTGATCTTCGACAATACGACACGTTTTATCCCGATGGATCAGGACGAAGTCTCGATCGGCCGCCGCATCTGGCAGTCGGGTGATTCGGAATATCTGATCAATCGCAACACCGCTCGCCTGAAAGACGTACGTGAATTGTTCGTTGGCACCGGAGCGGGTGCTGCAGCCTATTGCATCATCGAGCAAGGTCGCGTTGATCAGATTCTGCAGTCCAATGCTGCCAATCGGCGATTGATCTTCGAAGAAGCGGCGGGCATCAGTCGCTTCAAGCAGAAGCGAACCGAAGCACTGAAGCGACTGGAACGTGTCGAACAGAATCTCGTTCGTCTCGCTGATCTGGTCGATGAAGTTGAGACGCAGGTCAGCACCGTGCGGACTCAGGCACAGCGAGCCTCACGCTATCGCACGGTGTCGGTCGAACTCGAACAATTGTGGGTCGGACTGGCCGCTGACGACTTCCGCCGCGAATCCACTCAACGCGATCTGCTGCAGGGACAGATGCAAGAATCTGCCACCACGTTGCTGGATCTGCGACAGCGACAGTCTGAAGCAGAATCTCAGGTGATTTCAGCAGACGCTGCCTTGGCGGAAGTCGATGACCAGTTGCGTGAAGTGGAACGTCGGCGAAGTGATTTGCGTAGTCGGACTGCAAGTCTCGATTCCACTGTTCGCCATCAAGCGTCGCGAGAGGAAGAACTGAAGTCTGATCTGCAGCGTTTAATTCGTCAGCAAAACCTGATGAAGAATCGCGTGACAGAAGCGGAAGCCGAAGACGCACATCTGGATTCCGTGCTGGAACTTGAGCGATCGGCCTTTGAACGCCGTCGAACGGCACAGTTGTCTGGTGATGACCAGGTGACGGCACTGCAACAGTCGCTGGTTGAATCGCGAGACAACCTTGAAACCGCGCGGCATGAACTCATGCAGCAGGTCAGGCTGAATTCAGAAGCCACATCGACGCTCAGTAATCTGCGTGCGTTGCATCAATCGGCCCAACAGCGACAGAATGGTCTCGAAGAACAGTCGGCCGCGTTGACGGAAGAACTGGCCGTGCTGCAGGCAAATCTGCCAGAACTTGAAGAATCCTTGATTCACGTTCAGCAAGCTCTGCAGCAGGTTGAAAATAACGCAGACAATCTGATTCGCAGTCGTGAGCAGTTGGTCAGCGAACGCAGCCAGTCGCAGCAGTCGCTGGCGGAACTTCGTGAACATCGCAGTGCGCAACTCGCCCGTCGAGCGGTATTGGAAGATCTTGAAGATCGCCATGAAGGTTTTGGAATCGGCGTGCGTGAAATTCTGCGTCGCGCGGACGAAGCGGATTCTGAGCCATGGAATCTGATTTGTGGCAGCGTCGCGGACTTGCTTGACGTCGATATGGAAAACGCCGCGTTGCTGGAAGTCGCGTTGTCCGGTCGTGCTCAGTTGCTGGTTGTGACGCAGATGAAGCCGTTGATTGAGTATCTCAATTCCGGCCGTTGCCGCATCACTGATCGCGTGGGTTTTATCTCCATTGAAAATACGGACGTGGCCAACGGCGACCTGTCGGAACTTCGCGGCAGCCTGCGCCGCAGTGATGACAACATGTGGTCCGATGGTACCGACGCAGATGGTGAATCCGATGCTGATCGACAAGCGAATTCCTGGTGGGGACGCGAAAAACCAAAACGATCAAGTGCGGATTCTATCGAAAAAATGCTGGCGGCTGCGGGGACCGGTGATCCGATGCAGGTCACGTGGGTCGATCCCCGTTCCGACAGTCCCGTGATTCGGTCCGTGTTTTCTCAGGGTGAGACCGCTCCACCGGTGCTGTTCGGTCAACGCGGCGTGGTTGGCCGTGCCGACGGCTTGGCGCGGCCTCCGCAATCGATGGCCACGCTGGCCAGTCATCTGCTGGCAGATACATGGGTTGTCGAAACTCTCGCTGATGCGTTGCGACTGCATTCACTAACGCAGGGACAGTGTCGCTTCGTGACTCTGCAGGGCGAGCTGATCGAAAGCGACGGCACACTCTTCGCCGGCACCGTGCGAAATGAATCGGCTTTGCTGTCACGCAAAAGCGAATTGCGTCGCTTGAAGAACGAACTGAATCGCCTGGAACATGAGATCGCTCAGCGCGAACTGATGCTGCGGTCGCTGGGACAGAATATCGTCTCCACCGACGACCAGTTGGCGCAGACTCGAGCCCGCGTCAACGAGCATGTGAGCCAATCGCGAACCGCCGAACAGCTTGTGACCGAGCAGCGTCGTCAGTTGAAGGAAACTCAGCGACGCGCAGATCTGCTCGAGGCTCAGGAGCAGAAACTCGCTGAAGAAATCGCAGACCTTGTCGCGCAGATTGATAATGCCGAACAGTTACATGTGTCCGGCGAGGCATTGATGCTGCAACGTCAGGAACATATTGCGGAACTGACGGCCGAGCAAAATGACCGCCAGCATGAACTTGAAGCGATTGATCGTGATCGCAACGCGGCAAGTCTGGAACTGACACGTTCTGAAGAGCGACTGCTTGGACTTCAGGAAGCTCTGGAACGCGTTCGCGAAGATCTGCAGCAACGTTATCTGCAGCAACAGGAAGCGGATCGCCGATTAACGGCTGCCACTGAGCGGCAGCGCGATTTGTTGATTTCTCGCCTGAATGCCTCGGCAGAGATCGCTGAATTGAGTGTCGCAGATGAACGAATGGCTTCGGAAATCCATACCCGGACAACCACAAGGAACCGGCTTCGAGTCAATCGCAACGCGGCCGCGTCAGCGGAGACTCAAATTCGTGATGTTGTGCGTCAGCATCAGGCGCGACACCATGAGACCGAACTGCAGGTTCGCAGTATCGATCATCAACTGACGACGACCGCCGAACGTATTCGTGAAGAATTCCAGATCGAAGTTCGCGAAGCCGTGGCGTCAGGACGATCGGCTGTTGCGATCTGGCTGAATCGCGATGCGAACGCTGCGGGTGGTGAAGGCGAGAATGACGCAGATTCAGAACAAACAAAGATGGCATCACTGACAGCATTGCCCGAGCTTCCGCTGTTTGACGAAACGCATCAGAGCATCATCGCTGATCCTGCTCAGTTCACCGAACTGCGCGGCGAAATTGATCGACGTATCGAACGGTTGCGTCGTCAGCTAAAGAAGATCGGCAATGTTGGCACAGAAAGCCTCGATAACCTGATCGAACTGGAGACCAGATTCCAGCGTCTGCACACACAACTGACGGACCTGGAAGCGGCTCGTGATGCGTTGAGCGACATTGTGCGACGAATCAACATCGAAAGCCGCCGTATGTTTCTGGAATCGTTCGAAACGATACGCGGATTCTTCAGAGAACTGTTCCGCAAATTGTTTGGCGGTGGCGAGGCGGATCTGATTCTGGAAGATCCTGACGATGTACTGGAATGTTCGATCGATGTGGTCGCTCGTCCCCCAGGCAAAGAACTTCGCAGCATCTCGCTGTTAAGTGGTGGAGAACGAACGCTGACAGCGGTGGCTTTGCTGTTGGCGATTTTCAAGAGTCGCAGCAGCCCGTTTTGTATTCTCGACGAAGTGGATGCGGCATTGGACGACGGAAATATCGGCCGGTTTGTGAATGTGTTGCGTGAGTTCCAGCATAACACACAGTTTATCATGATCACGCACCGCAAGCCGACGATGGCAGTCACGGACGTGTTGTATGGCGTGACCATGGAAGAATCCGGGATCTCTCGCCGTCTGTCGTTGCGATTTGAAGACGTCGATGAGCACGGGAACTTTGTGGCAGCGGCAAATAAGTCGAAGGCCGCATAGCAGACGATATTTATCTGGTCTTCGGTAAAAGCCTGTCTGCCGCGAAACTTCGAAACTTCGAACCGGCAAAAACTGCTGTTTCCAGAAAATCGATATTTGGCTAAAAATTCGCCTCTGTCAGTGAAATGCGGAAGTTGCAGGCGATGCAAGTTCCGCAAGCAGGCTGTCGATTTCATCGCAACCCGACGCGTCAGCGAGGGATTGGAGGCGAAGAATGCAGGCCATTCGATCCCTCACTCACGCTTCGGGTTGCGAAAACACATGAAATCGACAGCCGTGCGAGTCGGGCTTGAAAGTCACGAATTGGCCCGCTGACGAAATCAAGGGATTTGAAACTCAGGGAAAGGAACCCGCCATGCAATTCACCCGAATAGAACAGCTTCGTGCAGTTTTTGCTGCACTCCTGACGGTCGCTTTAGCCGCATCCGCCGTCGCACAGCCCGCCACTCGTATTGGTCGGAACGACACAAATTTACAAGACCTCAATCGCCGATTGCAGCCCGGAGAACTGGGAGGGCTTGATGCACTTCCCGGAATAGTGCCTCTGGGTCCAAATGCGACACCGATAGACTACTCCAAAGTCAATAAGCAGGCACTCGCCAATCTGATGAAGGAGGCCTTCGACGAGTCTGGTCGTTTGTACTCATCGCTTGAACAGGACTATCGTCGTTATCCTCAGTTGCGACCTTTGCTGACGGATCTTTATTCGCTGCGCAGCCTGACATCGCGACTCACTCAGGATATGACTGCAGGTATTCCGCTCGAAACGATCGTGACTGACTTTCGTCGTATCGATGCTGACTGGCGAGTCCTTTCACATCGGATGGTTCAGTCGGCAGGCCTGAGTAAGACGACATTGGCCTCCGTCGATCGCCTTAACGCCATCGACAAACAAGTTGGAACGCAGTTTCAGGTTGCTCCGAGTCTGGACTATCGAGCACTGAATTCAAGGCTATCGGTCCTTGAGAGTGCGTTGTATAACATCAGCGAAGAATTGAGTTACGATTTGAATGGCACCACAAAAACAGCTCAGATCGTGAACGATTGCCGCAAGATGCAGCAGCAGATTACACGAGTTGCAGAGCTCGTGATGGATCAATATCCCTACGACCGCGTTGTCAGTGAATACAATCGGTTTGACCGAGCCTGGATATTGACTCTTGAACAACTCCGAACTGTCAATAGTCCGGTAGTCGACCGAGCCGTGAGTCGGGCGATTCAGGCTGACAGCGACATTCATGAATTGCTGTGGCTGGAAACAACATCTGACCGGGTTCAGATGAAGCAGATTGCAGATGCACTGATTCGTAATGTTGATGAATTCTACAGCCGAACGCCGCTGAAGCTTCTTCTGAGCTTCAAGAATGCCGCCGACACTCTGGCAATCGCTGACGATTTTTACGGCACGGTACTGAACCTGAAAGATAACCTCAACCGGAATGAATCCGATGAGGTTCTGATCGAAAGCTATCGTTACGTTGAAGAATACGGAGCTAAATTCACACGCACATTCAAGACGATGCAGAGCCAGCAGGGAATCGTCGTCCTGCGTCAGATCGAAGACGGAATGGCGGCACTTCGGAGCGCGCTGAATCTTGGCGGCACTGTGTCGCAGGTCGATACTCGGAGACTTTTGCCCATCGCTGCGTCACTGGAAAATCTGGCCGATCAGCTCGACTGGGATGTGAAGCATTGGGTCAACAGCGACCGTCCTGCATACCGCAACGAAGTGCTGCAAGCCAGCGCGACGTTTATGGCACGTACGCAGCGTCTGAGCAAGATGATGAATTCCACTCCGACGCTCACCGAATTGCAGCGTGAAGCTGATGGGCTGTATGTCGAATGGAAAGCGATCTACAGCTATCTCAGCCGTTGCAATACAGCGGATCGGGGATATTTGTCGCAGGCTGCTCGGGACATTATCAGTGATTTGCGAGACCTGGACTCCCAGTTGCGTCTGTAACAACGCTCACTGATTTGCACTACAATCGCAAAGGCTCGGTGATTCCTTCACCGAGCCTTTTGTCGTAACGTCTTGTGCTTGTTCCGAGGCTCCTGCCTCGAAACACACTGTTCCGGAGGCTCCTGCCTCGCAAGGTTGTCTCTGCATACCAGAGCCCAATGACACTCAATTTGGGATTATAGTAGCCATCACTCTCCGAGTGATGAATGCCAGAGGCCGCGTTTTGCGGCCTTCATCACACGAAGAGTGACGTCAACTTTATCAAAGCGAGTGTCATTGCCCTGGAGTCTGCTGCAAAGTAATCAACAGGCATTGTCAAATGAATAGTCTCACACCCATTCCCCCTCTTCGACGAAATCGTCGCATTACCGGCATGTCAGCGGTCTTGCTGCCGTTTGCTGCTCCGGGTGAAATCGACTGGCTATCATTTGAACAACATGTTGCTCGAACCTGTGACGCTGGCCTTGCGCCTGCAGTGAATATGGACACGGGCTACGTGAACCTGCTGGATGATGCAACACGCGTGGAAGTCCTGCGACGCACAAAAGCCGTGACGTCTGGCCGGATGTTCGTTGCAGGAGCGTTTGTTAAAGATTCGCCAGGCAGCAGCTTTGCACTTGATACCTATGCAACGCGCATGGACGACATTCAGCAGCACGGCGGCACGCCGGTCATCTTTCAGTCGTTTGGATTAACTCAACAGCAGGATTCGGAGATTGTCGAATCCTATCGCCAGCTGGCTAAGCGTTGCGATCGATTCATTGGTTTCGAACTGGGCACCATGTTCGCTCCATTCGGTCAGATCTACAGCGAATTCGTCTATCGCGGCCTGCTGAGTATTCCGCAATGTCTTGGAGCCAAACATTCTTCGTTGTCCCGCGAACTTGAATGGCAACGATTGGCTTGGCGTGATGAAACGCGACCGGATTTTCTGGTGCTCACTGGCAACGATCTGGCCATCGACATGGTGATGTACGGCAGTGATTATTTACTTGGGCTCAGCAGTTTCGCTCCGGATTTATTTGCGAAGCGAGACGCCGCATGGCTGGCCGGAGACGCCAAGTTTTTCCAATTGAACGATGTTTTGCAGTATCTGGGCTTTTTAGCGTTCCGAAATCCTGTGCCTGCTTACAAACATTCAGCAGCCATGTTTCTTCAGCAGCGAGGCTGGATTCGTTCCAGTTTGACCCATCCCGACAGCCCGACTCGCCCCGAAAGCGATATGCCGATCCTCGCCGACATCTTGCGGCAGTTGGCAGCGTATTGAAGCCTCCCTTTCCCCCACAGTTTTCCCGAAGGTGACCGATGCCATTTCTCTGGAAATTGTTGAGGCTTGAACGGACCCATGTGAACCTTGAGGCAGTTTTTGCGTCTGAATCAAATAGGAATTCTGAATTTTGGCCTGAATAGTGGCTGTGACCTGCGAAAATTGCGTGAGTTCGAATCCCGGATGCGATTACGAGGCGGAACAGAGCATAATCACACTTGCATCACATGAAAGCGATCGCTACTTTTCCCGCGTCAGGCATTGGCACAAGACAAAAGGGGGCGTCCATCAACAGACAACACCTTTGCTGAATTCACCTGAAACCATTCCCCTGTAGCTCAGTTGGTAGAGCAGGCGACTGTTAATCGCCTTGTCGTAGGTTCGAGTCCTACCGGGGGAGCTTGTTTTCGCCAGTCGAAAACATCAGCTAACTCAATGAATCAAAAGGACTTGGAGCAAATCGCTTCGAGTCCTTTTTTGTTGCCCCAAACAAAACCTGGGGCAAATCCGGGGCAGAGTTGAGGATGCGTTGAGTTTGCATCGCTGGTCTCGCAGCAGGTGGAATCGATAATTCAGATTCACCAATGTGAGGACTTGGCAATGGCATGGCTTGAGAATGACAAATCAGGGAACTTTCACGTTTGCTTCCGACTTGGAGAGCGAAAGTTCAAGAAGTCGCTGAAGACGAAAAACGAACGAGCGGCCGGGGCTGCATGTGCCCGGATCGAAGACAACAACCGTCTGCTCGAAATGGGGCGACTGACGATTCCCTCCGGGGCCAATGTAGCCTCATATCTCCTGTCCGATGGCAAACTGACCGGACGGCCGGAAACGCCGAATTCCGTTTCTCTCGGGAAACTCTTCTCGGAATATCGGGAGAGTCTTCCTGTTGATTCTCTGGAACCTGAAACGCTTCGTGTCGCCCGGATTCATACCGGCCACATTGAACGAGTGCTTGGTTCCCGATTCCTGCTGGAGCGTATAACCCTGCAGACGCTGCAGGAATACGTCGTCAAGCGATCGAAGGACAAGGGCAAAAATGGAAAGACGCTGAGCGCCACTACGATACGTAAAGAACTCAGCACATTTCGCACAGTCTGGACTTGGGCGATTTCGAAGAAATACGTATCCGGGCCTTTCCCAAACCAGAATCTTCGATTTCCGAAGACGACAGACAAGCCACCGTTTCAGACACGGACAGAGATCGAACGGCGACTAGCTTTGGGCGGACTCACAGATGGCGAACTGCATGACCTATGGGACTGTCTGTTTCTCAGGATAGCTGAAATTGACGAAGTGCTGGACCATTTGAAACAGCATTCCAAATACGACTTCCTCTACCCAATGGCAGTTCTGGCAGCCCACACTGGGGCTCGACGAAGTGAGCTTGTGAGATCTCAAGTCTGCGACTTCGATTTCACCGCTGGGACAGTGCTGATTCATGAAAAGAAGCGAGTGAAGGGCCGTCGAACAACTCGAATGGTGCCACTTTCTCCAAAACTTAACGCTGTCATTCAGGAATGGTTTTGCGAAAAACGCCGGTCTGTCTTTACATTCCCAAGAGAACTCAACGTCAGCCGCGAACGTAAGGCTAGGCAGGATGAGGATGCGGTGACGGTAGATGAAGCAACGTACCACTTGAGCAAGACGCTGAGCGGCAGCAAGTGGAAAGACATCCGAGGCTGGCATATCTTCCGCCACAGTTTCATCAGCAACTGTGCTGCTAAAGGCATCGATCAGCGAATGATCGACCGCTGGTCGGGTCACCAGACGGACGAAATGCGAAAACGATACACACATCTGTTTCCGGACGCGCAGCAAGAGGCCATTACAATGGTTCGACGGGCTTGTTCGGGACGTCACGTTGGGGTTACGCGAAGGCGTTTACGGTGTAGGTCCTTTCTGCCGGAAAGGACTTCGCGGCTCGCCGCGACCTGCGACCTTGCGATGTGCCATGTCAAAATCATGCCGCCGGAGATCACGGCGACGGTTTTTTGTTGCGCGACTTTGCAA